>ERZ779621.42-NODE-42-length-107431-cov-26.856691_pt1 | contig 107431 bp, 84 predicted proteins | sample MGYA00514215_ERZ779621 | MGnify/ENA primary metagenome ERZ779621 (study PRJEB29562, sample SAMEA4376715) | mouse gut metagenome | isolation source: Cecum | study: EMG produced TPA metagenomics assembly of the A DSS colitis mouse model was used to assess the...
TCGGCTTTATTTGGATACGCCAGATTCAACTATGGCTGGGCGCTGAATTGTAACCAAATTATGAAAGAAATTTACATTTTTTACTTGCATTCTCTCGCAGCTGTGTTATAATTCTATCTATGGGGATATAGCTCAGCTGGGAGAGCGATACGTTCGCAACGTATAGGTCACGAGTTCGAGTCTCGCTATCTCCATTTTCTCTATATAGGTTTGCCGGATAGGGAGATCGTGCACATTGATTGTGCGATTGATGGAAGCATAGCTCAGCTGGGATGAGCGTTCGCCTCACACGCGAGAGGTCAGGGGTTCGAGCCCCCTTGCTTCCATTTTTATTTCAGAATTTTTTGCTCAGAACTCTTCTCAAAACAGGGAAGAGTTTTTTGTATAACAACAGCTTTGACATCAGTAAAATCAATTTTGTAAAATTTTGGGGCATTTATAGATTCTGAGAAGATCTAGTACAGCATTGCGCAAATAACAGTGAATACAACACCTGCTATTTGCACCAGTCCTGCGTTGTCGTCAGTCAACAATGCCACCGCATTGCCTCCTTCCTCCGCCTTGTCCTGTCACAAATATCAGGCACTGTTTTTCACTGTTATTTAGGCAACGCTGTACTAGTCAGGAAAAGGGGGAGTTACATCTTTTCTCAGGGACTGACGGTATTCTGTGGGGGTGCAGCCGATAAATTTTTTAAATATCTTATTAAAATAACTTGTGTTATTAAAACCGACGGCACCGGCGATCTCGGAGACTGATTCATGAGTTTTGCGGTGCATTTGCTTTGCGGACTCCATAATGCGGTATTTCATGAGGTACTCGATCGGAGAGAAGCCTGTAGCACGTTTGAAACATCGGCAGCATTCACTCTTACTGACAAGGATGGAGTCTGCGATGTCATCTAACGTGACGGATTCCATGAAGTGCTCCTGAATAAAGAGCATTGCCTGTTTCACCCTCTGTGCATCCTGGTTGGCGGTGCGGGCAGTGGTTTTGAACGAATCCGATGATTTGGAGGGAAGCTGGTCATATAGGAGTTTCCATAACTGCAGTATATATGCTTTTGACAGGAGTTCATAACCGGAAGGATGGTCTGTGTTGAGCGAGATCAGCTGCTTCAAAAGCGGCACAAATTGCTGGTAAACGGTATTCTCGCCGGTGATGTGCAGACAGTTGAAGGAACAGTTGGCAATGATCGGATTGATATATTTGTTTTCCAGTTCCAACTGTCCAAAACCGAGTAGGAAGGACGGGTTTACGACGATGGAGCTGAAAAGGACACCGTTCTCCCCTGCCGGTGTGATGAAATGTCTGACAGCCTGGTTGATAAATACGATGTCACCCTCAGAGACTGTGATATTGTCCTCATCACAGGTGATGTATGCCTGCCCTTTCTGGATATACTGAAATTCGACCTCGTCATGCCAGTGCCAATATACGACGGGGGCGTCGGGCGTGGTGCAGTCAACAGTGGAGAGCTCTACAGGATAGCCGCTGAGCAGAAGTTTTTTTGTGCGTTTCTCATAAAAATCAGGTTTCATTTTAAGCCTCATTTCCAAATTCTAAATTTCAAAATTTTAAATTTTTATTGCTGTTTTTCTGTCAGAAATTCCAAATGGAGGATTTATACAGAAATGTTAAAAAGAGTATAACACATTTTTATATATTTTTCATGGAAATCAGTCTTTATTTACGATATAATGTTACTGTTAATTTAATGAAAATTGAATGGAGATAGAAGGTATATCGTCACAGAAGCAGTAGAGGGATAAATATGCATACAGTTTTTCAGCCGGAAGCGATGAGCGGTGAGAACAAAAGATTGATCGAACTCGAAAAAATGAAAAAGAACCTGGAATATCAGCTTCAGGAGATGGCAAAGACTGTTGAGAAGCAGCAGGAAATGCTGGCTATGGCAAAGCGGGATCCGCTCACGGGGCTCAGGAACCGTCTGGGGATACCGGAACTGGTCAACGACAGGCTGCGCGCGGAGCAGGAAGGTGTTTTTTTCATTATGGATATGGACAACTTTAAGAGTGTCAACGATACATATGGCCATATGGAAGGGGATCATGTGCTCACAAAGTTTGCCAGGGCACTCAAAGGGGCTGTTGACGCGAAGGATATCGCAGCCAGACTTGGAGGGGACGAATTTGTGGTATTTTCACCAGGGCATTCTGATAAATGCGAAGTGAAGGCAAAGGCACAGCGGATTGTCCGGCAGATCGAACGAGGACTTGTCGCGCCGGGAAGGCTTGTACGTGTGACGATATCTATGGGGATCGCCCGCGCACCAACTGACGGTGTGACTTACGAAGCACTGTACGGAAATGCGGATAAGGCACTGTATGGTGTGAAGAAAGCAGGGAAGAACGGGTATCGCTTTTATGATGATCTGGACGAATCGAGATGTATTGAGGCAGTCTGTGACAGACCGCAGTGTTCGTTAGAGGAGATAACGAGCAATCTGAGAGAGAGGAAAATGGAAGGTTCATTTGAGGTAGAATATACTAACTTTGAGAATATCTATCGTTTCATGGAGAGAAATCTGATCCGTGATCGCAGGGAGGTGCAGTGTGTACTGTTCACACTGGAAGATCATATAGACGCTGACGAAATGCTTATCCAGGGACAGCTGGAACATCTGCAGCATGCAGTTGTGTCCTCACTGAGAAAAGGCGATGTGACGACAAAGTATAGCTCAACACAGGTGTTGGCGCTGCTGATGGACGTTAACAGGGAGAACACGGACATGGTAGTGAACAGGATCCTTGCCAGATACCGCGCGGAGGCGGGCAAGGATGTGATGCACGTGCTGTATGATATCCAGCAGCTTAGGGACTGCAGAGCGGAAGGTTGATGATAAGGCGCTTTTGAAGAGCGTCTTTTTTGTATTTAATTCATAATAAAATATTTTATATTTAGGTAAAATAAATATTGTTTCTTTTTTCAATTTATGATAAAAATATAGTATACAATTCATTTAAATCGGAGGGTAATCATGAAAACAGGAAAAAATTATAAGTTTTGGTTTGCGACAGGTTCACAGGATCTGTATGGCGATGCGTGTTTGAAGAACGTGGCGGAGCATTCGAGGATCATCGTGGACGGGCTCAACAAGTCCGGCCTGCTGCCCTATGAGGTAGTGTGGAAGCCGACACTGATCACAAACGCAGTGATCAGGAAGACATTTAACGAGGCGAATGCCGACGAGGAGTGCGCGGGCGTCATCACCTGGATGCATACGTTCTCACCGGCAAAATCATGGATCCTGGGACTGCAGGAGTACAGAAAGCCGCTGATGCACTTCCACACACAGTTTAACGAGGAGATCCCATATGACACGATCGACATGGATTTCATGAACGAGAACCAGTCAGCGCACGGAGACCGCGAGTACGGTCATATCGTGAGCCGCATGGGGATCGAGAGAAAGATCGTGGTCGGGCATTGGCAGAATCCCGATGTGGTCAGAAAGATCGCGCAGTGGATGGTGACTGCGGTGGGCGTGATGGAGTCCTCCCACATCAGGGTGTGCCGTTTCGGAGACAACATGAACAACGTGGCTGTCACCGAGGGCGACAAGGTTGAGGCGCAGATCAAGTTTGGCTGGGAGATCGACCACTACAATGTGAACGATCTGGCAGAGTACGTCGATGCGGTTTCCGCTGCGGATATCAAGAATCTGACAGACGAGTATTACAGCAGGTACAAGATCCTGACAGAGGGCAGGGATGAGGCGGAGTTCAGAAGACATGTCGAGGTGCAGGCGGGCATCGAGATCGGTATGGAAAAGTTCCTTGAGGAGAGGGATTATCACGCGATCGTCACACACTTTGGCATGCTGGGCGGACTGAGACAGCTCCCGGGGCTTGCGATCCAGCGCCTGATGGAGAAGGGCTATGGATTTGGCGGCGAGGGCGACTGGAAGACGGCGGCGATGGTCCGTCTGATGAAGATCATGGCTTCCAATGTCAAGGATGCGAAGGGTACGTCTTTCATGGAGGACTATACATACAATTTCGTGCCGGGCAAGGAGGGCATCCTGCAGGCGCATATGCTGGAGGTATGCCCGAGCGTCGCGGACGGCGATATCTCGATCAAGGTATGCCCGCTGTCCATGGGCAACAGGGAGGATCCGGCGAGGCTTGTGTTTACGTCAAAGACAGGTCCTGCTGTGGCGACTTCACTGATCGATCTGGGCAATCGTTTCCGCCTGATCATCAATGCGGTCGACTGCAAGAAGGTGGAGAAGCCGATGCCGAAGCTTCCGGTCGCAACTGCATTCTGGACACCGCAGCCTGACCTTGCGGTAGGCGCGGAGGCATGGATCCTGGCAGGCGGCGCACATCACACGGCGTTCTCGTACGATCTGACTGTCGGGCAGATGGTTGACTGGGCGGACGCGATGGGCATCGAGGCTGTCGTGATCGACAAGGATACAGATATCAGGACATTCAAGAATGAGCTGAGATGGAATTCAGTCGTGTACCGCTAAGCGTGTGCCATTTCATGCCATTCCGGCAGAACTTATTCAAAATACAGGCGTTTGGTTTTTTCGACGAACTCGACTTCCTCGAGGTCTGCGAAAGCGTCCACAAAGTCCGCCCGGACGGTCGCGATGGCGTAGCCGTTTATGAGGGGTTCGATGTGGATGACTTCTGACTCGAGCCGCTCGAGCGCCCCGTGATATTTGACGATCAATTCCCAGGTTCTAGTGGCAGGGGTGTAACCCGTGCCGAGAACCTGGGATTTCTGCATTTCAGTTTCGGTGGCGGCGAGGGCGAGGTTGAGGAGATTTTCAAGCTTGGCGTTTGGCATGGTGTGTTTTCCTTTGGGCAGGGATGTGGATTTGATATAAGATATTCGATGGGGGCGTGGTGTGTTAAAAGAGCGATTCCTCTTGGCAGGGCGGCGATACAGGGTTGTGAAATGTGTCTGCATTGTGTATACTGTTATTGATCGAATGTGAGAATGAGAAGTATACGGGGAGGAGGAGGCACATGAATCAGCACAGGGCAGCGCTCGGATATCAGAATTTTGAGGAAGTCCGGGTGGGGCAGATCTTTTATATTGACAAGACAGATTTTATCAGGGAGTGGTGGGAATGTGCGGATAAGGTCACACTGATCACGCGCCCGCGCAGATTCGGCAAGACACTGAACTTAAGTACGATTAATTGCTTTTTTTCAAACAGATATGCAGGCAGGAGTGATCTGTTTGAGGGGCTCGCCATCTGGGAGGAGAAATCATCAGACGGGGACTATAAATACAGGAAAATGCAAGGTACATTTCCGGTAATCTTTCTGAGTTTTGCAAATATCAAGGCAGCGAAGTATGGGGATATGGAATACAAGATCTCGGAAGTGATCGCAAAGCTGTACACCTTCATGAACAAGGTGGCGCTCAATACTTTTAGTTCCTTTGACAGCGGGAACAAACCTTCCGGGCAGGCGGAGCCAGAGCGGTTTTATCACGGTTTTGTGCTTGGCATGGTCGTGAATCTCACCGACGCATACAAAGTCCGCTCAAACAGGGAGAGCGGATACGGGCGGTACGATGTCATGATCGAACCGATCGACAGGACAAAAAAAGCGTTTATCTTTGAATTCAGGGTGCTCGATCCCGATGAAGATGAGGAGACGCTCGAGGACACGCTTGCGAATGCCCACACGCAGATCAATGAAAAGCAGTATGAGGCGGAGCTTGTTTCAGACGGCTTTGCACCGGGGCAGATCCGAAAGTATGGGTTTGCATTTCGGGGAAAGGAGTGTCTGATAGGATCGTTATGATCCAAAAAATTGACATATGGAACACAAAACGGGACAGGAGTTGATAAACATGGGGAACAGGATTCTGGGACAGAGCGAGTGGATCATCATGGAGAAGCTGTGGGAGCAGCAGCCGAGGACGATCATGCAGCTGTTCCACTCGCTGGAGGAGGATCCCGGGTGGAGCAAGAGCACCGTCAGCACGCTGCTTGGCAGGATGGTCGAAAAAGGCATCCTGTATTATGAGGACGGCGGAAAAGCCAGACAGTACTATCCGGGGATCAGGCGCGAGGAGGCTGCACTGGCGGAGACGGAGAATCTGCTGTCACGCGTGTATAAAGGCTCCATAGGCATGATGATGAGCACCCTGGTCAAGCAGAGAGATCTCACGAAAGAAGAGATCCGGGAGCTGTATGACATTCTGGAAGGATTGGAGAGCAGGGATGGGGAGCGCGAAAAAAAATAACACAATCCACATCAAACTTTTGCGGTGCGCTTTGTGGTATTCTCTGGATGTAACCAGATAGCTGCTCCGAGTCCCGCGGCACAGGTGCACGGGAGACTCGGGAAGTTATTTGTTGAAGGGGGAGGAAGCAGCATTGTATGAGTGGAACAAGGCGATCCAGAAAATGATCTGCTGGATCGAGGAAAATCTGACAGAAAACCCGTCGCTGCAGGAGATGTCGAGACAGGTCGGCTATTCACCGTACTACTGTTCTGTAAAGTTTCATGAGGTGGTCGGAATGACGATCCGGAATTACATAGCAGGCAGACGGCTTGCGCAGGCGACGCTGGAGATCCGCGATACCGATGAGCGGATACTGGATATCGCAGTGAAGTACGGGTATTCCTCACAGGAGGCTTTGACGAGGGCTTTTGTCAGCGCATACGGGTGTACGCCCGCCGTATACCGGAAGCATCCGGTGCCGGTCACACTCTGCATCCGTCAGGCTGTATTCCTGCCAGAACATTATGTGGACAGAGGAGGACCAACAATGAACAGAACACTTTTGACAGATGCCCATGTCAGGGTAGAGCACATCCCGGAGCACAAGTATGTCGGCATATGGGATAAGGAGGCGGGTGAGTACGGCAGCTTTTTCGCGCGGCACGACTGCGACGCGGTCTGTGGCACGATCGACAGCATGAGCCATGTGTCCCACCCGATCGTCACCTGCCACACGGCAGGATGGTTTTACGACAACGGCACCAGGGGATATTTTTACGGGTTCGGCGTCCCGGCGGACTATGACGGCGTGATACCGGAAGGGTTTGAGATCCGCGCGTTCCCGGCAAGCGACTACCTGGTATTTTTCCACCCGCCCTTTGACTATCCGAAGGATTGCGGGGAGGTCATGAAAAGGGTGGAAGATCTCGCGTGGAATTATGATCCGTCGACAAACGGCTGCGAGTGGAACGAGGACGTGTGCCAGGATTATCAGCGCCACTATCCGGAGGTGGTCGGATATGAGGTGCTCAGACCCGTCAAAAAGAAAAAATAGTTGAGACAAGATCAGAAAGCTTACTGATGTAAAATAAGATTTTCATCAGTAAGCTTTTTGTGTACACGGGTAACAGTTCAGTCTTCGGCTTCCTGTTACAGGCATCAAGCCATACAAAAACCGCTTTGCTTTCTCACGGACTTCGCAGCATAGTGCGAAGTCCTAGAGCGTGTTTGAAAAATCATTCCCGCCATCTGTATCCCATTTTGCGCGATATTTGCGTCAAATTCAGTCGACATAAGGCATTGCCCTTTATGCCTTTGCCCGCTACGCCTCCTTCATTTGGCACATCATCTGTAAGATGATTTAATCTCCCACAAACTGTGCCGCACATCTGACAGAAAGCATTTTTCAAACACGCTCTAGGCTGAACTGTTACGTACATGGCACAAATTTTCATATTTTCTCTTGACAAATATATCGGAAGCTGATATATTAAATGTACGATATATCGTATCACGATATATCGCGAGACGATAATGTAATAATCCGCTTTGTAGATCACTGCTGAAACAGCGCGTGACCATACATTGCAGGAACCCAAAACAAGGAGGAATATTGATGGATCGCTTTAAAAGAATTTACCATCAGGGAACGATCAGTGTCGTTGAGATCTGGGTTGACACGGAGACCGGAGTCAATTACGTGTTTCACAGGGATGGAAATGCAGGAGGTTTTACGCCGCTTCTCGACCCTGAGGGGAAGCCGGTAGTGACAAGATCGTGAGGAGCGTGGAGCAGGTAACAGAGAGAGATATCCCACTGACGGAAGCCGTTTACTATATCCTTCTGGCGGTGAGGGTGCCAAACCATGGTTACGGGATCATCCAGGAGGTCGAGCGGATGACGGACGGGCGTGTTGTGCTGGGAGCGGGAACGCTGTACGGTGCGATACAGACACTTTTGAAAAAGAAGTGGATCGACATCTACAGTGTCGACACGGAGTCCCGGAAGAAAAAGGAGTACAGGATCACGGATCTGGGCAGGGCTGTCTTTGAGGCAGAGAGAACACGGCTGGAGGAACTGCTGAGAAATGCAGCGCTGATGCGGGATGAAAATGAGGGATGAAGAGTGGATAGAAGGGACGGAGCGAGGAAATGATTCGATATCGAATGTACCTAAACAAGGATAAGGAGACAGAGTGGCTGAACCGTATGGCGGCTGACGGATGGGCGATGCGGAGATTCTTTGCCGGTTTCTATGGTTTTGAAAAGTGTGAGGCAGGCGAGTACATCTATCAGGTTGATTTTGTTGACAGACTGTTTTCTGTCAGCAGAGATTACAGAGAGCTGATGCAGGATGCGGGGATCGAGATCGTCCAGACGTGGGGATTCTGGGTGATACTGCGCAAGAAGGCGTCTGAGGGAAAGTTTGATCTCTATACGGATATCGCTTCGAGCATTGAACATTACAAAAAAATCCGAAAGATGTTCAAGGCGGCAGCGATCATGGAGATAATTTGTATCTTTTTTGAGCTTTTGGCTGGCATCAGAGGTGTGACGATCGGATATGCTTTCGCCCTTCTGCTCGGAGCCATTTTGGTGGCGCTGCTGAACGGGATTGTGGTACTCAACGATAAGATCAGGGTATTGGAAGAGCGGATGACCGGAATCGAGAAAAAGGGCTGCAGAAGCCGCAGTATCTCAGGGCTTTTGGCAGCCGGACTGCTGATGAACAGCTGTGCTATCATGGTGACAGATGCGGTTTCGCAGGGAGTCCGGCATGCCGTTCAGATCTTTGCGATACTGCTGATGCTGGCTGGACTGTTCCAAATGTTTTCCGTCAAGAAGGATTAGCAGGAGATTGTCGCTGCGTTTCCTGTGTCATCTATGGATAAATATCATTGGGAAGGGGCATACTGGTTCAATGAGGATGATCGTCTGCCAGATACAGCGATCACAACAGGATCAGGAGGTGCGAATAAATGATAGAACAGGATACGATCAGGCTTTTGCGGGAGTGCGATGCAGGGATCAAGATGGGGGTATCATCGATAGGAGAGGTGATGGAGTACGTAAGTCACGATAAACTGCGCAAATGTCTCGAAGACTGCAAGGCAAAGCACGAAAGACTCCAGGGAGAGATCCAGGCGATGCTCACGGAGTACCATGACGATGGGAAGGAGCCAAACGTCATGGCAAAAAGTATGTCGTGGATGAAGACCAATGTGAAGCTTGTGATGAATGAGTCGGATCATACGATCGCAGACTTGATGACGGACGGGTGCAATATGGGCGTCAAGTCACTTCACAAGTATCTGAATCAGTATAAGGCTGCAGATGAAAAGTCGAAGGATATCACGAAGAGGCTGATCAACATTGAGGAAAAGCTCGCACTGGATATCAGGGAGTTTTTATAGAATTTTTATTTGAATTTTATTTTTGGCAATAATTGTTGACCATATCCAATTTTTAAAGTATAATTATAGTAAATATTTGCCAAGAATATCACGAAAAAGGTTATACAGTTTAGGTATTTTGTAAACTTTTTTTGCTTGTAACTATGAATATGGCGTAATGGTTATGGTATTTTTCACAAATAGGAACGTAGTAGTAAGTTGAAAGGATATGGTTACAAGTATGGAAAAGATGAAAGAGACAGCCGCAAGTGAAGTATTGGGAAAAAACAGCCAGGTCGCGCGTTTGAGAAGAATTGTAAAGCAGACGAATTTTTCTTTGGTGCTGGGGATTGTCCTGCTTGTGTTGTTATTTTTTGCCAGTATCAGTTATGCGTTTATTTCAAATGAGCAGCTGGAAAGTACCATGTATCTAAACCAGTACCGTCTGGGTTCCAAAGTGCTGACTACGGCAGTGCAGTCTTATGCCGTTACAGGAGACACGATATATTACGATGATTATATGAGGGAACTCAATACAGACAGGAACAGGGATATTGCACTGGCAGGTCTCGAGGCGAACAATATTAAGGAGCACGAGTGGGAAGGGCTCAATGAGATCGCTTCCCTCTCCAACAATCTGGTGCCTCTCGAGGAGGAGGCGCTGGCGGCAGTGGCAGCAGGAGATATTACATCTGCCACGGAGTTTGTGTTCGGGGCAGAGTACTCCGAAACGATCCAGAAGATCAATTCCAGAACAGATGAGGTCATCGCGGAGATACAGGATCGCCTGGATACTTCCAAAAAGATGTTCATGGTGATACAGATTGTCTGTGCGATTGCCTTTCTGGCGGGTTTTGTCAGGCTGGCGCAGCAGTGTCTGAGGACGATCCATTTTTCACAGGCAGAGCTGCTCACACCCATCATTAAGGTTTCAGAACAGATGGAACTGCTTGCAGGCGGCAACCTTCATGCAGAGTTTGATCTCAAGGAGGATGACAGCGAGGTCGGCAACATGGTTGCAGCGATCCGGTTCATGAAGGACAACATGACAGCCATCATCGACGAGATCTCCTGCAGTCTGGAGCAGATGGGGCATGGCAATTACATAATAACGGTGAATCAGAACTATGTCGGTGAGTACGTCAAGATCAAGGAATCTATGAACAAGATCATTGCGGATATGCGCGCAACAGTGACTACCATACAGGATGTGGCACACGAGATCGACAGTGGTTCTGCACAGCTTGCCTACGCAGCAGATGATCTGGCAACAGCATGTACTGGTCAGGCGACAGAGGTATCTGATCTCATGATGCTGCTGACACATCTTGGCGAAAGTATCGAATACAATGAAAAAGAGGCGGAGGAGGCTGTAAAGATAGCAAATCTGGCGAGCTCTACCCTGACTGTGGGAGCACAGAAATTGCAGGAGCTTGGAAGTGCGATGGAGGATATCAACCAATGTTCGGAGCAGATCATTGCAGTGATCTCGGCGATTTCAGATATTGGGGAAGAGATCGACCTGCTCTCACTCAATGCATCCATTGAGTCTGCGAGAGCCGGTGAGGCAGGGAGAGGTTTTGCAGTGGTAGCAGAGCAGGTGAAAAAGCTTGCTGAAGCGTCTCAGAATGCGGTGGGACAGACATCAGAGCTGATCAAGAGAACAGTGGAGTCGGTGGAGATCGGTACGCGCATCTCAAGGGAAGCCGCCGCAAACATGGAAGAAGTGCAGATGGGAGCAGAGGAGACGACAGGGCGCATCAATAGTATCGTGGAGAAACTGCAGAGTGAGGTCGAGAGCATTGCCCATATCAATGAAAGCATCGGTGTAGTTGCGGGTATTGTGGACAACAATTCAGCGACGTCGGAGGAGACAGCGGCAGTCAGCGAACAGCAGAAAGCGCAGGTAGAGTCGATGGTGGATATAATAAACAAATTCAGGGTGTAGTCCATGGTACATAACTTTTTTGTGCGGCATATGATGATAGTAAGAACGGAGAGTACGCGGTGTAACGGTTCAGTGTAGTGCCGAATCGTTACCATTGCGTGTGAGGACTTACATGAATGATCTGGAGAAAGCGCAGTCCTGTATCACCCAGGTGACACAGCAGGAGCCATATCTTACAGGTGAGAAAGTGATCATCGCTGTGCTGGACAGCGGGATTGATTATTTCCTGCCGGAATTTCGCAGCGCGGACGGAAGGACGCGCATTCTGGCGCTGTGGGATCAGACGCAGCAGCCAGACGAGGGGCGGGGGAGACTGCCGCCGCCAGGATACCGTGAGGGTGTACTTTATACGAGAGAAATGATTAATGAGGCACTAGCTTTGGGGCGTGAGAGCGGTCAAAGTCTGGTGCCTGTTTTTGACGTGTCCGGACATGGGACGGCAGTGGCAGGTGTTGCGGCTGGTACAAATATCGGGGTGGCGCCAAGGGCAGATCTGCTGATCATAAAACTTGGCAGCCCAAAGGCAGACTCTTTTCCAAGGACGACACAGCTTATGAGGGGGATCAACTATGCGGTAAATCTCGGTGTGGAGCTCGGAAGCCCTGTGGCAGTCAATCTCAGTTTTGGCAATACATACGGCGACCACCAAGGAAACTCACTGCTGGAGCGGTTCATCGACAACGCTTCCGAAATCGGGAAAAGTGCTGTCATCGTTGGAAGCGGCAACGAGGGAGCCTCAGGAGGGCATACGGCGGGAGTGCTGCAGAATGACAGCCGCATGGTAGAACTTGCAGTGGGTGATTATGAGACAGGGCTCAGCATACAGCTGTGGAAGAATTATCAGGATATGTTTGATCTGGCGGTCATATCGCCTGGCGGTGAGCGGACAGTGCTGGAGCTTTCCGATCTCAGGGAAGCACAGGCGGTACGGCGGACGCTGGAACAGACACAACTGTTGTGCTATCTGGGAAAACCGCTTCCCTACAATGCGCAGCAGGAAATCTTTATCGATATGATACCAGTGGGAAGCTATCTGAACGCCGGCGTGTGGCGCATGGAATTACAGCCGATTTCGCTGGTGACTGGGGAGTACAGGTTCTATCTGCCAGGCTATGCTGCGCGAAGTGCATCAACCAGATTTTTCCTGCCGACGCCAGATATGACGATCACGATCCCTTCAACGGCAAGACGCGTTGTCACTGTTGGGGCGTATGATATGACACGCAGGAGCTATGCAGATTTCTCGGGAAGGGGATATGTGTATAGATACAGTGATGGCAGGACGGACACGGCAGGAGGGCGCCAGATCATTGCGGATGTGAAGCCGGATCTTGTCGCTCCCGGCGTAAATATCACAGTTCCGATGCCAAATGGCGGTTATGAGCAGGTTTCAGGGACTTCCTTTGCGACACCCTTTGTGACAGGGGCAGCCGCGCTGTTGATGGAGTGGGGCATCGTCCGTGGGAATGATCGATTTCTCTACGGAGAGCGGTTGAAAGCGCATCTTGTGCGCGGGGCGCAGCCGCTTGCAGGAGTGCCTGTGCGCCCGGACAGCACGATCGGATGGGGGGCGCTTTGTGTCGAAAAAAGTCTGCCAGGGAAGTTATGAGGAGATTTTGGGGATAATAATCACTTTTTAGGGTGTATGGGTCGAATAAAGTGCTTATTATGTGTTAATACAGGATAAATCGAATGAATTAAACGTATGTGATATAGAAAATGCAAATTGTATTTCAAATGTAGTTGTGTATACAATATGATAATGATATGATGAAAATAGGAAATACGGAGGATTGCATATGGGAAATATATATGATGGTGCATTTCGGACAATTTTAAATGATTGCTGACAAATGATTATTCCAGTAATCAATGAGGTTTTCAAGGAAGACTATACAGGAAATGAAATAATAGAGTTTCATCCCAATGAACATTTTATTGAACAACAGGATGCAGCGAATCAGGAAAGAATAACGGACACTAATTTCATAATATATGGAAAGAAAAAGAAAAAAATACCATCTGGAATGTGAGAGTAGCTTGCCAGACGGGCGGATGACAATTCGGTTGTTTGAGTATGACGCGCAGATTGCATTGGACGAGGGTGAGGTTATTAATGAAACATTGACGGTAACTTTTCCAAATACAGCAGTGCTGCATCTGCGTACATACAAAAAGACACCTGACAAAATGCGGTATGTAATTAAAACACCAGGCGGTACTGTAGAGTATGATGTACCGATTATGAAGGTGCAGGAATATTCTCTGGATGATATTTTTTCAAAACATTTGTTATTGTTGATTCCGTTCTATATTTTCTCACATGAAAAGGATTTTAAGGTGTATAATAGTAACGAGCATAGATTAGCAGAATTGAAAGCAGAGTACCGGAACATTTTGGAAAGACTTGATAAATTGGAACAGGAAGGAATCATTGGCGCATTTGATAAGCATACAATCATAGAACTTTCCAGCGATGTGATTAAGGAAATTGCACAGAAGTATGAGAATGTGCAGAAGGGTGTAGGTGATATTATGGGTGGAGCATTAATAGAAACAGAAGCAAGGACAATTTTGAATAGAGGAAAGGCTGAAGGCAGGGATGAAACTAAAAAGGAAATGGCACTCAGAATGTTGCGTGATGGAGAATTACCGATTGATAAGGTTGCTAAATATTCAGGACTTGATATTGCAGAGGTGGAGTTACTTGTAGGACTTCAGAAGGTGTAAAAGGAACGTAGATATTTTATTATGATTAGGGATCAGGGAAATAGCTTATTTTAAAAGCATTTCCCTGATTTTTTGCATGTAGCTGACATTATTACTTTTTAGAAGTATTTATATAAAATTGGGGAAATGGCAAGGTGGGCTGTTTCCCCAATTTATTAACCGTCCGCTCGGCAATGTACATATAAAAAGTGCAATCTATTCCCTAAAAAGTGCTTTTTATTCCAAACGGGTTGCTGTCCTCCTGGCATTTGATATAATTTTTTCAATTATGGTTTGCGGTCATCCAGACGGATTTGTTGGTGATGACGGAGGGTGTGAACCGCAATGACTGAAAAAACAAAGCGAGACAATTGTTTTTTGCCAGTTTAGCAGCTTAGAGAGGATAAAAAATGAATGCTATATTTTCACATGAAGAGACAAATACCAAAAGACAGAGGGAGTTTGATTACCTGAAAGGGATTTTTATGCTGTTTATTTACCTGGTCCATGCCTTTCAGGCAACGATGTCCCCGGAAGATTCCGTTACCCAGTGGATTTTTATGTTTGCAACGATGTCTGGCGCAGCTATTTTTATTTTCGTTATGGGAATTGGGACTGTTTACAGCAGGAATGCAACGCCGGTGGGAATGGCAAAGAGCGGTGTCCGCATGGTGGTTTATCAGTATCTGAATAACTTTGCCTATGTGATCGCCATGCTAATCCCATACCCCTTCGTCTCTGGAAAGCTGACGGAAGTCGGGAGGGACAATTTCGATTATTTGACAGAGGTATACATTCAATACATCAATATCTTTTTTATTACCGGAATTATTTATTTTGTGTTGGCATTGTTAAAGAAGCTGAATATGAACACTGCAGGGTACGTTATCATCGGCGCGGTCGTGAGTATCATTGCGCCATTCCTTTATGGAAAACCTGTAAATGTGCCGGTGCTTGGGTATATTATGAAACTATTGATTGGAGAGGCAGAGTTTGTTTCCTTTACGCCGCTCTATTTTCTGTCCTATGCATTGTTTGGAGTTGCCTTTGGCAAAATCCTGCGGCATGTGAAGGATAAAGCCAGATTTTACGGCATGCTGGCTGTTCCCAGCATCGTGGTCATTATTGTATGGTGGGTATTGGTGTTCAGGGAATATGGTTCGAATATATCCCAAATGTATATTGCGTTACTTGATGCGTATTCACAGCCGAACCTTTGGCACGTGGTGGCAAGCATGGCGCACATATTTCTTTTTGCCATAGCATTTTTCTTTATTGAAAGAACCTGCAGAAAGGATGACAGACTGCGTGAGCCAAAGAATCCTGTTGCAAGGCAGATCCTGTATTATAGTGAACATATATCAAAATATTATGCACTGCATATCATTGTATATTTTGTTGCTCTCGGAATCAATGGTTATGAGTGTTTTCAAAGTTATCAATGCTGGCTTCTCGCATTGCTTTCCATCCTGGTGACAGAGATTATGGTAAGAGGGTACAATATGCTGCAGGCAAAGATCGCAGCATGACAAATATATTTGTGCAGGCAAAAGTATGGTAGGAGGATATTGGGATGGAGCAGACACATCAGAGGAATGAAAGGCTGATAGAGAATAAAATTTGGAAGTATCTTTTACCGGGAATTATGATGTCGCTGGCTTTGCAGTTGGGGAACATCGTTGATACAATATTTGTGGGGAACTTTTTGGGGACAGAGGCAATGTCAGCCATAACGCTTGTGCTTCCCATGGAAACTTTAATACAGGTAACAGGCTATTGTCTTGGTATGGGAGGATCTATTGCAGCAGGTATTTTGCTTGGCAGGCGAAATAAAGAGGGCGCATCACAGCTATTTTCGATCACACTGGTGATAACGGTTGTTGTGGGACTGATCATTGCTGCAGCGGCGCCTTTTTTGGCAATGCCCATTGCAGATGCTCTGGCAAAGGGGGGAAGTCTGAATATTCCTGCAGGCCATTATCTTTTTGTAGGGATGCTTGGCGCTCCGGTTATTGGCGTCGGGCTTCTTATGTCCAGTTTTTTGGGTGTGGAAAATCATCCCGGGCTTGCATCTGCCTATCTGATCACTTCTAATGTGATCAATCTGATTCTGGATTACATATTATTAAAATACACGAATATTGGTATTGCGGGTGCTGCCCTGTCTACGGTGGTCGGATTTTTACTTGGAATGGTTATTTTTATCTTATATATCCGTTCTCCTAAGCGCATGATAAGCTTTGTCAGAATCCGATCATTTGCGCCATTAAAAGAGGCGGTCATATCAGGGGCGCCGATTTTTGTATTTATGATTATGACCATAATAAAATCCTTTGGACTGAATGAAATTATTATCCGTTTTATTGGAGAGGGCGGGATGGCAGTCTATACGGTATGCGACAATGTCCTTATGATTGTGGAGATGATTACGGCCGGAATCATAGGCGTAATACCCAATATAGCGGGAATTCTTTATGGGGAAAAGGATTACTTCGGCATCCGCGCGCTGTGCAAAAGGGTTCTTGTGTTAAGCGCGGCTGCAACGCTGTGTATTTTTGTGCTTGTTATGGTGTTTGCAAAGTCAATTACCGTTATGTTTGGCGTAGATAATTCAGCGCTTTCCTCCATGATGGTGACAGCACTCAGGATTTTTATTTTGTGCCTGCCGGCATATGTATGGAATAAATTTCTTGTGGGCTATTATGAATCGATTGAAGAGTCAAAACAGGCAAGTATTATTACATTCTTTCAAAATGGCATTTATGTGCTGCCCGCAGCGGCTCTTGGGGTCATTCTGGACGTGAAAACGGGCGGCAGCGGTATCAATGGTCTGGCGCTTAGTTTTGTCTGTTCGGAAATCCTGACTGTTCTTACGGCATATCTTTATCGCAAAATCAAGCATAGAGGTGCGGATTTTTATCTGCTTCCTGAGGAAACGGGAATCTGTTTTGATTTTACCGTGAAGGCAGATATGGATGAGACTGCGCTGGTACCCAGAGAGGTAAAAAAGTTCTGTCTCGATCATGACATAAGTGCTAATAAGGCGAATATCGTGGCGGTGGCTGCGGAGGAAATGATCGTAAATTGTATCAAATATGGCGGCAGGCTGTCTCATTGGATCGATGTCAGCCTGGTGATAGAAAAACAAAAGATGCTTCTGCGGATCAGGGACAATGGAGTGCCTTTTAATCCCACTGAGTATGAATTTGACGGTGGAAAATTTGATATACATGGGATCGAGCTTGTGAAAACGATCTCTTCCGACATCAGTTATATGCGCACAATAGATTTGAATAATACTGTGTTAGAATTTGACATAGAACAGGAGGAAGAAAAGTGAAAAAAGTGAATGACACGATTTATGAAATTGATTTTGAATCGGTAGTAAGTATGTTTGAGAAACAGGTAGAAATGCATCCGGACAAAACGGCAGTCATTTCAGGCAGCGAGAGGAAAACGTATGGTGAACTGAATGCTGATGCAAACAGGGTGGCAGATGCTCTGATCAAAAACGGGGTAGAGGCGGAAACGATTGTGGCTGTCCTTTTAGAACGTGGTATAAAAGTTTATACTGCGACACAGGGTATCTTAAAGGCAGGCGGGGCATTTACCTGTATTTCTGCCGAATATCCCAGGGAGCGTGTGCGTTATATCTTAGAGGACAGCGGCGCAAAGTGGATTATTACAGATGAAAAGACAAAGAATCAGTTCAGGGATTTGTGGGAGACCTTAGCGTGTACGCCTCTTATCATCGACGAGATTTTGCAAGGTAAAAATACGCAAAATCCCAATCGGGAAATTCATGAAAAAGACTTATGCTATGTTATTTATACGTCAGGTTCTACAGGAAAGCCTAAGGGTGTTATGATTGAACAGGGGAATCTGTCAAATTTCGTTAATGCAAACCCAAAGAATCATGAAACGCTTGGATTTACAGAAAAAGCGTCGGTTGTTCTTGCACTTGCGGCAATAACATTTGACGTTTCTATTATGGAAGAGTTTATTCCGCTCACAAATGGCATGACAGTTGTCATTGCAACAGAGGAGGAGATACATAATCTGGATTTGCTTGCGGATACCATTCTGCAGCATGGCGTTGACAGTGTAACAACAACACCATCTTTTGTTTCTGTTATGATGGAAATTCCGAAAATGCGGGAGGCATTAAAGCAGGTTCGTTCCTACGATCTGGGCGCTGAAGCATTTCAGGGAGGATTGTATGACAAAATATGTGCAGTCAATCCGGAAGCATATATCATGAACGGATATGGGCCTACAGAAACAACGATCAGCTGTACTATGAAGGTGATCACGAGCGGTGAGAATATCACCATCGGCATACCGAATGCCAATGTGCTTGTATACATTATTGATGAGAATAATAATGAAGTGCCGGATGGGCAGGTTGGTGAGCTTCTTATCTGTGGAAAGGGTGTAGGGCGTGGCTACCGGAACCTTCCTGAAAAGACAGCCGAGGTATTTATTGAGTATCGTGGTATGCGTGGCTATAAGTCAGGAGACCTTGCCCTGATCAACGCTGAGGGGGAGATTGAATTTCATGGAAGAAAGGATAATCAGGTAAAACTCAGAGGCTTTCGGATTGAGCTGGGTGAGGTTGAGGAAGTGATCCTAAGCCATGCAGATGTTTTGAATGCAGTAGCGGTAGTGATCGATGAGCAGCTTTGTGTATACTATACTGCCACAAAAGAAATCGAGCCGCAGGAGCTTTCTGACTTTGCGGCAGAGAGCCTTGCCTACTATATGGTGCCGGATATCCTGATTCAGCTTGAGGAAATGCCGCTGACGGCAAATCATAAAATAGACAAAAGATCCCTGCCCAAACCGATCTTAAAACAGGGTGATTATGAGGTGCCCAAAAATAAGATGCAGCAAAAGATTTTTGATATCGTGGCATCCGTCACCAATAACAGCAACTTTGGCATAAACACGCCATTTTACCGTGCAGGGCTTACTTCTCTGGGGGCAATGAAATTAAATGTCCTGCTGGCAGAGGGATTTGGCATAGCGATAAAAACCAGCGATATCACCCAGTATAATACGGTGGTACAGATGGAGGAATTTATCAGGAATGCAGAAGCGCCTGATGCAATGGAAATCCGCAGCGTTTATCCATTAACAGGTTCCCAGAAAGGGATTTTTGCGGAGTGTGCGAAGAATCCGGAAACAACGATTTATAATATACCGTTTTTGTTCACGCTTGACAACAGCATTGAAGAAGAGAAACTTGCCGATGCAGTTGCCAGAACCATTCAGGCACATTCCTATATGACGGCGCGTTTTGGGATCAGTGAAGACGGAGAAATGGTTCAAAAACCCTTTTCAGAAGATTTTGTGCCTGAGATCATCAGAATAACAGACAGTGCGTTTGACAGGAACGATCTTGTAAAGCCATTTCAATTAGAAGGGGGCAGGCTGTTCCGGATCACAATCTACCTGACTGAGACGAAGAAGTATCTGTTTGTAGATTTTCACCACATCATGGCGGATGGAAATTCCTATGATATTTTTTTCAGGGACCTGAACCGTGCCTATATGGGCGAAGAATTGGCAAAGGAAGACTATACAGGTTTTGATGCGGCTGTCTCAGAGGAATATGCAGTGAAGAGAGGCGGTTATAAAAAGGCAGCCCTTTATTATGACAATATTTTTCAGGGGATTGAAATCGAGTCGCTTCCGATTTTTGACAAAAAAGGAGATACGCCCAATAAGGGGCTGGCAGAATATAAGATGTCAGTTTCTGCAGAAGCGGCCCTGCAATTTTGTGAAAGAATGGGAATTACACCCAATACACTCTTTACCGGCGTTTTTGGAATCCTGATGTCCCGCTGGTCAAATGCAAAGGAATCGCTGTTTGCGACCATCTATAATGGCAGGAACGATTCAAGGCTTGAGAATACGATATGCATGCTTGTAAAAACGCTTCCTGTATATTGTAAATTTGATGATAAGACTACGGTCGTATCCTATATGGTTTCTTTGCAGGAACAGTTAATGAATTCCATGGCAAATGATATTTTCCCGTTTTCCGATATTGCTGCAAAATATGGGATTACTTCTGATTTGATTTTTGCATATCAGGCAGAACTTACAGACGATTATCCGATGGGAAATACCGTTGCTGTTGGTGAGGATCTGTCCCTCGGCCTGCCCAAAGAGCCGCTGTTACTCCAGGTTCGTCTCTATGACGGGGCGTATTATCTGACAGCTGAGTACCGCAGTGATTTGTATCTGGAGGAAACGGTTCAGAATATTATGGATTCTTACAATGCCGCATTCAAATCCATATTCGGCTGCCGCAATGTATCTGATGTGACAATCCTTTCAGAGCAGCAGGAAAAAATGCTTGACAGTTTTAATGAGACAGAAGTGTCCTATGATGTCAGCAAAACGGTTGTGGATATGTTTGAGGCTGCTGCTGCTCAATATCCCGATAACACAGCCGTTGTATACGAAGAGGTCAGATATACATACAGTGAGGTTGAAAAAATAACGCGTAATCTTGCGGGCGATCTTATCCGGAGGGGATTGACAGCAGGTGACGTAGCTGCTGTGCTGATTCCCCGCTGTGAATATATGGTAATCTGTTCGATGGGTGTTGCCCGCAGCGGCTGTGCCTGCCAGCCCCTTGACCATACGTATCCTCAGGACAGACTGCATTTTATGCTGGAGGATAGTGGTGCGAAACTGTTGATCACGACACAGAAGATGCGTGAACTGGTGTCTGACTATACAGGACAGGTATTGTATCTTGATGAGATACCAGACCTGCCGGAATATGTGGAAAAGCTGCCGTCTCCAAAGCCGGAGGATTTGTTTACGCTGCTTTATACATCAGGCTCGACAGGAGTGCCCAAGGGCTGTATGATTGAGTATGGGAATATCACGGCATTCTGCACATGGTATCACAGACAATATGAGTTTGACAGTTCTGCCCGCCTGGCAGCCTATGCCTCCTATGGTTTTGACGCATCGATGATGGATATTTTTACGTCTCTCACGGCAGGTGCGCAGTTAAATATCATTGCCGAGGAAATACGCCTTGACCTTTTGGCGCTCTGTGATTATTTTGAAGAGAACCAGCTTACGCATTCCTTTATGACGACACAGGTGGGACGTCAATTTGCAATGGAAATAAAGAGTAAAACATTAAGACATCTCAGTACGGGTGGAGAAAAACTGGTTCCTTTAAATCCGCCGGAGGGTTTCAGGTTTTACAATGTCTATGGACCCACGGAATGCACGGTTTATACAACGATCTTTGAGATGGATCGGTATTATGATGACATTCCGATCGGGAAGCCGCTGGACAATCTGAAACTCTATATTGTTGATGACAAGGGACACCGCCTGCCGGCAGGGGCGTCCGGTGAGCTGCTCGTCTCGGGAAGACAGGTATCGCGGGGGTATCTGAACCGTCCAGAGAAAACAAAAGAGGTGTATGCTAAAAATCCTTATACTGACCAGGAGGGATACGAGCGGATGTACCACACAGGCGATGTGGTGCGCTACTTAAATGATGGAAATATCTCTTTTGTGGGCAGACGGGATTCCCAGGTAAAAATAAGAGGATTCCGGATTGAGCTTACGGAAGTGGAGGAAGTGATCCGGCGTTTTCCGGGGATTAAAGATGCCACAGTTGCTGCATTTGATGAGGAGGGCGGCGGTAAATATATCGCAGCGTATGTTGTGTCAGATGAGCAGATTGATACAGTGAAGCTGAATGCTTTTATCATGGAAACAAAGCCGCCGTATATGGTGCCGGCTGTGACGATGCAGATTGACCGGATTCCATTAAATCAGAACCAGAAGGTCAACAGGCGCGCTCTGCCAAAGCCGCAAAAGGCAGTGGAGGAGATGATTCCGCCCAAAAATGAAATGCAGCAGCGCATTTGTGACTGCATTGCTGAAGCGATCGGGCACAGGGAGTTTGGGATCACTACGGATATTCAGCTTGCGGGACTGACTTCTATCAGTGCGATAAAACTGAATGTACTTCTGGCAAAGAACTTTGACGTGGCGATCAAGACAAATGATATCAGGGAAAATCCAACTGTTGTCCAGTTAGAAAGATTTCTTCTGGGAGCGGAAAAATCTAAGGTACATGAAGTGCGGGAGGTGTATCCGCTGACCAACGCGCAGGCAGGCATCTTTGTAGACTGTACGGCGAATATGGGAACAACGGTTTACAATATTCCATATTTGTTCCGGCTCAGTCCCAGGATAGATTTGATCCGGCTAAAAGAAGCAGTAGAGCAGACAGTGGAAGTGCACCCATACCTGAAAGTGCAGCTTTTTATGGATGAGGACGGTGAGATCCGCCAGCGCAGGAATGATCATCTGGAATACACTGCTGAAATGATTGACGGCATGGACAGGGAAAAACTGGTAAGGCCGTTTCCGCTGTTTCAGGAGCCGCTGTTTCGTTTTGAGATCCATAGGACACATGAGGGAAGTTATCTGTTCCTTGATGTGCATCATCTGATCGCAGACGGTACCTCTCTTTCTGTTATTTTGTCGGATATCGACAGGGCATATCAGGGCGAAAAGCTTACGGCAGAGACATATACTGCCTATGATGCGGCGCTTGACAACGAAAGGGCGATCCAGGGAGAAAAGTATAAAAAAGCGGAGGAATTTTACGCCTCTATATTGAAAGACTGCAGCTCGGACACCAGTCTTTATCCTGACAAAAATGGAGAGGCGCCGGGCGTTGGGAATTTGCGCAGAAAGAGTGATGTCATCAGCAGGGAAGCTGTGCAGGCGATCTGCGAGAAATATGGTATCACAGAGAATGTATTTTTCACAGGTATATTTGGCGCGGCACTGGCAAGATACCATTTTGCACCCAAAAGTGTATTTACAACCATCTATCATGGCAGAAACGATTCACGTCTTTCTGATACGATCGGTATGTTTGTCAAAACACTGCCTGTGGTGTGTGATACAACGAAAAATACACAAGATTATTTTGTGACAATTAAAAACCAGCTTATGGGAATGATGGATCACGATATTTATCCGTTCCAGGAAATCAGCCGCAATTTCCATATTAAGCCTGACACGATGTTTGTGTATCAGGGCGGGAATTTTGCATTTACGAAAATCTGTGGAGAGGATGCAGAGGAAATCCCCCTTGGCTTAAATGCGGCAAAGGAGCCGATATCGCTTATGATGAGCATTGAAAACGGCGAATATATCTATGAGCTGGAATACAGAAGTGATTTGTTTGAAAAGGAGACGGCAGCGTATCTGATCGAAAACCTTGAGATCACCACAAGGGCTTTCCTTGATGGAAAGGAACCGTCAGAGATACGCCTTCTGTTCGATGAACAGGATAAGATGGTAAATACACCGCAGTATATGGGGAAGACTTTTATCGACCTGTTCCGGGAAGCTGTGTCAAAATATCCGGACAATACTGCCGTAAAAGATGAGAACGGTACAATAACATATGCAGAGCTTGATGCAGTGTCGGAGTATATCGCTGATAAACTGAAGAATAATGGTTTTGGGCGGGAAAATGTTGCCGGAATTTTGTGCGGCAGGACAAGGGAATTTGTGGAGGCGTATGTAGGAATCATGAAAGCGGGAGGCGCATATGTTCCCCTTGATCCGGAATACCCGCAGGAGAGAATTGAATATATGCTCTCTGACAGTGGCAGTGAAAATCTTCTTGTTATGAGGAAATATGGATCACTGACAGAGGGGTATGACAAAAATGTAATTTATCTTGACGAGATAGAAAAGGACGGACTTGGCTTTACAGGAAAGGCGGATCTGACGCCGCCGCTTCCGGAGAATCTGGCATATATGATCTACACCTCCGGCTCGACAGGAAAACCAAAGGGCGTCATGCTGGAACACCGCAACCTTATGACATTGATTGAGCATACAGTCACCTTTCACAAGACGGTTCCGGAGGATATGTACGGCGAATTTTCTTCTTTCTGCTTTGACGCTTCGGTACATGACCTGTTTGTGCCTTTGACGGTGGGAGCTTCCCTTTATTTTTTCCCGGAAAGTGTCAGGAAGGATGCTGTCGCTGTCTGCCGTACCTTTGAAAACGAGCCGATCACGGTAGCGACCATGCCGACGCAGATGGGTGAGCTTGTGGCGGAAACCCTGACAGGGGATTGCGCTTTAAGGCTTCTCACCTTAGGAGGCGAAAAGTTTAAGCGCTATTATGACAGGAAGTACATGATGGTAAATGGCTATGGACCTACGGAAAATACCGTTTCGTCCACAGAGTTTGTGGTTGACAGGGAATATAAAACGATTCCGATCGGCAAATCACAGCTCAATGTAAGGTGTTATATCGTAGATGAGAACTTAAAGCGTGTACCTGTGGGAGCGCCAGGGGAGCTTTGCGTGGCAGGGCGGCAGGTGGCAAGAGGCTACCATAATCTGCCGGAAAAAACAGCGTCCGTATTTGTGCCAAATCCTTTTGCCACATGCAAGGATGAGGAAAGGCTGTATCATACAGGCGATATGGTACGTATGAAAGGCGACGGAAATATTGAATACATCGGGCGGATAGATTCACAGATTAAGATCAATGGATTCCGCGTGGAACTTGGCGAGATCGAGGGGGCACTCCTGAAACGCGACGGCGTCTGTGAGGTGGCGGCAATCCCTGTAGATCAGAGCGGTGTCACATATATTGCGGCTTACTATACCGGAGCAGAGTACAAGGAGGAGGATTGGAAAGCATTTTTAAGTCCATTGCTTCCGGAATACATGGTACCTGCGTTCTATACACATCTGGACAAAATGCCGGTTACGCCTGGAGGAAAGATTGATAAGCGTGCTCTGCCGGCGCCTGCCATTACGGAAGAGCGCACCGATTATGCCGCACCTCAGACGGGAGCGCAGATAAAACTGTGTAAGTTGTTTGAGAAGGCATTAGGGCGGGAAAAGGTAGGGATCGATGATGATTTCTTTGCAATTGGCGGAACTTCCCTTGCTGCTTCCAAGGTTGCAGTAATGTGCCTGAATGAGAAGATTCCTCTGGTATATGCAGATATTTTCAAATATCCTACAGTGCGCGCGCTTGCCAGGGCAGTATATGGCGATGAGGTGCAGAAGGAAAATACAGATGAATTTGCAAATTATTCCTACAATGCGATTGATACGCTGATTGCTGCAAATAACAGGAGGAATGTTGACCGCGTGGAGAAAAAGGAGCTGGGCGATATCCTGATCACAGGTGCAACAGGTTTCCTGGGGATTCACGTGTTAAAAGAATTTCTTGACAATTACGATGGCAGGGCGTATTGTATGGTGCGCAAAGGCAGATATGAGTCAAATGACCGGCGTCTGATGAATATGCTGATGTATTATTTTGACTTGCCATATACGGAACTGTTTGGTGACAGGATCATCTGTATTGACAGTGACATAACGGACAAGGAAGCGGTAGAAAGGTTAAAAGACGTACCTTTTACCACATTGATCAACTGCGCTGCCTGCGTCAAACACTTTGCGGCGGGTGAGATGTTAGAAAAGATCAATGTAACAGGTGTCAAAAATCTGATAGATCTCTGCTCATCAGCAAATAGAAGGCTGATACAGATTTCAACCATATCAGTAGGCGGCGAGGGTATGGACGGCATGCCGCCGATGGATCGGAAACTTGCTGAAAATGATCTGTATTTTGGTCAGAGGATTGTCAATGAGTATATACGCACGAAGTTCCTTGCAGAACGTGCCGTGCTGGAAGCGGCCACAGAAGGTCTTGACGCAAAAGTGATCCGTGTCGGTAATCTTATGAGCCGCCACAGAGATGGGGAGTTTCAGATTAACTTTATCACGAATGGTTTTCTAAGGAGTTTGCGCGGGTACGCTGCAGTTGGCGCATTTCCAATGGATAGCATGAATGAAGGCGCTGAATTCTCTCCGATTGATGAAACAGCGGCAGCAGTACTCTGTCTTGCGGGAACAGACAGCAGGTTTACGGTATTCCATGCCTGCAACAACCACAGGATTTTTATGAGTGATGTGATATATGAAATGCGTGAGAGGGGCTTTGACATTAAAATCATGCCTGGAGATCGATTCATTGAGACGGTCAATGCGTATGCGGCAGAACATGAAACAAGTGATGCGGTATCGGGGCTTATCGCTTATACTTCCCATGATGATGAGGAACTCTACACGATTGATTATGACAATGCCTTTACAACCGAAGTGCTCTACCGTTTGGGATTCAAATGGAATATAACGGATAACAGATATCTTGCAAAGGCAATCGAAGCGTTGGAGGGACTGAATTTTTTTGAAGATGGATTTTCGAATAAGCTTTGATACTGTGAAAATTTTATGCTGATTTTTATGGAGGAGACAAAAGTGACGATTACAAAAACGATGGAAAATAACAAAGCCATTGTCGCGGTCGAGGGATGGCTGGACACAAATTCATCACCGGAGCTGGGCAGGGAGATTGAGGCGCTTTCTGATATAGAGAGCCTGATACTTGATTTTGACAAACTGGAATACATTGCATCGGCGGGGCTTCGTATAGTTATATTGGCATATAAGAAACTTAAAAGTATGAATGGAGAGTTTTCCATAATCAATGTGAGCAGCGAAGTGATGGATGTATTTAAGCTTACTGGATTTGACCAGAATTTTGATATACAGACAAAATAATGGACAACAATGGTATTCCGTATGACCCGCTTGCAAAAGTTGATCCCGACATCACACACTCTCTGGAGGAACGCGATGTCGGTGGGGTGGGCATTTATATGGTGAAAAAGACAATGGATGACATTTCATATGAATACAAGGACGGACAAAATATTCTGCGGATAAAAAAGAAGTTTTAGGAAGTATCAGTGAATGGTTTTTTATAGAAGTAATATTTTTCGATTGCTTCTACCAAAACAGATTGCTGCTGATATTGAAGCTGCACACGTTGATTGTGTGATAGTAAAGGACTTATCCAGATTTGGACGGGATTGTATTGAAGCCGGGCGGTTGATTCAGAAAACCTTCCCGGCTTTTTCTGTGCACTTCATTGCATCGAACGACAACTTTGATTCGCTGACAGCGGATTTTAATGAGAAAACGCTGGTGCTGCCGGTAAAGAACTTTATCAACGATGCAGGGTGTGCGCTGATCCGTCATAAATTATTTAATGGCAGTCTCTGAGGCATAGGACAATCTGACAGATGAATATGATAGAATTAATGAGCAAAGGTTATGAGGAACGCGAATAATATGCAGATATATGTGGTCAGAGAAGGGGACAGTTTAGACAGGATCGCGGCGGCATTTGGAGCCAGCGCGGAGGAGATCGCTTACGACAATCAGATTTCAGCGCCTTATCCGCTGGCTGTCGGGCAGGCATTGCTGATTCGGAGTGGAGGGAATGCAAAGCAGAAACGGAGGGTGCATGTCAACGGTTATGCGTATCCTTATATACAGGAGTCGGTGTTATCCGAGACATTGCCCTATCTGACGAACATTTCTGTCTTTTCGTATGGTTTTACTACAAGCGGCAGTCTTGTGCCTCCCCAGACAGATGACAACTGGCTGATTGATGCGGCGTGGAAACAGGGAACGCCGCCTGTCCTGGTACTGACGCCGTTTGACCAGACAGGAATGTTCAACAATTATCTGATCAGTGAGATCACCCACAATATGGCAGCGCAGCAGAACCTGATCGATCAGATGTTTTTGACAATGGAGGAGAAGGGATTTGTCGGTATCGATCTCGATTTTGAATATATTTTGCCGCAGGACAGGGTGGCGTATGCCGATTTTGTTGCAAACGTCAGAGAACAGGCGGCGCCCAAAGGGTATTTTGTCTCGGTGGCGCTCGCGCCCAAAACATCGGCAGAGCAGAGGGGGCTCTTGTATGAAGGGAAAGATTACAGGCTTCTTGGCGCGGCGGCGGACAGCGTGCTGCTGATGACCTATGAGTGGGGGTACACGTATGGTCCGCCGATGGCAGTGGCGCCGATCAACAAAGTGCGGGAGGTTGTAGAGTACGCGGTGACAGAGATTCCGAGAGAGAAAATAGATCTTGGGATTCCCAATTATGGATATGACTGGACGCTGCCTTTTGTCCAGGGTACTTCCAGAGCGCGGTCGATCGGCAATGCGCAGGCGGTGCGGATCGCGATCGAGAACGATGCCAGAATAGAGTTTGACCAGATCGCTATGTCCCCGTTTTTTCATTATGAAAGAGACGGGGTACAGCATGAGGTATGGTTTGAGGATGTGCGGAGTATGCGGGAAAAATTCAGTCTGGTCACAGAGTATGATCTGAGGGGAATGGGGTATTGGCAGATCATGAAGCTGTTCCGCGCTAACTGGCTGCTGCTCGACGATACTTTTGAAATCAGCAAAATGTAAGCAAAAAAATCCATGACTTTCGTAGACTTTTGGCGATATTTAGTGTAAACTAAAAGGAACATGGGGAAAGAGTACGCAATAGATATAAAGGAGTGAGTACGCTGGTTAAGAGAAGATATGTGAGGTCGCGCTCATTAAAAGAGGAAATGGTGATCGACCAGGCGATCGTGGATCGGGCAGGGAGAATACTGATATCAAGAAATACACTACTTGATTCTTACCATATCATGTCCCTCATCAAGATGGGCATACCTGGTGTTTATATACGCGAAGGCGAGGAGGACGAGGAGGAGGCTGTAAAGCCGGGGGATATCGTGATCGCTCCGTCAGTGCAGCGGGAGATAGAGAGGCGGACAGTGAGGGACAGGGCGAAAGTTAACCTGTCCGAGAGTGTGAAGGCGCGTGTGGCGGAGGGAATACAGTTTCTCTACAATGATACAGTGTCAGAGGGATTTACAACGACCACACGGAGTATCACAGATGATCTGATGAAGGCGATATCGGACAATGATGCGATCGCCGTGGATATCAGCGCACTTAAGATCAGCGATGAGTATACGTTCAAGCACAGTGTGGATGTTGCTACGATGGCGATGATCGTCGCGAAAAAGCATGGTCTGAGTAAACAGGAAGTCTATGAGCTTGGCATTTCCGGACTGCTCCACGATGTGGGGAAATCAAAGATACCCAATGAAATATTGAATAAAGCAGGAAAACTAACAGATGACGAGTTTATGATGATGAAGCAGCATTCTCTGTTTGGCTATCAGATCTTAAAGGAAAAGGACGATCTGTCCAATTCGATCAAACTTGGTGTGCTCCAGCATCATGAGAAGATGAATGCGAAGGGATATCCGATGGGAGTTTCCTCGGAAAAGATCAATTTGTTTGCCCGTATCATATCTGTTGCGGACATATATGATGCACTCGTTACAGAAAGGCCTTACAAGAAACCGTTTTCCCCGAGGGATGCAGTGGAAATGATCATGTCCCTGACCGAGGAGCTCGATATCGATGTGATGAGGAGTTTCCTGGAGAGTGTGATACTATATCCGGTTGGGACAGATGTGGAGCTTAGTACCGGAGAGCGTGCGCGGGTGATTGAGAACAATTCAAAGTATGTGTTAAGACCAACGGTCATCGGTTTGAAGTCTGGAAAAACCTATGACCTTTCAGAAATTGAGAATGCAAGCATTGTGATTTTATGACGCAGCAAAAGACATAAAAAAGAATACCTTTTATGAGGTATTCTTTTTTATGCACACGGGCACCCAGAGGAAGAATGTCAGCAAAAGCTGACGGGCAGGAAAAGTCGTCCCTACCCGGTTATAATGATTTTTTTCCAGTCCGTGATCACTTCCTCGCAGGCATCAGGATCCATGTCCGCAACTGCTTCGCAGAGTCTGATGTACAGCTTGTGGTTTTCGTCGTCGAAACTGTACCCGTCAAGTGTATGTATGGCGTTGTCCATTTTGTCTGTATCGAGATCGTCGATCGCCTGCCTCATCTCGGCGAAGACACTTGTCAAAACGTCTGCTGTGATCGGAGGTTTTCCTTCTTTGTCCTGCGTTTCAGGGAAGAAGGGGCTTAAGATATCACGGTAATGTGCATACATGGCGAGCAAGTCATCTGTATTGTGGATAATCATGTCGATCTCGCCTGTATTTCCGGCAGTTTCTAGTGCAGCGGCACGGTCGGATAGTTCGTCGGCACCGATCTGTTTGGACGCGCTCTTGAGGGCGTGGACTTCCACTGTATAATTGTGCCATTCCTCATTGTCCTTGTAGGTCTGTATCAGTCGGAGCTTCTTGGGGATGGCACGATAGTAATCCTCAAGGATCGTCATGAAGAGTTCTTCACTGCCTAGTAACTTTATAGCTTGCTGTATATTGAGTTCGGGAATGTCGGGCACCGTAATCTGTTTTTTTGCCGGAGTGCATTTGGTGGAGCCAGAGTGTTTCCTGATCTTTTCCGGGGGCAGCCACTTGCGTATCGTATTTATGAGCATGCGCACTTCAATAGGTTTTGCGATGAAATCGTTCATGCCTTCCTTTATGAACATGTTCTTGACATCGCCGATGACATTGGCGGTGAGTGCGATGATCGGGACATTGTCGTACTCTGAGTGGAAACGCCGGATAATGTGCGTTGTCTCGATGCCGTCAAGCTCAGGCATCATATGATCCATCAGTATGAGGTCGTACATGGTTTCATTGATCTTGCTGATAGCGGCGTTACCGCTGAGCGCAGTGTCAATCTCCATGTTGAGCGGTTCGAGTAGTCCCTGTGCCACAGTCAGGTTGATCGAATTGTCATCTACGATCAATATCCTGGCTGTCTCTGCGGTGAAATCGTAGTACTCATCCGAGGATGGGCTGTCATACTGACTGAACACTTCGTGGTTGTAGATACCTGCCAGCGACATGACGGAGAGCGGTTTGTGTACCACCATTACGTTTGTCGGGTTATAATCTACGGAAGTGTCATAAGGGGCAGCGACGATCGTGTTCAGCTCAGGATGTTTGTCAACAAAATCCTGGAGTTCCTTGTTGAAACTGTCATAAGGGACAAAAAGGTAGATGTCCTTAAGGCTGTCAACATTTTCTGTCAGGTAGGACAGTACATTTTCATCTTTCAGGTCTGTATAGTCGATGTCAAGCTTGTGCATATCTCTTTTCAGCTGAATCTGGGCGTAGGTGTTATTCAGAAAGCCCACGGCATGACACGGTGGATTTTCGGTGAGTGCTATGGACGCATCTGCATCGATAACCTTCTGGGGGATCGTGAAGGAAAAGGTGGAACCCTCGCCGTACACGCTCTCCACAGAAATGTCGCCGTTCATAAGGGCAATCAGCTGTTTGCTGATCGCAAGTCCCAGTCCCGTACCTTCGATATTGCGGTTTCGTTTGCTGTCAACCTGCTGGAAGGATTTAAAGAGCTTTCCGATATCTTCGGACTTGATGCCGATACCGGTGTCTGACACGGAGAACAGCAGATTGATGGTATCTTCGGAAACCTGTTCAAAATCATATTTTAGACAGATCTGTCCCACTCTGGTGAACTTGGTGGCATTGTTTGCAAGGTTAGTGATGACCTGCTTGATGCGGACAATATCGCCGAAAAGGACTTTGGGGATGTCAGGATTGACATCGAGCACAAGTTCTACGTCGTCCCTGTCAATGCGCGTGCTGATGATCGTTGCAATATCGTTGATCATCGATGCAGGTTCATAGTTGGCAGTCACGATATCCATTTTGCCGGATTCGATCTTGGAAAAGTCAAGGATATCATTGATGATAGTCAGCAGTGACTTTCCGGCAGTCTTGATCTGGTTGATGTAGTTTTTCGCCGCGGGTGACATTTCTTCGCGCAGCGCCATCTCTGCCATGCCGATGATCGCGTTCATGGGGGTGCGCAGCTCGTGGCTTGTGTTTGCAAGAAAATCGGACTTCATGTTCGCGGCTTTTTCGATCTCGATGTTTGCCTCCTTCATGATGTACTTGTGGTAGGCGATGCTCGAGAGGGCGCTTGTGAGCGTGTAGAGAAACAGGGCAGCATTTTCAAGTTTGTCTTTCTCGATGACCGGAACGCTCATGACCGACTGAAGATAGTTGATGAGGTCGATGCCGATCTCAGCGGCAACCTGCATGATCCGCGTGATGTCGGGTGGTGCGGTGAGTACCTGACCTCCGACGAAGCATCCGACCATCTTGTCGCCTGCCATGATCGGTGCGGCAAAATCCATAAGTCCTGCATGACAGAAGTATGTTACGGATGATCCTACTTTTAAGGCGAGCTCGGCACCGTGCTTGTCACATTGCTGGCAGCGCAGGCATCCGATCGGTGAGTTTCGGGTATACTTGTTGCAAAAGTCGGTAAAATTAGTTCCCTTAGTGACTGGAACGCCCTCGGCATCAGTGATGATGGCTGCAAACCCTGTCATTTTTGAAAAGGAGTCCTGCAGACGTTGGAGCATTTCCACCTCGAAGAGATCCGTGAGGATTATCTCATTATTCATATGACACTTCTCCTTTAAAGATTGCTAATCGATCAGTTCTCTAATTTTGGCGAGCAGAGAATCTTTTTCAACAGGTTTTAACAGATAGCCCTGTGGTTTTAGTGCAAGCGCATTTTTGATTTTCTCGACATCGTTGATCCCGGTGAGGAATACGACAGGGATGGTTGCCAGGTAGGGATCCTTGCGGAGTTCTTCGAGGACAGCCGGACCGTTCATGTCAGGCATCTCATAGTCGAGGAGGATCAGGCTGACTTCCTTTGTGTTCAGAAAACGCAGCGCGATCTTTCCGCTGATGGCAGTGGCGACCTCATATTTGGAATCAAGATAACCCTTGATCGTCTTGTGGATGATGGTGGCATCGTCGATGACGAGGATGCGATGGCGGTCAGGGGATTCTGGCTGTCTTGCGCTGTCCTTCTGCGCAGGATCCTTCTCGATCTCCTCCAGGGCGTTGTCGAGCTTTGCCAAGGTGTCAAAAGCGCTGCTGGCGTTGGTGTCGAGCGCTTTTGAGAGCGGGGAGTCTGCTGCCGAGGACAGGAACGCCTTGTGCTTTTTGATGAATCTTGTGATCGTATCCTCCATATCGGTTGTGGACATAGGCAGCTTGATGCTCAGTTCCGGCACACAGTTTGGAATCTTTGATGCGAAATCCAGACTGGCAGAATCGCCGATCGCGGCAAAGGGAATGTCATGTTTGCCGAGCACATCGTGAAAGCTTGCGATCGTCACAAGGTCATCCCTTGTCTCTGCGCGCATACAGTAGATAAAAATATCCGGTTTAAAAAACTGGACATGATTTTTCAGGTCATCAAAGATCACGGATGATGTCACACAGTCAAAAGCGAAATCCATCTGTAAAAAGAAAGTACTGATGAGTTTTCTGCTGTTTCCAGCCAGCATTACCTTATACTTCATTGAAATGTCCTCCTGGGTGTTCGTCTTTGCTGTCGGTTCGTTTCCTGACAGCGGTATCATTACTATAGTATCATAAATTGTGCAAATAATAAATAAAAAAAGTTCAAAACGATGCAATTTGGTTTTTGCGAATGATATTTGTATTCGGGCGGATAAAGCTGTATAATGGTATCATACATGATTGAAAAGGAGCTGGATGCAAATGAGATTCAAAAGTATCAAAAAGAGAGAAGAGGGGAACTTTATCACGCGCTATGATGTAGCTTATGAGACGGAGGACCAAAAGGAAAAGATTTATGAGATCATCAGCCGCAATAAGGCGCTGGATTCGATCGAGGCGCTCAAGGGCAGCAGCCCCGATTCGGTCGTCATCATTGCGACGGATGAGAGCGGCGGCAAGCTGCTGATCAACAAAGAGTTCCGCATGGCTGTCGGGGACTGGGTCTACAATTTTCCGGCAGGTCTGATCGATGAGGGCGAACAGCCTGTCGAGAGCGCTAAACGCGAGCTTTGGGAGGAGACGGGGCTGGAATTATATGAGATCGATGATTTTATCGGGCAAAGCTACAGCGCAGTCGGTTTCAGCAATGAGATCAATGTGTGCGTGGTGGGAAAGGCAAGGGGGACATTCAGACCAAGCACCTCTACCGTGGAAGAGATCGAACCGGGGTGGTATACAAAGGCAGAGCTTCGAGAACTGCTAAAGACAGAGCGTTTTGCGGCAAGGACACAGGCATACAGCTACCTGTGGAGCAAAGAGTAGGGCAGGTGTATTTAACTATATTTTCTGATCTTTAGATAGATGCCTCTGTCATCGGCGATCTTCTGGCATGCAGCGATCTCGTCTGCGGAAAGTACATCTACGATCGTTAGCTGCGTGTGTCCAAAAGCCGCCTGTGAGCGTGTGGCAAACTCAAGAAGTGCAGGGTATGCGCTCTCAAACTGCGGTCTTGTGACTGCCTGGTATTTCTCTGCTGTGGGCGCATTCAGGCTGATGGACACGCTGTCGATCACCTGTGCGAGCTCCGGAACAATATTGCGTCCGTGATACAGGCTGCCCAGCCCGTTCGTGTTCAGGCGGATGGATAGATGGTATTTTTCTTTTATGTAAGCCGCACTTGCCAGCAGGTTGTCGAGCGCGCAGGTGGGTTCTCCATAACCGCAGTACACCAGTTCACTATGCCCGGTAAAGTCAAAATCATCGATTGCCTGTATGATTTCCCCGAGTGTCGGCTCTGTCTTGTGCCACAGGGTTTCGGAATCGCCGACAGAGTCCCTGAATGACCGGACACAGAAAGTGCAGCTGCAGTCACAGCGGTTTGTGATGTTGGCGTAGACCTGGTTTTTGTAGGTATATAATATATCAGCCATGATAGACCTCCTGCAAGATAGTGTTAAACTGCATTGATAAACCTGGACTTTGCGTGCGTCCTGTCCAGTGCAGTGCCCAAGATGATAAAAAAGACAGCGCTGCCGCCGGACTGGATCAGACTGCCTGACATGGAGGCGATCAGTGCCGGCATAGTGCCGAAAAGTAGATACTCGGCGAGAAAATAGCCAAGACCCGATATAAAATACGCGATAACGCAGGCAGCCACATTGCGCGCAGTGATGATCTTTGCCGATCTGCTGGTGAAGGGGAGTGCGACCAGCATCTTGATGATAACGGTGGCAGGTGCCCACAGGGGGGATGTCAGCAGGTCGGCGAGTCCGCCTCCGACCGCGGCGGCCGCCAGCGCATAGGGCGTGGGGAGCAGTGCTGCCGAGAGGTAGATGACAGCGTCCCCAAAGTGGATATATCCGCCGTTGATGCCGGTGGGAATATGGCAGATATAGGCAGTCATGATCGTGATCATGGCAGCCATAAGTCCGGTGACGGTCAGATATTTGAGCTTTGAGTGTCTCTTTTCGTCCGTTCTGGGCAGTGTGCGTGTTGTCATAGACAAATTCCTCCTGATTTTTTATCCAACAGCAACGGCAGATATTTCTCAAAATAAATACCGTGGTTTTTGGGTACGTTTTCGCGGGATGCCTCCTCGATCGCCGGCCATAGGAAGCGGACGGCTCTCTGCATCGCCTCCCCGATGGTGAGTCCGTTGATCAGACTTCCGATAATGACAGAGGCGAACAGATCGCCGGTGCCGGAAAAGCTCTCCCCGCGATACGGCGTTTCCGTGTAGTATCGGTCATCGGATGTGACAGCGAGGTTGCCTACAAAAGATTGTCCCGGCAGCCTGCGGACGATACCCGTTATGACGATCGTCTGTTCCGTGCGTGCTCTTGGAAGGAGCCTGCGCGCCGTGTCTTCTATATAGCTGAGATAGTCGGCTTCTGAAGCATGGCTGGTGAGTGTATCGTAGTCCATATCAGCAAGCAGACACAGTTCTGTCAGGTTTGGCGTGATGACACCTGCGTGCCGGGTCAGCTCTTTCATGCTGTCGAGAAGCTCCTGTGTGAAGATGCGGATGCGCTGCCCGTTGTCGCCCATGACGGGATCAGTGAGATAGAGCGTGTCTTTGGTGTGGAACTTTTCCAGGAAGTACAGGACATTGTGCATCTGTGCGGCGCTGCCTAGATATCCCGAGTAGATGCCGTCAAAGGATACCTGCATGTCTTTCCACGCATCGGTGAAGTGGTTCATCCTGGCTGTATAATCGTCACAGTAATAACTTGGAAATCCTGTCTGTGCAGACAGAATGGCGGTTGGCAGGGGACATGCCTGTATTCCGAGGACGGAGATGACAGGGATGGCGGCAGCCAGCGAACATTTTCCAAAACCGGACAGGTCGTTGATCAGGGCTATTTTTTTCATTGCGATAGTTGTTCCTTTCCCATAGGTGGTGTTATATTTTCCCGCTTGCGATAAGTAATACTATACAGAAAAAGTGTCTGTGTGAAAATGGTCAATTTCTGAAAAATATGAGAGGACAGTTTGAGGCGGGATTTCAAATGGCAGATTTGAGGATATGAAAATGCATTGATGCGCTTTGGGGCTAATATACTGATTATGAAGGATCGTATGGAAGATCAGGGTGTATAATATGGATAACAGTAAAGAAGCGTTGACGTGCGACTGCAATTTTTCAGGGATCAAACCGGCAGTGATGGATCTGCCCTACCCGCCGATACGGGTGCGGGAGAGAAATCCGGGTTATGCGGATCTGATCGGTATCAGCTACTGCGGAATGATCTCAGAAATGTCTGCCGTGATGCAGTACATTAATAATGAGAGCCGCATGGCGGGCAGCAGATGTGCGGAGGGGAAGATCCTTCTGGGGATGGCGATCGCGGAGATGACCCATATGCAGATGCTGGCGGGGCTGATCAATCTGCTGGGCGGAAACGTCGGTTACACGTCGAGACAGGCAGGTGCACAGCCGTGGATGTGGACACCGCAATGCCTCACGCTGCCGGAAAGGTTCGACAAGATGCTGCAGGCGGATCTGGAGAGGGAGCTTGCGGTGATCGATCAGTATAACATGCACATCAGAATGATCGGTGATGACTACGTCAATTCTGTATTAAATAGAATCGTACAGGACGAACAGTATCACGTCATGCTGCTGCGGTCAATGATGGACGCGGTATAAAAATCTTTCTGAAAATTTACGTTTGCATACGCCGGGGAAAAAGGCTATACTAGAACGTGTTTGAAAAATCATTCCCGCCATCTATATAACGACGCCATAGCGTCGTATTCACCACTTTGCGTGATATTTGCACCGCATTCAGTCGACGTAAGGCATTGCCCTTTATGCCTTTGCCCCCCTACGCCTCCTTCATTTGGCACAAATCTCCCACAAACTGTGACGCACATCTGACGGAAAGCATTTTTCAAACACGCTCTAGGAACATGACAGAACGAGGGTGATAGGGGAGGTACAATATGACACATGTGTCAGAAAGTGACAATGATTATCTACAGATCGAACAGGATCTTCGCAAGCGCTACCGGAAAAATCTGTGGTGCAGATTTACCAAGGCGATAAGGGAGTACGATCTGGTGCAGGAGGGCGATCAGATCGCGGTCTGTATTTCCGGCGGTAAGGATTCGATGCTGATGGCAAAGCTTTTTCAGGAGCTCAAGCGGCACGACAAATTTGACTTTGATGTCAGATTTCTGGTCATGGATCCCGGGTACAAGGCAGAGAACAGACAGCTGATCGAACATAATGCAAAGCGCCTGAACATTCCGCTGACCATTTTTGAGTCCGATATCTTTGAATCAGTTTTTCATATAGAAAGTTCTCCCTGTTACCTGTGTGCCAGAATGCGGCGCGGACACCTGTACAGCAAGGCAAGGGAACTAGGCTGCAACAAGATCGCACTCGGGCATCATTTTGACGATGTCATCGAGACGATCCTGATGGGAATGCTGTATGGTGCGCAGGTGCAGACCATGATGCCCAAACTTCACAGCACGAATTTTGAGGGAATGGAACTGATCCGTCCGATGTACCTGATCCGGGAGGAGCACATCAAGGCGTGGCGGGATCACAATGACCTGCACTTTCTGCAGTGCGCGTGCAAGTTCACGGAGAACAGCGCTTTTCGCGGTGACTTGGAGAACACCTCAAAGCGCCGGGAAGTCAAGGAGCTGATCCGTCAGCTTGCACGAATCAACCCGTTTGTAGAAAATAATATTTTTAAAAGTGTTGAAAATGTGAATCTGAGTACTATAATAGCATATAAGCAGGACGGCGTGCGGCATCATTTTCTTGATGGCTATCTGCCGTCAAAATCCGGCGGAATGCAGCATAACATATCACGGGAGACGGCACCGCAGGAGGAGCGCGTGCAGGACAGCCTGATGTGCAGCACAGGCAATGCAGGAAACAAAGATACCGGGGATCATGGTACAGCCTGCATGACGGCACAGGGGAAAACACAGGAGGACAAGCTTGCGTACTTAAAGGAACATCTGCGCCAGCTTGGCAGTGTGGCAGTGGCTTTTTCGAGCGGTGTGGATTCGACGTTCCTGTTGAAGGTGGCGCATGAAGTGCTGGGGGAGAATGCGGCTGCGATCACTGCGAGATCATGTGTATTTCCGGACAGGGAGACTGCGGAGGCGGATGCATTCTGTGAGAAAGAGGGGATCGTGCAATACATCTATGAGGCGGATGAGCTTGCGGTCGAGGGATTTTCTGACAATCCGCCCAACCGCTGTTATCTGTGCAAGAAGGAGCTTTTGAAGGGGATCATGGGAATCGCGCAGGAGCGAGGATTTCGCTATGTGATAGAGGGCTCTAACATGGACGACACAGGCGATTACCGCCCTGGCTTGCAGGCGGTCGCGGAGCTGGGGGTCAAAAGTCCGCTCAGGGACGCAGGACTCTACAAGCAGGAGATCAGGGATCTGTCCCGAAGGTATGGTTTAAATACATGGGATAAGCCGTCCTACGCCTGCCTTGCATCGCGTTTTGTGTACGGTGAGACGATCACGGAGGAGAAACTTTGCATGGTGGAGATGGCAGAGCAGCTTTTGATGGACAAGGGTTTTAGACAGGTGCGTGTGCGGATTCACGGCACGCTGGCGAGGATCGAGGTGCCTGTGTCAGATTTTGACCGCATCATGCAGGAGGATATCCGAGCGGAGGTCGCAGACAAGTTTCACGAGTACGGTTTCAGCTATGTGACTTTTGACCTGCAGGGGTATCAGATGGGTAGTATGAATAAAACAGCGCTTTTGGGCGTGAGATAGCCGGGAAGGAGACAGGGACGCAATGGAGGATCAGTTTTCTAGGACAGAACTTCTGGTGGGATCCGAGGGGATCGAGAGATTAAAAAATTCCCGTGTTGCCGTGTTTGGGATCGGCGGCGTGGGCGGCTATGTGGTGGAGGCGCTCGCGCGGAGCGGCGTGGGGACGCTGGACCTGATCGATAACGACAGGGTGTGTCTCACCAACCTGAACCGACAGATCATCGCGACACACAGCACGATCGGTGAATACAAGGTCGACGCGGCAGAGAAACGTGTCCATGACATCAACCCGAAAGCAGTCGTCAATACATACAAAACTTTTTATCTGCCGGAGACAGCAGCGGAATTTCATTTTGATGCATATGATTATGTGGTGGATGCGATCGATACTGTGACTGGGAAGATCGAGCTGATCCTGCGGGCGGAGGAAACGCACACACCGATCATCAGCTCCATGGGAGCGGGAAACAAGACGGACCCCGCAGCTTTCAAAGTGGCGGACATTTACCAGACAAGCGTCTGCCCTCTGGCAAAGGTGATGCGCCGCGAGCTGAAAAAAAGAGGGATTTCAAAATTGAAAGTGGTCTATTCAGAGGAGGTTCCGATAGCGCTGCACAGTGATGAAGGGGACACTTCTTTGGAAAAAAGGCGCACGCCTGGAAGCATCGCGTTCGTGCCGTCGGTGGCGGGACTGATCATAGCGGGCCAGGTGGTCAATGATCTGTTGCGCAGCAGCGTGTCAACACAGCATCACACAGGAAGGAAATAGGCAATTATGGTATATGAGAAGCTGCTAAACGAGATTTATGCGGTGGTTTCCTTAAAATATCTCTGGCGTGGCTACAAGCCGTCTTTTGTCAAGAGCGAGTCGCCGGACTGGATCAACGAGACGATGGATATGGGGCTGGAGGTCAGTCAGGCGCTGCTGCCCGACGACGGGCAGACCAAGAACTTTATCGAGCAGTATCTGGGCTGCCTGAAGGAAGAGCTTCCGCCTGCTGCGCTGGATCGATATGGAGAGCGCCTGAATTTTTATAATGGCAGGTTTTGGGCTGTCCTGCCTGATGATCCCGGGCATCAGGACTACCTGTACAAGGCAAAGTACAGGTTTGATAAGAAACTTGAGAAGCTCAACACCAGCTACCAGCAGAGACGGTATAATGGACTTTATCTGTTTCTGCATCCCGGGGACGAGAATGATATCGACGTGAAACATCTTTACGGATATATGGAGGAGAAACAGAAAACCTGTGCGCAGTGTTTTGACTGGGTATTCCTCAACTGCAGGAAGGTGATCTACGTCTGCAGCTATATAGAACACGGGGTAGAACCGATCGTGCTGCCGCAGAACGCCGCAGATTTTCTGAACACAGAATCAGAGTACCTGCGGTACTGTGGAACCTGGGAGAACGGTGTGTCCCTGGAGGAAGCCACAGATCTGTTCCGGCAGAACAGGGTGTGATCTTCAAAAAATGTTAAGGGAGGAAAACAAATGTACCGTGAGATCGCAAAATTAATCATGTATGGTGATATGGACAAGGACTGCATCCTGTATCAGTTTGGGGAGATATTCCGCCGTTTTGACGAAAAGACAAGCTCTCAAACGGCGCTGATCAAGGATATCTACACACAGCTCAAGCGGCTTTTGATCGTCGCTACGGATTATGGATTTGACTGTAATCTATGGCATAATTATCTTACTTTTTATCTGGTGACGAATGAAAATCCGTTCAGTATTACCTGTGAGAAGGTGGGCGCCAACGAAGGTAGTGTCAACCACTTTGCCAAGAATGATTTCAGGGTGTTCAAGAATCTGTTTGATTTTGATTTCTCTGAGATTGAGAGAGCGCTTGGCATAGACTGTTTTTCGCAGCTCTCTGACTACAAGGCGATTGGCAAGAAAGAACTGATGTACAACAAAAATGTCAGCGAGAAAATCACTGCGCTGAGCGCCCAGCTTGAAACGGCGGCGGATGAAAATGAGTTTTTTGAGTGTGTGACATCATTTTACAAGGATTTTGGTGTGGGAATGTTCGGTCTGAACAAGGCGTTCCGCATCAAGGACAAGGCGGATGGGGAGATAGAATTTCTTCCGATCAACAACATGGACAAAGTGATGCTCGATGACCTTGTCGGGTATGAGATACAGAAAAAGAAGCTTGTCGACAATACCAGGGCATTTGTGGCAGGCAGAAAGGCGAACAATGTGCTGCTGTTTGGCGACAGCGGAACCGGTAAGTCCACCAGCGTCAAGGCGATCGTAAACGCCTTTTATCCGCAGGGACTTCGCATGATCGAGATCTACAAGCATCAGTTCAAGGATCTGTCTAATGTGATCGCGCATATCAAGAACCGGAATTATAAGTTTGTGATCTACATGGACGATCTGTCATTTGAGGAGTTTGAGATCGAGTACAAATTCCTCAAGGCGGTGATCGAGGGCGGTGTGGAGACGAAGCCGGATAATATACTGATCTACGCGACATCGAACCGCAGGCATCTCATCAAGGAGACCTGGAACGACAGAAGCGACGTGGAGGTCGACAATGGCATGCACCGCTCCGATACGATGGAGGAGAAGCTCTCGCTGGTAAATCGTTTTGGCGTCACGATCAACTACTCAAAACCTACGCAGAAGGAGTATTTTAATATCGTGCTCGAGCTCGCGCGCAGACAGGGGATCGAGATGTCGGACGAGGAGCTCAGAGCCGAGGCGAACAAGTGGGAATTGAGTCATGGAGGTATCTCAGGGCGCACCGCACAACAGTTTGTCAATTATCTGGATGGACAGAACGGGGAGAAGTAGGCTTTATTGCAGGAAATGTGCATAAATAATTGCGCAATATGGCAGTGTTTTCCTGTCAAATATAGTAAGGAACTGTAGAAAAATAATTGACGCATCTTGACTTGTCTATTTCTCCGATTATGCATATCAAAAAGCCTCGCCGTAGCCCGCTACGCCTACGTTTTTTGCTATACATCCTCGAAGAAATATCCTGCGCAAGTTGCATCGATTATTTCCCTACAGATCCTAAAGGTAACGCAAAATTAGAACAGGGCATTGTAAAGTGCCGGGAAAATGGGTTATAATCAAATACATGGATTTGATTACCATAAACTGATGAAGAAGGAAAAATAAACATGGGTATAACATCGATTTTATCGTTACTTAGCGGAGTGGCGCTTTTCCTGTTTGGTATGTCCCTTATGGGAGATGGACTGAAAAAGGCGGCAGGTGAAAAACTGGAGCTGATACTGTATAAGCTGACCAACACGCCGATCAAGGGAGTGCTCTTGGGGACGGCGGTCACTGCGATCATACAGTCCTCGTCGGCGACGACAGTCATGGTCGTGGGTTTCGTCAACTCGGGCATGATGAAAGTAGCGCAGGCAATTGGTATCATCATGGGAGCAAACATCGGTACGAGTATCACCGGATGGATACTCTGTCTGTCTTACATAGAGGGCTCTAACGGGATCGCACAGCTTTTGTCCACCACTACGATCTCGGCAGTGGTCTCCATTATCGGTATTTTGTTCAAGATGATCTCCAAGAAGAGCACCTACAAAAATATCGGTGACATCATGCTTGGATTTTCGATATTGATGTTCGGTATGCAGAGCATGAGCGGTGCGGTGTCCCCGCTGAAGGAAAATCCGCACTTTGTCAATACGCTCACCATGTTTTCCAATCCGTTTATGGGTATCCTGGTCGGTATCGCGTTCACGGCAGTGCTCCAGAGCGCGTCCGCGTCGATCGGTATCCTGCAGGCACTCTCCGTCACAGGGGCGATCTCGTTTGCATCTGCGTTTCCGATCACGCTCGGTATCGGTGTGGGTGCTGCGTGTCCGGTGCTGCTGTCATCGATCGGCACGAACAAAAACGGCAAGAGAACAGCGCTCATCTATCTGATGAATGACCTGTTTGGCATGATCTTCTGGGCGGTAGTGTTCTACTCGGTCAACGCGATCGTCCGGTTTGACTTTCTGGATATGACGATGAGTCCGATCGCGATCGCGATCTTAAATACGGTATTCCGAGTGGCTACAGTAATGATCCTGTTTCCGTTTATCAAGTGGATCGAGAAGGTTGTGTTTACACTGGTCAAAGATACCGAGGAGGACAGGGAGGAACAGGCGGATTTCGATCTGCTGGAGGAGCGTTTTCTCAAATACCCGGCACTTGCGATCGGTCAGAGCCACACCGCTATGAACGGCATGGCAAAGAAGGCAAAGAAAAATATCGCGCGCGCCATGGGGCTCTTTGAAAATTACTCGGAAGAGCGGTACAACAAAGTGCAGGAAAAGGAAAATCTGATCGATAAATACGAGGACAAGCTGGGGACATATCTCATGCAGCTGACAGGACGCGATATGACGGAAAACCAGTCGAAACAGGTGTCCATATTCCTGCATACGATCAGCGATTTTGAGCGGCTCGGCGACCATGCGGTCAATCTGTCAAAATCGGCAAACGAGCTCTACGAAAAGAAGATATCTTTCTCGGACGAGGCTACGTATGAGCTGTCGGTTCTGGGGGCTGCAGTCAAGGAGGTTCTCGAAGTCACGGTGGATTCCTTTGCGCTCGATGACGTCGAACTGGCGATCAGGGTGGAACCTTTGCGGGAACTCATCAATATGCTCTGTGATGAGCTAAAGTCAAGGCACATCACACGTCTTCGCAATGGGAAATGCGAGTTGAAACAGGGGTTTGCCTTCAATAATATCCTGACGGATTTTGAGCGGATCGGTGCACACTGCTCCAACGTGGCGATCGCGCTGCTGGAGTCGGAGGCGGAGGACTTTGACACGCACGAGTACCAGAAGAGTATCCGCGAGATGAACAACCGTATGTACAGGGAGCTCTATGAGGCTTATGAGATGAAATATGATATCAACAAGTCCAAAAAGGCGAAAAAGGCGAAATAAGAAAATGAATGCATGGTGAAGGAACTGTGTCTGAACTATGGAGGGGGACGTATGACAGCTGCACTTATTTTGTCAGGAGGAAGCGGTGTCCGTCTGGGCGCAGACATTCCCAAACAGTACATCGAAGTCAATGACAGACCAGTCATTTCTTACTGTATCGAGCGCTTGTCCTGCCACGAAGAGATCCATGCGATCCAGATCGTGGCAGCAAATGAGTGGCAGGAGGCGATCGGTGGCTGGCTCGAGATCTATGATATCAATCGTAAATTCCGTGGTTTCTCTCTTCCGGGGGAGAATCGTCAGCTGTCCATCTGTCACGGGCTGGCGGATATCAGAGAGTACGCAGATGATTCCGACATCGTTCTGATCCACGATGCGGCGAGACCGCTGCTCTCGGAGCGGATGATCACGGAATGTGTGAGAGCGATGGAAGGGCACGATGGTGTTATGCCGGTACTGCCCATGAAGGATACAGTGTACAGGAGTACAGACGGAAAGACTGTCAGCGAATTGCTGGAAAGAACGCAGATCTACGCAGGACAGGCGCCGGAAGCCTTTCGGATCGGACTGTACTATGAGGCGAATCAGCGGCTTTGTCCAGACAAGATCAGGCAGATCAACGGTTCGACAGAGCCCGCAGTCATGGCAGGTATGGATGTAGCCATGATTCCCGGTGATGAGGGCAACATCAAGATCACGACCAAAAGCGATCTGGAGCGTTTCCGCAGGCTGGCGGCGGAGCAGGTAAGGAGTAGATGCGATCAATGAAAGCATGGGTTTTGCGCGATATCAATGAGATATATTATGAGGAAGCGGACAGACCAGGACCGTCGGAGAACGAAGTGCTTGTCGCCGTAAAGGCGGCGGGTATCTGCGGTTCGGATATCCCGAGGATCTACAGGACCGGTGCGCATGTGCATCCGCTGATCCCCGGACATGAATTTTCGGGGCAGGTCATTCAGGTAGGAAAAAATGTAGATCAAAAATGGATGGATCAGCGTGTCGGTATCTTTCCGCTGATTCCCTGTAACAATTGTGCAGCGTGTCAAAAACGGCACTATGAGCTGTGCCGCAGTTACAGCTATCTCGGATCGCGCAGGGACGGCGGTTTTGCGGAGTATGTCACAGTGCCTGTGTGGAATCTGATAAAGCTGCCGGACAACGTGTCATACAGACAGGCGGCGATGATGGAGCCGATGGCAGTGGCGGTTCATGCGATGCGAAACGCGCTTTTGGGTGATGCAGACCGGAACAGGTCGATCGCGGTCTGTGGGTTTGGCACCATCGGAATTCTGCTTGCCATGTTTCTGACGGAAGCAGGATATTCTGATCTGTATGTGATCGGCAATAAAGATTTCCAGAAGGAGATGGCAGCAAAGCTTGGAATTGACAGAGCACATTTTTATGACGATCAGAATGGCGGTGCACGCGAATGGCTGATGGCGCAGACACAAGGTGCCGGCGTCGATGTTTTCTTTGAATGTGTGGGGAAAAATGAGACTGTCACAAGTGCGGTCATGGGAACGGCGCCGGGCGGGACGGTTCAGCTTGTCGGGAATCCGGTTTCGGATATGGTATTTGAGAAAAATGTCTACTGGAAGATCCTTCGCGACCAGCTGACAGTCATAGGCAGCTGGAATTCCTCGTTCATGCATGATAAAAAGGACGACTGGAACTATGTGATCGACAGGCTCCAAAGCGGGAGGATCCATCCGGAACAGTGCATCACGCACAGCTTTTCACTGGACAGTCTGGAGCAGGGATTGCTGATCATGCGTGACAAGACACAGGAGTATGTCAAAGTGATGGCGGAGATAACAGATCAGGAACTGTGAAACTTTTGTGCGACAATGTTGTTAAGAACGTATATTCGAAAATGTAGGTCAAAAAGCAGACACTGCATGCGGGGTCAGGGCTTTTGACCTACATGATCGGACGTATTGACAAACGCGTTCAGTGATTTCCTGCTGTATCTTATTCTTATAGCGCCTGTTCGTGAAGCTGACTGTAAAATTGGATCAGCTGTTCTAGCTGGAGCCGCTTTGCGTCCATGGTGGGGTGTACATAACGGTTTAAAGTGATCTTGACATCAGAGTGTCCTAAGATCTCGCTGAGGCTTTTGACATCAATACCTTTTTCCACACAGTTAGTCGCAAATGTGTGGCGCAGGATATGAAAGTTTCTTTCGGAGATCAGGGCTTCTTTCAATACTCTTTTGAACTGATACTGCATTGTTCTGGGTTCTAGCGGTTTTTCCCCGCCGAAGATGTACGGATGGTCATTGGGGGGGAGTTTGTCGAGCATATTCAGGAGTTCGCCAGATACAGGAATGATCCTCTTGGAGCAGCCGCTTTTGGGGGCGCTCTCTAGAAGGTTTGTTTTGGCTGTTTCGTCTGTCAGCCCTAGGGTTGTGATGCGCTGTACTGTATGGTTTATGGTTATGGTTTCATTTGTGAAGTCAATGTCTGACCATTTCAGGGCACATATTTCGCCCAGACGCAGTCCCAGACATAATGAAAAAGATATTGCTATCTTGTATTTATCTATATTGGTGTAAATACAGCCAAAAAGTTTTGCCTGTTCCGCCAGGGAAAGTGTTTCGATCAGTTTTTTTTCCGAGTGGACAGACATTCTTGTCAATGTTGGAACGCTTACACGATAATGGATGTTCGCATAGCGCAGGATCTGGTTTGCTACACAGAAAATGCTTTTTTGCAGATTTTCGGATAGGTTGTCTGAAATCTCTGCCTGCAGCTGGATCTCTGAAATCTCTGACAGGGGACAGTCCCCTAACAGACCGGCGAGGTGTGTCCGATAGACTGTGTCGTATTTGATGTAAGTCGAATATTTGCATTTTTCCCGGATCAATCCGAGCCATTCATTGGCGGCCTGTGAAAATAAGGCTGCGCTGTCCATTTCATTTAAACCGCTGCCCGGAATGATCTTCTGGGTGGTCAGCTGTTTGATCGTAAGCTTCTCCCGGACTTCGGCATATGTGTGCCCGTATACAGAGCGGTATACATATTCCTGTTTTTCCTCGTGATATACCTTGTAGCGTCCTTCCCATCTGCCATCGTTTTTCCGACGTCTGATGTTTTCTCCATGTCTTCCCATAGTTTTCTCCTTTGTATAAATGTATTATCAAAATCCCATGATCCAGACAGTGCAGTGTTCGTGGCTCATGCGACTATTGATCGAGTTCTTTTTAATATTTATTTTAATATAGAGAAGACAACGCTAAAAATCAAAGATAGAGTCTTTTATGGAAGGCTATACGGACAGAAATTGGAAGCTGTGAGTGGGATGGACTGTTTTAGGTATATTGTATAAAAAGCAATATTGGTATATAGTTATAAGAAACGAATGAAGATTGAGAGTATGCACTATGAATGAGAACAAAGGATACGATACTGTGAAAAAACGCTACAGAAAGCTGGACGGCATCCGCGGCATCGCGCTGCTGAACATGATCGCGTACCACGCCATATGGGATCTGGTCTATCTGTATCACCTTGACTGGAGCTGGTACAAGTCGGAAGGCGCGTATATCTGGCAGCAGGGAATCTGCTGGACTTTTATCTTTCTGTCAGGGTTTTGCTGGTCACTTGGCAGCCGCACATGGAAGCGTGGCATTACCGTCTTTCTGGGAGGCGCAGTGATCACACTGTTGACTGTGATAGTCATGCCGCAGAGCAGGGTCGTTTTTGGTGTGCTGACGCTCATAGGCTCCTGTATGCTGGTGCTGAATGTACTTGACAAGTGGATCTGCAGGGTTCCGGCAGCCGTTGGACTGTCAGTCAGCGGGTTCTTGTTCTTCATGACGAGGAATGTCAATGAGCGGTATCTCGGTTTTGAGAAGTGGAATTTTATCAGTATTTCCGACCGATTGTATCAGAATGCTTTTACGGCTTATCTTGGTTTTCCCGATAGGGCATTTTACTCGACAGATTATTTTTCGCTGATCCCGTGGGTGTTTTTGTTCACTGCGGGGTATTTTACCTTTCATATTTTCAACAGAAAAAAGTGTATGCACTTTTTTGAGGACAGTGTATGGCGGACGGCAGAGTGGCTGGGCAGACATTCTTTTGCGATCTATATGCTGCACCAGCCGGTCATCTATGCGCTGTTAGAAGTACTGTTCTGGGTGCGGAATCAAATTTAGGAGGGGAAGAAGATGGGATATTTTCCCTTTTTTGTGGAAATCGGGGAGCAGAGCGGCCTGGTGGTGGGCGGCGGCAGGGTTGCGCTCCACAAGCTGCAGAAGCTGCTGCCGTATGAGCCGAGGTTGACGGTAGTGGCACCCGTGATTTCGGAGGAACTGGGGCAGTTTGCCCTGGAAAATGACATATGTGTCATAAATAGAGGATTTGAGCCCGGGGATCTGACAGGGAGGCACTTTGTCATCGCTGCATCGGACGACAGAGAGGTGAATGCAGCGATCGGAAGACTGTGCAGGGAGAAGGGGATCCTCGTCAATGTTGTGGACGACAAAACGGCGTGCGGCTTTATCTTTCCGTCGCTTGTCAAGGCGGGAAAACTCAGCATCGGGATCTCGACTGCGGGTGCAAGTCCGGCAGCTGCGGCTGCGCTTCGGAGTCAGATCGCGTCCCAGATACCGGCAGATATGGAAGAGATCCTGGATTATCTGGATCGTCTGCGGCGGCTCGCGAGGGAGCATATCACGGACGGCGGACGGCGCGCGGCGTTTTTGAGGGACATGGCGGAGCTGTGTATGGATGCAGGTGCAGTGTTTGACGAGCAGGAGACGATGCAGAGGATCGCAGAATACACGCAGGACAGGCAGCAGGAGTCTGTGGGAAGTGTGGAGGGCGTGCTGCTTGTCGGTGCGGGCTGCGGCAGCTATGACCTGATCACGCTGCGGGGGCTTCGCGCGATACGGCGCGCAAGGGTTCTGGTATATGACGATCTGATCGATCGGAGGCTTCTGGAGTATGCTTCGGAGAGCTGCGAGCGGATCTATGTGGGAAAGAGGAGCGGCAGGCACAGTATGCCGCAGGAGGAGATCAACGGGCTGCTCGTGCAAAAGGCGCAGGAGGGCGGTCTGGTAGTTCGTTTAAAGGGCGGGGATCCGTATGTGTTCGGCAGGGGAATGGAGGAGCTGCGAGCACTCCGCGAGGCAGGCATCCGTGCAGACTATGTTCCCGGCATCACCTCCTGCATCGCGATCCCTGCATTTGCAGGGATTCCGGTGACGCACAGGGAGGTCAGCAGGAGCTTTCATGTCATCACAGGGCACACAGCTGGCGGCGGGCTTGCGCAGGATATTGATTTTGCGGCTCTTGCACGGCTAGAGGGAACACTTGTGTTTTTGATGGGACTCGGGCACCTGGCACAGATCGCGGAGGCGCTGATGCGGGCGGGAAAGGAAGCCTCCACGCCGGCGGCAGTGGTACACGGCGGTTTTGACTCGGCTGTCACGACAGTGAGGGGACAACTCTCGGACATCGCGGCAAGGGCGGATGCGGCGCTGATCCAGCCGCCGGCAGTGATCGTCGTGGGAAATGCCGTGGATATCCTGGGTGAATGAGTGCAGGTTCATTTTCGGGTTGTATGTAGTCACAAATTTATGTTATAATGAACACGAAAACAATGGGCGGCACAGACCGCCTGCGGGTTAGGAAATGTTCACAGATACCATGTGCTGCCTGTGCAGGATATTTGCCGACAGTTCCTTTGGGTAATGAGGATTATAGCGATGTACAATGAGCGTAGAAAAAGAAGCAGCGTCAGGACAAGCCTGCTGCTGTCTGTCGTGCTGGTCATCATCTGTGTCTGCAGTATGGCAGGAGGTATCGGCATATCACATGTGCACGGTGCGCAGAAACGCACGGTGAAGGTCGGATTCTTTCCGATGGAAGGCTACAATGAAAAAAATGAGGACGGCACCTACAGCGGCATGGATGTGGAGTATCTGGAGACACTCTGTGACTACGTGAGCTGGGAGATCGAGTATGTGGATTGTGACAGCTGGGATGACGCGCTGCAGCGCCTTGCGGACAAAAAGATCGATCTGGTCGGTTCCGCGCAGTTTTCCAGCAAGAGGGCGGAGATCTATCAGTATGCCAATCTTGCGAGCGGTTACACGTTTGGAACGATCGCGGTAAACGGTGGGAGCAGTATTCCCTATGAGGATTTTGACGCGATGGATCAGATCACGTACGGCGTCGTGAAGACGTATGTCAGAAAGGCTGAGTTCTACGAGTATCTTTCTGATCATGGCATCCATAATCCGAAGGTGAACGAGTATGACAGTACTGCGGAACTGCAGGCCGCTCTTGCAGAACAAAAGATCGATGCGATGGTGCATTCCCTGACAGAGATCAGGGACGGACAGCGGATCATCGGACGTTTTGCGCCGATGCCGATCTACTATATCTCATATAAGGGAAATGACGAGGTGATGCGGGAGTTAAATCAGGGTATCGCGGATATCAAGATGAAACGTCCGGATCTCGAGAATGAGCTGATCACGAAATACTATGACAGCAGGATGGATCACACGATATTGTTGTCCCAGGATGAAAAGGATTACATCGAGGAGAAGAAGAGTATCACTGTCGGCTATTTTGATGGGTACTATCCGTTTTCGTACGAAATTGACGGAGTGTATCACGGGCTGGCAAAGCAGGTGCTCGATGAGGTGTCCGTGATCACCGGACTTGCGTTCAGCTATGTCAAAATGTCAAACATGGACGAGGCGAAACAGGCGCTGACTGACGGCAGGATCGATCTTCTCGATTACTGTGGGGACACGCCCAAGAGCTTGAGAAACTCCGGTGTGGTGGTGACAAAGGCGTATGCGAAGGTGCCGCATGTGATCATCATGGACCGGGACAGCACTGCCAACGAGATCAGAGTTCTGGCAGCTGTGAACAATGGTGATGATGAGGACAATATCGCGCTGCTGGTGAACGAGGATGCACAGATCCTGATCTTTGACTCGCAGTTGGAATGCCTTTATGCTGTAAACAGAGGCGAGGCGGACGCCGCGTTCTGTGACGGCTATCTGTCGGAGTATCTGCTCGGATCGGATCTGAGGCTGAACAAGCTTGAGATCCGCAGTGTACTAAATGACACGCATGTCATATATATGGCAGTGAAGGAGGATGCAAACTCCCAGCTGCTGGGCATCCTGAACAAAGAGCTGCTCGAGGTGAGCGACAAGATGGTGAACGATTATATGCTCAAGGATAATCTCTTTGCCAAAAACAGCCTGGAGAGTTTTATCAGGGCCCACAGTGTGCAGATCGTCACGATCGTGATACTCGCCGCGGTCTGCGTAGTGCTCGTGATGCTGCATATGCTCCGCGACAGCAGACGGATCCAGAAGCTGATGTACAAGGATGCGGAGCTCAATATATGGAATCTGAATTATCTGAAATACAGGGCGCAGCAGCGGCTTTCTGCGGACAAAAATCAAAAATATGCGGTCGCATATTTGGATATATGCCAGTTCAGGCGGTACAATACTCTGTATGGATGGCATGCAGGGCAGAAGATCCTGGAGCTGCTGGTGTGCGTGCTGGCTGAAAATATTGACAGCGATAAGGAGCTGTATGCCAGAAGCCAGGGGGATCACTTCGTGCTGTTCGTGCGGTATGACAAGCTGGCTGATCTGGAGGCGAGGCTGGCAGAGCTGGAGGAGAAGATCACGCAGCGTATCTATGAGACGGCAGATATGCGGATGCCCATCACCATGGGCGTGTGCTGCATCCCGCCGGGAAGCGATGATATGCAGGTGGCGATATCTTATGCGATACAGGCGTCCGATCTGTTAAAAAACAGCTACAGCAATGAGATCAGGATCTATGATGAAAACCTTCGTGTCCAGTTGAAGGAGAATCATGACAGGGAAAAACTGTTGGAGTCTGTCGATATCAATAAGGATTTCGTAGCGTTTTATCAGCCCAAAGTGGATATCAGGAGCGAGCAGATCGTGGGCGCGGAGGCGCTTGTGCGCTTCAAGGATCCGACGGACAACGGCGCGATCAGGGCACCGGGATATTTTGTGCCGTATTTTGAGCAGACCGGAAGGATCACGGAGATTGACTTCTTTGTCATGGAATGTGCATGTAAGCTGCTGAGACGTCGAATGGACGAGGGGAAGCGGGTCGTTCCGATCTCCTGCAATTTTTCGAGGATCCATTTCACCAAGGAGAATTTCCCGGAGCAGTTTGAAGCCGTGATGGACAAATACCGGATCCCTAAGGAATATATCGAAGTTGAGATCACGGAGACGCTCGTTGTGGAGGAGCTTCAGCAGAATAAGGTGAAGGAGACGGTCGAGATCCTGCGCAAAAAAGGGATCCGACTATCGATCGACGATTTTGGCTCAGGCTATTCGTCGCTCGGCGTGTTTGAGCAGATCCCGGCATCTGTCATCAAACTTGACCGCTCGTTCTTGCTGAATAATGAGAACCGTGTGAGACAGGTAAAAATCATGAAGAATATCGTGAACCTGGCGCAGGATCTGGATGCGCAGGTGGTCTGTGAGGGAGTTGAGAATGAGAACGACACAGAGCTTATGATGGAGATCGGCGCCTATGTGGCACAGGGGTACCGCTACAGCAAGCCTGTTCCGGAGGAAGTATTTGAGGAAAAGCTGGACCAGAAAATCGACAAATAATAGATCAAAAGGGAGTATAGCAATGAAAATAAGTGAAATTTTACTGAAAAATGACGTGACACTGTCCTTTGAGGTGTTTCCGCCAAAGGTCACGTCGGACTACGAGACAGTGCAGAGGGCGGCGTACGGTGTTGCGAAGCTAAAGCCAGACTATATGAGCGTGACATACGGTGCAGGCGGGAGCACGCGCGGTAACACCTTAAAGATCGCCAAGGGAATCCAGGAGGAGTTCGGGGTCACGACGATCGCCCATCTGACCTGTGTCGGCGCGACGAAGGAAGGGATCCGTCAGGCGCTTGAGGAAATGAAAGCAGCAGGTATCGAAAATGTGCTCGCGCTCCGAGGGGATAAGCCAAAGGATTGCGAGGGGGATCCCTTTGTGGACTATCACTATGCGTCAGAGCTTGCAGCGGATATCAGGGCGTTTGGCGGTATGTGTATCGGTGGAGCATGTTACCCGGAAGGACACGTCGAGTCAGAGAACACGAAGGAAGACATTTTGAACCTGAAAAAGAAAGTTGACGCGGGATGCGAGTATCTGACGACTCAGATGTTTTTTGACAACAATATTTTTTACAATTTCCTCTGCAGGGTGCGGGAAGCCGGGATCGATGTGCCTGTCATTCCGGGGATCATGCCGATCACCAGACCTTCCCAGCTGAGAAGTGCAGTGAGGTTATCAGGCTGTAATGTGCCGATGCGGTTTCGGAGCATTGTGGACTGTTTTGGCAGGAATCCCGAGGCGATGCAGCAGGCGGGGATCATCTACGCGACAGACCAGATCATCGATCTGATCGCGAACGGGATCAGGCACGTTCATGTCTACTCGATGAACAAGCCGGAGGTTGTGAGGGGGATTCAGGAGAGCCTGAACAAAATCATTTAGGAAAGGCATGGAAGCCCCGTTCCCGGCATAGATTATACAAATAGACGAATTGATGGAAATATGAGGTTATGCGCAATATTTATGTTGGGGATGTGGGTGTTGCAGTGGAATATCTGCAGCTGGCTCTGAGGAGAGCAGGTTTTCCGATCGAGATCGATGGTCGGTTTGACAGGGAAACGTGCAATGCGTTGAAGGAATTTATGGGGGAGGGAGCAGGCTGCTATGCAGACAGGGCGGTGTGGGCGAAGCTGCTCCCGTACCTTAAGGGCTATACGACACATGTGATCACGGCAGGCGAGACATTGTGGGGGATCGCCGATACATACGATACATTGGTGTCTTCGATACTGACGGCAAACCCGTCAATTGACGCCATGAATTTACAGATAGGGACGCGGATCTACGTTCCTTTTTCTTTTGCGCTTGTCGACGAGAGCGTGGCGTACACGTCCAGTCTTACGGAGTTTATCCTGGAGGGACTGAGGATCCGCTATCCGTTTCTGATCTCAGGCTGCATCGGAAAGAGTGTCATGGGCAGAGAAGTGTGTTATCTACAGTTGGGAGAGGGGCAGACGCAAGTCTGCTACAGTGCCTGTTTCCACGCAAACGAGTGGATCACGACGCCGATCCTGCTCAAGTTTGCGGAGTCTTACGCAAAAGCCTACGCCGATGGGGAGGAGCTTTACGGGGAGGACACGGAGGCGCTTTATAATGAGTACAGTCTGTTCCTGGTGCCGATGGTCAATCCCGACGGTGCGGACCTCGTAAACGGAATGATCCGAAACGAGGAGTACCTCGAGCAGACGATGGCGATCGCATCAGACTATCCGGAGATTCCTTATCCTGATGGATGGAAAGCGAACATCAACGGGATCGATCTCAACCTCCAGTTTCCGGCAGGGTGGGAAAATGCCAGGGAGATCAAGTTCGCGCAGGGCTACACGTCACCGGCGCCGCGGGATTTTGTGGGGGAGGCGCCGTTGTCGGCAGTCGAGAGCATCAACATGTACCACTTCACGACAGTCCATGACTTTCAGCTGGTACTTGCCTACCACACACAGGGAGAGGTCATTTACTGGAAGTATCTCGACTACGAGCCGGAGCGCTCGAGACGCATCGCAGAATACTTCGGCAGAGTCAGCGGCTACCAGGTGGAGGAGACGCCTTATGCGTCGGGCTATGCGGGGTATAAGGACTGGTTCATCGAGGCGTACAACCGCCCCGGCTACACGATCGAGGCAGGACGAGGCGTCAATCCGCTGAGAATGAGCCAGTTTCCGGAAATCTATGCGGACAACAGGCTCATCCTGGTCGGAGGCATGACGCAGCTGCGGGCGGCAGAGTGATATATAAAACTGACGTGAATCGAAACTAATCTAGCTGGTATTTATTTGTATGGTTTCATAGTATAATGTCGACAGACATTATACCCGCCCGAATGGGCATGTTCTTACCGTAATTGCGCAGCAATTATGGTATAATGTCGACAGACATTATACCCGCCCGAATGGGCATGTTCTTACCGTAATTGCGCAGCAATTATGATATAATGTCTCAATAATAACTTATCAAATATATGTGCTGCCGTGCAGGGACTGCCGGTGATCGCGGCGGGGCGTACTGCCTGTCTGCTGCGGATCACCGGCTGTCAGTGTATGGCGGTGCGGATCAAAAACGGAGGACTTGCCATGAAGCAGATTTCATATGAGTACAAAAACCTTCCCATCCCCGGCGGAGGTTATGTCACAGGATTTTTATATCACAGAAAAGAGAGGGATGTCCTGTATGCGAGAACCGATATTGGCGGCGCATACAGATTCGACGCGGAGACGCAGACGTGGATTAGCCTGATCTCCCACGTCACCATGAGAGATCTGAGCGAGACGTTTCCGATCTCGATGGCGCTGGACGACACAGATCCCGCAATGCTGTACATCGCCTGCGGCGTCAATGCGGAAAAGTCCGGTGTGCTGGCAGTCTCGGAGGACCATGGCGGACACTTTCGCTATGAGAGGATTCCCGTGATGATCCACGGGAACTTAAACGGCAGGGGAACCGGAGAGCGGCTGATCGTGGATCAGAAGGATCCGCAGCGACTGTACTATGCAAGCCAGCAGGAGGGCTTGTGGGTCACGGACGATCAGGGGAAGAAGTGGCGCAGGCTCACGGCTCTGGCGGAAGAGTACCTCGCGTTTGTCACACAGGCTGGCAATGCGCTGGTCGTCTCGTCCGCGGGCGTGACGGGCATGGATCGGGATCAGAATATGAGAGGGCACAGCCTGTATGTCTCCTACGACGACGGCGCGCACTTCGAAGCGCTCCCCGAACCGCAGGGCACAGTCATTGAGGGCTGCCGCCTGAACGGTCTGGTGGCGCAGCGGTGTGCATTTGACGGGAAATATCTGTATGTGACCTTTGCCTCCACCGGAAGGCTCTCCTACGTGACCGAAAACGGGTACAGCTGTGACTCCGGCGACACGATCGACGGCAGGATCGCGCGCTATGCGATACTTGACGATGGAACGATCGGCGCCTTCAAGGAGATCACACCGGTGAGGGCTGGCAGGACTGCCGGGATCGGGCTGGACAGGATTCCGGCTGGCTTAGACAGACCGCTGGACTTTGGGTTTTCCGGTATCGATGTGTCCATGCAGACGCCCGGGATGGTCGTGTGTACCACGATCGTCAAGGATGATGGGGACAGTGTGTTCCGCTCCTTCGATCACGGCGAGAGCTGGCAGCAGATTCTGTACGATCTGGATGAGGGTGAGATCACGTTCCGCGCGCCCTACATGCAGCCGGCGTGCAACGGGGGACACTCGCTGATCCACTGGCTCAGCGACTTCAAGATCAATCCTCATGACGACGGCGAGGCGTGGTTCAATACAGGGACGGGCGTTTTTCGGACGCGGAACCTGAGAGACGGGAAGTGCTGTTTCACGGACTGGTGTGACGGGATCGAGGAGACTGTCCATCTGAATGTGTACGCCATGCCAAAGGGTGACGTGCAGGTTGTCGATATCGTGGGCGATCTCGGCGGATTTGCGTTTGCGGAGCTGGACAGCCCCTGTGCAAACTCTTTTGCGGACGACGACGGGAACCGGTACATCACATGTATCAACGCGGACTTTTCGGATGCGGATCCCAGTGTCCTTGTCGTGACGCCGCGCGGAAACTGGACGGGAAAGACCAAGGGCGGACTGATTCTTTCGCGTGACCAGGGGCGCACGTTTACGAGACTCGACATGCCGTTTGGTCTGGACAGTGATCTGGATGCGGCGCTGCGGAACATAGAGAATCCGAATGTCAATTCCGGCTGGGTCGCGATGTCGCCGGACTGCAAAAATATCGTGTGGTCCGTTGCGGACGGCATAAACCTTCCGGTGGGCAGGGTGATCGTGAGTCATGACACGGGTGTCAGTTTCTCGATCTGTGAGGTCTTTACGCTGGACGGAAAGCGGAAGGTGCAGGGGGATATCAAGGTCTTTTCCGACAGGGTGGACAGCAGCCTGTTCTACGCTTTTGGCGACCATTCGGATTTTTATGTCAGCACGGACGGGGGAAGTACCTATCACGAGCGCCTGCTTCCGGCGGGGTTCCCGAAGGTGCACTTTGGGAAGATCGACTGCGCCAACAAGACGGAAGTGCGCGCGGAGACCGGAAAGCGGGGCGTACTATATATGGCGCTCGGAGCGGACGGGCTGTGGAAACTGACGTACGATCCTGACACGGATGTCATACAGACAGCAAGGCTGAGCAGAGAAGGTGACAGCGTGTTTCGGATGGGACTCGGGATCCTTTCACCGGAGAGCGATTACGCTACGGACGATAAGGCAATCTATTGTAACGGCATCGTTGACGGGGCGTATGGCTTTTACAGGACACTCGACGGGGGAAAGAGTTATGAGCGGCTGAATACGGACAGGCAGATGTACGGAGAGATCAACAGTATTGACGGGGACTGCCGCGTGTTTGGCAGATTTTATCTCGCGACGGGCTCAAACGGACTAAAGTACGGTGAGGAGGTTACAGCATGAGGATATATCAAGAGGGAAACAGACTGGTGATAGCGGAGGGAAAGAGCGCGGTGTGGATCGAGCCGTGGGGAGCAAACTCCCTGCGCGTGCGCATGAGCGCGGTGCCGCAGATGGACGCGAACGACTGGGCGCTCACGGAGAAAATGGAGGATATCACGCCGCAGATCGCCTTTGAGGAGATCGATGTGACAGATCCGTGGTACAGGGGTGAGGCGTACGCAAAATATCACCAGCGGGCGAAACAGGCGCGTATCACCAACGGAAAGATCACGGCAAAGGTGTCGCATGAGGGCTGGATCTCGTATTACAATCAGCGGGGCGAACTCCTGACAGAGGAGTACTGGCGCACGCGCGACAGGATCAACCGCTACTGTGTGCCGCTCCGGGTCGTGGCGAGGGAGCTGAGACCGCTCCAGGGCGGATCGGACTTTGAGCTGACTGCGCGGTTCGAGGCGTTTGACGACGAGAAGATCTTCGGCATGGGGCAGTATCAGGAGAAAAACCTGAACAAGAAAGGCGCGGTGCTCGAGCTGGCGCACAGAAATTCACAGGCGAGCGTGCCGTTCATGGTGTCGAGCAGGGGGTATGGATTCTTCTGGAACAACCCGGCGGTCGGTACAGCCACATTCGGCACAAACAAGACAGAGTGGCATGCGAGGAGCACGAAAAAGCTGGATTATTTCATCACCGCAGGGGACACGCCCGCCGAGATCGAAGCGCAGTACTCCCTCGCCACGGGGCGGACGCCGATGATGCCGGAGTACGGGCTTGGCTATTGGCAGTGCAAACTTCGCTACCGCACGCAGGATGAGCTGCTGGCAGTTGCGCGCGAGCACAAGAGACGCGGGCTTCCTATGGATGCGATCGTGATCGACTTTTTCCACTGGACGATGCAGGGCGATTTCAAGTTCGAGCCGCTTGACTGGCCGGATCCGGAGGCGATGGTCAGGGAGTTGAAGGAGCTTGGCATAGAGACGGTCGTGTCAGTCTGGCCGACAGTCGATGAGCGGAGCGAGAATTTTGGCAGGATGAGCGACATGGGCTATCTGGTGAACGCAGACCGCGGGAACCAGAATCACATGACCTGGATGGGGAATACTGTGTTTTACGATGCGACGCACCCCGGCGCACAGAAGTATGTGTGGGAGCGCTGCAGGGAAAATTATTACAGGTACGGGATCCGCTGCTTCTGGCTCGACGAGGCGGAGCCGGAGTACGGACCGTATGACTTTGACAATTACCGCTACTATGCAGGACCGGCGCTGCAGTGCACCAACACTTATCCTGTGGGCTATGCGAAGGGGTTCTATGACGGACTCCGGGCGGAGGGCGAGACGGATATCATGAGCCTTGTGCGCTGTGCGTGGGCAGGGAGCCAGAAATACGGCGTGCTCACATGGTCGGGAGATATCTATTCCTCGTTCCGCGCGATGCGAGAGCAGCTGCAGGCGGGATTGAATATGGGGATTGCCGGGATCCCGTGGTGGACTTCCGATATCGGAGGATTTCTGGGCGGTGACATCAGCGATCCAGCGTTTCGGGAGCTCCTGGTGCGCTGGTTTGCGTGGGGCGCATTCTGCCCGGTATTCCGCATGCACGGAGAGCGTTCCCCGTGGCATGAGCGCGAGCAGGAATTCCGAAACGGCGTGCGCCAGCTGACGAGCGGACAGGACAATGAGGTGTGGAGCTTTGGCGAGGACAACTATGAGATCCTGAAGAAATATCTATTTATCAGGGAGAATCTGAGACCGTATATCCGCACATGCATGCAGCAGGCAAGCGAGAACGGTTCGCCGGTGATGCGCCCGCTGTTCTATGATTTCCCGGAGGATCCGGCAAGCTGGGAGGTGGAGGATTCCTACATGTTCGGACCGGATCTGCTCGTTTCACCCGTCATGGAGGCAGGTGCGGACAGCAGGACGATCTATCTGCCCAGGGGGGCACAGTGGACGGATGCCTACACGCACAAAGTCTACGAGGGCGGACAGACCGTGACGGTTCCGGCGCCGATCGATGTGATTCCGGTCATGGTGAGAGATGGAAAGGCGTTTCGGATCTATGAGTAGGGCATCAAAACGATCATGGAAGCCGTGCATAGTGCATTTTGTTTGCTTCCAAACACGCTCTGAAACTGTAGCATAGAAAGAACTGTGCACATGAAGAAAAGGAATATGGCAAAACAAAACCGGGCAGGATCACCTGTCCGGTTTTGTTTTGTGCGATCATGTACGGTAAGGGATGTGGTCCAAATGGTGTGGGATAAGGCAGAAAATCCTGAATTTAGGGCACACAAAAAGCAGGATACGGGAGTCGAACCCGCCTCCTCGGCTTGGGAAGCCGATGTACTACCGATGTACTAATCCTGCAAACATTGTTATTATAACACCAAAGTGCAGAATAATCAACCCCTAAAATAAAAAACTATAAAATTTTATGTGGAAAAAGAAATAAATTAGTAAATATGTCAGCTGTACTTTTTCGGAAAATCAGTCTATACTATAATATATAGAATCAGGCAGCGTTTAGGTTCAAGTCCGCTGTGTAAAGGAAGTGAAAGCGTATGGCAGAGAAGAGACAGGGGCGGGAGACTGCTTTTGCAGAGACATTTGACGAAACGGTGAAAAAGACGATCGAGAAAGCCTTTTTGAAACAGGGGATCTCCTATTTGATCAAAGTAGACAAAGTGCGGGAAATGAAAAAAGGTCATTTTGAGAGCAGGCTGAGGTATTCTTTTCAGATCAACAGGCTCCAGACAGAGGAGGCGAAGGCGGCGTTAGCTATGCAGGATCTGGGCGAAGACAAAATTCATTACCTGATATAGTACATATGACAAAAGTATCACGTTGTGTGATGCTTTTTTACTGCACACAGATACGTGGACGGAGGATGCGGGCATGGACTGACGGGGCCTGAGCGATCGTATCTTTACAAAAAGGCAGGTCTCTGATAGTATAATCAATAAAAAGAATAAGGAGAAAACAGTATGATGGATTTTTCGGCAATCATGAAATTTAAGGGAGCATGGGACACATTTACCAGGAATCATCCCAAATTTATACCATTTATGCAGGCGGTAGGACGTGAGGCGATCGCGGACGGCACGATCATTGAAGTGAAGGTGATAAGTCCGGATGGCAAGGAGTACAACACGAACATGAAGATCACACAGAGCGACCTTGACTTGTTTGCGCAATTAAAAGGGATGATGTGAGGGATGAATGCACATATTCCTTGATGGACATAATTTCTTGTGATATAATGAATCGATTATGTTGGAAAGCACAGGTGATGAGATGAAGGCATTTTTAATATTGGAGGACGGCACTGTATTTGAGGGCACTCAGATCGGTGCCGACAGGGAGATTATCAGTGAGATCGTATTTAACACGTCTATGGCAGGGTATCTTGAGGTGCTCACAGATCCGTCCTATGCGGGACAGGCGGTGTGCATGACATATCCATTGATCGGAAATTACGGCATCTGCAAAGATGATATGGAGTCTAAGAAGCCCTGGCCCGACGGGTTCATCGTCAGGGAGTTGTCCAGGAATTTCAGCAATTTCAGAGCGGATCTTTCCATTCAGCAGTTTTTGCAGGAGAATGACGTGCCGGGTATAGCGGGGATCGACACCAGGGCGCTGACAAAGATCCTGCGCGAGAAGGGCACGATGAACGGCATGATCACGACAAACGAACAGTACTGTCTTGACGATGTGCTTCCCAGATTGAAAGCCTACACGACCGGCAGGGTGGTTGAGAAAGTCACCTGCAAAGAAAAATACGAGGTGAAGGGCGCCGGGGAGCTGTCAGAAAACGGTGCCCTGTCCGGGAGCGCGAAGTTTGTGGCGGCGGACTATGAAGCGGGAGTGCGTGAGAGCAGGCCCTCTCTTGTCAGGGCGCTGAACGGCGCAGGCAGGCGCGTAGCGCTGCTGGACCTCGGCACGAAGGACAACATTGCCTGCTCTCTCAAAATGCGGGGCTGTGATGTCACAGTCTATCCGGCGTCGACACCGGCGTCGGAGATCATCGCGTCACGTCCGGATGGTATCATGCTCTCGAACGGGCCTGGAGATCCAAAGGAGTGCACCAAGATTATTGAGGAGATCAAAAAACTCTACGACACGGACATTCCGATCTTTGCGATCTGTCTCGGGCACCAGCTCATGGCGCTCGCGACGGGGGCAGATACCTACAAGATGAAGTACGGGCATCGCGGCGGCAACCACCCGGTGAAGGATCTCGCCACAGGGCGGGTCTATATCTCCTCGCAGAATCACGGCTACGTGGTCGACATGGAGAAGCTGGATCCCAAGGTTGCAACGCCCGCCTTTGTCAACGTCAATGACGGGACAAACGAAGGGCTCGACTACACGGGAAAAAATATTTTCACTGTCCAGTTCCACCCGGAAGCGTGCTGCGGTCCGCAGGATTCCGGCTATCTGTTTGACAGATTTATCGATATGATGAACGGCGGGAAGACGGAGGTGACGAGATAATGCCAAAGAATCCAGATGTGAAAAAAGTAATGGTGATCGGTTCGGGACCGATCGTCATCGGACAGGCTGCAGAGTTTGACTATGCGGGCACACAGGCGTGCCGTTCCTTGAAGGAGGAAGGCATTGAGGTCGTGCTGGTGAACTCCAATCCCGCGACCATCATGACGGACAGGGATATCGCGGACAAGGTGTATATCGAACCGCTGACCGCGAGGGTTTTGGAGCAGATCATAGAGAGAGAGCGACCGGATTCCATCCTGCCGACGCTGGGAGGACAGGCGGGGCTGAACCTCGGCATGGAGCTTGAGGAGAGCGGGTTCCTGGCTGCCCACAATGTCAGGCTTCTGGGGACGACAGCGGCGACGATCCGAAAGGCGGAGGACAGGCAGGAGTTCAAGGACACCATGGAGAAGATCGGAGAGCCCTGTGCGGCGTCGCTCGTCGTGGAAAATGTTGAGGACGGGGTGGCGTTCACGAACACGATCGGTTATCCTGTGGTGCTGCGCCCTGCGTACACCCTCGGCGGCAGCGGCGGCGGCATTGCCCACAACCAGCTGGAGTTGGAGGAGATCCTCGAGAACGGTCTGCGCCTCTCGCGTGTGGGACAGGTTCTCGTGGAGCGCTGCATCGCAGGCTGGAAGGAGATCGAGTACGAGGTGATGCGCGACAGCGCCGGCAACTGCATCACGGTATGCAACATGGAAAACATCGATCCTGTCGGGGTACACACGGGTGACAGCATCGTCGTGGCGCCCTCGCAGACGCTGAGCGACAAGGAGTACCAGATGCTGCGGACATCGGCGCTCAACATCATCTCGGAACTGAACATCACCGGCGGCTGCAATGTGCAGTTTGCCCTGCATCCGACAAGCTTTGAGTACTGCGTCATCGAGGTGAACCCGCGCGTGAGCCGCTCGTCTGCGCTGGCTTCCAAGGCGACGGGCTATCCGATCGCGAAAGTCGCGGCAAAGATCGCGCTCGGCTACACGCTCGACGAGATCAAAAATGCCATCACGGGCAAGACGTACGCGAGCTTTGAGCCGGCGCTGGATTACTGCGTCGTGAAGATGCCGAGGCTCCCGTTTGACAAGTTCATCACGGCAAAGAGGACGCTCACCACGCAGATGAAGGCGACGGGTGAGGTCATGAGCATCTGCACGAACTTTGAGGGCGCGCTGATGAAGGCGATCCGCTCGCTGGAGCAGCATGTGGACTGCCTGAGGAGCTATGATTTCTCTGCGCTTGACGAGGATGCCCTGCTCAGGCGCATGGAGAGGGTTGACGACCAGAGGATCTATGTGATCGCGGAGGCGCTCAGAAAGGGGATCAGCTACGATACTATCTACGATATCACAAAGATTGACAGATGGTTCATCGACAAGCTCGCCGTCATCGTGGAGATGGAACATGCGCTGCAGACGCAGCCGCTCACAGTGGAACTGTTGAGGGAGGCAAAGCGGATCGAATTTCCGGACAATGTGATCGCCGGACTCACGGGAAAGAACGAGCGGGAGATCAAGGAAATGCGCTATGCCAACAGTATTGTTGCGGCATTCAAGATGGTCGATACCTGCGCGGCAGAGTTCGAGGCGAGCACGCCGTACTATTACTCCTGTTACGATGGGGTCAACGAGGCTGTGGAGACGAATCCGCCCAAAAAGGTGCTCGTGCTCGGCTCGGGACCGATCCGCATCGGGCAGGGGATCGAGTTTGACTACTGCTCGGTACACGCGACATGGGCATTTTCAAAGGCAGGCTACGAGACGATCATCGTCAACAACAATCCCGAGACGGTGAGCACGGACTTTGATATTGCGGACAAGCTCTACTTTGAGCCGCTCACGCCGGAGGACGTGGAGAATATCGTCAACATCGAGAAGCCTGACGGGGCGGTGGTGCAGTTTGGCGGACAGACGGCGATCAAGCTCACAGAGAGCCTGATGAAGATGGGTGTGCCGATCCTCGGGACGAAGGCGGAGGACGTCGACGCCGCGGAGGACAGGGAGCTGTTTGACAGGATCCTCGAACAGACGCAGATCCCGCGCGCGGCGGGCGGCACGGTCTACACGGCGGAGGAGGCAAAGGCGGTCGCAAACCGCCTGGGATATCCAGTGCTTGTCAGACCTTCGTACGTGCTTGGCGGACAGGGGATGCAGATCGCGCTGTCCGACGAGGAGATCGAGGAGTTCATGGAGATCATCAACCGCATCGCGCAGGATCACCCGATCCTCGTCGACAAGTACCTGCAGGGCAAGGAGCTGGAGGTGGACGCTGTATGCGACGGCACGGACATCCTGATCCCGGGGATCATGGAGCACATAGAGAGAACAGGAGTTCACTCCGGCGACTCGATCTCTGTCTACCCCGCGCACACGATCACGGACAAGGTGAAGGAGACGATCGCGGAGTACACGAGACGGCTCGCGAAAGCACTGCATGTGAAGGGGCTGATCAACATCCAGTTCATCGCTGTCGGCGAGGAAGTGTTTGTGATCGAGGTGAATCCCCGCTCCTCGAGGACTGTTCCCTACATCAGCAAGGTGACAGGGATCCCGATCGTGGATCTCGCCACGGAGGTCATCATCGGAAAGACGATCCGGGAGCTCGGGTATGAGCCAGGGCTGCAGAAGGAGGCGGACTATGTCGCAGTCAAGATGCCCGTGTTCTCCTTCGAGAAGATCAGGGGCGCCGAGATCAGCCTCGGACCGGAGATGAAGTCCACAGGGGAGTGTCTTGGCATCGCAAAAACCTTTAACGAGGCGCTGTACAAAGCGTTTCTCGGCGCCGGGATCGACCTGCCCAGGCACCGGCGCATGATCATCACGGTGAAGGATGCGGACAAGGGCGAGGCGATCGAGATCGGAAGGCGTTTTGAGGCGCTCGGCTACACGATCTATGCGACGCGCAGCACGGCGAAGGCTTTGAATGACGCGGGCGTCAAGGCAAAAAAGGTCAATAAGATCCAGCAGGAGTCGCCGACAGTCATGGACCTGATCCTCGGTCACAAGATCGACCTTGTGATCGATACGCCCACACAGGGGCGCGACAAGTCGAGGGACGGATTCCTGATCAGGAGAGTCTCGATCGAGACAGGCGTCAACTGTATCACGGCGCTGGACACGGCAAAGGCGCTGGCGACAAGCCTCGAGAGCAGGGATGACAAACCGCTTTCACTGGTGAACATCGCGGAATTGTGATTCATAGCAGGGACTTTTCTGTCATGGACATGGCAGAATGAGCATACGAAAGTCGTCGGATCCGAAATAGAAAAGGTGTCATTTGATGGCACTTTTTCTATGCGCAGGGGCACACGCTGTGCCTCTGCGCATCGTCGATCGAAGTGGATCGATTAAAGGCGTCGATTTATACAAAATAGTGAGGGGTTATATGGAAGCACAAAGATCATCGAACGCAAGGAATTATCAGAGAGAACTGGACAGGATCCTCGAACGGCTGACAGCGCCGCCCCGTCTTCTGCTGCACAGTTGCTGTGCGCCGTGCAGCAGCTATGTGCTCGAGTATCTGCGGCAGTATTTCGAGATCACGGTGTTTTACTATAATCCGAATATATCGATGGAGACGGAGTATCGCAAGCGCGTCGCCGAGCAGAAGCGTCTGATCGCAGCCTGCAATGAGATGGTTGGCAGCGGATATCCGATCGCTGTCGTGGAGGGCGATTATGAGCCGGAGGTTTTCTATGCGGCGGCAAAGGGCAAAGAGCAGTGCCCGGAGGGCGGCGAGCGCTGTCTGGCCTGCTATGAGCTGCGGCTCAGAAAGACGGCGGAACTGGCAGTACAGTCAGGGCAGGACTATTTTGCGACGACGCTCACGATCAGTCCGCTGAAAAATGCGGCGAAACTGAATGCGATCGGCGAGCGCCTGGCGGAGGAATACCGGATCCCCTGGCTGCCGTCCGACTTCAAAAAGAAAAACGGCTACAAGCGCTCGATCGAACTGTCGGCGGAGTATGGACTGTACAGACAGAATTACTGCGGGTGCGTGTACTCGCAGACACAGTCGGCGGACAATGCGTGATGCGTATTTATTATTGTTAGGATAACAAGTGGAGGGGACAATGAAGAAAATAATAGAACTGATTTCAGATGAAATGAAAAATGCATTTGAGCAGGCGGGGTATGCGCGCGAGCTTGGCAAGGTGACGCTCTCAAACAGACCCGATCTGTGCGAATACCAGTGTAACGGCGCGATGGCGGGCGCAAAGCAGTATAAAAAGGCGCCGATCATGATCGCGGGCGATGTCGCGGCAAAGCTTGCCGACAGCAAGGTCTTTGAGCGGGCGGAGGCAGTTGCGCCCGGCTTTCTGAATCTGATCTTGCGAAAGGAGTTTGTCGGCGAATATATCAGAGATATGCGGGCGGACAGCAAATACGGTCTGGAGGAGGTACAGGCTCCGGCAAAGATCGTGATCGACTACGGCGGACCCAATGTCGCAAAGCCGCTGCACGTAGGGCATCTGCGCTCCGCGATCATCGGGGAGAGCATCAAGCGCATCGCGCGCTATATGGGACATAAGGTGGTCGGCGATATCCATCTGGGCGACTGGGGGCAGCCGATGGGACTGATCATGAACGAGCTCAGGGTCAGAAAGCCAAAGCTTGTCTATTTCGACGAGGATTACGCGGGGGCATATCCCGCGGAGCCGCCCTTCACGATCGCGGAGTTGGAGGAGATCTATCCGTTTGCGAGCAAGCGCTCCAAGGAGGATGAGGCGTACAAGGCGGACGCGATGGCGTGCACCTTCAAACTGCAGAGCGGCGTGCGGGGATACCGCGCACTCTGGGACCATATCATAGCGGTCTCTGTCGCGGACTTGAAGAAAAATTATGAGAGGCTGAATGTCGATTTTGACCTGTGGAACGGGGAGTCCGCGGTGCATGATCTCATACCGCAGATGGTCGATGCGATGAGAGCGGGCGGCTACGCCTATGTCAGCGAGGGTGCGCTTGTCGTCGATGTGAAGCAGGAGACGGACACAAAGGAAGTACCGCCGTGTATGATATTGAAGTCGGACGGAGCGGCGCTCTACAACACGACGGATCTTGCGACGATCATGATGCGCATGGAGGTCGAGCAGCCCGACAGGATCGTCTATGTGGTCGACAAACGCCAGGAACTCTACTTTGAGCAGGTTTTCCGCTGTGCGCGCAAGACAAAGCTCGTGCAGGAGGACACGGAGCTGAAATTTCTCGGATTCGGCACGATGAATGGAAAGGACGGAAAGCCGTTCAAGACGCGCGAGGGCGGAGTGATGCGCCTGGAAAGCCTGATCCAGGAGATCAATGACGAGATGTTTCGCAAAATCAAGGAGAGCCGAGAGACGACGGACGAGGAGGCAGCCGCGACTGCGCAGGTGGTAGGGCTTGCCGCGCTGAAATACGGCGATCTGTCCAACCAGGCGAGCAAGGATTACATCTTTGACATTGACCGCTTTACCTCGTCGGAGGGGGACACAGGGCCGTATGTCCTCTACACGATCGTGCGCATCAAGTCGATCCTCGCAAAGTATGCGGAAAACGGCGGCGATGTGCAGGCAGTGTGCGGCGGGATCAAGGCGCCGGTCAACGACAGCGAGAAGCAGCTGATGATGGAGCTTGCAAAGTACAACGCGAGTGTGGAGGCGGCGTGTGAGGAGTACGCACCGCACAGGATCTGCGCCTACATCTACGATCTTGCCAACGCGTTCAACCATTTTTATCACGAGACAAAGATCCTCGCGGAGGAGGACGATTCCAGGAAGGCTGGCTGGATCGCGCTTCTTGTGCTCACAAGGGATGTGCTCGAGACTTCGATCGGCCTGCTCGGGTTCTCAGCGCCGGAGAGAATGTAAAACAGTGCCGCAGCCAGACTTTTCGCTGTTTGGCTGCGGCGGTTTTCAGGTACATATTTTCCCGATCTTTTTCTGATCTGTATTTTACTGATACAATGTGAATTCTATTTTATTTGAAAGGGATCTGTCTGATGAATAAAAATATAAGGATCGTAAAATAATAGGAATGCAACATTTTGCCCAAATTGTTGCATTCCTTGCTTACATCATATATATCGGTACAGTGATCTCAAAACTTTAGTCTTTTTCGAAATTATCTTAAAAAATATTCTGACGATTCCGACATACGATTCAAATTGTAGTAATAATCTTACCAATATGGGCAGACAAGGCGGCATGAGCTATAGTGGCGTATATTGTCAAAGGAGCTGCAGCAGTTACTTTCCGATACGATGCTCACTAAAAAGCCCTGACAGATGATTTGGCCAAGGTATATGCGTTTGCTCTGAGACATGACAAAGGATCGTGTCAGGAAGCAGCTTTCTGATAGACGCTGCGGTATACATCATCCTTGTCATCCTGCTCGATGCACAGATAGCGCTTAGTGATGGAGAGAGAGGAGTGATTGAAAATAATCATGATCACAACAGGATCACTGCCTTGTTTCCACGCATGATAGCCAAAAGTCTTGCGCAGGGAATGACAGCTGATATGCTCCTGGATACCGACAGCCTTGGCTGCGGAAATGATCATGCGGTATGTCTGGGAGCGCGAAAGCGGTGACTTGGGCGTTCTGGGACTCGGAAACAGGTATGGATTTCCAGTCTGGTACATTTTGGTGCTGATCAAAACATCATGATATTTTTTGAGTGCATACCGCGCCTCTTTATTTAGAAGGATTCTGTTCTCTTTTCCCGTCTTTTGTTCTCTGACAGTGATATGATCCTTGACTTTATTGTCCCAGTAGATGTCATCGTAGGTCAGATTCAGGATATCACTGATGCGCAAGGCAGTGTTCAACCCTACGATTATTATAGTGTAATTGCGTATATCTGGTTTCACGTCCCGATAATAATTTTTGAAGTTCTGCAATTTCTGTTTATTTCTGATCGGTTGTGTTGTACTCATAATGTTTGTTCCTTTCCTTGAAAAAATGTGTGAGTGCTGTTCCTTCAGCATCGTGTAGTACGATAAAACTATACTACCGATGCTTTTGTTATGCAACAATTTGGGCAAAATGTTGCATGAGCAAGGTGGTACATGATACTGCATTGCGGTTGTAAAAACAAGGAGGTAAAACCTCCTCCAAAACAAGGAGGCAAAACCTCCTCCAATACAAGGAGGTTTGGATTATGCTTAGACTTTCTGTAACCAAAGATGAGTACCTGATGGTGGGTAAGGATGTCAGGATTACGTTTTTAGGAGGTAACAGCAGCACGCTTCGGCTGATGATCGATGCGCCCAAGGATGTAAACGTGGCTAGGGGGAAAGCGATTGAGAAAAGGGCAGCTGACGCAACCCGGGCAGCTGACGCAACCCGGGCAAAAAAGGATTGCTGCGATTAGAGATCGCTCAATATGAAACGGTAATAACCGCAGGCGGCTACACTCAGAAAGGCGCCAGGGGGAAGGGCGCAGGCGGATATTATAGAGAGCGGGCAGGTTTTTCGCGCCTGTTCATCAAGACAACTGAATATGGAAACGAAGTAACTGTTCAGCATTGTTTTTGCAGGGTTTCATCTCAGCGATCACAATAGTAAGGGATGGTTGCGAAAAAGAAGCAAAAGGCGGGCAACGGATTGCCCAGCAGGAAAGCGGGATATGGAGACATCAAAGTTCCTTTCCGTTTAGTACATGGAGGTATATTTATGGTAGTACAACACAATCTTAGAGCGATGAATTCCAACAGAATGTTAGGTATCACAACAGGTCAGTTATCAAAATCATCAGAGAAGCTGTCATCAGGCTACAAAGTTAACCGCGCCGCAGATGACGCAGCAGGACTTTCGATCTCTGAAAAGATGAGAAAACAGATCAGAGGTTTGTCACAGGCTTCTGCAAATGCCGAGGATGGCATCAGTGCAGTGCAGACGGCAGAGGGCGCCCTGACAGAAGTTCATGATATGTTACAGCGTATGAACGAGCTTGCAAACAAGGCGGCAAACGGTACAAACTCTGTGTCTGACCGTCAGACGATCCAGGATGAGATCTCACAGCTTACGACAGAGATCGACCGCGTCGCCGAGACAACCAAGTTCAATGAGATTTATCTGTTGAAAGGTGATGGAACGAAGGGCACCAAGACGCTTGAGGCACATGATGCAGGACTCGCTGGGAAGCTGTCTGAGAGCAGGAACGGAAAGGCTACATTTACAGCGGATTCGTTTAAGGTCGGCGATACAGTCAAGATTGGCGGGACAGATTACAATATCGTTGGTTCCAAGAGAACAGATGCATACAATTCCATGAATCAGTTTGCAGTCAAGAAAGGCGATAAGATCACGCAAAACGGTGTTACTTATACCGTCGATGCAGATGCGGCAGATGCAAGTGCAGCAGCCGGCATCAAGGTGAAGGACTCCGACGGCAATGCGCTCACGATCACAGTAAGTGAGGGCGCTACACATACGACATCACTGGGTATCAATACAACACTTGTCGGAAAGAACGGACTGGATCTCTCTAATGGTGCAGTTGCGGCGTACACAGGATGGAAAGCGGGAGATACGATCGTAGATAAGGACGGTGTGGAGTATACGTATGTTGATGTATCGGCAGCGACCCACCCCAACGGTGTTGGCCATGCATTTTCGCCGGATGGTGTATACCATGCGACAAGCGGTTTCTATAAGACGGAAGGAAGCAAAGCTGCCGATACTGCATATAGCGCTCAGGAAGGCGATATTTATACAGTTGCGGCAACGGGAGAGACAAATTCTATCGTCAGTACAACTGCAAACGGCGGAAAGAATAAGGGGATCGTATCTGTTGAGGATCTTCAGAAGGAAATCAGGAAGCTGGCTGATGCAACGACTGTGACCATCGCTGAAAATTCGAATGCCACAGCGGTTACATACACGGTGGGCGTGACGAAGAAGGAGGATGGCTCTACATTTACAGCCGATGATATTGCGGCACTTGTCAAAGCAGGAAATCAGGTGAAAGTTGATACAGTTGACTATTATGCGATCGATGTTTCTGCAAATGAAAAGACAGATATCTCGATCCAGGATGCGTATCGCATGATGGAGAAGGAGCTCGAGACTGCATCCAGTGTAGGCGCAGACGAGAAGGCATCTGTCAAACACAAAGGCAATGGCGTATTCGAGATCACACAGGGCAAGGTAGAGATCGACAATGCACTTTCTTTTGCGCTCCATGTAGGTGCAGACGCAGATATGACGAACAAGATCGGAGTGAATATTAAGACAATGTCTGCATCAGGACTTGGCGTAAAGAACCTGAATGTGGTTGACGATTCCGGGAATGCAGCTACATATGCGATCGATGCGATCTCCGATGCAGTTGCGACTGTATCTGCACAGCGCTCATTGCTTGGTGCAGTTCAGAACAGATTAGAGCACACCATTAACAATCTGGATAACGTAGTGGAGAATACGACTGCTGCTGAGAGCCAGATCCGCGATACAGACATGGCGACAGAGATGGTGAAATATTCTAACGCCAATATCCTGTCACAGGCAGGTCAGTCCATGCTTGCACAGGCAAACCAGGGCAACCAGGGTGTACTTAGCCTTCTGGGTTAACAAACCGCTCTAAAATAATACAGGCAGATGCCATTTGGCAGATGCCGCTGCCATGATCAGCGAAGCCGTCCTATGGGACGGCTTTTGCTGTATGCAGGCAGTCAGAAGAAGAGTGTCGTCAGGGCTGGCGGGTGCCTGGCTGATATAGAGGTCAATACATAGATAAGACAGAGGAGAATAAAATATGTCAAAGATACCAGTATCTGTTTGTATCATAGCAAAGGATGAGCAAATGCATATCGGAGAATGCCTGAAAAGACTGCAGCCGTATGGTTTTGAGATTGTTGTAACTGATACAGGTTCCACAGATCACACAAAACAGATCGCATCGCAGTATGCGGATAAAGTGATTGATTTTTCATGGAATGATAACTTTAGCACAGCAAGAAATTTTTGTGCGGATCATGCCTCAAATAGATATATACTTGCAATAGACTGTGATGAATATATGGAAAAGTGTGATACGCATGTACTGACAAAACAGTTAAGAACATATCCGGATATGGCTGGAGTACTGTGCGTCGAGAGTTTCGTCAGGTGTTCTGACGGGCGGATCAGTCGTGTGAAAGATCATGTACCGCGTTTATATGATAAGAAAAAATTTGCATACAGAGGAGTAATACATGAGCAGATCCTGTCCCGAAGGGGAAATATCTCCCATAAAAATTTTCTGCTGCCAATGAAGATCATTCATCACGGCTATGCACTGTCCTCCGAACAGATGCGTCTCAAACAGGAACGCAACCTGCATCTTTTGTATCATGTACTTGAGATGGAGGGGGAGAGTGCCTATTTATGTTTTCAGATCGGACAGTCGGAGCTTGTGCTGGAAAACTGCGCAAGGGCGATAACATTTTATGAGAGAGGGATCAGTCTTGTGACGGATCATCGTCCGCTGTATGTGCATAACATGGTGGAAGGGCTGGCAAAGGCATATGTGATGACAGGCAGGGAAAAAGATGCACTGGCATTGATGGAGCGCCATGAACCTCTATGTGATTCTGCGCGTTTTGTATTTTATCATGCCAACGTTCTGATGGACAACCACGAGCCGTTGAAAGCGCTGGTCAAATATGTAAAGGCGACCGTGATGCCGGATGCCGATATGCTGGGAAGTGAGCTGCTGTACTGCTATCAGCACATTATCGATCTGTATCATCTGTTTGGGGAGGATGATCTTGCAGATGTATTCCGCAGAAAATACAGGGAGTGTCAGGAAAAATTGGGAATAGATTCTGAATAGAAGTAGAAATTTTAATAATAGAAAAGTATTAAAATTATAGAAAAGTAACAAAATTTTGCACAGAATGATGAAAAATTAGTAAGAATTGTGTACGCGATAAAAACTTTGTGTTAAAATAATATGTGTTTATAGATTTGGGAGCAGTAGGAAAAAAACTTCTAACGAGAGGGGAAGTGTACACAATGTACGGGTATCAGAAAGGATTGATCTTTACAAATGACAAATGTATCGGCTGTAACAAATGTATCTCGGCATGTCCGGTGATCGTAGCGAATCGGGCTGTCAAGACGGATCAGGGACTTCAGCGGATCGAGGTGGACGGCGAGAGATGTATCGTGTGCGGTGCCTGTTTTGATGCGTGTGAGCACAATGCGAGAGAGTTTGTGGATGACACGGAGGCTTTTTTCGAAGCGCTCTCAAGAGGAGAAAAAATATCGGTTTTATGGGCACCAGCGTTTGCGGCAAACTATCCGAATGAGTACAGACAGATCCTCGGAGGATTGAAGAAGCTTGGCGCAAACCGCATCATAAGCGTGAGTTTTGGCGCGGATATCACGACATGGGGATATATCAAATACATCACGGAACACAATTTCCAGGGAGGGATCTCTCAGCCTTGTCCGGCGATCGTCAATTACATAGAACACTATATTCCAGAGCTCATACCTAAGCTCGTACCCATACAGAGTCCGCTCATGTGTGCGGCGATCTACGCGAAGAAATATCTGAATATCACGGACAAGCTCGCATTTATCAGCCCGTGCATTGCCAAGAAGGATGAGATCAGTGATCCTAAAAACAGCGGGTATGTGAGCTACAATGTGACATTTGACCATCTGACAAAATATGCGAAACGGCATAATATCAAGGCGGAACCTGCGCCTGACGAGATCGAGTACGGTCTGGGGTCGATCTATCCCATGCCCGGCGGGTTGAAGGAGAACGTGTACTGGTTCTGCGGCGAGGAAGTGTTTATCCGTCAGATCGAGGGCGAAAAACACGCGTACCATTTTCTTGAGGACTACAAGACGAGGGTTCTTGCAGGGAGGCGGCTGCCCTTTATGGTCGATGCGCTCAACTGCGCCCAGGGCTGTATCTACGGCACGGGTGTGGAGGAGGAAAAGACCCGGACAGATGACATTCTCTATGAACTTCAGGCGATCAAGGAGGCGAGCAAGTCAAACAGGAGGAGCAGTGCGTGGGCGAGAAAGGCATCGCCCGCACAGAGACTGCGGAGCCTCAACAGGCAGTTTGCGCGCCTCGACATCAAGGACTTTGTGCGTGAGTACACGGACAAATCAAAGGGAAATGAGATACAGAAACCGGATCTGGCGGAGCTGAATGCCATCTTTGCAGATATGAACAAGACAAATGCGGTGCAGCAGAATATCGACTGCAGCGCGTGCGGCTATGAGACCTGTACCGCGATGGCGACGGCGATCTACAATGGCTGCAATAATAAGGACAGCTGTGTCCACTATATTAAGAATGTGGCGGAGGAAGAGAAGGAGCACATCCAGGAGATCTCGTTTGAGGTGGAAGCCAAGAATGAGGAGATGGCAAGGAAGAACGAGAAGATCAGCGAGATGGTAGCGGAGGCGAACGGTGAGTTCACGACACTGAATGCGTCCATCGACGAGATGATCGACGGCAATAACAACAATGCGGAGGAGAGTACCAACATCAGCATGGCGATGGTGGATGTTGTCGATTTCTGTGACGAGATGAAAAAATCCTTTGGCGAGATCCATGAGCTGTTAGAGCAGCTCGGCGGAAACAATGAGAACATCACAAAGGTGGCGGCAAAGACAAACCTGCTGTCGCTCAATGCCTCCATAGAGGCGGCGAGGGCTGGTGAAGTCGGAAAAGGCTTTGCGGTGGTGGCGCAGGAGATCAAGACTTTGAGTGATGTCAGCAGGGGCGCTGCCGACGACAGCAGCAAAAACAAGGAGCAGATCGTGTCGGCGATGACGAAGCTGATGGAGAGCTCGGAAAATCTGATGAAGGTCGTGGACAATGTAAACGAGCGGATATCAAACCTGGCGGCGAGCACGGAGGAGATCGCAGCCTCCGCCACGATGATCGGACAGGTCGCATCGGAGCTTCACAGCAAATTCGACAGGATCAGTGCGCTCTGACAGTCTTGATATAAAAAGTGGTAAAGTCCTATGCATATTGGGGCATTACCCTTTTTTGTGTTAAAATGAAATAGTTCCGGAAATCTATTATGGAGGAGGGAGTGGATCTATGCCATTTACGATCTACGTACAAATGAAAAAGCCAGGCAGGCAGAAACACGCAGATATACAGCCCGTTCCGTTTGCGCTCGACGAAAAGCCGCAGACGGTCCGTGATCTTCTCGTCGGTCTGACAAAACTTGGCGTCCGACAGTACAATGCGCGAAAGGATGAAGGGCAGATCTTAGCGTACCTGACGCGCGAGGAGATCGAGGCACAGGCGGAGCGCGGAAAGGTCTCCTTTGGGCTGCGCGGCGGTGCGGACGCGGTGGAAGACAGTGCGGTCGCAAATACGCTGCAGTGCTTTGAGGACGGGATCTACCGTGTGTTTGCCGGAGGGGAGGAGCTGACCGAACTCTCCGGTGAGATCGCGTGGACGGACGATCTGATGTTTACTTTTATCAGGCTGACAATGCTCGCCGGAGGGTGAGGACGATTTATGAAAGGGGAAGACAGATGGCAGGATATACATATGAGTCCAGGAGAGAATTGGATGAAAAGATCGCCAGGGAATTTGCAAAAAGAGGAAGGCAAATCCCGCGGGAAGAGAAAAAGCTGCTTCCGGACAAGGACTGCTATGCAGTACCGCGGGAGGTGTGCGGCGAGATGCGCCAGCTGCTGCAGAACGGTACTTACAGCAGGCTGAGCGACTTGTACAGGGACCGGTTTCAAAATGTGGTTGAAGTCTGTGTGGGACAGGCGTATCAGGAAGACTTTTACTATGCGCTCGATGAGATGAACAGCTGCCAGATGACAGCCGGGTGGTTTCGCAGGAGCCTCCGCTCCGCGAGTTACATACCGTTTGTGGAGGACAGCGTCCGGCTGCTGCGCGCCTACGCGCAGTTGGATTTTTATACACACGGGGATCCGGCGGAGGATCGCCAGCGGGAGCAGGCGGGCGGCGCGGGGAGGAAAGGCATTGCGGATGTGCTGACGGGAAACATCGCCGAGGCGTTTTATGACCATGCCCGCAATAAGCCGTTTGGCTATGCATGGATACTGGCGGCGCAGATCGACCGGGGCGAGGAGCGGACGATCCAGGCGGTGCGGGATATTCTCTTTGGCGAGAACAACACGCTGATGATGAGCCGTGAGCTCATTCTTGGCATCGTCATGTCGAAAAGGCAGGAATTGTACGAAGATCTCGGCAGGTTCCTGCTCGCTGCGCGGCTTCAGGAGGGGGCGCGGCAGGCGGTCTGTGAGACCATGGATGCGGGCAGGCAGGAGGCGTTTATGCATTTGTTTTCCGTGATCGAGGAGAACGACCTGACCCGGTACTCTTCTGTCAAAAGAGCGATCAGCACATGGATCGGCATTTTCAATGAGAACAGTGTGGACCGTGTGACGGAGAAACTGATGCGGATGATGGGGCAGTGTCTGCGCGACGAGGCGTACCGGAAGGAACAGCTCCGATCAAATGATGCCGTTGCCATCAGCTGTGCGCTCTGGGCAATAGGCTTTTACAACGCGGATGAGGCGGTGGAGGTTGTCCTCTCCCTCATCCGAAATGGCACAAGACAGCAGATGATGACGGCATCCTACTTCTGTCTCTCCCTGCAGGATGAGAAAAGGCAGATGCGCGCGGCGAAGGAAGTGATCCTGGCACATCCGGATGACGTGGAGCTTGCCGCATGTTTTATGCCCTGTTTTATGGAATCTCCAAACAGGAGGCTTTTTCAGCTGATCCACAATGAGCATGAATTTGCCTATAATTTCAGTGAAAGTAAAGCGCGCGTCCCCAAACAGCTGGCGCCGGAGACGCTCTTTCAGAGCAGGGAGGAGGCGGCAGCGATCTATGATATTCTGAGGGAGCTCATAAAGCGGCTGCCCAAGAAGGGGGTGAAGCTGTCGCCCTGCATCTTCCCGTGGTATTCTGTGGAGCTGAGCCCGTCGGATATCGCCGAGCGCATGTGTCTGATCGCGTGGATGCTGCAGGGGGATGCTTACCTGGATGAGGCAGCAGGGCTGATCCCCCTGATCGGGCAGGGACAGACATACAATGCGACGCGGGCGGTGGCTGCGAGAGTGCTGCTTTACCGTCCGGAGTCAAAAGCGCGCAGACATATCCTTTTCGAGCTGCTGCACAATCCGGAGGAGGAGACAAACAAGGCGGCGCACAAGCTGGTGGAGGTGATGGATCTCACGCCGGAGGACTACAGGGAGATCGAGCAGAACATGAAGTACAAAAAGGGCCGTGCCGAGACGCTCACCCTGCTGCGCAGGCAGGACAGTGAACAGTTGATCGGATGTGTCGGGCGGCTGCTTGCGGACAAGTCCGAGGAGTGCCGCATGGGGGCGCTCGACCTCGCGCTGCAGCTGAAAAAGGAGGACAAGAGGACTTTTCTGAAAGTGATCCCTTCCCTGCAGGCGCTGGCGGATCCGACCGGCAGGGAAAAGGTGCTGTTAAAAGAGCTGCTGGGCGAGCGGAGCGAGGCGCAGGACATCCTGAGACAGCCCGGATTCGGATTGTATGATGTCGATAAGGAATGGGTACTGCCACAGGTCAGACTCGATGCGGGCGGGGCGGACAAGCTCTTTGTATATGGGGAGAAGGCTTGTATCGATGTCCTCGAAAAGCTGGACAGGCTGATCGGGGAAAACCGCGAGCGGGAGTACACGACTGCGTGGGGCGAGCAGCAGCTGCTCGGCAGCCGGCTCGCGGTCAAAGAGTGGGTACGCGGGGACTCTGAGAAGGAGCCGCTTGACTGCTATCCGTTCCGGGAGCTGTGGGAGACGTTTTATGAGCAGGAGATCAGGACACCGCAGCTGCTTCTCGAAGTGAAGATGTACTGTCAGTGTTACGGGGACAGAAGGGATTATGAAAAGAATAAAAAACTGTATTTCGAGGTATTTTCATTCGCCTTTTCCAACGTCCGCGTTGTCTTTTCATACTGGGAGCAGGTGGAGACGGCTGTCGCAGTGCTGTTTGACCAGTACGTGCCGCAGCCGCTGCGGATGCAGTTTGGATTGTGCGGCGGGGCGAAGGTGCTCTCGATCACAGACCCGTCGAATGAGCTGCTTGGCAGCGGGGAGGGACACGGAGGCGGGAAGGCGCATTTTTCAAGACAGGTGATGGCTCTGCCAGTGTTCAGGGATCTGTGGCAGTGGCTTTGCGAGGCGGAGGAGGAAGACTGGGAGCGCTCCTTTGCGCTGCGCTTCGCGCTCCGGCAAAGTCAGGATGACACTGTCGAGGAGAAAAGGCGGATACAGCGTGTGGACAGTGTACTGCGCAACTTGATCTGGCGCGGGCAGAATCCGGTGCTCGCGGATTATGTGCAGTGCTATGTCCGGGGGATCTGGGACAAGGATCTGTTCTACAAGGCAGTGTTTGCCTACTGCGGCATTGCGGCTCTGCTGCGGCCAATCAGTGTCGTGGAGCAGAAGGGAGCAGTGTCCTCGCTGAAAGTCGGATATAATGGTCTGGATGACTTTTTTGGGAGAAATGCCATCAAGCCTGTTGACGGAAAGTATCATTTTGATACGGTCGGGGACGAGATGCCGGAGATGGCGTTCGCCCACGAGCTGTACCGGGAAGTGATTCCGCTGATAATGAAGGTGGAGCTAAAGCGTGGTGAGCAGCCGACGCCGTTCTCGGAGCATATCGGCAGTATCTGTGCCGTCTGCGGGATCGGCCATATGGTACAGATCCTCACGGCACTCGGCAAAGATCCGCTGCAGCGCGGTTACGGCTATTGTGTCGCGACGGACAGGCGGCAGGTGTTGAGCCATCTTTTGAAGGTATCCATGCCCGAGCCGGGCGAGACAGCAAAGGATCTGCGAAGGGCGCTGGCGGGGACGGACATCACCCAAAAGCGCCTTGTGGAGCTTGCCATGTACGCGCAGCAGTGGATCCCGCTGATAGAGGCATATTTGGAGATGCCTGGTTTTGCGAGCACCTGCTATTATTTTATGGCGCACACCAGCGAGGTGTTTGACGACCAGGTGACGTCCATGATCGCAAAGTACACGCCGCTCTCGACGGATGAACTGCGGGACGGCGCCTTTGACATCCGCTGGTTTTTTGAGGCGTATGAGAAGCTGGGCGAGAAGAATTTCAAGATGGTGTACGATGCCGCCAAATACTCGTCGAGCGGAGCCGCGCACGGGCGGGCGCGGAAGTATGCGGACGCCGCGCTTGGCCGCGTGGACAAGGAGGCGCTGAAGGCGGAGATCCGTGCAAAGCGCAACAAGGATCTGCTGATGAGTATCGGTCTGCTGCCGCTGCCCGCTGCGCACGGCGCGCTGGAGGAGGAACTTTTGGACCGCTATCAGTTTATCCAGAACTTCAAGAAGGAGAGCAGACAGTTCGGCGCACAGCGGCGGGCGAGCGAGGCGCGGGCAGTCGAGATCGCCCTGCGCAACCTGAGCGGGAATGCCGGGTTTACGGATGTGATGCGCCTGATGCTGCGGATGGAAGGAAAGCTCTCAGAGCAGTCCGCGGAATTTTTCGAATGGCGCACTGTGGATGAGATCGAGCTGATGGTGCTGGTTGACGAGAATGGGAAGAGCGCCCTGCAGTGCAAGAAGGACGGAAAACTTCTGAAATCCGTCCCGGCAAAGTACAAGAAGGATGAGACCGTGGTGCAGTATCAGGCGGCTGCCAGGAGCCTGAAAGAGCAGTACAGCCGCACACGGCAGATGATGGAGCAGGCAATGGAGGACAGGACTGCGTTCGAGGTCTGGGAGTGGCTGGAACTGTACGAGAATAAGATCGTGCGCCCCATCGCAGAACCGCTTGTGGTGCGCACTGTGGATGAGCAGGACGTGAAGCTGGGATTTCTCACCCGGGATGGTATCGTGGATATCTCCGGCACAGTGCATCCGGTCGGACCCGGGCAGCAGATATGGATCGCGCACCCGCATGATCTGTACAGGAGCGGGCACTGGCACGATTTCCAGAAGCTTTTGTTTGAAAAGCAGATCAGGCAGCCCTTCAAGCAGGTGTTCCGCGAGCTGTACGTGAAGCTCGACGACGAGCTGGACAGGTATCACTCCATGCTGTTTGCAGGCAACCAGATCCAGCCGCAGAAGACGGTCGGCGTGCTGCGGGGACGGCGCTGGGTTGCTGATTACGAGGAAGGGCTGCAGAAGGTATATTATAAGGAAGATATCGTCGCGTGCATCTATGCCATGACGGACTGGTTCACACCGAGCGACGCGGAGGCGCCGACACTGGAGCATGTGGTATTTTATAACCGCAGGACAGGGGAGAGACTTCGGATAAAGGACATCCCGGACATCATTTACAGTGAAGTGATGCGCGATGTCGACCTGGCGGTCAGCGTGGCGCATGCGGGCGGCGTCGACCCGGAGACGAGCCACTCAACCATCGAGATGCGCCGGGCGATCGTCGAGTGCAGTCTCGCCCTGTTTCGCACGAACAATGTCCGTGTCGACGGGAATCACGCGCTGATCGACGGAAAACTCGGCCAGTACAGCGTGCACCTTGGGAGCGGTGTCGTGCATCAGATCGGAAATGCCATGTTGTCCGTCGTCCCGGTCCACGCGCAGCAGCGCGGGCGCATCTTCCTTCCATTTGTGGACGAGGATCCTAAGACTGCGGAGATCCTGTCGAAGATCCTGCTGTTTGCGGAGGACACCAGGATCAAGGATCCGAAGATCCTGCAGCAGATGTAATAGTTCAGCCTTCGGCTTCCTGTTACAGGCATCAAGCCATGCAAAAACCGCTTCGCGGTTGGCTTGATGCATCCAGGCCGCTATGCATTCTCACGGACTTCGCAGCGCAGTGCGAAGTCCTGGGCTGAACTGTAATCAGCAGATGTAGTAAAAATCGAACATTCTTGACATAAAAATGCATCTGTGCGTATAATAATCTAGAACGTGTATGAAGAATGTTTCCTGCCAGATGTGCGTTGTGGTTCGCGGGTGATTTGTGCTGATTTCTGACTGGATGGAGTACTGGCAGCAAAACATCGATCTGAGGCTGGTGAAAGGGTTTTCACTGCTTCTGGACGGAACGGATGGGGATAGGAAAGGGAGATATGGGATGAAGAAAGGGCAAAAGGAGCAAAAAGCGGACAGGGGAGTTCCGCTTCTGCTCTCTATCATCATAGTTTTCGGGATAATGAGTGCCGTCGTGCTTGCTGTCGCGCGCAGGACATCGACGGAGATGGAGGCGTCGGCGATCCAGAATCTCAGCGAGAGCCTTGATCTGATCGAGAGTACGATCGAGGCAGTGCTCAACAAGGAAGCCGAGTTCCAGCAGCTGATCGCGCACGAGATCGCGACGGCGCCAGAGCCCATGGAATACATCAGAAATTATCAGGATAACCCGACCATGGTCAAGATATCGCTGATCTGTGCAGGCGAGACTGTGGGCATATCCAGCACAGGCGAAGCTTTCTCGGAGGAGGGATTGGACTTCTCGGCAGGAGGGACTGTGAATGGTCTGGAGCTCTCAGAGTCCTATGTGAATTTTATGGGGACGTGGGCGTACACGATGAAATGCCCTGTGGAGCGCGATGGCAAAAAGATCGCGTCACTCTATATCGAGTATGTCTATGACTCGCTGGATCAATCTCTGCCAGACGGATTTTACAACAAGCGGGCGATGCTCTATATCATGGATGCGCACAGTGAGCGGCTGGTGCTCAAACCGAAAGGGATGGGGGAGCGCAGTGCGGGACACCTGAATCTGGATGACTTTTTCCGGGCAAATGATATCCGCGACGAGGCGCTTTTGCAGGATGTGACGCAGAGTGTCCGGAATGGGAAGAACATCATGTTCAACCACGATATCCGGGAAAAGGACGCGCTCATCTACATGTGGTCGGTGAATGACGGCACGCTGTATCTGATCGGGTATGTGCCGATCGAGGCGATCCAGCAGGAAGGGAACACGGTAAAACAGAATATCCTGATCGTCGTCGCGGTGATGCTGGCTGCCTTTTTCCTGTGCTGTGCGAGCTATTATCTGAACCGCAGGCAGCAGGACAGACTCAGGGAAGAGCGGGAACGGGAGCGGGAGCTGTACAGCAGGCAGCTGGCGGAGGCGCTGCAGGCGGCACAGATCGCGAGCAATTCCAAGACCATGTTCCTCTCAAATATGTCCCACGATATCCGCACGCCGATGAACGCAGTGATCGGATTCACGACGCTGCTTGCCAGGGACGCGGAGAATCCGGAAAAAGTGCGGGAGTATACAAAGAAGATCATGGCATCCGGACAGCATCTGCTCAGCCTGATCAACGATATCCTCGATGTCTCGAAGATCGAGAGCGGGAAGGTCGTGCTCACGGTCGAGGAGTTTACGCTGAATGACCTGGTGTCCTCCGTGGATGCCATCATCCGACCGATGGCAGCGGCGAGGCAGCAGCGGTTTCATGTGGAGGTCTCGAACATAGAGCACGAGTATCTGCTCGGGGATGAGACGAGGATCAACCAGATCCTGATCAACCTGCTCTCCAACGCGGTGAAGTACACGCAGGAGGGCGGGAATATCTGGTTCCGCATCATCGGCGGGAAACAGCGCAGCCCCCAGTTTGAGCGGATCCGGATCGAGGTGCAGGATGACGGGTACGGCATGACGCCGGAGTATCTCGAAGTGCTGTTTGACGCGTTTACAAGGGCGGAGAACAGCACGACGAACAAGGTGCAGGGAACAGGGCTTGGCATGGCGATCACCAAGAATATCGTGGAGCTGATGGGCGGGACGATCGATGTGTCGAGCGAGGTGAACAAAGGTACGATGTTTCGCGTCGAGCTGGAGCTGCGCATACCGGAGGGGCACGCGTACAGGAAATTCTGGGAGGACAGCGGGATCTCGCGGATCCTGGCAGTGGACGGGGAGCAGGCGGTCTGCGAGAACATCCGGATGCTGATGAGGGACTCCGGCGTCGTGACGGACATCGTTTTGACGGCAGAACAGGCGGTGGGCATGCTGCAGCGAGAGACAGAGGCGCACTGTCAGCTGCTACTGGTCGACTGGAATATTGTCGAGACAGAGGGGCTCTCCGCGGTAAAAAAACTGCGGGAGATGCTGCCGGAAACAGTGCCTTTGCTGTTCCTGGCAGACTACGATGCAAAGGGGATGGATGAGGCGCTGCTGATGCAGGGCACAGGCGTGCTCGCCAAACCGTTTTTTGTGACGGCATTTCAGGAGAAGATCCTGGAGATGAGGAAGTCCCAGGGGGCGGCGGACACCGCGCAAACGGCGGCTATCAACAGCCTGGAAGGGCTGCACTTCCTCGCGGCGGAGGACAACGAGATCAACGCCGAGATATTGAGGGAGATCCTGTCGATCGAGGGGGCGGATTGTGAGATCGTCGAAAACGGACAGCTGGCGGCGGAGCGTTTCGGGCAGGCTGCCGAGGGCGAATTCGATGCCATTCTAATGGATGTGCAGATGCCGGTCATGAACGGCTATGACGCGACGAGGGCGATCAGGTCGATGGCGCGCGCTGACGCCGGGACGATACCGATCATCGCCATGACGGCAAACGCGTTTGCGGAGGACGAAAAGGAGGCGCTGGACGCCGGCATGGATGTCCACCTGGCAAAACCGATCGACGTGGAGCTGTTGAAGAAGGTTGTGACACAATATGTATCTAAGGGGTGTAAGGAATAGGGTATGCGAAGACAAATCAGGAAACTTGCGGCATTTTGTTTTGCGGGGCTGGCAGCGCTCGTGTTCTCCGCGTGCGGCGGGAGCGGATCTCGCGACAGGCTGATTACTTTCGAGAAGGAGCAGCAGCGGGAAGTAAATCTGTTCAGCCCGATGGAGAAGACGAAACCCGGCGCGGACAATGTTGCCAGGAGCGCGTCGGAGAAGACCGTTGCCATGGCGGAGGAGAAGCTGGGGGTGACGGTGAACTACATCACGTACACGGCGGAAGACTATCAGGACAAAACGTATGACCAGGTGGCGCTTGAGCGGGCGCGCAATGACATGGATGACCTGTACCTGCTCAATCCCGATACCATTCAGATCCTGGCGGCGGAGGGGAAGCTGATGGATCTGTCGGGACTTGACAGCGCCGAGAACCTGCGGGATGTGGTGAAGGCGGCGAACATCGTGGACGGAAAGCTCGTGGCGATCCCGCAGGAAGTCGTGGCGTACGGTCTGTTTGTCAACAAGGACCTGTTTGATCGGTATCAGCTTGCCCTGCCGGAGACGCCGGAGGATTTTCTGGAGTGCTGCAGGGTATTCAAGGAGAACGGGATCGAGACGCCGGTCGGCGCAAACCGCTGGTGGCTGGAGACGTTCGTGCTCGCCCAGGCGTATGCGGATCTGTATAACGGCGGAAACACGGAGGCGGAGATCGCCGCGCTCAACAGCGGTGAGAAACGATACAGCGACTATATGCGCCCTGGCTTCGAGTTCCTCCAGGAGCTGATCGACCGGGGGTATATCGATGCGCAGAAGGCGTATGTCAGCGAAGCGATCGAGGGGGAGGGCGCTGATTTCCTGGCGCAGAAGACGCCGATCGTCATGGCGTACTGGAGTGCGGCAAACACCGACACTGCCTATGGGGATCCGGATTTTAACATGGTCGTCATCGGATTCCCGAGCAGCCGGGGACAGATGCCGGTGATGCCCATGACAGGGATCGCGGTCGGGAACCAGGCAGAGCACGCGGAGGATGCGATGCAGACATTGGACATCATGGTTTCCGACGAGGCGCTGCAGGTGTATGCGGAGACGAACAAGGTGATCTCGCCCTCCAAAAATGTCGAGGTCGAGTGTATCGACGCGCTCAGACCGCTCAACGACAGAATCAACGAGAACGTCTATGTCCTTGGATCCAACGCGTCGATGAAAGTCGAGCAGTGGGGAAACACCTGCCTCATTGTGCGCATGCTGCTGAACGGCGCCACGGTCGACGAGTGCATGGCGGAGTTTGATAAGCTCCAGGATGAATCGTTAGGGCAGTGAGCAGTCGACACCATATCTTTACTTTCAGGAAGAGAAAGTGTATAATCAATAGGAATGCATAAAATAAATCAAAGAAAGAGAGACAAGATCATGAGCGACAAAATACCGTACAAAATTTATCTGGAAGAGAGCGAGATGCCCAGGCAGTGGTACAATGTGAGGGCAGATATGAAAAATAAGCCCGCGCCGATCCTGAATCCGGCGACGATGAAACCCATAACGGTGGAGGAGCTGACACCGATCTTCTGCGAGGAGCTTGCAAAGCAGGAGCTGGACGACACGACACCGTATTTTGATATACCGCAGGAGATCCGCGACTTTTACAAGATGTACCGCCCGTCTCCGCTCACGCGCGCGTACTGCCTGGAGAAGAAGCTGGGCACACCGGCGCATATCTACTACAAATTCGAGGGGAACAACACATCGGGGAGCCATAAGCTCAACTCTGCCATCGCGCAGGCGTACTATGCGAAGGAGCAGGGGCTTAGAGGCGTGACCACAGAGACCGGCGCGGGACAGTGGGGTACGGCTCTGTCCATGGCGTGCTCATACTTTGACCTGGACTGCCAGGTGTATATGGTCAAGGTGTCCTACGAACAGAAACCGTTCCGGCGCGAGGTGATGCGGACATACGGGGCGAAAGTAACGCCGTCCCCGTCCATGCTCACCGACGTCGGCAGGAAGATCAACGAGGCGTTTCCGGGGACGTCGGGAAGCCTCGGCTGCGCCATCTCCGAGGCGGTCGAGGCGGCAACGGCACAGGAGGGCTACCGCTATGTGCTGGGCTCCGTGCTGTCGCAGGTGCTGCTGCACCAGACGATCATCGGTCTTGAGACAAAATCCGCGCTGGACAAATACGGGATCAAGGCGGACATGATCATAGGCTGTGCGGGCGGCGGTTCGAATCTGGGCGGACTGATCTCGCCGTTTGTCGGCGAGATGCTCAGGGGAGAGGCGGACTATGAAGTCATAGCGGTGGAGCCGGCTTCCTGCCCGAGCCTCACAAGGGGCGTCTACGCGTACGACTACTGTGACACGGGAAAGATCTGTCCGCTGGCAAAGATGTACACACTCGGCAGCGGCTTTATCCCGTCGGCAAACCACGCAGGGGGACTCCGCTACCACGGCATGAGTTCGATCGTGTCGCAACTGTACGATGACAAGATAATATCAGCGCGGAGCGTGGAGCAGACAGCGGTATTCCAGGCAGCGCAGACGTTTGCGAGGGTGGAAGGGATCCTGCCGGCGCCGGAGAGCAGCCACGCGATCCGGGTGGCGATCGACGAGGCGCTAAAGTGCAAAGAGACCGGCGAGGAGAAGAATATCGTGTTCGGTCTCACCGGAACAGGGTATTTTGACATGGTTGCATACCAGAGGTTCAATGACGGCGAGATGGCGGACTATGTTCCCACGGACGAGGAACTTGCAAAGAGCTTTGCGGCATTGCCCAAAGTAGGAATCTAATGGTTCACTGACAGATATTATAGAAAATCGAGCAGGGAAGATTCCTGCTCGATTTTCAGGTTCAGAGTGTACGGCACAAAAAAATAGCGAAGGGGGGATTCGAACCCTCGACACCGCGGGTATGAACCGCGTGCTCTAGCCAACTGAGCTACTTCGCCACAAACAATGATCTTGTACAAAAAATGGGGCCTACAGGGCTCGAACCTGTGACCCTCTGCTTGTAAGGCAGATGCTCTCCCAGCTGAGCTAAGACCCCATGTCATTGACTTTATTACTATACTAATAATCGTGCAAAATGTCAATACTTTTTAAATAAAAAGATATTTTTGGATCGATTTTATGGGAAACACTTTTTTATCTTGTCAAATTATGGTAGTATTGAAATATCTTGATAGTTCCCTGGAACGCATATGAAAATGCTTTCCATACATGTTCCAGGAATATGAGACTAAACGGAGATTTGTTTGAATGAAAGTAATCGTGCATGACCTGCAGGAAAAATCATGGCAGGAGCTTGGGATGAAGCTTCTGGAAAAGGATATTGTCATAAGTGAGACCGGAGGCTGTGCAGGCAGGGATATCGAGGGACTGATCGCAAGCTGCGACCAGCTGGTATTGATCAGCCGCTGTGTGTACGGCGGATTCAGCCCGTTTGTCCAGGGAGTGCTGGAAAAGTGCAAGAGACGGTTTGGACCATATCTGGAGATGCGTCATGGACAGACGCACTATGAGGTGAAAAGTGAGAACAGAAATGTATTTGGCATGGTGTGCTGTTTTTATGGAGATAATATCACACCGAGAGAAGAACAGTCAGCAAGGATACAATCTGTGTCGGATGGCATATCGCTGCAGGCAAGAGGTGTAAAGATCGTATTTTATGACACGATCGATAAGCTCAGGCAGCTCAATGTCGTTTTATAGATCGCGCGGTTTAGGAGGAGGACAAGATGATCTTATTTCTGGATGGAGGAGGTACGCTGGCAGCCAGAGATGTGGCGTGTGTGGAGATCATCAGGAAGCACACGCAGAGTGAAGAACTGATCTCAATAAAGATCGAGGACAACATGGACTGGGACCGCGTATGCAGATTGCTTGAGGATGCCCATGCGATCGTTCTGGCGGCGGATGTTTATCTGGACAGTGTGTCCTCGACAGTCCTCAGGTTTCTAGAGCGGGTGGAGCAGGCTGTGATCGGCGGTGAGAGTATCGGCGGCAGGTTTTACGCGATCCTTCATACAGAACTGTACGAGGGCGAACATACCAGCGTGGCGATGGAGGTCCTGAAAAATTTCTGTGTGCATGCCAATATCGTGTGGGGAAGAGGATTAGGGATCGGCGGCAGCAAAGTGGAGACAACTGTCCACAGAGGGAGCCTGTGGAGTATTTTTAATCAGGGGACAGCGGATTTCATGGTAAATGCGCTGCAGGAACAGGCTCTTTTTATCAGGGAAAGGGTACAGGGAACAGATGTGTATATCAATCCCAAGGAGGTGTCGAGACGGGGATACATTCGCAAAATGAACCAAAAAATGAAAAAAAGTAATCGCGTAAAAATCGCTCAAAATATGTGAAAACGCAAAAAAATCCATAAAAAATTCAGCTCTTTCAACAAGAAACAACAGCCATTTTTAAGGCATTTGAGCGGATTTTGAGATATTTTGGCATATGCTGTATTTAAAGCGCAAAAAGTGCGATAAGTAACTGTTGCAAGATAAATTGACAATCTTATATAATGGACATTGCCAAATCCTGCTAGAATTTGTAAGTAAACGTAATTTGGGAGCAGCGTTTATGAATTCTTTGGCCAAGATTATGATTGGGAGACGTGATCATGGCATTTGGCAGTTAAAAATTGGAATGGAGGACAGATTGATGGAACAGTTAAATGTAATGACACAGCAGGATAACGAGAAGATTTTTAGGATTCTCAGCGATTTATTGACAAAGGACAAAGAATTTCAGATCATGATCACCGTTCCGGCAGGCTCAAAGCTCACTGGCAGTGACAGCAGCCTGATGGGGAAAGGGGCGGACAACAGCTCCGCAGTCAATTCCTTGGAGAATACACATGATCTTGAAAAAGATGTGACTGACATGATTCATGAGATTGGGGTACCCGCGCATATCAAAGGGTATCAGTATCTTCGCGAGGCGATCATGATGTCGGTGGAGGATAATGAGATGTTAAACTCGATCACAAAGATCCTCTATCCGTCTATAGCCAAGAAGTATCAGACAACACCAAGCCGCGTTGAGCGCGCGATCAGACATGCGATCGAGGTGGCGTGGAGCAGAGGAAAGATGGAGACGCTTGATTCACTTTTCGGATATACGATCAATATCGGAAAGGGCAAGCCGACCAATTCTGAGTTTATAGCTTTGATAGCAGATAAAATAAGACTTCATTACAGAGCATAATACGGAGTATAATCAGACAAATTCCTTTACATTCCCGCTGCGGTTGGTGTATAATAAATTTATTATTGTAGAGCAACAATTTTGCAACACTGGAATGAGTGTGGAAAGGGAATTGATAGTATGAAAAATATTTTATTTGTAGCTTCAGAGGGTGTACCATTTATTAAGACGGGAGGACTTGCAGACGTGGTGGGATCACTCCCGAAGTATTACGATAAAAGATATTTTGATGCAAGGGTTGTCTTGCCCAAATACATGTGCATGTCGGATCACATGAAGTCATTGATGCAGTACAGGACTCATTTTTACATGGACTTTATGGGACAGAGTGAGTATGTGGGTGTGCTTGAGGCACAGTATGACGGCACCACATACTACTTTATCGACAACGAGAAAATGTTTGGAGGTTTTAAACCGTACAGTGATGACAACATCGGTGAGATTACCAAATTTGTATTTTTTTCTAAAGCAGCACTGTCCATTCTGCCGGTCGTAGGTTTCCGGCCGGATATCGTGCACTGTCATGACTGGCAGGCGGCGATCATACCAGTATATTTGAAAGAACGGTTTGCTCAGGGCGAGTTCTATCAGGGGATCAAGTCGATCATGACGATCCACAATCTCAAGTTTCAGGGGATTTATGACATCAAGACTGTTAAGAATATCACAGGTCTTGATGGTTCCTACTTTGCACCTGACAAGCTGGGATATTTTAAGGATGGCAATCTGTTGAAGGGCGGGCTGACCTATGCAGATGCGATCACGACAGTGAGTGCGACGTATGCGGAGGAGATCAAGACAGACTTCTATGGCGAGAAGCTCAACGGACTGTTGACAGCCAGAAATCATGATCTGAGAGGGATTGTGAACGGCATTGATTACAACGAATACAATCCGGATACGGATCAGTTCATCGTACATCACTACAATGCTTCAAACTTTAGAAAAGAGAAGATAAAGAATAAGAGAGACCTGCAGAAACAGCTGGGGCTGGAGGAGAATGACAAGAAGATGATGATCGGCATCGTTTCAAGACTTACCGATCAGAAGGGTATGGATCTGGTTGCCTACATCATGGATGAGATGTGCAGTAAGGATGATGTGCAGCTGGTAGTACTTGGAACAGGCGAGGAGCGCTATGAGAACATGTTCCGTCACTTTGACTGGAAATATCACGGTAAAGTTTCAGCGAATATCTACTATTCGGAGGAGCTCTCTCACAGGATCTATGCAGCCTGCGATGCGTTTCTGATGCCATCACTGTTTGAGCCCTGTGGATTGAGCCAGCTGATGTCCCTTCGTTACGGGACAGTGCCGATCGTGCGCGAGACGGGTGGACTGAAGGATACTGTGGAGCCGTACAATGAGTATGAAAATAAGGGTACGGGATTCAGCTTTACCAACTACAACGCGCATGAGATGTTCAATACGATCCGTTATGCAGAGCAGGTTTACTACGACAGAAAACGCGACTGGAACAAGATCGTGGAACGAGGCATGTCGGTGGATTATTCGTGGAGTGTGTCCGCGAGCAAATACCAGGAGATGTATGACTGGATGATAGGAAACTAAGTGCGCCTAGGGCAGCAAAAGACGCAAAGGGCGGCGTTCTTTGGGAGAATCCGGCGGGCACTGATAAGGAAACTAAGTGCGCCTAGGGCAGCAAAGAACGCAAAGGGCGGCGTTATTTTGTGTGTTGGAGTAGTGGAGGAGAGAGAAAGAACGCGTGAATGCGTTCTTTCTCTGTGTTAATGGGATATAAGGCGGGGTTGAGATGGCATTTGATGGGGTGACGATCGCGGGGATCGTCAGTGAACTGAACGAGAAATTGGTTGGGAACAGGATCTATAAGATCGCGCAGCCCGAGAAGGATGAGCTGATCCTGACAGTGAAGGGGAGCTGTGGTCAGGTGAGGCTTTTGATGTCGGCGGATGCATCGCTTCCGCTGCTCTATCTGACAGAAAAGAATAAGACAAGTCCTATGACTGCGCCGAATTTCTGTATGCTTCTGCGCAAGCATCTGCAGAATGCACGCATCATATCGGTGACGCAGCCGGGATTGGAGCGCATTGTGCGGTTTGAGCTGGAGCATCTGAATGAGATGGGGGATTTGTGCCGGAAGTTTCTGATCATAGAGCTGATGGGGAAGCACAGCAACATCATTTTTTGTGACGACAAGGATATGATCATCGACAGTATCAAACATATTTCGGGTATGGTCAGCTCGGTCAGGGAGGTTTTGCCGGGGCGTACTTATTTTATACCTAAGACGCAGGATAAGGCGGAGCTGCTTGAATGCATGGCGGATAAGGCAGCCATGGCGGATAAGACTGCCGCGGCGGGGGAGATTGCGGCAGTGCTGAAAGCAAAGAGCCTGCCGCTCTACAAGGCAATCTATATGGGATTTACGGGGATATCGCCTTGTATCGCGCAGGAGCTGTGCTGCCGGGCAGGGATTGATGCGGACCTGCCTTCCGCAGAGCTTGCGGAGGAAGCGCTTGGACGGATTGTTTCTGAGATCGGCGGATTGGCGGATCGTATTAAGAAAGGCAGCTTTTGTTTTAATGTAGTGTATGAGAACAAACAGCCGGTTGAGTATGCTGCGATACAATTGAGTTCCTACACGCAGGAGCAAAGCAGGAATTTTGAGAGTGTTTCGGCTCTGCTGGAATATTATTATGCCGAGAAAAATGTGATCACGCGGATCCGGCAGCGCTCTGTAGATCTGCGAAAGATCGTGCAGACAGCACTCGAACGCAATGTCAAGAAGTATGATCTGCAGATGAAGCAGCTGCAGGACACTGAGAAGAGAGAAAAATACAGGATATACGGAGAGCTGCTCAACGCATACGGCTACGGGGTGGAGACAGGGGCAAGATCGATGGAAGCGCTCAACTACTATGACAACCAGATGATCACGATCCCGTTGGATCCCATGCTTTCTGCGGGGGAGAATGCTAAAAAATATTTTGACAAATATCAGAAGTTGAAACGTACATACGAGGCGCTGACGACACTCACAAAGGAGACAAAGGAGGAGATCGATCATCTCGAATCCGTCAGTACATCGCTTGACATTGCGCTGAAGGAGGAAGATCTGGTGCAGATCAAGGAGGAGCTGATCGAGAGCGGGTATATCAGGCGGAAGGGGAATGCAAAGCGCGAGAAGATCACAAGCAGACCGTTCCACTATGTCAGCAGTGACGGATATCATATCTATGTCGGCAAGAATAACTACCAGAACGAGGAACTTACTTTTAAGTTTGCGACGGGAAATGACTGGTGGTTCCACACAAAGGGGATACCGGGGTCGCATGTGGTAGTAAAGGCGGACAATGACGAACTTCCTGACAGGGTGTTTGAGGAGGCTGGAAAGCTGGCAGCGCACTATTCCCAGGCGAGGGGTCAGGAGAAGGTGGAGATTGATTACACACAGAAGAAAAACGTCAAGAAACCCAACGGATCCAAGCCGGGATTTGTCGTGTACTACACGAATTATTCGCTCGTCATCGACTCAGATATCACAGGGATCGAGCAGGTGGAGTAGGGCAAAATGTTATTATTGTAGTTAAAAATCACTGGGGTACCGGTGATTTTTTTGTCTCATCTAAACTTAAGATTATAGAAACTGTGAAATAGAGTATTTATTATTGAAGAGCAGTGTGATATGATTATATCAATACGTATTTGACCGGTCTGTACGAGCTCGATGCGATGAAAAAGGCGGCTCTCTTCATAACTGACGATGACAAACGGTTGTGCCGGCAGCGTGGAATAGGTCATAGGACAATGTATAGCAGCGATGACCTTGAGAAAGGGTGAGTGTAACAATGACATATATGTCGATCACATGTGAAAATGAGTCATATTGGATGGAATTGGACGAGGAGCGATATGCCTGGAGGCAGGTTATCATCGATAGGGATTCCCGGTTACATGCTTCTTGCAGGGAGGACTGCCTTGCAGAGGGTGCTGTCACAGACTCCGAAGAGGATCTGGAGGGTGAGTGCAGAGATATACCGCAGGCTGCATTTGAAGAAATATGGTCAATGGCGGTGAAGGACTATCACAGCGAATGGATGCAAACGAAAGAAAAATATCCGGTGGGAAGTATTGTTCAAGGCATATGTCAACATTTTTATCCGCATGGAACGATCGTGAAAGGAGATGATTTTGATGCCGTTTATCAGGGATGGGAGGATGCGATGCTCAGAAAATCCCTGACAGCGCAGGTGGCAGGATATGACGAAACCAATATGTGGCTTGTACTATATGTGTTATAAGTAATATAGTAATAGTTCAAGGGAAGGGATAAAAAAGTTATCAGCTCACGATTGTCACTGCTGAGGTTCTTGAGAAGATCGCTGTTTGGAAAATTTTGTCAATGTAGGAGATGAGCGAATGAAGAGGATGGTATACAATGCGCCGGAAACTGGGGATCGGTAGAGGTTTGTGATTACAAAATATAATGTTTTTAATCGAAAGGAAGATTTAAATGGGCAATAATAACAAGGTACTTGAACAAAATTTGGAAGACAAAGCGCCAGAGCAGCAGCTCCTCATGGCGCAGCTTTTATTTGAGGAAAAACCGCAGCAGGCGAGTCCCGAAAAGCTGCAGGCAGCGCTGGAGAAGCTTGTGGGGACTGTGAACAATATCAGCGAGAATCCCGAACTTCCGATGTTCGCGGTGGAAAAATACAAGGCGGAGTTTGAGGATTCCGAACAGCCGGTGCCAGTGCTTGCAGATTTTGTCGGTCCGCACGATTTTTCGATCGAGCTGGATGAGCTGACCAGCAGCCAGTTCTGGGATGTGAGCGATGGCGAGGAGATCATGAACGCGTGCGGATATTCTGTCGAGACGTTTTCAATGCTGGCGGGGGCGCTTCACTACAAGCAGCAGGCTGAGCTTTTCCTGGCGCAGATCGAGGCGGCGCTCGAATGCTATCCGAGCTGTAAGGCGATCTATGTTCCACACAGTGGAAAGCTGACGCTGCCATCATATTTTTATGAGGGCAGGCAGTACGGTACAGCGCAGAACTTTATCCGCACGGCAGTCAACGCGCGGTTCTTCCGTATAGACAACTCTGAGGACATGGTGGTGGATACGCTTGGATTTCACGCGTTTGGCGGAGCGGATACACAGCTGCATTTTCACGGTATGAATCACAACCATGCGGTGGTATATCTCTACAATATTGCGATTTACCAGTTTGAGAGCGAGTTCGCCGTGGAAAGTGGTGACACGATCGACGGTTTCGACAATAGCGGCAGGATCCAGCCGTATATCCAGTGGCGCACGCAGTATGAGGACTCGCTGATCCAGCCTGTGCGGACGGTGCTGGATATCATCTGTGGCGAATTTGCGGCGGGAATACGGGAAGATGTATGGTCAGAATTTATCGATCCTTTTGGTCTAAACAAAAAATGAGCGGCAAATAATATATCATTCAGACAGGGGGCAAATAAAAAATGTCATTTCAGGAGGACAAGAACCAATTGATCCAATACATCGCACAGGGGATACGGTACTCAGAAAATGATCAGGAGCTGGAAGGTTTTTTTGTCTTTCTTGACAAAATTTTGGAAAAAGCCCGCTCGGAAACACAATATTATGCGCTGGCTGCGGACGCTTACGCGGTGGTTGGCGATCCGAAGAAAGCAAAGGAAGCTTTCTTAAAAGTATATGATCCCAAGAACAGGAAGGATGTCAAGAAACTGTTGGATTATGATTGCTGGAAAGGAAGAACTGTTGTGCGACCAAGCAAGCGTGCCAGATCACTCCCAAAGTTCAAATATGTGGACAAAGATGTCCTGAGCGATAAATTCAGCGTGCAGGAAGGCAGTGCATGTTCCATTTGCAAGAAGGAATCAGTTCCGCTTTATGTAGGAAACGCGTACATATCATCAAATAAACTGATAAACTGTGCCGATCGGCAGGACAGGTTCTGTGCGAACTGCATCAAGGACGGGGCGGCGGCGCGGACACTGGGCATCAAGTTCAATCCGCCCATTTTGGAAGAGCTCACGGCATATGGCACTGACCAGATCGATGAGCTGGTGTACAGGACGCCTGGGTGCGGCAGCGCATTTGTACTCTGTGACGAAGATGTGTGGCCTGGCTGCTGCGGGGATTTCTGCCGCTATGTGAAGGAAGACAGTGGTGAGGAGCGGTTTTATTTTCAGTGCACGCACTGTGGCAGGGAGATCGTACTTTTGCATCCGTTTTCGGTTTAACACGTCCATTTGTGATAGGCAGGCGGATTGTTTCAAAATATTGTTGAAGAAAGAGGGGCTGATATGATATACTATATCCATATTGGGCTCTTTTTCTTTGCTGAAAGGAGTTCATAATAAGGGAAAAATATTTTGATACGCTGCCGAAGCGAGAAACTGGCTTGCTGGTCTGCAGTATGAGTTGGTGCGATAAAAATATGGATTTTCATAAACGCATAAAATCAAGGTTTTTAAGGAGGATATAGATAGATATGAAACTAGGAATCGTCGGACTCCCGAACGTAGGAAAAAGTACATTGTTCAATTCATTGACAAAGGCAGGCGCAGAATCTGCGAACTATCCGTTCTGCACGATCGATCCCAATGTGGGGATTGTGACAGTGCCGGATGAGCGGATCAAGCTTCTCGGCGAGCTCTATCACACGAAGAAGGTGACACCAGCAGTCATCGAATTTGTCGATATCGCAGGACTTGTGAAAGGGGCTTCCAAAGGGGAAGGACTCGGAAACCAGTTTTTGGCAAATATCAGGGAGGTTGACGCGATCGTCCATGTTGTGAGGTGCTTCGAGGACTCCAATATCGTTCATGTCGACGGCAGTATCGATCCGTTAAGGGATATTGAGACGATCAACCTGGAGCTTATCTTTTCAGATATCGAGATTCTTGAGAGGCGTATCGCAAAGGTGTCAAGGGGAGCGAAAAACGACAAGGCACAGGCGAAGGAACTTGCGCTCGTGGAGCGTATCAAGGCTCATTTGGAGGAGGGAAAGCTGGCGAAGAGTTTTGTGACACAGGACGATGAGGAGACCGTGTGGAGAAACGGATATAATCTTCTGACGGATAAGCCGGTCATCTTTGCAGCAAATGTGACGGAGGATGATCTCGCAAACGATGGTGCGGATAATGAGGGTGTAAAAGCAGTCCGCGGATATGCGGCTTCGGAAGGTTTTGAGGTGTTTGTGATCTGTGCTCAGATCGAGCAGGAGATTGCTGAGCTTGACGATGATGAGAAAGCAATGTTTTTGGAGGATCTGGGATTGACAGAGTCGGGGCTTGATAAGCTGATTGCAGCGAGCTACCGTTTGTTAGGACTCATCAGTTTCCTCACGGCAGGGGAGGACGAGTGCCGCGCATGGACGATCAGGGTCGGCACGAAAGCACCGCAGGCAGCAGGTAAGATCCATACCGATTTCGAGCGTGGATTCATCCGTGCAGAGGTTGTCAATTATGAAGATCTGCTGGAAAACGGCTCACTGGCGGCAGCGAGGGACAAGGGGCTTGTCGGTCTGGAAGGCAAGGAGTATGTGGTGAAGGACGGGGATGTGATTCTTTTCCGGTTTAACGTCTGATACAATTTCCTGTCGGGAAAATGTTGTAAACGCTGGGAGTTACCGCTTGCGGGCGGTAGCTCCTTTTGCTGTTTAACCCCTACCTTACCCCTACCCGATATTTTTGCTCAATAATTTACTGCCTTATCCAGTTTTAGAATTTCGCTCTGTTTCAGGTCGTTCAATACGTGCGTATAAGTATCGGCTGTTTCTTTTATGGTGGCATGACCTAAGAATTTCTGCATGACCCGTACATCTACGTTGTTTTCTGCCCCTCTGGTGGCAAATGTATGGCGGAGACAATGAGGGTGGATGTTGCTGACGCCGATTTTCGCACAGATAGAGTAACAGGTGCGTCGTATATTGTTTGGGTCAAGCGGTCTGCCTAACTGGGTACAGAAAACAAGGTCGTTATCCTCGTAGGCGGTATTGGCTTTTTCTTTGTTTTTCTCCTGTTGCTCCCAGACATCAGCAAGCACCTTTATAGCCGTTTCATTGAGTGGGATTATCCGCTCACTGGTAGGTGTTTTTGGTGTACCAAACTCCAAGTGCCAATGTTCCTCTGGATTGTCAGGGTCTTTTACTTTGCGAATGATTCTCTTAATGTGCAACTGGTTCTGCTCAAAGTCTATGTCCTGCCATTTCAGCCCTAACAATTCCCCAAGCCGCATACCTGTGCAGAGGTCGAAAATATAGACCACTCCCATATAGGTCACTTTCGCCTGTTCTACAAAGGCATTTTGCTGTTCCTGTGTTAAGACGGTGATTTGCGGCTTTGTTGTCTTTGGAAGTTTAACCCTGTTCGCAACATTTCTGACAATCAAACCATCGTCTACCGCCGTTTCTAAGGCGTTACTTAACACCTTAAAAATGTCTATCACTGTAGAGGGTGCTAACCCTTTACCAGATAAGCTATTGACAAATTTCTGAATGATGTCCTGTCGTAATGCCTTTAGCTTATAGTGACCGATAGCTGGCTTAATGTGGTTTTTCACCTTGACCGTATAATTGTTATAGGTGGTAGGCTTTACATACTGCTTTTTATATTCGAGCATATAAAAGTCAAGCCATTCGGCAAGGGTCATTTCTGTAGGATTGGTGATAATGCCTTTTTGCAGATTATTCAGCAGGTCGGTCATTTTGGCGGATACTTCCTGTCTGGTCTTTCCATATAAGGATTTACGCTGTTGCTTTCCGTCTGCCGATATGCCAATCGTTACACGGGCTTCCCATGTGCCGTCTTTCCGTTTGCGGATAGAGCCTTCATTTTGTCCTCGTTTTGCCATGCTTTATTCATCCCCTTTACTTTTCTCAATCATTTCATTGCTGATAACGTCTAAAGTATTTAGTTCATTCCTCAAGGCAAGAATCATGGAAAAACGCTTACATCTATATAATGAAGCGATTTCCTCAAAATAACTTCCATCTGCCTCTTTTTCCTCCGCTTCAAGGCAATAGCCAGCCAGCTCTGTAAGGGCACTAAAGAAAGTAACCGCTGAAAAATTCAAGCGTGAATTAGCGTTCAAATCCTTGCTTAGCCATTGAGCCGTACCTGCCAATACATCAAGCCACCTATTCCTAAATGCTTCTGGAATCGAGCATAAAGCCTTAGATAGTATAGACAGGCTTTCGTCAAATTCTATATTGGTTTCATAGTTTTTATGCTCTGTCAATCCCAATAGGTAATCTACACTACACCCAAGACATTTTGCCATTCTTTTAAGAACCTCAACATCTGGGCAGTGCTTTCCGCTCTCATAATTGCTCATGGATTGTCTTACAATTCCTATCTTATCTGCAAATTGCCCTTGCTTGATATTACTTTGTTCCCTAAGAGCCTTTAGGCGGCTTCCAAATTCTGCAAATTTATATTCTTCCATAACGCCAAAACCTCCTTGACTCTTATTATAAATCGAAACCAAGAAAAAGTAAAGAAAATTTTATAAAAACAGAATAGGAACTTTTTGGTTAAAAAACCTTGACATAAAATGAAATGTGTTGTATTATAGTAGACGTAACAGGACATAGTGGGAGTTTGAGAGGGAGGTGCAACAGAAAAACTTAGTACGCATTGACTAACCTGCGATATAAAGCAGTACCCATATAATAACTTTGGATTTTCCAAATAAAGAAACAACCAAACTTATTGAACGAAAAGGAGGATATGACTATGATTTATGATTATAGTTCATGGGATTCACTTCCTCTGATACTCCAAGCTAAGGATATTCAGATGATTTTGGGAATTTCAAAGGGAAAGACATATGAGATTATGAACTCCGCAGATTTTCCGACAATTCACCTGAATAAACGTATGATGGTATCAAAGGACAAATTTTATGAGTGGCTTAATAAAGATAGCAGGAAAATCAAAAGGAGGGCAATTTATGTGTCAAAAAAAGGTTGAAGCAATGAACCATAAAGAAAGTTTTAAGGCTGCGTTTGGTGGCTCATGTATGGATGAGAACACAGGTCGGAGAGTAGTTTTTCAAGGATTTCGTGAAGAAGGGAGGCAATTAGTGGAAGCTATATGTGTATCAGATGTCTTAAAAGAACGGGCAGTTCAGGGGCAGAAAGTACAACAATTTCTTGACACAGTTCGGTCTATACTCAAGGATTGCGAATATTTATATCTGTTTCCAACCCATGAGCAGAGGGAACAGAATGTAAGATTATCATGCAAAATCAAAAGAAATGACGATGAAATTGGTTATGTGGAGGATATGGACTATTTACTGGACTGTGAATATATTTACAAACTGATTTTTGGACTTCCTATGGAACCTAACTCTGGTATGAACATTATTTTCTGTGTACCAAATGAACTGGCGTATTATTCAGAGTTGTTCCAGTTGGGAGTGCTGAAGCCTTATGATAAAAACTCTCAAGAGCCGTTCTGTAGGATTGAAGAATCTGGCAAGTTGTATATTCGTATTTCCAATGCGTTCATAAATCTTGATATTTCTGAAATTATGTAAATAAGGCAATAGCCATAGGAATTATTGTAGTTCCTATGGCTATCATATTACCCTTTTTTCAAAATCCCCTTGTCAACCAAATTGGATACCCGCACAGACTCTTCTTTTGGGTTATGCACAAAATATCCACAGGGAGCAGGGGGAGGCACTATATCTTCCCACATACATTCAACGCCCATTCCTTGTAAAGAGCCGAAAAGATAGGGGCAGTCATCACAACCTCTATATTCTGGAGCCACTTTCCGCACTTTATCCTGTCGCTTACAGAAAATCCGTCCGTTTCCGTCCATATAATTAAAATGGTTGACTAATTCCAGATGGATAGCCATTTTACTCCCCCTCTCCATCAGTGTTTATGCTGAATGGTTCTGATAGCTTCTTCGACAAACTGCTCCGTTCGCTGTTTCCCATAATACCGATAAGGGTCTACGGCTTTCTCCGTCTTTTCATCCATCCACGGATTAACTACACAATAGCCTTTATGGGTAAATTTCACCATATCAATCGTAGCCGTTCCAGAATTGTCATGCCACATAGCGTCTAACTGCTGCCAAGCAAATTCTTTTACCTGTTCAATCGTTATTTCCATAGCTATCCCCCGATTTAATCATCTTCCTCATAATACGCTAAATCGTCAAAATACCCACCCTCGGCATCATCTTCAAGCAATTCTTCCTCGGTCATTTCCGCTACATCTTCCAGAGCCTTATCCATTTCAAGGGCTGATTTTTCAGCCGATTTCTGGATAAATGGCAATCTCTCTTTCTGTTCAATGTTTCGCTCCATGTATTATCCCTCATTTCTTTGTCAATAAATGCCGTTTAGGACAAGTCAGTACATAGCGTCCATGTCTAACGGTTCTGTATCAATCTGTCCACCCAATCACATAAATTCCGTTCTTGTTTCGGAGTAGAAGCAGTTACAACAAATTCCTGTCCTCTGCAAGCAGAATTTAATTCTGCATAACCGTCCTTTACCGTAGGGCAGTTATCGCCTTGCCAAGAAATAGAAATACCACCATCACCAAAGAACGCAGGCAAAGCCCATAGCCGCCGATTATCTTGCACCCTCTTTGTAAGCACCAGTGAATCATCATACTGGAATGTGCCGTATATATCGGGCAGATATAAACGGTTATTCGGGCGGTTTTGGTTTATACTGTGTGGGTGCCAGGAATAATGCTCAATTTCCTGTTTCTCCCTCAATATTTCCCCCACTTTCATATAACCGTAGATGATATGGACAATAGGGGCGTTACGGTCAAAACACAGTGTTTTATCAGGTTGAACCATTGTTTTTTGGAACATTCCATAGAATAAAAATATATCGCCCACGCCTACGCCCAATTTATCCAGATGTACGGCAGATACGCCATGTTGTCCGAATGCTGGTTTCCATTCATCTGTTGTCGTTCTGCCCTCTATATCCTCGTATATGTCGGGGTCAAGGTGACAGGTCGGATTTTTGCCAAAATCAAATTTAGGGCGTAGCTGACAGATGATTCTCTCTAAACTCTGTCCCTTGTAATACAAATCCTTATATGCCGTTCCTATCGTTGTATCTGGAATAGGGAGTGATAACAGTGTACCGTCTGGCAAGATAGGGTTTGCCATACCCCCTGATTTACTATCCATGCCTTTTCTGCTCAATATCACTTTCATAATGCCATGCCTCCTACACAGCATTATCTTAGCACATAGCACAGCAAAAAGCAACTGATAGCATATATAAATAACGCAACCTGCGGATTATCCAAGACATAAGCAATTAGTATCATTTACATATACTATTTGCATTGGAGGGAAACCGCATGGAGCAACAGGCATTAGGAAAGCGTATTCGTGAGGAACGGCTAAAGCTGAATCTGACACAGGAAAGACTGGCAGAAGATGTAAACCTTTCAACCGCCTATATCGGGCAGATTGAGCGTGGGGAACGCAGCTTAACATTAGAAAATCTGGCAGCAGTTGCCAACCGTTTAGGCGTTACCATAGATTATCTGTTGTCTGATTCCGTCGTTTCTGACAGTGACGGTCAATATCGGCTATGGTGTCAACTGATGAACGGCAGGACAGAGGAACAAAAAGCCCTGGCAATCAATATGGTAAAACTCATGTTTAACTATCTGGACGAAAATTCCTGAATGATACAGTGATGGGGAAGATACCCTTTCACAGAGAATCTTCCCCATTTTAAATGACCAGAAATCACCGCTAACGCATTTTAACCGCTTGACTGAGTAAACTTCCACCTACCGTTGAATGAGCCTTAGAACGCAATTTTAGGACTGTTCCCTATCGGGGAAAACCAACTTAGCCGCTTACAAGCCTTGTAAAAATCTTATTTCCGTCCTACAAAGGCTGATAGAAAATTCATATAGCTAAAATCTCATTCCCCAATCGCTTACAAGGCAGATTCCTTACAGCGGTTCACATATCGTTTTATTCCGCATTCCGCTTACAAACCGCCTAAAATCTTTAACCCTGTAATTGATACCATTATAAGCATTTCAGCATAAACCGTATTCCCTCGCAGAATCCCTTACAAAACCCCTCTTTTTCCAGCTCATTATAGAAACGGTTCAATTCTTCTTCAATCTGTAGGTATTCTTCACCAGAGATAAGAGCAGACAGCATTGTATAAAGCTGTTTTTCTCTTAACTCAATTTCTGCCGCCTTTTCCGTAACGGTATGAGTGTAAATCGTATCTGTGATATATCGTTCCATGACATTCCCCCTTGTCTGCAAAATTATTTTAAACTCAATCCTTATCAATCCACTTGAACGAAAACAGTGTTTCCAGTCTACTTTAAAATAAGTTTAAAACCATTTTCGCCCATAACTCTCATTTAAAATAAAACCTCAAGTTTAAAATAAATTTTATTTTCGGTGCTTTGTTTTCAGCACGATATACCTTTCATCGCCAGATAGGCGGCTTAACGGCTCATAGGAGCAAACGGGCTTTTCCTTACAGACAAGATAGCTTTCCAACGTCTGGTACTCCTGTTCGGTATAGGATTCTGTGTTCAGTTCCTTTACATTATAGAATACGCCATAGCCTTGTATCTGGCGGATATGGGAGAGGGCATAATACAAGGTTCTGAAATTGTCATACCGCATAAGGCTGTTATCCTCAGAATACATCTTTGTCATATATCCAAACAGTTTCTTATAGTCCTCTGGCTGAAATTTATCCACGATACAGCTATACCGTTGGGGAGAATTGTCAGCACCTAAGATATTATCAGAAGTAAGCCGCTTTTGATTGACTAAGAGCCACCATATTCTCTGAATCATGGACTCAAAATCAGAAAACAGGCGGTTTCCAGTACCAGAAAATTGATTAGCAATATGCTTCTCCCCAATACCGTTGTTCCCCAAAACAACGGCTACATGAAAGTGAGGGTGGTAGACATCTTCTCTGTATGTGACTTCTAAGGAACGGATACAGCCTTGAAAGCCATACTGCAACAGGTCTACTCCCTTCACTTTTTTGTTGCCGTTTAGATACGTTACCAAAGTTTTAAAGCAGTAAGCCATATGTTGTATGGTTTCCCTCAATTCTTCACCGTTACAGTCTGGAATGGTCAGCACCATATGATACAGAGAATCCTTATATTGTTCCATATAGGGCAGGAAACGGTTTTGCAGTAACATTTTCTTTACCTGATTACAATTACTGCAAAATTTATCCTTACATAAAAAGGTTCGCAGTAACACTCTTACATGACTGGCTTCATAGGTTTCCATAGACCAGAATCGGTTACAGTTTTCCAGACGGTTTTTCCGTTTCCTTATCACATGGGCGTCATAAGGTGACAGGCGTTTCTTTACGATACCGTTTGCAAGCAGTTTCAGATAGTTCATAACCATTTCTTCATTCCGCTTTGCGTTTCCATGTACCTTTCCCATATGGCGTTTTGTTACTTCCTTTACTATGGGCGTATGTTCCATGCTTTCCATGTTTACACCTCCATTTCCTTTTTCCATATCCTTTTTGTTTTAGTACGCTTAACTCTAATTAGAGAATAGATAATTATATAGGGGTTCGCCGCCTGTAATTTACAAGGTTTCTCAAACAGGCTTTGAACCCCTACCATCACCCCTAACCCCTTGACGCAATCTGGATTTTATGGTATATATTGAACTGGTAAAGTAGAAGAAATTCAACATAATGTGAAAGAACGGAATTGTATAGACATGGTGAAATTTCGGTTTATAGTTTTCCGTTTTAATGTATAAAGTGGGAAGAGAAACCCTAAAACTATGAACAGGAAGAACGCAGGATCAGCGATCTTCACGAATCTTGGAATAAGGTAGGTAAAAAATATGCCTGATACAATGGGAGTAAACGATATCGCTTTCCCGCATCTTGGAATTTATCTGGAGGATCTGCCGAAGAGCTTTTCGGTATTTGGATTTGAGATCGCATTTTACGGGGTGATCATTGGCATCGGTGTCATACTCGGCGTGCTGATGGCGGAGCGCATGGCAAGAGTGGAGGGGATGGATACAGATATTATATGGGATTTTGGTATCTATGCAGTCATCTTTTCTGTGATCGGTGCAAGGATCTACTATGTGATCTTCTCGTGGGAGCAATACAGGGGTGATCTTCTGAGTGTTTTCAATCTCAGGCGGGGAGGTCTTGCCATATATGGTGCGGTGATCGCGGCTTTTGCCACACTCTTTGTATACAGCAGGATAAAAAAGCTCTCTCCATATCAGATCGGTGACTGCGGTGTCTATGGGCTGATCCTCGGACAGATCCTTGGCAGATGGGGGAACTTCTTTAACAGAGAGGTGTTTGGCGGTTATACGGATTCCCTGTTTGCCATGAGGCTTCCTGTTGACGCAGTGCGCCCATGGGATATCACACAGTCGCAGCTTGATGGTATGGCTTTGATGGGAGATGTGAATTTTATACAGGTGCATCCCACATTTTTGTACGAGAGTGTATGGAATGTGGGGATCCTGGCAGTCATGCTCTTCTATCATAAGAAGAAAAAGTACAATGGACAGATGTGCCTGTTTTACCTGGGCGGGTATGGTATTGGGCGCTTTGTGATCGAGGGGATCCGGACGGACCGGCTTTTGATACCGGGAACCCAGATTGCTGTTTCGCAGCTGCTCGGATTGATATTGTTCATTTTTTCTATCGTTTTGAATACAGTCATAAGAGTTCGTTTACCAAAAACATCAGATCACACAGAGAAGGAGGACAAGGTTCAATGACAAAAGACAAAATTGAGAAGCTGATCTCCCAGCTTACTCTGCAGGAAAAGATCGGTATGATCCACGGGGATGGTTTTTTTACGACAAAAGGGGTAGAGCGGCTGGGAATCCCGCCATTCAAAACATCGGACGGTCCAAGAGGAGTCAGAAAGGACTTTGAAAACGATGCCTGGAAGGATATTGGACTCAGCTATGACTATGCGTCCTATCTTCCCTGCAATTCGGCTCTGGCAGCGACATGGAACAGGGCGATCGCCCATGAGACGGGAAAGGTGCTCGGCAGAGAGGCGAGAGGACGTGGGAAGGACATGATCCTTGCGCCGGGGATCAATATTATGCGCACACCATTGTGCGGGCGCAGCTTTGAGTATATGGGAGAGGATCCGTATCTTGTCTCAGAGATGGTCGTGCCGCTTGTACAGGGAATTGAGGAGAATGATGTATCTGCATGTGTCAAGCACTTTGCGGTGAACAATCAGGAGACAAGGCGACTTGACGTGGATGTGGAAGTGAGTGAGCGGGCACTTCGGGAGATCTATCTGCCGGGTTTTGAGGCGGCAGTCAGGAGAGGAAAGGCGAAGGGGATCATGGGGGCGTACAATAAGCTTCGAGGAACCCACTGTTGTCACCATGATTATCTGTTGAATGAGATCCTGCGCAAGGAGTGGGGATTTGAGGGGATCACTGTCTCTGACTGGGGTGGTGTCCATGACACGAAGGAAGCACTCATGAATGGTCTTGACATGGAGATGTCAGTGACAAGTGATTTCGATGCATACTATATGGCGGAACCGTTAGTGAAGATGATCGAGAACGGGGAAGTGGATAACAAGACAGCGCTTGCAAAGATTGACGAGAAGGTTCGCCATATCCTGAATGTCATGAACGAACTCCATATGCTGGACGGAGAGCGCAGTGCGGGCAGTTATAACGATTACAATGACAAGGCAGCGCTGCGGCAGGCTGCAAGAGAGTCCATTGTTCTGTTGAAAAATGATGCCAATATCCTGCCGCTTGACCGGAAAAAGATCAAAAAGCTGCTGGTGGTTGGCGAGAATGCCAACAGACAGCACGCTCCCGGCGGCGGAAGTGCTGAGATCAAGGCGTTGTATGAGATCACACCGCTATTGGGCATTCAGATGCTTCTGGGCGGCAATACAGAGGTTGTGTATAAGCCGGGATATTATAACGAGGATATCGGAAATATCTGGGCAAATACTGGAGACAGTGAGAACGGTCAGGCGGACAGTCTCAATCAGGACAGCAAGGAGGCACAGGAATCTCAAAAGACAGCGCAGGAGAAAAAGCGGCAGCGTCAGAAGGAAATGAATGAAAAGTATCTGCAGGAAGCGTTGGAAGCGGCAAAGGATGCAGATGCAGTCATTTTTGTGGGCGGTCTGACACACGACTATGACACGGAGGGACAGGACAGGGCAGACATGAGGCTTCCGTATGATCAGGACAGACTGATCCTGGAGCTTCTGCGAGTGCGGCCGGACACCATCGTGACGCTTGTGGCGGGATCTCCTGTGGACATGAGCATGTGGCTTGATGAAGTGAAGTCGTTGGTGTTTGGCTGGTATGCAGGTATGGAGGGCGGCATTGCCCTCGCAGAGGTTTTGTTCGGCGATTTCAATCCGTCAGGACGTTTGCCGGAGACTTTTCCGGTCAACGGCAAAGACTGTCCGGCGGTGGTTCTTGGTGAGTTCCCCGGAGGGGATAAAGTAAGCTACGGGGAGGATATTTTTGTTGGGTATCGATATTATGATACCTATGATGCCGCAACAGCGTTTCCGTTTGGATATGGGTTGTCCTACACGGATTTTGTGATGACTGGCATTCGCGCAGAGGTGATCGAGGACACCGAGGAGAGCAAGAGTGTTAAGGTAAGTTTTGACATCTCCAATATCGGAAACCGCGGGGGTGCGACAGTCGCTCAGATCTATGTGGCGGATAAGCGGCCGAGAGTCAAAAAGGCGGCGAAGGAACTCAAAGCGTTCGAAAAGATCTATCTCGAGGCTGGCGAGACAAGAGAAGTGACGCTCATGCTCGAGAGGGAAGCATTCACATACTATGATGAGACAGCGCACTGTTTCCGGGTTGATGCAGGGAGTTACATGCTGCTGCTTGCCAAGAATGCAGAGGAGATCGTGGATGTCACTGAGATCGAATTTGCGGTTTGACAGCTGTTAAAAGAGTGTCCTTTTTGGGCGCGGTGCATATAATAAATAAATGCATCACGCTCAAAGGGGATTTTTTATGGTGACTTACAAGGAACTGAGAAAGAAGGAAGTTATCTGTATCAAGGACTGTAGAAGACTCGGACATGTCTGTGATCTGGAGATCGATCAATGTAAAGGGTGCATCTGTAAGATTATCGTACCTGGGTGTAAAGGATTTTGGTCCATGCTCACAGATGACTCGGTGATAGCCATACCATATAATTGTATCAGACAGATCGGACCGGATCTGATCCTGGTGGATATATAAAAAGGCTGTATAAGCTGTAGTTGGGCAGGGTTGTTTCACGAAGAATAATTGAAACTAATAGACACGGCATTTTTACGA
>ERZ779621.43-NODE-43-length-107160-cov-20.511003_pt1 | contig 107160 bp, 94 predicted proteins | sample MGYA00514215_ERZ779621 | MGnify/ENA primary metagenome ERZ779621 (study PRJEB29562, sample SAMEA4376715) | mouse gut metagenome | isolation source: Cecum | study: EMG produced TPA metagenomics assembly of the A DSS colitis mouse model was used to assess the...
TACATATTTCTACATACACTGTTCTTTGCATCGTCCTTATCTAAATGACATTGGAGGGATATGTCCGGCTCTTTTGGCGTCTGTTTGACGAGGAAATGGTTGATACTTTTGGTAAAAGAGTATATGCTTATTAAAATATATGCTTTGATGTTGACATTTTCGAATGATATGCATACAATTAAATTACCTAATGGGTAATTTTAGAAGGGAAAAGAGGTTGAAATTAGAATACACATCCGAGAAAGTCAGATTGCAATGTACAAGTGTTAAAGCAGCTAACAAGCTGTTTGGTGGTAATGCCAGTATGACAACGAGTCTTTTTGCGAGAATAAATGCACTGGAAAGTGCGGAACATGTTAAAGATATTATTGTCCAACCGGCTTTTCGTTTTCATGGTTTGAAGAACAAGAAGGGAAGAAATTTGGAAGGGTTCTTTGCGATAGATGTAAAAACAATAAAAGAGCCTTGGAGAATTATTTTGCAACCATTAGATGAAAATAAACAGCCTTATATTCCCTGCAATATTGATGAAATAGCAGACTGCGTGAGAATTGTAGAAATTATGGAGGTGAGTAAACATTATGAGTAACTATATAGAATATAATGATACCATTGCTTTTCACCCAGGATACTATATTAAAGAGATTGTCGATGAAAGCGGACTTACCCAGGCAGACTTTGCAAAAAGACTGGATACTACGCCCAAGAATCTGAGTCTTTTGATCAGGGGAGAGCAGAACCTTTCCATAAATATTGCGATGAAATTGTCCAGAATGTTAGGAACGAGCGTAAACTATTGGCTGAATTTGCAAAACGCATATGATGCTTTAATTGCGGAATTTGATTCGGAAAAGGAACTTGCGGAAGAACGTAATATTTTCGCTGATTTAGACTATAAATATTTTAAAGACAATTTTGGATTACCGGATTTGCCAAGAAGAAAGGATGAGCAGATTAAGAAGGTTAGAGAATTTTTGAAGGTAGCAACTTTATCGGTATTAGCCAAAAGGGATATGTCTGTAAATTTTAGAAGTTCCACAGAGAGATTATCCCAGTCGAGCATCACAAAAGCGAATGCAATGGTTCAGATTGCCGCGAATAAGGCATTGAAAGTGAAGGCGCCCAGGTTTCATAAAATTAAATTTGAGGAGGCAATCGCGTATGCTTTGACATTAACCAGGAACCATGCGGGATTTTATCCACTCCTTTATGAAGCATTTCGGGAAGCAGGGGTAGTATTTATCATTCTTCCCAATCTTTCCGGTTCTAAAATAAATGGTGCGACAAAGAAGCTTGGGAATAAAGTTATGCTCATGGTGAATGACAGGCGATTGAATGCAGATTCGTTTTGGTTTACGCTATTTCATGAAATAGGGCATATTTTAAATGGAGATTATGGTATTTCGTTTGAAAAGGAAATTGGTGAACAGGAAGCAGCGGCGGACAGATATGCAGAAGATACATTAATTCCAAAGGCGTTATATCAAGAGTTTATTAGCAGCAATGAAAGGTTTGACGTGCAGTTAATTAAAACTTTTGCAGATAAGATTGATCGAGATCCTGGAATTGTTCTTGGAAGATTACAAAATGACGGGAAAGTACGTTTTGATGATTTGACGTTAAGTTCATTGAGGCATAAATATCGGGTGCAAATAGCGGAATATCAGTGAGTCGAAAACGGGGAGGCATACAATTGACAATCATAGGATGTACACTTTTGGCGGCAGCAGTGTTTATACTGGATTTGCTGATCAAGAATCATATAGAAAAAACAAGGGTAGAAGGAGAAGCCAAACCGGCCTTCGGCGGGTTACTTGTGATGCGCAGATATCGCAACAGGGGCGCCTTCTTAAATCTGGGAGAGAAGAAACAGAAATTTATGACAATTGTGTCATTGCTTTTAACGCTCTCCCTGACGGTAGTTTTTCTCACCACCTTCACATGCCGGGGCAGGAAGACTCTGAAATGGGGCTTAGCCCTTCTTCTCGGCGGCGCTTACAGCAATACTTATGACCGCCTGGTACGTAAGTATGTGGTGGATTATGTGAGCTTTTCGGTGAAGCATAAGAAATTCGCTGGGATTGTGTTTAATATATCGGATTTTTGCATTATGATCGGTGCGCTTTTGATGGTGTTGGGGCAGAAGCCTTAGGGCGTGTCAGATAAATAATATGAAAAAGGGATGGTCACAAAAGTTTGGGCCGTCCCTTTTTTCAACGTAATATTTCTTGTGGTATATCTTATGCAGTAATGACAGTGCCGCTCTTACCCTTCACGGCATCGGAAACGGTGTCGAGGGAAGTGATCAGCACCTTTCCTGCAGGATTCTGTTCAAGATAGAAGATGGCGGCCTCAATCTTAGGAAGCATAGTACCTGCTTCAAATTGCCCCTGGGCCATCAATTCTTTGGCCTGCGCTGCGGTGAGGGAGGCGAGAGCCTTTTGATCTGGTTGTTTAAAATTCTGATAAACACAGGGTACGCCTGTGAGAATGATCAGTTCGTCTGTCATCAGGTCAACAGCCAGCTTACCGGCGATGGAATCCTTCTCGATGACTGCGGAAGCGCCTTTTAAGGCATGATTCTGCTCGATGACGGGAATACCGCCACCGCCGCAGGCAATCACAATCTGTCCGGCCTGGGCCAATGTGCGGATGGCGTCAATCTCCACGATATCAATGGGATGGGGAGCGGCCACCACACGGCGGAATCCTTTGCCTGGTTCCTCGCAGACATAGTTGCCTTTCTTGATCTCTACCTCGGCATCCTCGGCTGACATATAGCGTCCGATCACCTTAGTGGGAGCGTAGAAAGCTTCGTCATAAGGGTCTACTGTCACCTGAGTCAAAATGGTGCTGACGGTTTTGGAAATACCTCGGCTTAAGAGCTCTGCACGCAGGGAATTCTGGATATCATACCCCACGTATCCCTGGCTCATGGCAGAACAGACGCACATGGGAGCCGGCGTGTAATCGATATAGACCCGCCGGAGTTCTGTCATAGCTTTGTGAATCATGCTGACCTGTGGCCCGTTGCTGTGGGTGATGGTAAGCTGATAATCGGCTTCCACCAGATCGGCCAGAGCTTTGGCGGTGATTTTTACTGCATCCTTTTGTTCCAGTGTCGTATATCCAAGCGCTTCGTGTCCCAGCGAGACCACAGCTGTTTTCCTATTCATAATCGAACCTCCATACGCAGGCCGCATACGGCCGGGAATTATCCTATTAGGATATTTGTGTCATGAAAAAAAGAATCATTTTCAGTATAGCAAACCCCGCTCCTTTTGTATAGAAGATATTTTTTAAAAAATAGATGCAATCACAGCATCCGAGGCAATTGACACACTATAGTAAGTTATGTAAAGCAATTGTGCTATTTATCTAAGAAAAAAGAGAAAATTTCGCTGCATTCTGGTTAAAATATACAAAAATTGTTTGACAGTAAATTCCAGAGAAGGTATAATAATATACAAAGAAAAGAGTCTGCGTGACGGCAGATAATAAGCAGGGTACTTACTTATTTTCCGGGCGTTTATTTTACAGCGGCGGACTTTTTTGTTTTTCAGTGATTTTATTTTATAGAATGGGAAATAGAATTGCGAAAAGGGTCTATAGGTGAAGATATAGGAAGAGTCATAGGGGAAGGGGGAAGCCGGTGTTATTCGTTTGAAAACACTGGCGGCAGTATGAGTAATTTGGATATTTTGCAGGGGATGACGCTGGAACAGATCAGGTCGGTGATAGAGGTCTTACAGCAGAGTTCGGATTCGTATTTGTTTATACTTGATCTGAATACGGATGTCTATATGGTTTCGGAGAGAGCAACGAAGCGTTTCCCGTTCGAGGACACTGTGATGGAGGACAGCGGAAAGGTACTTAAGAAGGTGGTCCATCCGTCTGATTATGCCATGCTGGAAGCGGATATTGACAGATGCGCTTCGGGAGAGCAGGATACCCACGCATTGGAATACCGCTGGCTTGACAGGAAGAACAGGGTTGTATGGATTAACTGCAGAGGTACGGTGGTGACGGGCGCTGAGGGGCACAGACTGCTTGTGGGCCGGGTCAGTGAGATGGGGAAAAAGGCCAAGGCAGATAATATCACAGGGCTTCGCAGGGAAGAAAGATTCCGGCTCGATGCGGAGGCCTTATTGCGTGACAGACCGGAGTCTATTCGTTACATCATGCGTGTCGGAATTGATAATTTCAAAGAAATCAACGAGAAAGAAGGCGGGAAGGCCGGGGATGAAGTATTGCGGGAACTGGCGGAATGCATCTTAAAGGCAGTGGATGAAAAAGTGGATGTCTACCGTCTTGCGGCCGATGAGTTTATTATCATGGATGCTTCTAAGGCACGCGTTAAGAGGCCCCGAACCGTTTACAATCAGATTCAAAAGAAGGTTGCAAATACTGCGAGAAAGAAGGAATACAGCCGCTTTTACACAGTATCGGCAGGTGTAATGGAGAATGATTTTGTAGGCAGGAGCGCGGAGGAAATCCTGCGGCTGACAGAGTTTACCTTGAATGAAGCCAAGCGTAATGGCAGAAACCAGATGGCGATATACAATCAGGGAACTTATGACGAGTATTTGAAGTGCCTCAATATGCGCAAGTCACTCAGAAAGGCGGTCAACCAACAGTTTCAGGGGTTTGAGGTGTACTATCAGCCCATCGTATCCGCGTCGGATTATCATTTGGTCGGCGCAGAAGCGCTGCTGCGCTGGCACAGTGAGGAGTATGGAAATGTGCCTCCGGCTGTATTCATTCCCATTCTGGAAGAGAGCGGACTGATCATTCCGGTGGGCAGGCATGTGCTGTGGGAGGCGGCAGCCGTCTGTAAAAAGTGGAAGACATATATACCGGGCTTTCATGTCAATGTGAATCTGTCCTATATACAGCTTTACCGTAGCGATCTGCTTCAGGATGTGGACGAGTGCATTAGGGAAGTGGGTATTGACTCGGACAGCCTGGTGCTGGAACTGACTGAGAGTGGATATATTGAGACCAACGGGCGGATCAAGGAGTTTTTTAGAGAACTCAAGGAAAAGAAGATAGACTTGGCGCTTGATGATTTCGGTACGGGATATTCCAATATGCGCTATCTGAAAGAGATAGAGGCCAAGACGGTCAAGATAGACAGGAGCTTTGTGGTGCAGGCACTGCAGAATGAATATGATTACAGCATTATCAGCCATATTATAGATATGGTGCACAGTCTGGGTTCTTCCGTGTGCATGGAAGGCATAGAGGGGAAGGAAGAATTGAATAAGATGATGCATACCAATCCGGATATGATACAGGGATATTACTTTGGCAGACCTTCTCCGGCGGATCGGTTTGAAGAACAGTTCCTGCGCACTAGAGATTCTCTTTGATACGGATATCCACATTCACATAGTGATGCTCGCTTACGGGGGCTTCTCCTGTAGTCAGATAGGTAAATAGGATAGTAAGAGGGGTGTATCCTTGTAAAAAGGGCTGCTGGCAGATCGTAGCTGCAATCAGCCCTTTTTCCATAAATTCTCTGGTGGTGGGCACCATATCGTTGGCGATGACAGTCATGTTTTTGTGACGGCCTAAAGCCATCACGGCACGGCATCCGCCGTATACGCCGCCAGCGGTGAAATAGAGTGCGTTAATCTGAGGGTACTTGGAGAGCAGACCGGAAGTCAGCTCGTAACTTTCTGCGTCATCGTCATTGTTATTGACGATATGCAGGATGCGGATGTTCTGGTAAGAATCTGTCACGTGACGAAAACCTGCAATACGCTCGGTATGGCAGAGTACATTCTGGGAACCTGAGACGATGCCCACAAACACGTCTCCCCCGGTCATAAGATGCATGAGTCCTGCGGCAGTCTCTCCGGAACGGTAGAAATTACTGCCCACATAAGCTATCCGTCTGGAATTCTCGATATCGGTATTCAGCGTTACCACAGGGATGCCCTGATTGCACAGCGCGTTAATCTTCTCACGGACAGCCTTGTCATTGTAAGGAGAGATGGCCAGGCCGTTGATGCCTTCGGCGGCCAGTTCCTCAATGGCGTTAAGTTGCTGCTCCAAGCTGTAGTCGGTTTGACGGATGAGGACAGAGCAGTTGTAGCCTTCCAGTTCTGCAGCCTTTTCATGGACGCCGGACAGTACATCGTCGTAGAAGGGGTTGCCGAGGCCAAGAAGAACCACACCCAGTTTTAAGTTTTTTTTCTGGGCGGCAAGAACGATACCGGCTTTGTTGGGTTTATAGTCCAGGGCCCGGACAATTTCCAGGATTTTTGCTTCGGTCTGGGGATTGACTGCACCGCGGTGATTGAGTACACGGTCTACGGTTCCCCGCGATACCCCTGCGAGACTGGCGATTTCTTTGATGGTTGCCATGGATAGATTCCCTTTCGTTTTTAACAGATTAGCATATTGTATGAGGCAAGTCAATTATTGATAAAATCTGGAAGACAAAAGTGGAAATAGACAATATGGCACCTGGTAATTTGTTCAATATTACGAAATTAATTTACAGGCTTGATTTTCTACTTAGGACGGCTTATCATGAAATTAACGTGCACGTGCACGGTGCAATCAAATATCCCTATATGGGTGGCAAATACGGCTCGTGTTAAGGGAATAAAAATAGCAAACGGATTGGGAGGGTTAGTATGCTGTACATAGGTGTAGATTTAGGAACCAGTGCCGTGAAGCTTCTTTTGATGGAAGGAAGCGGCAAAATCGTCAATATCGTATCCAGGGAGTATCCTCTGTATTTTCCGCATCCAGGCTGGTCGGAGCAGAAACCGGAGGACTGGTATGCGCAGAGTATCGAGGGTATCAAAGAGCTGATTGCAGACGTAGACAAGCGCCAGATAGCAGGTATCAGTTTTGGCGGACAGATGCATGGTCTTGTCATCTTAGACGAGAACGATGAGGTGATTCGTCCTGCGATTCTGTGGAATGATGGGAGAACTACCGAGGAGTGCGATTATTTGAACAATGTTATCGGTAAGGATAAGCTTTCCCAGTATACGGCCAATATTTCCTTTACGGGATTTACGGCGCCCAAGGTTCTTTGGGTAAAAAATAAAGAGCCTGAGAATTTCGCAAGAATTCAGAAGATTATGCTGCCCAAGGATTATATTGCGTACAAACTCACCGGCGTACACTGTACGGATGTGTCGGATGCATCCGGCATGTTGCTGTTTGATGTGAAGAATCGCTGCTGGTCGAAGGAAATGTGCGAGATCTGCGGTGTTAAGGAAGAGCAGCTTGCGAAGATTTATGAAAGCTATGAGACGGTAGGCACGGTGCTTCCGGAAATTGCGAAGGAGCTCGGTATCTCCGAGAATGTTAAGGTGGCAGCAGGCGGCGGCGACAATGCGGCGGCTGCTGTTGGCACCGGCACTGTGGGAGACGGTATGTGTAATATCTCCCTGGGCACCAGCGGTACGATCTTTATTTCCTCCAACAAATTTGGTGTGGATAAATTCAATGCGCTTCATGCTTTTGCCCATGCGGACGGGCACTATCATCTGATGGGATGTATGCTCAGTGCAGCCTCCTGCAACAAGTGGTGGATGGATGATATCATTGGCACGGAGGCTTACGGGGAAGAGCAGAAAGCAATCACGGATGATAAGCTGGGCGAGAACCATGTGTATTTCCTGCCTTATCTGATGGGTGAGCGCTCCCCGCACAATGACCCCAATGCCAGAGGAACTTTTATCGGTATGACCATGGACACCACCAGAGCGGATATGACCCAGGCTGTGCTTGAGGGCGTTGCTTTTGCACTCAGGGATTCCCTAGAAGTAGCCAGATCTTTAGGAATCCACATTGAGAGAACCAAGATTTGCGGCGGCGGCGCTAAGAGTCCTTTGTGGAAACGGATGATTGCCAACATTATGAATCTGAAGGTGGACGTGATTGAGAGTGAAGAAGGGCCTGCCATGGGCGGTGCTATGCTGGCGGCAGTGGCCTGCAGTGAGTATGCCAATGTGGAGGAAGCTGCGGCTGCGATCGTGAAAGTGGTGGATACCGTGGAGCCGGAGGCGGATTTGGTGGAGAAGTATGAGGCTCGCTACCAGAAATTTAAGAAGATTTATCCTGCCTGCAAAGAGCTGTTTACGATGATTTAAAAGTGCTCTATCAGAGATACAGGGAGTAAAATATAGGTTTTGTTGGAAAATAAGAAAGGAGCCAGAACAAATGGAGATTAAAAAAGTGACAGACCCGTCATTTCGTAAGTATGGCAGGGTCGTGGAGGGGATTGATTTCACCGAGTTGGTGGAGGCAATCAAAAAGGAGACGCCGCTGCCGGAAGGGGTAGCTTACGAGCCGTCTATTGCGGTTTTGGAGGCCACAAAGACAGCGAAAGATTTACAAAGAAGAACATACGGCGAACTGCCCATTCAGGTGGGATATTGTAACGGTCATAATTACAAGCTCAATGCCGTAGAGTATCACAGAAGTTCAGAAATCAATGTGGCGGCTACGGATGCTGTGTTGATTTTGGGTATGCAGCAGGACATCATGGACGATTTTACCTATGAGACCGCCAAGATGGAAGCGTTTTTGGTAGAAGCAGGCACGGCGGTGGAGATTTATGCGACAACCCTTCACTATGCACCCTGCAGTGCAGATGAGAACGGGTTTAAGGTAGGCATCGTACTGCCGGCAGGCACCAACTATCCGCTGAAAGAGAGCCATGAGGGTTGGGAAGACGCTCTGATTACGGCCCAGAACAAGTGGCTGATCGGCCATGAAGAGGGCGGCCTTGATGCGGGAGCACATATTGGACTTGTAGGGAAGAACCTGGATATCCGGGATTGAGTGCAGCTCAATCACATAAATGTAAACAACCGGCAGCACCGGTTAAAGGAGGATAAATAATATGAACAATTTACCGAAAGTAAAAATTGGTATCGTAGCGGTAAGCCGCGACTGTTTCCCGGCATCTCTTGCTGTGGACAGAAGAAAGGCTCTGGTGGCAGCTTACAAGGCAAAATATGATGAGGCGGATATCTATGAGTGTCCTGTCTGCATTATCGAGAGTGAGATTGACATGGTAAATGCTCTAAAGGATATTAAAGAGCAGGGATGTAATGCACTCTGTGTTTATCTGGGCAACTTTGGTCCTGAGATTTCAGAGACATTGCTTGCAAAGCATTTTGAAGGCCCGAAGATGTTTGTGGCAGCAGCAGAGGAGTCCCAGAATGACCTGATTCAGGGTCGTGGCGATGCTTACTGCGGCATGCTCAACGCAAGTTACAACTTGAAACTGCGCAATATCAAGGCATACATTCCGGAGTATCCTGTAGGGGATGCAGAGGACTGCGCTGATATGATTCATGAGTTCATTCCGATTGCCCGTGCAGTGGCGGCGCTTGCTAACTTAAAGATTATTTCCTTTGGTCCCAGACCGCTCAATTTCCTGGCTTGTAACGCACCCATCAAACAGCTTTACAATCTGGGCGTAGAGATTGAGGAGAATTCCGAGTTGGATTTGTTTGAAGCTTTCAATAAACATGCTGACGATCCTCGTATTCCGGATGTGGTGAAAGATATGGAAGCAGAGCTTGGCGACGGCAACAACAAGCCCACTATTCTGCCGAAACTGGCACAGTATGAGCTGACGCTTCTTGACTGGGTAGAGGAGCACAAAGGATATCGTGAGTATGTTGCTCTTACCAGCAAATGCTGGCCTGCATTCCAGACACAGTTTGGCTTTGTTCCCTGCTTCGTGAACAGCCGCCTTACCGGCAGAGGCATTCCGGTATCCTGCGAGGTAGATATTTACGGTACATTGAGTGAGTTCATCGGCCAGGCAGTCAGCGATGACATTGTAACCTTGCTTGATATCAACAATTCCGTACCAAAGGATATGTACAAAGAGTCCATCGAAGGCAAGTTCGATTATAAGTATACCGATACTTTCATGGGCTTCCACTGCGGTAATACCTGCTCCAAGAAGCTGTCCAAGTGCAGTATGGAGTATCAGATGATTATGGCAAGATCTCTTCCGGAGGAAGTAACTCAGGGTACTCTTGAGGGTGACATTGTTCCTGGCAACATCACATTTTATCGCCTGCAGAGCACAGCGGATAATATCCTGCGTGCATATGTGGCAGAGGGTGAGGTTCTTCCTGTGGCAACTAAGTCCTTCGGCGGTATCGGCGTATTCGCCATTCCGGAAATGGGCAGATTCTATCGTCATGTATTGATCGAGAAGAACTATCCTCATCACGGTGCGGTGGCATTTGGTCATTATGGCAAGGCATTGTTCGAGGTATTCAAGTACATCGGTGTGGATGTGAGTGAGATTGGCTACAACCAGCCTAAGAGTCTGCCTTATCCCACAGAGAATCCTTTTGCATAAACCATCGGAATGATGAAGGGATGCAGTAAGAGATAGACAAAAATAAATAGGGATAAGTAAAAAGAGCTGATGCAAAGGCGGATGATTTATCTACCGGAGCATCAGCCCCTTCTTTATCGTAAAATGAAAAACGGACTCCGAAGAGTCCGTGTAGGATAATCTTTCATTAAAGTGTTGTATCTAAAGAATAGCCTGTGTTTACGCTGCTGTAGCCGCCCTGGCTGTTATAAGTTTTTCCCATAAGGGATTCGCCCTGGCTGGCATAGCGGTAAATCGTGTTGATACGGTCAGTCATCTTTTCACCGAAAGAATATACGCCGGTAAACAAATCTTTGACATTTCCCATATCCGCTTCCTTGAATTTGGTCTCGTCTATGGAAAGGGTCTTATCAGAATTCACCGTGACACCCATTCTGGAGAATGCGGTCTTGTTGCCGCTTACAAGGCTCTTTAAATAATTCGCCTGATTGATGACGTTGGAGTTCTTGCTTTCGTTGGTGTTCTTGATCAAGGCATTATAATCTTTCACAAAAGCGGAAAAGGCATCATATACCTTGTCTTTGTTATCATTGTTGATATCCATGTTGCTTAGCTTTTCTAAAGACTTATAAAGCGTGCTGGCACTGGCGGCCGATGCAGGGTCTTCCGCCGTCTTGGAAATCTCCTTGTTGGAAGAAGAACTGTTCGTCTTCGAAGTGGATGAAGAACTTCCGGAAGAACTGCCAGCATATTTGGCCTTGGAAGAGGTTACCGCCTCACCATCGCCTGCGGCGCGGTAAATCCTGCTTGCCCGGTCAACCGCCTTGTCGGCAAAGGAACCGATACCGCCGAACAGGGTCTTGACTGTACCGCCGCGGCCGCTGTCATCTGTGAAACCTTTTTTGAAGGAATCCTCATCCAAAGACAGTGTCCTGTCTGAATTCATGGTGATACCGATCTTAGCAAAGAGCTTATAGTTGCTGTAATAAGAGTCATACAATGCGTCTGTCTGCTTCTGGACGGTGGAGTTCTCACTCTTTGAACCGCTCTTCATCAGGCTGTTGTAGTCTTTGATGAAAGAGGACACCGCATCGGTAATTTTCTGGATGTTCTCTTCACTGTGATCGTCATAATTTAGAGTGCCAAGCTTACTGGCGGATTTGTGGAGCGCATTAGCCGCAGAGGCCGATGAAGTGTCCTTTACCTTTTTTGATTTGGAGGCGGAAGTTTTCTCGTCCTCGGCGCCCTCCTCAAGCTTCGCTTTGGCATAATAAGATTTCATCATCTTACCATAACTGCCGTTTTTGATTGCCGCATAGTCAGTGAGCAGTGATGAACCGTCAAAACCGCCTGAGCTGCCGGAACCTGCACCGCTCAATAAGCTGGAATAAGTATCTGCTAATCCTGAACTTAAACCGTTTAAACTAATTCCCATTTTGCATCCCTCCATGTAATATTGTCCGACTTCCATGTCTGTTGTACTTTTGCGTAATTTACCGCCCAAACAGTGTCCTTGCGGTAAGTATATTTATGGCGTCAATAACCACATTCTTATATATATTATCTCGGTTTTTCTATGGATTTGTAAAGGGGGAAAATACTTTTTTTGAAAAAATTTACAACATTTTTGCCACCGTTAATGACAATTTTACATTAGGCATAGAAAAACCTTTTATGGATTCTAATGGTATCATTCTAATTTCAAATCATTCTCTTTAATCCAGCCAATTTTTCTTAGAAAATTTCCCGCAGTTAAGGAAATGACAGCAGGCAGGATAAAGCTGATCAGGATAAGCCCAATCCAGTCAAAAGCGGTGATCGAAGTCTTCGCACCGGCCGCAATATCGCTGAGCCAGCCGGAGTACACACCAATCTGCCCCACCAGGCCGCAGGTGCCCATGCCGGAAGAGACAGGTGTACCGTTCATCTGCAGGTGGAACACGCAGGTAGCCAGAGGACCTGTGATGGCGGAAGCAATGACGGGGGGAAGCCAGATACGGGGATTTTTGAGGATGTTGCCCATTTGCAGCATGGAAGTGCCAATGCCTTGGGAAACCAGACCACCCCATTTATTTTCTTTAAAACTCATGACGGCAAAACCTACCATATTGGCACAGCATCCCGCTACAGCAGCTCCGCCGGCCAGTCCTGTAAGCGACAGGGCGGCGCAGATTGCCGCAGAGGAGATGGGCAGTGTCAGGGCGATGCCTACCAGTACGGAGACGATAATGCCCATCAGGAAGGGCTGTAGTTCGGTAGACCACATGATCAGCTGTCCAATACTGCTGGCTGCCGCACCGATGCCGGGAGCCAGCAGTGTGGAGAGCGCAACGCCCACGAAGATGGTCACAAAGGGAGTTACCAGAATATCAACCTTAGTCTCTTTGGAAATCAACTTACCGCATTCTGCGGCCAGAATAGCGATGATCAGTACCGCCAGGGGGCCGCCGGCACCGCCCAGCTCATTGGCGGCACCGCCCACTGCCGCCAGAGAGAAGAGCACAAGGGGAGGCGCCTGCAGGGCAAACCCAATGGAGATGGCCATAGCAGGACCGGCCATGGCAGATGCGTAGCCGCCGATGGTCACCAGGTATTCGATACCTGTCTGCTGTCCCAAGGTTTTGATGATGGTGCCGATCAAGAGGGAACAGAAGAGTCCCTGGGCCATAGCACCCAGGCAGTCCACACCGTAACGCTTGAGGGATAAATAGATATTTTTACGTTCTAAAAACTCTTTCATAATAGTAAAAGATTCCTTTCCCAGATTTTGGAACTTTCAGTCATATTGCAGTAGTTTATGAAGTTTTGTCAAGTCTATCTGGAATCAGCTGTCGGTGCTGACTCTTTGCACTTCAAAAAATACACCATCCCACGGAATAATCAGAGTGTTTTCGTCTTTTATATAAAAAGTATCACCAATGCCGCTTGCATTTTCTATAGCCACTACTTGAATGGAATCTTTGGAAATTCCCAGCGTTTCCAGACTAGTGCCTTGATAGATGGATGAAAAATCATCTGCGGTCAGAATGCTTTCGATATATTGGGGGGAATCCAGACGGTGCTGGTTATCATATATAGCATAATCATTAAAATATTCAAAACGGGTTCCCATCAGCGCAGAGCAATCTTCCTCTGACATGGCACTGTAGGCACCAAAGGTTGATGAAGTTATCTGCCATGTACCCAAATAGGAGGGTGAAGAAGATGATACATCTGGGGATGGGGCTACAGTTTCAGTTTCAGCTTCCACTTCTTCGGGGACAGACTGAGTGCTAGGGGAAAATTGGGATTGGTTGTCCTCAGCTTGTGAGGGCTGCTCCATGTCTGGTTGTTCCGGCACAGACTGGTTTTGAGCTTCCTGTGCTGATTCTTCCTGTGCAGGATTTTCTATTGGAATCGGTTCTTTAACAGGAAGTGTTGACTGTTCCTGGCTGTTATTTCCGCATCCTGTTATGGTACAGGTTAATAGCAGTATAAAGCCAGTCAGTAAAACGATAGTTTTCCGGTTTGTGGCAGTTATTTGTTTCATTTGTTGTTACTCCTTTCCTACCGATAAGTTTTGATTTATCGGTTTGCACCGGTAGAAATTATACCATGCTCAATTATGAAAAGCAATTCCCGTTCTAAGTCCTTTCCGGCCTTTGCAATTTGGTTAGGCGTTAAAGTTCTTCTTTATATAAAGTATAGTAATCGGAATCCATATTTTCCATGTTTTGCGCAAACCATCTTTTGGCATCATCAAGCGCTCTGTTGTAAATGATGGGCGCCATTTTTTGTTCAAATAATTCCAGTAGCTGCATCTGCTCAATCAGCCCGATTTCTTCGCCCCGCTCATCCAGATAAAAAGCTTTGATTTCGGCGTTTAGTTTTTCTTTCTGTGCGTCTGAGAGTTTAATCTGCGGCAGAGGTTTTCTGATTGCCATATAGTAGTCTCCTTTGTACTTTATATATAATTTCCATTCATTATATCATAGAAGAGATGAAAAAAGTGTCAGCGAGCTGCTATTTTTTCATCTTGCATTTGCGGATTGCTTATGGCGGTGAGCAGTGCCGCTCGAAAAACCTAAGGTTTTCCTCGCTCACGGGCTTCGCCCTATGCAGATATAAACTGAAAAAAGTGCCAGCGAGCTGCCATTTTTTCATCTTGCATTTGCAGATTGCTTACGGTGATGAGCAGTGCCGCTCGAAAAACCTAGGGTTTTCCTCGCTCACGGGCTTCGCCCTATGCAGATATAAACTGAAAAAAGTGTCAGCGAGCTGCCATTTTTTCATCTTATATCTGCGCACTGCTCATTGCTATTCGTGCACAATATTGTTAAAATAGAAAACGGAGTCTAGGGATTGGAAGACAGGGGTTGTCAAGGCGGGGAATGGGAGGCGTTTTTGGATGAGAAAAAGTGACAAGTGTGTCAAGAATGTCAGCATCATAGGCGGAGCTGACGGGCCTACGAGTATTTTTATTGCGGGCAGGATCGGGAAGGGAAGAAGACCGTTTAAAGTGCGGGTTAAAAATATGCTTTACAGGCAAAGGCGTAGAAGAATCGCCGGCCGTATCCGTCCCAGATTTCATTCTCTCAAGCAGGTGGCAGCGTTTATGAAAAGGGAGTACGGTGCGGTGGAGCTTTCTTGGGAAGGGTTGGAGTATCAGGAACGGATAGCGGGTCTTAAGGAAATGTTGATCATACAGAACAAACCGGAGCTTTTGGAAGGTCTTGCTGAGGTGAAGCATCCTGAGGAATATACGAAGGAGGCCATGGAAGAGATGGTTCGGCAGATTGAGCGAAGGAGTGAGGCCATTGCGCGGATACCGGACGATCAGCTGACGATGGATTTTCATGTGTATCAAATTGTAATAGACGGGGGAAGAATGGAAGTAGAGATTGATTATCTGTGGGACGTTTTTGGCATTTCTTATAGCGGGAGCAAAAAGGCCATGAAAGAATTAAGGAAAATCAGTTGCAGACTGTATCTTTATTATGGGGTCACAGAAGAGGATATCAAAGAGGAGTCTAAGAGATATTCTTCCCTGCTCACTGCTTTGGCATCTGCGGATTAGATTTGTGGCGCAGCGATTGATTAAAGGAGAAGCCGGAGGACTATGCGAAACAGCAGGAAAAGGAAAAAATATATACTGTTATTATTATGTTTCTGCTCTTTGTTTGCGCTGCTGCAAGGGTATCTTTCCGGGAAGGCCGGGACTGTGCAGATGTCTGCGGCAGTACTGTCAGCAGACAAGATAGAGGCCATGACGCAGGGCATGAAGAAGTGCGAGACGTCTTCTTATCCGTTGGATTTTAACGGACATGGGATTGCCTATGACAGTGCGGATGATATCTATTATATTACACAGAATATGGAGAATCATTTCTGGAATGGAAAGATTGGAAGCAGTGGGGGACGGCTTTTCTGGCGGGAGGATACTTTTTTTGCAAGATTTGACGAGGCGTTGGAACAAGGGCATGTTTTCCGGCTGTACTGTGTTGACCGGAAGAAAGCGGCATGGTGCGAATATCAGATTGTCTTTACGGGAATGCCGGCCATGATGATTGATACGATAAACGGGGAGAAAATCGGCGATGAGCTTGTGGGGGCGCAGATGTGTCTTTTCGACCTGAAATTTCCGGGGAAAGAGTATTTACAGTCCACATGTCAGGTGGCAATCAGGGGAGACAGCAGCAGGAGATTTGATAAAAAGGGGTATAAGCTGGTATTGGATGAAAAGCTTTCCCTGCTTGGCATGAGAACGGATGAGGACTGGATTCTGGCGGCGCTTTATGATGATGACGGGTTGATTCATACCAAATTTTCCTACGATGTGTGGAGAGATATCGCCAAAGACAATTCTGTGAAGAAGGATGACGGCACAACGATGGAGTTCGTGGAGCTGTTCTGCAATGACACTTATCTGGGCGTTTATGGATTGGTTGAGCGGATAGACGCCAAAGAATTATCGTTAAACGGTTCTGAGAAGGATATCCTCTATAAGTGCAGGGGATTTGATCTGCCGGATGAGTCCCTTGGATGGGCTTATGGTCTGGAAAACGCCTACGGCATTAAGTATCCTAAGGAATATGACAGCGCAGAATGGCTTCCCCTGAAAGAGTATCTTGATGTCTATGCCAGTGAGGAAGGGATTACGGACTATGAGAAAGCCAGGTCCATGATCAATATGGAAAATGCCATAGATCATAATATCTTTATGATTTTGTCCTATGGACATGATAATTATCTGCGAAAAAACACATTTTATCTGGCAGAATGGGGTGGTAAGACAAATCCGGGCTATACTATGATTAAGATACCCTGGGACTGCAATGTGACTTGGGGGATTGTGTGGCGTTACGGTCTGGAATTCAACAATACCATTTATGAACCGGAAAGGATTACGGACCCCAATTTATGGAGTTCAGATATGAAAGCATTGTTCCAATGCTATCCGGACGAGATTGCCGGTCTTATGAAAGAGCGTTGGAAGTATCTGCGAGAGGATATCTTATCCCGGGAACGGCTGCTTAGGATGTTGGATGAAGACTTCGCTTATCTACATGGTTCCGGCGCATATGACAGAAACTATCGTTTATGGCCAAACGGCACCGAATATTGGGATGACAGTTATATCTATGAATATCTGGAAGGCAGGCTGGAATTTTTGGATGGGTATTTTGAGGCTCCCTATCTGGATGAAGTACTGACGCTGGATTATTAGATTTTTCATTCAGGATGTATTTTCAATATACTATTCGTGTATGTATTGTATTTGATTTATCTGCCATTATATGGTATGGTTACTATAATGATTATCTGCCCGTTATCAGGCGGGCAGGCTTTGGTTAATCAGCGGCTGCTGCGGCAAGGCATGGGCTGGATGAACTGAAGCAAAAAGCTATAGGGGTATAAAAGAAGGAGGACAACAATGAGAATTATCAAAGCAAAAGACTATGATGATATGAGCAGAAAGGCAGCCAATATTATATCTGCGCAGATCATCACAAAACCGAACTGTGTGCTTGGTCTTGCTACCGGGTCTACACCGATTGGGACTTATGCACGGCTGGTGGAGCAGTACAAGCAGGGGGATTTGGATTTTTCCAGCGTGACAACAGTCAATCTTGACGAGTACAAGGGGCTGAACCGAGAGAATGATCAGAGTTATTATTACTTTATGCATGACAATCTGTTCAGCAAAGTAAATATTAATTTAGAAAGAACTTTCCTGCCGGACGGCATGGAACCGGATGCCAAGAAAGCCTGCGAGGATTATAACCGCGTGATTGCCGCAACGGGTGGTGTGGATCTGCAGCTTTTGGGCCTTGGCCACAACGGGCATATCGGATTTAACGAGCCGGCAGACTATTTTGAGGCTGAGACACACTGTGTTGACTTGACAGAGTCTACCATAACAGCTAACAGACGTTTCTTTGCCTCTGAGGAAGAGGTGCCCAGACAGGCATATACGATGGGTATTAAGACCATTATGCAGGCAAAGAAGGTTCTTTTGGTGGTAAGCGGGGCAGACAAGGCTGCTATCGTGAAAGAGGCCTTTTTCGGCGCGATTACACCCAAGGTACAGGCTTCTGTATTGCAGCTTCATAATGATGTGATTATTGTCGCTGACGAGGCGGCGTTATCGGAGGTGAGCTTATGATTATCCGTAATGCCAGTGTGTATGCGGAAGATGGAATTTTTGTACAAAAAGATATTTATATAGAGAACGGCCGCTTTGTGGACAGCGCGGATAAAGTCACGGACGGTCAGGAGATTTCGGCAGAGGGATGTTACGCCATTCCGGGGCTTACAGACATCCATTTCCATGGCTGTATGGGATTTGACTTCTGCGACGGAACCAGGGAGGCCATTGATCAGATGGCAGCCTATGAACTCTCTGCGGGGGTGACCAATATCGTACCCGCTACCATGACGCTTTCTGAGGAAATGCTTCTGAATATCTGCAGCACGGCTAAGGCCTATGCCGAAGAGGGATTCCATGAGAAGAGAGCACGTTTCCAGGGAATCAATATGGAAGGACCTTTCCTTTCCATGGAGAAAAAGGGCGCGCAGAACGCTGCTTATATTCACGTACCGGACATGGACATGTTTGAGCGGCTGAACGAGGCTTCCGGAAACAGGGTTCGTCTGTTGGATGTGGCACCGGAAGTAGAGGGTTCCATGGAGCTGATAGAGAAATGTCACGACCAGGTAGTGATTTCTCTGGCGCATACCTGTGCTGATTATGATACGGCGATGAAGGCTTTCGATGCAGGGGCGAGCCATATGACGCATTTGTACAATGCTATGCCGCCTTACAGCCACAGAGCGCCCGGTCCGATTGGTGCGGCGGCTGACAAAGAAAAGGTGGAAGTGGAGCTGATTACGGATGGCGTGCATATTCATCCGGCCGCAGTGCGGACCACGTTTAAGATATTCGGGGATGGACGTATTATTCTCATCAGTGACAGTATGCGGGCTACAGGGCTTGAGGATGGAGATTACACCTTGGGCGGACAGGATGTAAAGGTTACCGGCAACAGGGCGCTTCTTGCAGACGGCACCATAGCTGGTTCCGCCACGAATCTGCTCAACTGTATGCGGACGGCCGTACTTAAGATGGGGATTCCGTTAGAGTCGGCTGTGAAATGTGCAACGGCCAATCCGGCCAAGTGCGTGGGCATCTATGATGAGTACGGCAGCATCTCCACTGGCAAGAAAGCGGATGTGGTACTTTTAAGAAAAGAAGATCTTACTGTGAAACAGGTAATTTTGGAGGGCGGTCTCGTATGAGACCGTTCTTTTTGCTATATGGAAAGTTCCCGCGGGTGTGAAAGTTGTCCTATTTTGGAAAAAATAACAAAAACGTGGAAGAGACCGCATATACTTAAGTAAAACAATGTGCAGGATGAGCAATGACAGGATGCGGTCCTGATCAGGCGGCAGGAGTGCGGCAGACTGCTCTGATATGGAGGGAATGTGCGTAAAAGGAGAAGTTGGAATGATAAACTCAGACTTGCCATGGGAGAACTGGAAAATAAGATACAGCGGGAGAAGGGAGGAAAAGCGGATACTTGGCCCGAGCGGGAGAAAGTAGAAGCCTGGAAAGCTGAAAGGAAGAAACAAGGATATGGGCAGTACTGCGGTTCTGTCTGTGCGGCGGAGAAGACACAGACGAAAGCCCAGCGCAAGCGGGAAGATTTTATCAAAAATGTGCTTATGCAGACGGCCAAGTCTGCAGCTTTCCTTTTAGCGGCGCTTGCGCTGATACAGGGAATCGTCAAGGTGCTTCCGGATTCCATCACCGTAAACAGTTCCGTGGGCGGCAGGGAGCTGCCCATTTACTGTGTGGAGACCGACAAAAAGCAGGTGGCGCTCAGCTTTGATGCGGCCTGGGGGAACGGTTTTATGATGGAACGGAAGCAATTTGTCTGCTAAGTTGTAATAGGTTATCTCAGCTGGAATCTGGATACCAATTCTTTTAATAGTGTCGCCTGGGCGGACAATTCTTCACCTGCCGCCGCACTGGACTCTGCGGTGCCCACATTTTGCTGCACAACAATGGAAATCTGATCGATTCCGCGGTTGATTTCTTCGGTAATGGCAGTCTGCTGTTTTGTGTCATCCACAATACCGCTTATCAGGGTATCCATTTCTTCCGCCAGTCCTGCAGCCGCCAGCATAGACTGGGCTGTGTCATCCGCGGCATTGATGCCTTCTTCCATAGAACTGATGGTCTCACCAAGAAGTTCTGTCGTCTCTTTCGCCGCATTGGCGGATTTGCCTGCTAAAGTCCGCACTTCCTCCGCCACTACCGCGAATCCCTTTCCTGCTTCACCAGCACGTGCTGCTTCGACTGCCGCATTCAGCGCAAGAATATTGGTTTGGAAAGCAATATCGTCAATGGTTTTTACGATGGTATTAATGGCATTGGAGCGGTCACCGATTTTTTGAATGATCTGCGTCATATTCTGCATCTTTGTGTTGCTTTCCAAAAGCCCTTCCCTGACTTCCCGTGAAATGCTGCTGGCCTTCTGCGCACTCTGGGCAATATCGTGCACACCCTGGGAGGATTTTTCGATGTGTCCTGCAAAGGCCTCTACCTCCACTGCCTGCTCCGCAGAACCCTGGGACAGCATTACCGCCCCGTCGGAAATCTGGGCTGCGCCGTCGGCCACATCCCTAGAAGCCGCATTCATCTGTCCGATGGTATGATTCATCTCCACCGCAATCTCGTTCAAGGATTCCTTTATTTTAGCAAATTCACCGGTATACTCATGCTTTAGCTGAAACGCCAAATTACCCTTTGCAATCTCCAGCAGAGTATCCGACACCTCGTCAATGTAGGTTATGTAATCCCGCAGCCGTATTGTGACTCGGTTGAAATTGTATGCAAGAATGCCCAGTTCATCTCTTGAGCGGTAACGGATTGACTGATTTAAATCGCCCTCCGCAATGCGGGTAGCTACCTGACTCAGCTCTTTTACCGGTCTGCCTACAATACGCCGGACCTGAATCACAACCAAAAGTGTTAAGAGCAGTATTGCAATAATTGACACCTTTGTCATAATATCCGTCAACTCATAAAGCTCTGATAAAACCTCTGTTCTTGATACGTAGGCGATGGCAACCCAGCTGCTGCCCGGAACCGCAGCAGTTTCAATATACGTATCTTCGTATACGCTAAGGCCCATGGATCCGGCCTGTATCTGCTCATTGGCGTATGCATACAGACCATCCAATTCACTCAGCAGTTTGCCGACGATGGCCGTATCTTTGTGTCCGATGATTGTATCTGTGCGTGTATCCACCAAAAAGATACCGCCGGTATCCTCAATCTGAATGCTGCTGACAATATCGGAAATGGAATCCAAATACACATCCGCCGCCGCGACGCCGCGTACCGCGCCCTCAGCATCCTTGAGCACACCGGATGCGCCTACCACGTAGGACTGGCTGTCTTCGTCAAAATAAACGTCCCCCAGGATAAAATCCTCGGATTCCAAACCGTTTACATACCAGCTTTTTACCAAAGCATTAAAATCCGGTCCCGGAACGAAGGACGCATGATATAGCGTGCCATCGGTCAACGCTACATACAGGCCGGCGGGGTATGCGTCATTTTGGCCTGCCGTGTGCTTGATGTACTCTGTCATTTCAGGGATATCCATATTCTCATACTCAATCGTATCCCTCTGCGTCTCCAGCATCGTGAGCGTCCGGTTCATCCACGCCTTGGTTTCCTGGAGCGTCTTATCTGAAGTCGTGTGCAGAAGTTCTTCGCTTTTTTCCAATAGGGTTTGGGACATTCTGTTATAGACTACGCCTAACAGCACCGAAACGGCAATCATTGCGCTTACGACAACGGCAAACACCAGTTTCGCTGTGACGCCGATTCCCTTTTTCTTTGGATTTTGATCAATCTGTTGGGTTTCTTTTGTCTCACTCATCTGCAATATCCTCTTTCTTCCTAAAGCATACGTTCTTTTTCCAAAATTGTAACATATTTGGTATAAAAAGAAAAGGTAGGAAGCAAAAAGAGCCTGTAAATAAGCCTTTGCCGGAAATCCATATGTGCCAGATATCCGATACCGGGTAAATGTAATAGCCAGCTTAAAAGGCGGCATATATATAACATAATAAAACCGGTCCGATGGAAAAAGGAAGCCGATTTCAATGCAGGAAAAGCACTCGTATAAGATTATCAGGGAATATAAGAATCAGTATACGCCGGAAGAACTTGTCAGGCGGATGATTCGCTGTCATGTAAAGGAATATCCTCTCTATGGTGCAAAAGTGGAATCATTAGAACATACAATGGATAATGAAACGCAAATAGGACAAAACCCATATGTCAGAAATTGAAAAACAGCTAAATACGGCACTCTACATACGCCTTTCCAGGGAAGACGGAGACAAAGCGGAGAGTTTAAGTGTAGTCAACCAGCGCATACAGCTGATGGAATTTATCAACAGTCATGTTGAACTGTACCCTTATGATACTTATATAGACGACGGATATACGGGGACTGACTTTAACCGTCCCGCTTTTCGCCGGATGATAGAAGACATCGAGGCCGGCAACATACAGTGTGTTCTTGTAAAAGACCTGTCAAGGCTTGGCAGAAATATGCCGGAAGTCTCAAAATATACGGGGGAGTATTTTCCTTCTAAAAGAGTGCGGTTTATCGCTATAAATGATTTGGTAGACAGGGATTATCTGGATTTCGACCCTGATGAGGATATGCTGATGGATTTTAAAAATATGTTCAACGGGTTTTATCCCAAGGACATATCCAAAAAAGTACGCTCCACATTCCGCAGCAAACAAAATAACGGCCAGTTTATCGGCGCCTTTGCCAGTTATGGCTATGTGAAGTCGGCGTTAGACCATAATAAGCTGGAAATAGATCCCTATGCGGCGGACATCGTCAGACGGATTTTTGCCATGTATACCAAAGGAATTGGGCAGAATACGATCGCGAAAATCCTGAATGAAGAAGGGGTGCCCTGCCCCTCGGAATATAAAAAGCAGTGCGGACTAAACTATCATAACAGCAACCGGCTTGACGGCACTTCTTATTGGACCTATTCAACAATTAGAAATATATTGCGGAATGAGATATATACCGGCAGCATGGTGCAGAATAAAAGTTTCAGACATATGTGCAAGAAAAATGCCATCAGCCTGCCGAGGGAAAAGTGGATTGTCGTGGAGAATACCCATACACCTGTTATTGATTGGGAGACCTGGGATAAAGTGCAGAGCCTCCTCAAAAGAAATACGAGACAGACCGGACTTACAAACAATGTCCATCTGTTTGCCGGGTATTTAAAATGCGGTGATTGTGGGCGCGCTATGGTTAAGATTAAGCGTGGAGGCAGAATACTTTTTAACTGTGGCAGCTATAACCGCTATGGAAAAGAATTCTGCACGATTCACAGCATTACGGAGGAGGAACTGGAAGAGATTATTCTGGAGGACTTGAATTTAATCATCAGATCGGTACAAGACATCAAAAAGATAGCTGCGGAAGAAAATCAGAGACAGAATAGGACTCATTTCGATTCTTTGGGCGATATATCCAAATATCAGGCAGAAATTGAACGTCTTAAGAAAAGAAAGGAGCGGGCTTATGAAGATTATGCCGACGGTCTTATTACCAAGGACGAGTACAGGCAGTACAGAGATAAGTACCAACGGCAGATAGCTGCGGCTGGGGCAGCGATAGAAAAGATGAATCGGCATAAGGAGCGGATGCCTGATGACAATCCATGGATGGAAAGACTGTTGCGGCACCGGGAATTCCATCATCTTGACAGGGATATGGTGGTTGAGATGCTGTCCATGATTTATGTATATGAAGACAATACCATTAAGATAGTCTATAACTTTTCAGAGGAACTGGAAGCATTTCGAGATAGGGAGACTGGCGAAGCCCCGGACCTTTCATAACCTGCCGAGAAGATGGAAAAAGGTTGTAATTCCTGTAAATACTACCTATAATGAAGCTATATATTATTACTTATAGGAATAAGGAGAAATCATATGTTGCCGAAACTTGCATTTGAGAAGATGAAAATACGGACAGCCAGCCTTGGGGAACAGAGCAGTATTCCCGATTTGCTGGGGGAAGTGATTCAACAGAATCGTCTGGAATTTCGTTTAGATGAGGACGACGAAATATACGAAAGATATGGGCGCAGGGCCAATGCCTATCCCTACAGACAGTATAATAGCTATAAGCGGGAGCTTTCCGAGAAAGAAATACAGACAGCTGTTTTGGAAAATGAATATCTGCGGGCGGTATTTCTGCCGGAATACGGAGGAAGGCTCTGGCAGTTGTTGGATAAAAAGGCAGACAGAAACCTTCTCTATACCAATGATGTGATTCAGTTTTCCAATCTTGCCGTGCGCAATGCCTGGTTTTCCGGTGGCGTGGAATGGAATATCGGCGTCATCGGGCACACGCCGTTAACGACGGAACCTCTGTACACGGCGCAGACGAAGCTGGAAAACGGAGTGCCTGTACTTCGTATGTATGAGTATGAAAGAATCAGGGGCGTTATCTATCAGATGGATTTCTGGCTGGAAGAAGACAACGGCTTTCTAAACTGCAGGATGCGGATTACAAATGAAAGTGATAAAGTGCTTCCCATGTATTGGTGGAGCAATATTGCGGTGGAAGAATATGAGAACGGGAGAGTCATTGTTCCGGCAAAAGAAGCGTTCACGTTTATGGGCGACACTGTTGTGAAGACATTCCTGCCCGTGGTTGATGGCATTGATATAACAGACTATAAGAAGATTGAAAATTCCGTAGACTACTTTTTTGAGATCGCGGAAAAAAGTCCCAAATATATTGCCAATATAGACGAAACAGGCTATGGCCTTTTGCATATTTCTACAGGCAGATTAAAAAGCCGTAAATTGTTTTCCTGGGGAAACAATGACGCTTCCGACCGCTGGCAGGAATTTCTGACAGACAAGGCGGGAAGATACATCGAGATACAGGCGGGGCTTGCCAAAACCCAGTACGGCTGTTTGCCGATGGCGCCCCACACGGCATGGGAGTGGATGGAGAGATACGGCGCTGTGCAGATTTCTTCCAAACTGCTGCATCAGAGCCATCAGGAACGTGCTGCGCAGTTTACGGATGAGCTGTGTATCGGCAGCGCATGGGATGCCATGGAGCAGAAACTGGCTGACACAAAAGATATGGCCAAAAGCAGGGCCGCGCTGGTCTTTGCAGGAAGCGGTTACGGTGCCTTAACAAAACAGGGCAGGATGACGAAACATCTGGAATTTATAGTGCAGGAGGAGTCCCTGGAAAAGTGGAAACAGTTTTTTGATACCTCCATACTGCACTGTCTTGGGCCTTCCCAGAGGCCGGACGAGTTTCTGATCGATGAGACGAATCTTGCTTTTTTGGCAGAAACCATGAAAGGGGTAAACCGTGAGAACTGGTATGCCCATTATCACATGGGGCTGGGGTATTTTGCGAAAGGAGAGTATAAGAAGGCGAAGAAGGCATTGAAAAAGTCCCTCTCCCTGGCGGATAATCCTTGGGCATATCACGCGCTGAGCTGTGTGTATTTTGTCCAGCATAAGATGGCACGCGCGGCGGAGTATATTATAAAAGGGATGGAGATGCGGCCCTTGGATGTATCCTATTTGAAAGAAGGATGCAGAATCCTTTTTCAGTGCGGAGAAGACGAGGCTCTTTGCAACATCTATGAAGCCTTGGATGTGAAACAGCAAAGCGTATCAAAAATCCGCTTCTATTATATTAGTTCTCTGCATCGTCTTGGAAGGGATAAAGAGGCGTTCGAACTGTTAGAGGAAAACGGCGGATTTGAAATAGAGGATATACGTGAGGGAGAAGATTCTGTTGCGCAGTTGTGGAGTGCACTGTACCGAAGCCTGTACGGCAGGGACGGGGAGGTGCCCCATCGATATAATTTTAAGGCGTATTAGTGTTAGGACAAAACGGGCGTAGTCCATCAACAGTGCATTCCCCTGGGGGAATGAAGATACCGGGCGGATTCTTGATACTTTGAAGAAACATAACGTGAAGGTGACCTTCTTTATGACGGGGGGATGGGTGGAATCCTATCCGGAGGATGTAAAAGCGATTCTGGCAGCAGGCCATGACCTTGGAAACCACAGTGAGAATCATAAAAATATGTCACAGCTCTCGGATGAGCAATGTAAGGAGGAGCTGATGAAAGTACATACTAAGGTGCAGGAACTGACAGGATATGAGATGTGTCTGTTCAGGCCGCCTTATGGAGATTATGACAATCATGTCATAACAAACGCCCATGACTGCGGATATTATCCCATTCAATGGTCGATCGATTCTTTGGACTGGAAAGACTATGGCGTCAACGATATCGTTACCCGCGTGGTGGAATCCGACAAGCTGAACAACGGGGCGATCATCTTGATGCATAACGGCGCCAAGTACACAGCCGACGCGTTAGAGTCGGTGATTACGGGACTGCAGGATAAGGGGTATGAGATTGTGCCTATTTCGCAGTTGATTTACAAGGATAAGTATCACATGAAAGCGGACGGAACCCAGGTGTCCGGGGAATAAGAGAAATCGATTTTATGAAAAACTGCATTGTTATGATGCAGTTTTTTCTGTATACTTATAAACAGAAGAGGACAAGGGAGGGTGTATTAATGAGATTAAAGATTATGATGGGAATTGAGTGTTTACTGACAGTGGCATGCATTCCTTTTCTAGTTGTATCGGAAACACTGATTGGCAGTGCGGTATATGTTTCGATAGGACTTATCGTTTTAGCAAAGTTAGCGCTTGTATATATGAGGCATAAAAATATGAAAATGACCTATAAAAAGAGTGAAATAATTGCAACGACAATATTGAGCGTGTTATTCGTAATAATGATATCAATATTTGATATTTTAGGTAGTGGGTTTTTACATATAGACTCTCTGATCAATGTATATTCGTCTACCGTAGCACATACTATACAGGTGTGGGCATATATGATATATATCCCGGCTGTTTGTGTATCTGCTTTTGTTCTTGTCCGGTATATGATACATGCCGCGCTAGAGAATAGGATAGGGGGGGGGGTACAGTAAAAAGGATTATAGGTGCTGCCTGGGAATCATTAGTTCGTTATCTGTTGTCTATTTGTTTTCTACATATCCTGGAATATGGGTGCGAGACGATGTTACAGCGTTGTGGGGTCATGTATGCGAGAGAGAGTGGGATGCATGGCAGACATTAGGTTATGAATTGTTTGTCGTATTATGTAGCTTTTTTGGGAAAAGTACTTTTGCTGTTAATGTGGTGCAGACAATTTTATGGATTTTTTTAAATGCATATATTTTGGATGTTCTCCATGAGGAGAGTACGAAAAATATGAAGATTTATACGGCGGTCCTTATATTTGTTGCAGTTCCATTTAACTATCTGGAAGTAATGTATAAAGATGTTGTATTTTCAATGGGAATATTAGCGATTACCGTAGGAATTTATCATATTGTAAAAAAGCAAAATGTAATATGGCAGGATATTCTGACTCTTACGATTGGCGGTGCTTTTGTAAGTTTATGCCGCCATGGGGGAAATGTTGTAGTGTTGATGTCTTTTGTTTCATTAGCAGTATATTTTTTCATGAAAAGACGGAAGAAAGACTGCCAATACCTGGTTGGCATAACAGTATTTCAAGTTTGTCTATTTTTGCTGGTTAATGTGGGATTCATGCATGTATTAAATGCTGCTAAAAATCCGGCGTATATTAAATATACAATGCCGATGGTAACGATTAGTGGCGCAGTATCTTATGGTGCTGCATTTGAAGCGGAAGATATCGAGGTTCTTGAAAAAATAATGCCTGTAGAGGAATGGGGGGATTGTTATAATAAATACTGGGCTGATGATGTGGCAAGAAGTTGGGGAAAAATTGGCGACCGTATAAATATTGTCAGCGATTTGGTAGACACGGAAAATTATGGAAGGGAACTATTGATAGTAAATGCGAGATTGTTGTTAAAACATCCATGTATTTATATAAAAACGATATTTGACATGAACAATATCGTATGGAAAATGGCGAAGCCAAATGATGGATATGAATGGCCAATATGTGCAGCAGCAAAAGATGAGAATATTACTTATTTTACTTCATTTAAATATACGGATTTATGGACAAATTTTATATATAATATGCCTTTGACGGACACAATATATGCAAGAGGCGGTGTGGCATTGTTTATATTTTTATTTAGTGGTGTTATTTGGATTTTACAGGAAAGGTGTCGTTTTCTGATTGTGCTGTTACCTATCATCGCAAACAGTGGTATGCTGCTGATTGCGGTGCCTGCGCAGGATCCAAGATATATATTGCCTGGGATTGAATGTGCCATATTTTTAATAGCTATTATATTTGGGCCGGACAGGGAGAAAAGCAATTTACATAATGTCGAGCAAGTAGAATCTGGCATATAATGTGTCTGATTATGTTATGTCAGAAATGTTAGTCGGTTGTCCTAAAGTGAGGAACCGTCAGTTCATTATACACAATGCACATATTTTTTATTCAAATATATATTTTTTTCATAAAGTTTACAATTTTTCTAGGAATATCTTCCTATATGTTATATAATTTGATTATTAAGAAAAATAGGAGGAATCGTATTATGGCAAAAGAAATGATTGCAATGCTTCTTGCCGGCGGACAAGGCTCGCGTCTTTATGCATTGACAGAAAAGCTTGCAAAACCAGCAGTTCCATTTGGCGGCAAATATCGTATCATTGATTTCCCGCTATCTAACTGCGTCAATTCAGGTATTGATACTGTAGGTATCCTGACCCAGTATCAGCCGCTGGTGTTAAATGAATATATCGGTAATGGTCAGCCATGGGATTTAGACCGTCTCTATGGCGGAGTGCATGTACTGCCGCCTTATCAGAAAGCGCACGGGTCAGACTGGTATAAGGGTACGGCAAATGCGATTTATCAGAATATATCATTTATTGAGCGCTATGACCCGAAATACGTTATCATTCTTTCGGGCGATCAGATTTGTAAACAGGACTACAGTGATTTCCTGGAATTCCATAAGGAGAAGAACGCGGAATTCAGCGTTGCCGTTATGGAGGTTCCGTGGGAGGAGGCATCCCGTTTTGGCCTGATGGTAGCCGATGAGAATGATAAGATTACAGAGTTCCAGGAAAAACCGAAGGAGCCTAAATCTAATCTGGCTTCTATGGGCATCTATATTTTCAACTGGGATATTTTAAAGAAGTATCTGGAAGAGGACGAGGCGGACCCGAATTCAGAGAATGACTTTGGCAATAATATTATTCCCAATCTGCTTCGTGATAAACGGCAGATGTACGCTTATCATTTTAACGGGTACTGGAAGGATGTAGGAACCATTTCTTCTTTGTGGGAAGCGAATATGGAGGTTCTGGACCCTGAGCACAGCGGTATCAATCTTTTCGACGAGGATTGGAAGATTTACAGCCGTAATGCAGGTATGACAGGGCACAAGATCAACACGGGCGCAGTGGTGGAAAACGCTTTGATTACAGATGGATGCCGGATTAAAGGTACGGTAAAGCATTCTGTTCTTTTTGGCGGTGTTAAAGTAGAAGCCGGTGCGGTTGTGGAGGATGCCGTTGTCATGGGCGGTACAACGATCAAGGCCGGCGCGGTTGTGAGACACTGTATCGTGGCAGAGAATGTGACGATCTGTGAGAACGCTGTGGTAGGCGCAATGCCCACAGAGGAAGAAAGCGGCGTAGCGACCATCGCTTCGGGCGTTATCATTGGCGAGAATGTTGTGATAGGTCCCAATGCTATGATAAATAAAAATGTAGAAGGTGGTGAAGTAGAATGATAAAATCAAGCACAAATATAGTCGGTATTATTTTCCCTAACAGTTATGATGCTTTGGTTCCGGAACTGGTCAGTGTGCGTTTGATGGCGTCTATCCCTTTTGCCAGCCGTTATCGTATCATTGATTTTATCCTGTCCAGTATGACACATTCCGGCATTGACAATATTTCTGTGATTGTAAATAAGAACTATCATTCCCTGATGGATCATCTGGGATCCGGGCGTGAGTGGGATTTGGTCCGCAAGAACGGCGGCTTACATATTTTCCCGCCTTTTGCAGAGAAGGAAGTGGGCGGCCCTTATGTGGGACGTGCAGGTGCCCTGGCAAATCTTCTGGATTTCTTAAAAGACCAGAAAGAAAAATATGTGGTCATGTCAGATACTAATGTGGTGGTGAACTTTGATTTCAATGCTATGATTCAGGCACATGCGGACAGTGCGGCGGATATCACGATTGCTTACAATGAGCAGGAGCTTCCGAAGGAGCTGTTGGATTATCAGACCAGTGACAGGATTTTCTATTACACCTTCGATTTGGAGCAGGGACGTATTCGCAAAGTGAGCATCAATCCGAAGACAAGCGGCGTACAGAATACTTCTATGAATATTTTTGTGATTAACCGGGAGCTTTTGATTGAGCTGATCAGCACGGCGTATATGCAGGGAAGGTCCTTCTTCATGCGCGACGTGATTATGCCGCAGCTTAGCAAGCTGAACGTACAGGCATACAAGTACACGGGTTATGTGGCTCGTATCACCGGTATGAAGAGTTATTTTGAAGAGAATATGAAGCTTCTGGATGATTATAACCTGGATGCTCTGTTCTCGGCAGCGCCTATTTATACGAAGATTCGCGGCGATAATCCGACTCATTACAAGGATGGGGCAAAGATTCAGAATGTGATGATGGCAGACGGCTGTGTGATTGAAGGCGAAGTGGAAAACAGCGTGATTTTCCGTGGCGTTAAAGTTGGTAAAGGCGCTAAGATTAAGAATTGTATTCTGATGCAGGACACCGTGGTGGAAGCTGGTGCCAATGTGGAGTATCTCATTACTGACAAGAACGTTACCATCACAGCCGGCAAGGAGATGAAGGGTACGGATACCTTCCCGGTTTATATTGAGAAGTTTAAGACCGTGTAATGAATGGTATGAGGCGTGCTGTGTCCTCAAATATGCATAGTCAGCAGAGATTTGACAGTAAAATTATAAATCTATCAACGAATATAGAGCGGAGGGAAATGTTATGCACAGTGAAAATATATCGGCTGCAGAGGCACTTAAGAAACTGCAGGAAGGAAATAAGCGTTATCTGCAGGCAGAGACGAATCCAGGGGATGTTTCGCCCAAGATCAGACAGAAAACTTGTGACGAGGGTCAGATTCCTTACGCGATTGTTATAACATGTTCAGATTCCAGAGTAATACCGGAGAGTATTTTCGCAGCTGGAATCGGCGAATTGTTTGTCATTCGCGTGGCGGGAAATGTGATGGATAATCATCAGCTGGGAAGTGTTGAATATGCGGCAGATCACCTTGGATGCAAACTGGTGGTAGTGCTCGGACATGAACACTGCGGCGCTGTAGGAGCGGCGTTAGAGGGAAATCCGGGCGGATTCATTCAATACATAACAGATGAAATTCACAGAGCCATCGGTGATGAGAAGGATGAGTATAAGGCGTGTTGTCTGAATGTTAAGCGGGCAGTGGAGCTGATTAGAGAAAAGCTCGACATGCATGATAAGGAAGATGGTGTTAAAGTATGCGGGGCATACTACCATATCGGCAGCGGTGAAGTGGAATATCTTGATATGTAACAGACAGGCATGATAAAAGGAGCCATTTTTGCATGGATTGTGCAAAAATGGCTCCTTTTTATAATATATTTATAAAAATCGTCAAACTAATATTGTGAGTTGATGAAGGATGTGTTATTCTTAACATAACAAATGTAAAGGAGACAGGGGAGTATGGAGATGATATTTCATTTGCTCATATGCATTTTTATGTTCTTGTTTGTGGCGATGATTGTGGTTTTTAATGTGGCACGAGTTGTATACTGGATTAAGTGTATTAGGATTAAGGACTGCAGTAAGCGGAGCTGCCGCTTTAAAACGTTTTGCTATAAGTATTATGAGTCCTATTCAAAGGAGGAGATTGCGAGATTGCAAAAATTTCTGGAAGAGAGCAATCTTTCTGATGAGGTAGTGTCCAAAGAAGAGCGCGATAGAAGACTTAAAGAAAAATATAAAAGATGATTTAATTTTAAAATCTATGAAAAGAGAAGACAACAGCAGAGGTCTAAGAAGATTAGTTTAAAGGCAAAAATGCGAGAATGAATTGTTAAATTCAGATTTAATGTCGGAAAAGTCATGTGGAGGCCATATTAGTACAAGGTCTCCACATGGGATATAGAACCATCTGTTATCTTAAATCTCCAAATGGAATGTTCGGGAATTCTGTGCTCTGTCAAATAGTAACTGTTATCTATGAAAGTCACGTAATATGGCGTGCCTCCGCCTATGAAGCACTCATACACGTCTTCATATTTTCCTTCAATTAATTTCGATAAATCGTCTGTGTGTACCATGGTGGCATAGTCCTGATTACCATTAATATCAGTTGATATTGTAATGAAGTAGTGGTTTTCGGCTATGGTCAGCTGAACCATACCGGCCATGGAGTCCGGAACGGGATAGGTCTTTCGAATTTCGAAAGTATCAAGGTCCGCCTGTAGGATGGCGGGGCTTCCGAGTATGCCGGAGACGAAGTAGATATCGTTACCGGAAATGGTGAAAGATCTCACATAGGTGCCCGCAAGCTGTTCGATCTGATGGATTTTGGTCAGATGCATACGGCTGTCGTCCGGGTCGTGACGAAAGAGATACATTTCGCCGCTCATGGAACTTAAGGCATAGAAGGTCTGTGTGTTTTGGTCATATATGATATAGTGGGGGCGGCTGCCGATTTCTGTAAAAGTCTGGGTGTGATAGAAAACGCCCTCTTTTTTCTCAAAGACCAGAATCTGGTTATTCTCCGTATCATCTACCAGATATACCAGTCCGTCGCTGGCCAGGGTGTGGCCTTTGCTGATTTCGTTGGTCATAACTTGCCACTTGGAGAGCGGGTCGGTGAGATTGTCATGATAAATCACCTGGTCATGGTAGCAGTCAACGATAAAGTAGGTATCCTCCACTTTAGTGATATAGGTGGGTACACTCAAATCAGGATAAGGATTTGTAGGAATGGAGGCAGGAGACAGGAAGGTGTTTTCCTGATTGTTTATATCAAATACAATTTCCGAGGCACGAAGGGATTCCTCACTGGCAAGGACAGCAGATGGTTTGCGGCTGGAACTGTCTGTGGCGCAGGCCGTCAGGACGGCGAAGAGGGCCAGAATTAGGAGCAGATATGGAATTGTTTGGCGTCTTACGGGAGTTGGATGCATGGCATGTTTCTCTTTTCTGTCAGGGTTTTTGTCTTCGAGCGCTTTGTGTGCCGGGACAGGTTTACTACGCCTATTCTAGCGGTTTTCCATTTATTTATCAATATCTTTTGTTTTTATGGATATTATAGGGGGAGCATGGTACAATTGACGCAGAGTCAGCACTCTGCGCCTTAAGAATTACTTCGGTATTCTTGTTGAAGCCGCGTAGAGGAAAAACATCGGTAAAATACTATAATAGCACAAAAAGAGATGGTTTATAGATGCCTGATATGTCATGTGAAACGGATACAAAAATAAATACACTGCCAAAGGGCTATAACGCCGCGTTTGGCATTCTCTCGGCTCTGGCTATCGTTATGGTGGCGGCGGGGCATCTGGGTTATAATATTCTGACCGTGGGAGATCTCTTTCCCTATTATTCCTTTCATGTACCGCTCTTTATGTTTATTTCCGGCTACTTTTATAAGAAAGAAGAGCAGCAGCGGCCTTATTTCTATATCAAAAAGAAAGCCTGCAGACTGCTTGTCCCTTATTTTATCTGGAATGTGATTTATGGTCTGATTGCCTGGGGGCTGCGTGCCGGCGGTAACTTTACGCTGGGGGAGCCGATTACTGTCAAGACACTGTTTCTGGATCCTTTTCTGAATGGTTATCAGTATCTTTATCATTTCGCGGCCTGGTTTGTGCCGGTGCTTTTTGTCATAGAGGTGATGAATCTGTTCATGCGGATGGTGCTTAGGGCAGTTCATTTAGAGGATGAGCGGCTGATTCTTGCCGGAACCCTGGCGGTGGGCATGACGGTGGTATGGCTTTCCATTACCGGGCATGTGTGGGGCCTATATAAGATGCCGGGAAGGATTCTCTTCCTCTACCCCTGTTTCCAGATGGGACAGTTCTACCGTTGTAAGCTGGAGGCCCATGACAGGCTGGGAAACCTGCCCTATTTTGCCATTGTTCTGGGAATACAGGTGTTATTGAATTTGTGTTGTAACGGGCTGGCATACAGCAGCGTGTGGTGTACGGCTTTTGCCAACGGCCCGGTGATTCCTTATGTGACGGTGGTAACAGGGATAGCATTCTGGCTGCGGGTGGCGAAAGTTCTTGCGCCCGTCTGCGGAGGAAACAGGGCGGTGGTTTGTCTGGGGCAGAATACCTTTTCGGTGATGATGCACCATATCATGGTATTTATGCTGATTAAAATGATGCTGGCCGGTATTGCCGGGCGAACAGGATATCTGGCGGATTTCGACTTTGAACGATTCTATACGGATATTGATTATTGTTATCTGGTAAAAGGCTCGGAGGCTTTCAAGATGGTCTATCTGGCGGCGGGCATTGTGCTGCCGCTTATGTTGCAGCGGGGACTTGCGGTTTTGCGGATGAGGGCAGGGCGCCTGCTTCATCGTCTGGGGCGAAATGTGGATTTGTTTTAAAGGGTGAGCCGCAAAGCGGCGTCCAATGCCCTGCGGGTTTGAATTGCAATCGGCGGGGGAGTGTGATACGCTATTGACGGAATCAAGCTTTGGTGGATTACTTTTGGGAGGAAAAGATATGCCGGCTATAGAGACGATCTGGGTACAGGTTATTACGATGCTGTGTCTGCTTGCAGGCATATTGCTTTGTGTACGGCACTTTATGCGCTGGCATATGGTGCGGATATATAATTGGGATGGTAAAAGATACCGGTTTCTGGGAAGAGAATACCTGAGAAAGATAAATGGCACATATGTCATAAATATGCGGGAACGACTAGGGGATATGTCCTATACCACCAGATATCGGGTATCAGCCTCCCCGGCATTTGTAAAAAGGCATCGGTATGGCAGTCTGCTTTTACGGGCGGGACGAAGTGAAGCCTGGCTTCCCATCGAGGAGCGGATGCTGCAGGATATTTATTATCGAAATGTAAGGATTCAGTAGAGCTGCTTGACAGGCAGCAACTGTTTAGATATAAGGAAAGGTGGAACTATGATTACAGTCAGCCTGTGTATGATCGTAAAAAATGAAGAGCAGATTTTACAAAGATGTCTGGATAGTCTGGCAGGCCTGATGGATGAGATTATCATTGTGGATACGGGGTCAACGGATGCCACGAAGGAGATTGCGGCCAAGTACACGGACAAAGTCTATGATTTTGTCTGGATTGATGATTTCTCGGCAGCCCGCAATTTTGCTTTTTCCAAGGCCGGGATGGAGTATATTTATTCGGCGGATGCGGACGAGATGTTAGATGAGAAGAACCGGGCGGCCTTTTTACAGTTAAAGCAGACTCTTCTGCCGGAGATTGAGATTGTGCAGATGTATTATGCTAACCAGCTTTCCCACGGAACTATCTACAACTTTGACAAAGAACTGAGACCCAAGCTTTTTAAGAGAAACAGGACCTTTTGGTGGCAGGGCGCCGTTCATGAACAGGTAGCAATTACGCCTGTTATTTATGACAGCGAAATAGAGATATGCCACATGCCCCAGAACAGCCATAAAGACAGGGATTTGGCGGCTTTTGAGAGATTGACGAGGGCAGGGGAGATTCTGGATAAGAGGCTCCACAATATTTATGCGAAGGAGCTTTTTATTTCCGGAGAGGAGAAGGATTTCCTGGCGGCCAGAGCTTTCTTTCAGGCATCCTGCACGGACAGTATGCGGGGGGATGAGGAGCTTAAAGAGGCGGCCTGTGTGGCGGCCCGGGCGGCCCGGCTTGCAGGGGATGTGGCGGACTTTTTTAAATATGCCATGAAAGTGGTTGCCTGCGACGGCTGTGCGGAGATCTGCTGTGAATTGGGAGAATATTACAGGCAGATTGAGGATTATGACGAGGCTGTGGTGTGGTTTTATAATGCGGCTTACGAGACGGAGTGTATCTTAAGTGTCCGCAGCGGGAGAGAAATTCCGTTAAAGGGACTGGCAGACTGTTACCGGGCGCTTGGCAATGCGGAGCAGGTGGCAGAGTATGAGCGGCTTTTGCAGGAACATAAGGCGTAATAGGGATATGTTTTGGCGAATGCGAAGATGCCGCATTTTGCAGGGAAATAGAGAGCCATAAGGAGCCAGAACATATGCCCAATTATGATAGATGTATAACAGATATGAGAAAGCGAGAAGAATGACAATATGAAATGGGAAGAAAATGTACGTAAGGTGACGCCGTATGTGCCGGGAGAACAGCCAAACCAGCCAGGTGTTATTAAATTGAATACCAATGAGAGTCCTTACCCGCCGGCACCGGGGGTGTCTGCGGCCCTGGAGCGGCTTTCGGCGGACAGGATGCGTCTTTATCCGGCGTTCCCGGAGCAGACGGCTCTGGCGGAGGAACTGGCTGAATATTATCATGTGGGAAGGGACCAGATTTTTATCGGCGTGGGGTCGGACGATGTGCTGTCTATGGCATTCATGACTTTCTTTCATGGGAACAGGCCTATTTTGTTTCCGGATATCACCTATTCCTTCTATGATGTCTGGGCGGAAGTTTATGGGATTCCTTATGAGACAAGGGCGTTGGATGAACAGTTCTGCATCAGGCCGGGGGACTATTGTCAGCCAAACGGCGGGGTGATTTTTCCCAATCCCAATGCGCCTACCGGGATACTCATGGGGTTAGACCAGGTGGAGGAGATTGTGGCGGCTAACCGGGATGTGGTGGTGATTGTGGACGAGGCATATATCGACTTTGGCGGCGTAAGCGCGGTGCCTTTGCTTGATATGTATGATAATCTTTTGGTGGTGCAGACTTTTTCGAAGTCCCGCTCTATGGCGGGGATGCGTATCGGTTATGGGCTTGGCAGTCCCCGGTTAATCAAGTATCTGCATGACGTAAAGTATTCCGTCAATTCTTACACTTTGAATTATCCGACCCTGGAACTGGGCGTGGAAGCGGTGCGGGATAGGGCGTATTTCAAATCCTGCTGTGATAAGATTATCAAAACCCGGGCGCGGGCGGAGGCAGAACTTGCAAAACGGGGCTTTACATTCCCCCAATCCTATGGTAATTTCATCTTTGCATCTCATCAGAAGGTACAGGCGAAAGAAATCTTTGCAGGGTTGAAAGAAAATGACATTTATGTCAGGTGGTGGAACAAGGAGCGGATTGACAATTACCTGCGTATCACCATCGGCACGGACGAACAGATGGAAGCGTTGTATGCGGCCCTGGATAAGGTCTGCGGCAGATGATTTTAAAGTATTCTTTTCGCAGGCAGGAAGCTGACAGCAAGAATTTACTGATGAAATAGACATATACTTATATTAATGAAGAGACGATAAAGGACAGGGGCGCGGCACTAGACGGCGGCTCGTCCTGATAGGGGAGGATTTAAGTATGGAAAGTTTAGCAGTTGCATTTGCCAATACGCTGGGAAAGTATGTGGCCAAAGAAGTGGTGGTTTTTATCATCTCCATGATTCCCATCCTGGAGCTTCGCGGCGGCCTGATTGTGGCTTCCCTGTTGCAGGTGCCGATTACCACGGCCATTCCTTTTTGTATCATTGGCAATATTATTCCGATTCCTTTTATCCTGCTTTTTATCAAGCAGGTCTTCAAATGGCTGAAGAAGATTAAACTGTTCCAGGGCATCATTGAGAAGCTGGAGAACCGTGCCATGGGCAAAAGCGACAGCATCAAGAAATATGAGTTCTGGGGCCTGGTGCTCTTCGTGGGAATTCCCCTGCCGGGTACGGGAGCGTGGACGGGTTCCTTGATTGCGGCGCTTCTGGATATTGATTTCAAGAAGGCAATCCTGGCGGAACTGCTTGGCATTGCCATCGCTACGATTATCATGTCCGTCTTTTCCTATGGACTTCTGGGAGCACTGCTGGGTTAAACAGGGAAAAGTTTGTCATGCTTGTGACAGATGAGGCATAATGTGATGAAAGAGAAGAAGAGAGCGGCCCTGACGGGAGGGTTGATTGCAGCGCTTCTTGCAGGCGCCGTATTGGCGGGTTTTTTTGCAGTCAGACATGACAGCGGCAGGGAGAACAAAAACCTTGCCAGGAAAAGGGGCGTCATTGCTTCCTGCGACAGTGTGGAGAAAGAGCATCTGTCTGCGGCCATGGCCATTGACGGAGATGATGAGACACTGTCTTCCCGCTGGTCGAGTGAGAATAATTGGGAGGATGCTTCCCATTATATACAACTGGAATTTCCGGAAGAAATTTCAGTTTCTTTTGTTGTACTGAAATGGGAGCGCAGAAATGTGATTTCCTATGCGCTGGAAGGCTCTCTGGATGGTGAAACCTGGGAGATGCTGCAGAGTTTCGACAAGGCGCCGGCGGCCAAGCGTCAGGAAATCGTTCTGGAGGAAGCCGTGCAGGTGCGGTATCTGCGCCTGTCTACCTATGGGGTGTCGAAAGAGGAGTCTGATTATTCTAACCTGTATCAGAACGTGTCACTTTATGAATTTGAGGTCTATGCGGACAAGCCTGCGGCTTATCTTTTAAAACCACCTGTTATTAAAACGGAAAAGAACGGAGACAGACGACTGGTTATGGCGGAGGCGCCCGCAGGATACCGCGTTACCTACCTCGGTGCGGATTTGGAGCAGGTGATCGGAGCAGAGGGCACGGTTTATGAGACCATTCAGGACAAAGAGGTGACGGTGGGATACCAGGTGGAGGATATGAGCGGCCGGGAGGATACCAGAGAGGTTTCTTTTACCGTGCAGGTGCCTGCGGCAGAGGGGAACGTTTCACAGGCTGAGGAAGTGATCAATGCATGTCCAAAGGAATGTGTTCCCGCTATAGCTGAGTGGTGCGGCGGGACGGGATATTTTGAAGTGGGAGACAAATCGCGGATTATTGTGGGCGTGGACGAGCAGGACCTCTGGGAGGCGGCTAAACTTTTTGCCAGACAGTATGCGGATTGTTCGGACAGCCCCCAAATGACAGTCTGTAAGGGAAGTATAGAGGATGTGCGGCCGGGAGATATTTACTTAGGGTACACAGAGCAGAACAATGGGTTAGGAGAAGAAGGGTATACCTGTGATATAAGTGACAAATGTGTCATAAGGTCGGAGAGTGTGACCGGCATACGCTGGGGAACCGTCACGATGATGGAGATGCTGCCCAAGGCACCCCAGGGGAAAATCCGGGATTATCCCCTCTATAGGGTGCGGGGATTCGGTATCGATGTGGCCAGAAAACCGGTGTCTTTGGAGACGCTGTATCGTATGATGGAGACAATGTCCTGGTATAAGATGAATGATTTTGCGATTCATTTCAATGACAATACCATTCTTGCCACCAGCGGCCTGACCGATTCAGCCGAGCAGGCCATGACGGCGGACAGTGCTTTCCGGCTGGCATCGGATATGGTCAATGAGAGGGGGGAGCCTTTGACCTCTCAGGAATATGCCTATACGAAAGAAGAGATAGACCAGTTGATTGAGACAGCCAGGATATATGGGGTGAGGGTGGTGCCGGAGATTGATACGCCGGCCCATTCCCTGGCCATTACCAAGCTGTTTCCTGCATATGCCCTGCGCACCAGCAATGAATCGGTAGACCAGATTGATTTAGGAAAAGAAGAGGCGGTGGAGCTGGTGGAGCAGTTATGGCAGGAAGCGCTTGCCCAGGATAGCGGCGCTTTTAGGAAGGCGCCTGTTGTGAACATCGGCATGGATGAATATTATGGAGACGGAGAGCAGTATAGACAGTTCCTTGTGAGAATCAATAACCTGGTGCAGGCCTACGGCAAACAGGTGCGGCTGTGGGGGAGTCTCAGCAATATGGGGGGTACTACGATGCCTTCCCCGGAAAATCTGCAGATGAACCTATGGAGTACCCAGTGGGCGGACCCTCAGCAGATGTATGAGGCGGGTTATTCCTTGATCAATATGCAGAACAGCCACCTTTATATCATACCGGGCGGCGGATATGACTGTCTGGACGTCAGGGAATTGCATGAAAATTGGGCCCCTAATAAGTTTTATGATTATAACCAGATGGAGATCATTCCGGCTTATTCGCCAAAGATGCTGGGTGCCGCCTATATGATCTGGAATGATATGAGCGGCAGTCTGGATATTGGTATCAGCGAGTATGATTTGTTTGTGCGTTTCGAAGAGCCCCTAGCGGTATTGTCCGTGAAACTTTGGGGAGCCTCGGAACCGGAAGAGGATGTACAGAAGCTAAATGAACCGGAATCATCAGATAAACAGTCTATGGAGGATGCATTGCCAAAAGTCTATAACCACAAGGTTAAAATGCACAGTCTGAGAGCGTATGAAGATGCAAAGGCGGCAGTGCCCGATTATGAGATACGGATGAAGGTGTGGCTGGAGCCAGGGACAGGCGCCCAAAGCGGGCGGATTCAACCAGCCCAGGGGCGTGAAGAGCGGCCCCAGGAAGGGCAAGACAGTGCCTGCCAGGAACAGATTCTTGCAGAGGGAGACGGCGCATACGCGAAGTGGGCTTTTTACGCGGTGGAACCGGATACGGGCAGGGTTGGTTTTACCAGAGAGGGACGGACCTACACCTTTGACTATACCCTGCCGGAGGGAGAATGGGTGAATCTGAAAGTAAAGGGTGTGCCGGGAAAAGTGACCCTTTATGTGGAAGATGAAGAGATAGAGACGGTGGGCAGTGACGAGCCCTTTGCAGAACATGCAACTTTTGTGTTTCCCTTAGAGAGGATAGGCCGGCAGACTTCCCATTTTGACGGGGAAATGGAGCTGGAAGTACTGTTTGCAGGAGAGGAGCAGCAGGGTTGTTGACTGCTTGTGCGGACTGGAAGAAGGACGGTTTGATGATGGCGGCAGGAGAGATGATTTAGGCGTGGAGGAGTCAATGGAAGCATACACGGATTTTGCACAGGTATATGATGAGTTTATGGATGAGACGCCCTATGAGGAGTGGTGTGCATTCCTGGTGGAAATGTTGGAAAAATATGGGGTGAAGGAGGCTTCAGGGCTGGAGCAGGAAGAGGAATCGGATAAGCAGACGGCCCGGAATCTCAGGCAGGAAAAAAACACCATATTGGATTTGGGTTGCGGCACCGGCACATTGACAGAACTTCTGGCCAGGAAAGGATATGATATGATTGGCCTGGATAATGCCCAGGAGATGCTGCAGATCGCCAGGGAGAAGCGGGACGCGTCGGGACTGGATATTTTGTACTTGCTGCAGGATATGCGGGAATTTGAGCTTTACGGCACGGTAGGCGCGGTGGTCAGCGTATGCGATTCCATCAATTACCTGTTAGAAGAAGGGGATATCTTACGGACTTTCCGGCTGGTGCATAATTATCTGTATCCGGGCGGCGTTTTTCTCTTTGATTTTAATACCGTGTACAAGTATGCCTGTGTGATAGGCGATACGACCATTGCGGAGAACCGGGAAGACTGCAGTTTCATCTGGGAAAATTATTACCATGAAGAGAAAGAGATAAATGAATATGACTTGACAATCTTTGCCAGAGGAGCGGGAGAAGAAGGGTTTCGCAGGTTTCAGGAGACCCATTATCAGCGGGGATATGAGATAGACCAGATGTGCAGGCTGGTAGAGGAGGCAGGACTTCAGGTTTTGGAGACCTTAGACGCGGATACCCACGGCGCCGTGACAAAGGAAAGTGAGAGGATTTATGTTGTGGCTAAGAAGGCGTGAGGGAACTGGAACAAAAAGTGCGGGTATCCGCAATAATTATTCGAGATGGACAAAGTTATAAACGAAACGAAGGCAGAAAGGAATAAATAACATGGGAGATTATTTAGTGAGAGCAACGGCGGCGGATGCGCAAATCCGGGCATTTGCGGTTACTTCCAGACAGCTGGTGGAAGAGGCGCGCAAGGCCCATAATACAAGTCCTGTGGTGACGGCGGCTTTGGGACGTCTGATGACGGGCGCAGTGATGATGGGCAGTATGCTAAAGGGCGATCAGGACATGCTTACCTTGCAGATTCATGGTGCAGGCCCGGTGCATGGGCTGACAGTGACGGCGGATGCCAAAGGGAATGTAAAGGGGTACGCGGACAATCCGCAGGCCATGATGCCGCCAAATCACTTGGGCAAACTGGATGTGGGCGGAGTGATTGGTCCTGGTGTACTCACGGTCATGAAAGATATGGGCTTAAAGGAACCCTACGCGTCTAATATCGAGCTTAAAACGGGAGAGATCGGAGATGATCTGACTTATTACTTTGCAGCTTCCGAGCAAGTACCCTCCAGTGTGGCGCTGGGGGTGCTGATGGAGAAAGATAATAGGGTACGCCAGGCAGGAGGGTTTATCATTCAACTGATGCCCTTTACGGCGGATGATGTGATTGACAGGCTGGAGCAGAAGTTATCAGCCATGAAATCGGTGACGGCCATGTTGGAGGAGGGGAATACCCCGGAGCAGATATTGGAGATGGTGTTAGGGGACCTGGGATTGGAGATTACGGATACCATGCCGGTACAGTTTGCGTGCAACTGCAGCAAGGAACGTGTGGAGAAGGTGTTAGTCAGTCTCGGGAAGACGGATTTACAGGAGATGATTGCAGAAAATAAGGAAGTAGAGCTACATTGCCACTTCTGTAACAAGAATTATATCTTTACAGTGGAGGAACTGAGGAGAATCAAAGACGGCATAAAAGATAAAACATGATTTAATCATAGTATTTTGATGAAATATATGATGAAAAAACGTTAATTTTGCAAGCCTTCAGGAGAGAAAAAAGAAACAATAAAAACAAGTGTAATTTGCAAGCCTACATGGATAAAACACTGATAAACAGGGGAAAGTAACAAAAGCATAAAATATAGACACACATGTAATGAAAAGAAAAGCTGGAGAGAAGAAAATAGTGGGTTGAGGGCGTAGTAGAAAAAATGGCATTTGTTTATTTTTTCCTCAAAAGAAGCAAGACAGCTAGACGAGGAGGACGGAGAGCCGATGAAGGCGTGCGAGAGCCGTCTGAAATGCAAAAATAGTTTTGCGAATAGTTATTAAAACGCTAAATCATGATTTAATCGAAATTTTCTTATGGATTGTCATTATGATGCCATGGGGAAGAGAAATATAGGAAACAGAGAAAACGTAGATTTTATAAAGGTTTTTAAAATATATAACTATTGTTATTTGTTTCGTAACGTTTGATATATAACAGGGAATACATTTTGCGGCTTTGAAAAATAGAGATTTTTTCGAAAAAAGAGGCTTAAATGAAGATATAAATTATCGGGCTTTGTAGATGCGAATAAACGCAGGAAATTCCTTAATAATATCAAGAATAAACAGAGAATTATAGTATCATATCACAAGGGAAGAGAGGCAGGGACAGTACATGAAGCATGGATTTATCAAAGTGGCGGCGATGACGCCCAAGATTAAGGTGGCAGATCCTATTTACAATGCGAAGGAGATTGGTAAGGGAATTGAGGAGGCGCTTTCCAAAGGAGCAAAGATTGTTGTCTTCCCCGAGCTTTGTCTGACAGGTTACACCTGTGGGGATTTGTTTTTACAAGAAAGGCTGCTTTCCCAGGCGGCGGAGTCCCTTGATACGGTGGCGGAGGCTACGGAAGGGTCAGAGGCGCTGGTTTTTGTAGGTCTGCCGCTGATAAAAGATTATAAGCTCTATAATGTGGCGGCCGTGCTGCAAAACGGGGAGATATTGGCCTTTATTCCTAAGCGTTTTATTCCCGCTTATGGGGAATTCTATGAGACAAGACATTTTGCGCCGGGGAATACGGAACCGGAACCTTATTACTATAAGGAAAAGGAAGTGCCTTTTGGGACGGACATTTTATGCAGGGTGGACAGTATGCCGGGCCTGGTGGTAGGCTGTGAGATCTGCGAGGATATCTGGGTGCCGGAATCACCGGCTACAGCCCATGCGCTGGCCGGGGCAACTGTGATCGTGAATCTGTCAGCTTCCAATGAGACCATTGGAAAGGATGTCTACAGAGAGATGCTGGTGAAATCCGCCAGTGCCAGACAGATTTCTGCCTACGTCTATGCTTCCGCCGGGGAAGGGGAATCCACCCAGGATTTGGTGTTCGGCGGGCATAATATCATAGCGGAGAACGGCACCATATTGGCACAGGCGAAACGGTTTGTACCGGAAAACCTTTATGCGGACATTGATATTCACAGGATTTGTCATGAGCGGCGCAGGATGAGTACCTACCATCCGGAAACGATGCGCAGGCATACCATACTGCCTGTGTCTATGGAGGAGGAAGAGACCCCTTTGACGAGAACTTTCAGCCCGAAGCCTTTCGTACCGGCAAGGCAGGAGGAACGGGATAAGCGGTGTGATGAGATATTATCCATCCAGTCTTATGGACTTAGGAAACGATATGAACACACCGGCTGTCAGTCGGCAGTGATCGGCATATCCGGCGGCCTAGATTCCACCCTGGCGCTGCTAGTAACGGTGAGGACTTTTGATATGCTGGGTCTTAGCCGGGATAAAATAACATCTGTTACAATGCCCTGCTTTGGCACCACAGACAGAACTTATGACAATGCCTGTAAGCTGGCAAAGGTTCTGGGGACCACCTTGCGGGAGGTGGATATCAGGGAAGCGGTGACAGTACATTTTCGGGATATCGGACAGAATATGGAGAAGCAGGATGTGACCTATGAGAACGGACAGGCCAGAGAGCGGACGCAGGTACTGATGGATATTGCCAACCAGACGGGCGGTCTGGTCATCGGGACAGGGGATATGTCGGAGCTGGCGCTGGGCTGGGCTACTTATAACGGAGATCATATGTCCATGTATGGTGTCAATGCCGGAGTCCCGAAGACGCTGGTGCGCCATCTGGTCCGCTATTACGCGGATATCTGCGGTGACAATCAGCTGCAGGCCCTTCTTTTGGATATACTGGATACCCCTGTCAGCCCGGAACTTCTGCCGCCGGTAGACGGTGTCATTTCCCAGAAGACGGAGGATTTGGTGGGGCCTTACGAGCTGCATGATTTCTTCCTATATTATATGCTGCGCTGTGGGTTTGAACCGGCAAAGGTCTATCGGGTGGCCTGTATGGCATTTCAGGATATTTATGACAAAGATGTCATATTGAAATGGTTAAGGATATTCTATCGGAGATTTTTTGCCCAGCAGTTTAAGCGTTCCTGCCTGCCGGACGGGCCCAAAGTGGGAAGTGTTGCGGTCTCGCCCAGAGGAGATCTGCGGATGCCGTCCGATGCTTGTGCCGAGATTTGGCTGGCGCAGCTTGCGGAGTTATAGGAGGGGAGAAGAAGCTGTTATGATAAGAGGGTAATATCTGACCAGTTTCGTGGAAACCCCATTGTTCTATAGAGCTGTTCCTCTGAAAGATGGGGACAGTTTTGGACAATATGAATGAAGAGTTCAGACAGCTTACACTTGAATTGTTCGAACTCTTCTTTTTTAATAAGGTAGTACAGAGCAATTACCACGGAGAACAAATCCTGTTTTCCCATCATGTATTGTCCGCTATGCTGAGAGATTTCCAGTTTCTTATGGAGTGTAGTATCTGGTATTGTCTCACGTATACGAAAAGAAAACAATCTTTCACCATGCGCGCAGACATTACGGCAGCGCGCAAGCACAGTGATAAACTGATGTAGTGACCGCTCTGTCACATGTGGAAATTTCTGGCTTATTTTAGATTGTATATCATTTGGAATGTATTGGTGTATTTTGGATACTTGCCCGAATGTCATTGCGTTCATGGCAACCCACAAAGGTATGTTGCCATACTTATTTGCGTGATGATTCATATAGGCATAGCGACTTGGCAGTGAAATGGTTTTTTGAAGGGAAGAGACCAGTTTATGTACTTCCGCCGTGCTTTTTTGTGTCAGCGAGTAATTGTCGGGATTGAGGTATGCTTGCTGACCTGCCCCGTATTTTTCACAAAAATGATAGGAGGTAACGGATTTTATATGGCGTTCTATGTGCAAAATATATTTTAAAAACAGGGTTCTCAGCTCTTCATCAAAATAATACAGCGCGACCAGCTCTTCAAAGGTTACACCATATAAATATTTGCCTGATGAAGCATGTTTAAATGGTTCTTTATAGCCGCTGATCAAAGAATAATAGCCTATCTGTTCCAAAGTCTCCATTGCGGATTTTCTATCTGGAATACAAAGATTTTTTTCCAGAAGCAGTTTTTCAACTTGTTGTTCGTATGTAAAAAATATCTGTGGCAATTTCTTTCCTCCCAATATTATATGAAAAAGGAGCCCACGCATGGACTCCCTGGGCCACGCGCCTCGCAAGCAACGCAGCACAACCACTACCCTATAATATACTGGAAAGACATATATAAGTCAATCCGTTTTATGGGCTATCTATAGTATATGCAGATTTTTGTTTTATATGTTCACCGTCCCCCATGCTCATTTCTCCACTGTCTGGGAGAAATTCCATACACATTCTTAAAAGCCCTGGAAAAATGCAGTTGGTTTGGATAACCCACTGCATTTCCTATGTCCGCAATCGAAAGCTCTGTCAGCTTTAGCAGTTCGGCGGCCTTAGACATGCGGTAGGAGATGAGAAATTCCTGGGGCGACTTTCCCATATTTTCATGAAATATCTTTCCGAAATAACTTCGGTTGAGGCCGCAGGAGGCGGCGATGGTCTCCACGGTGATGTCATTCTGGAAATTCTGTTCAATATAAGAGATCGCTTCTTTGATATAGAAATCCCGCAGGCTGTTGCCTTTATTAATCTGCGTGGAAGAGGCGGAGCGCATGAAGTAATCGATAAAGAGGAAGAGATGGCCGATCAGGTGAAAGGGGGATTCGTTTCCGTGGTTGACGATATACAGCATCTCTTCCTTCATAGTTTCTGCAATATCTTTATAGCGTGCCTTATAGATTGGCTGATTTAGGCTTAAGCCCGTCAATTCGACAGCTTCCTTGGCACGCAGTCCATCAAATTCAAGCCATGTATATTCCCAGGGAATTTCATGGTCAGCGATATATGTGCACACTTGATGAGGAAAGATCATGAAGCCCTGTCCACTTTTGACCTGGTAGGTAACGGATTGCCCCTGGGTATTTTCAGCAATCAGGGTGCCCGTACCGGACAGACACAAGTGGAAGAGATAGTGATTTCTGGCGGCGGGTCCGAAAGAGTGAGAAGGGTCGCACTGCTCCCAGCCGAACTGATAGAGACCAAGATCAATAAAGTTTTCACTGGGAAAAACAGAAAAAATCACTTCGCTCATAGTTGTCCTTTCTTTTTCATATAATAGTAACATCTCTATTATATACCAAAATGCTAGTTCATTTCAAACAAAAGAGGTAAAAGCGGCATTAAGGCATATAACATGTTAAATAGGGCTATTTATTGATAGCAAAATGGTATGTTATAATGCAAATATCAATTTAGGGAAGGAGATGCTTTATGAAAAGCAGGAACGGAAAATACCTTGGAGCGGCATTATGCGGTGTGGCAGCGGCGATGACGCTTTCAGGATGTGGGAGCGAAGCTGACTCTCAAAAAACCGAGATCGAGATCGTGCAGTACAAACCGGAAGCGGCTAACTACTTTACTATGGTAGAAGAAGAGTTTAACGCGACACACGACGATATTCATCTCACGATCAGCTCACCCAACGATGCCATGATAATATTAAAAACGAGATTCATAAGGGAAGACTACCCGGATATCATCGGCATCGGCGGAGACATCAATTATTCTTATTTTGTGGATGCCGAAATCCTCATGGATATTTCCGATTATGAGGGCCTTTCGAACATCAACCAGGGGTATCTTGATATTGACGAATCCCTGGAACTGGTTCCTACAGATGGAATATTTGCAGTGCCTTATGTGGCGAATGCGGCTGGTATCCTGTATAACAGGGATATGTTTGAGGAACACGGCTGGCAGATACCGAAGGACTGGGCAGAACTCAATGCTTTGTGCGAGAGCATACAGGCGGAAGGGATTCTTCCATTCTACTTTGGTTTCAAGGACACATGGACCTGTCTGGCGCCCTGGAACTCCATGGCAGTAGATTTAGCGCCGGCAGATGCCACCAAGCAGGTAAACCGGGGCGAGACAACTTTTGCCACAGAATACAGGGAAGTGTCTGAAAAATATCTGACACTGCTGCAGTATGGTCCCGACGACCCGTTTGCCTATGGATACAATGATGCCTGCACCGCTTTTGCCAGAGGCGAATCGGCGATGTATCCCATCGGCAGTTATGCGGCGCCGCAGATTCTTTCGGTGAATCCGGATTTGAACATGGATTCCTTCGTGATGCCGGCTAACGACTCTGCGGAAGCGAATACATTAAACTCCGGTATTGACCTGCAGTTTAGTGTGATGGCTGGCTGCAAGAATAAGGAAGCGGCATATGAAGTGCTGAATTTCTTATATGAGGACGCCAACATCCAGAAATATATCGACGCGCAGACAGCGATTCCCTGCAAAAAGGGAGATTTCGCACTGCCCTCTATCCTGGATGGTATGACAGAGTATATCGCATCCGGCAATATGACAGACTATCCGGACCATTATTATCCTTCCGAGATGGCGGTGGATGCACAGATTCAGACTTTCTTATTAAAGAAGGATGTGGATGCTTTCTTACAGAAATTTGATACGGACTGGCTGCGTTATAACAGAGACATCATCCGTCTGGTTCAGGACTATGAACGTCAGCACGGAAATGCGGATTGACGGGAAAGGAGTAAGAGACTATGAAAAATGAAAGAAAAAGAACATTTTTGTTGATCACCATCCCGATTCTGGCCCTGTTTATCTGCTTTAATACCATTCCGCTGATTCGCGGTGTGATATACAGCTTTACGAACTTTAAGGGTTTTGGATCCTACGACTGGGTGGGACTTCGTAACTACGCGGACTTGTTTACGGATGGACGTGTGGGCAAATCTTACTGGTTTACCTTTAAGTTAGCGGTGGTAACCACCATTGTTGTCAACGTGCTCAGCCTCTTGTTGGCACTGGCGTTAAACAGTAAGATACGGGCCAAGAGCTTCTTCCGCGGGGCATACTTTTTACCCAATATCTTAGGTTCTTTGGTAGTGGCTTATATCTTCAATTACTTTTTTACTTATATTCTGCCGGCAGTGGCAGACATGATCGGTTTGGAAGCATTACGTGCCAGCATCCTGTCTAACCCCAGCACAGCATGGCTCGGTGTTATGGTAGTATGTTCCTGGCAGGCGATTGCGATGAACACCATCATCTATATTTCGGGCTTACAGACAGTACCAGAAGATGTATATGAGGCGGGCGGCTTGGACGGTGCAACCGGCTGGAAGCAGTTTAAGTACTTGACCTTCCCGTTGATCATCCCCTTCTTCTCCATCAATATGGTATTGTGTATCAAAAACTTCCTGATGGTATTCGATCAGATCATGGCGTTGACCAAGGGCGGCCCGGCGCAGAGTACGGAGTCCATCTCCTATCTGATCTATAATAATGGTATGTCGGGCGGACAGTTCGGCTTCCAGAGTGCCAACGCGGTTGTATTCTTTATTGTGATTGTAATTGTCTCCGTGGCACAGATGAAGTTTTCCGGTAAAAAGGAGGAACAGTTATGACAACAATGACTAAAAAGACGAATTCAGCGGCAATGATAGTATTGATCTTAGGATTGTCCACGATCATCCTTCCGTTGTATCTGACTGTTGTGATTGCGTTCAAGCAGCCTTCTGAAATGACCAACAGCATAAGTGGGATCTTATCCCTTCCGCAGACGTGGAGTCTTAACAATTTCAGGGAAGCTATGGAAATCACGAATTTCTGGAATTCCCTTAAGAACAGCTTACTGATCACGGGCCTTACGGTAGTCCTTTCCATCGTGGTACACTCCCTGATGGGCTATGCACTGGGCAGGAATAAGGCGAAGAGTAAATTCTACAGCTTCGTGTACCTGTTTATCGTAAGCGGTATGTTTGTACCTTTTGCAATCCTGATGATGCCCTTAGCAAAGCAGACGGCTGAGATGGGACTTGCAAATTGGGTCGGCGTAATTTTGCTTTATGTGGTTTTCTATATGCCAATGAATGTGTTATTATATTCTGGATACCTGGTAAACATTCCCATGGCATTGGAGGAAGCGGCTAAGGTGGATGGGGCATCCACATGGAGAACTTATTGGAAGATTATCTTCCCCATCATGCGGCCCATGCATGCGACGGTGGCAGTACTGACAGCATTGGCAGTATGGAATGACGTGATGACACCCCTTGTTATCATGGCAGGTTCCGGACAGAATACACTGCCCCTTGCACAGCTTAACTTCCAGTCACAGTTTGGAACGAACTATAACCTGGCATTTGCCTCCTATCTGCTTTCACTGATACCGATTTTGATCTTCTACGTGATATGCCAGAAGCAGATTTTGAACGGCGTTGTCAATGGTGCGGTGAAGTAAAGAGAAAGAACGAAGTAAGAAAAAGGTTTGGTACAGCATATGGCGATTCTATTTCAACAGGATGAAAAAACTTTTACATTACAGACGAAACAGACGACATATCAGATGAAAATAGATGAGTTCGGATATCTTCTGCACCTGTATTACGGTGGGAAGATATCCGGGAACATGAATTATCTATTGACTTATTATGACAGAGGATTTTCTGCAAATCCCTATGATGCGGGGGCGGACAGGACTTATTCTATGGATGCGCTGCCCCAGGAATATCCCACTACAGGGATAGGAGATTATAGAAGCAGTGGTCTTGTGGTACGCAATCAGGATGAATCAGAGTGCTGCGATCTGCGCTATACCGGACATGAGATAAGAAATGGCAAGTATGGACTGCCGGGGCTCCCGGCGGTCTATGCTGACAATAAGGAAGCGCAGACACTTGAGATCAGGCTGGAAGACGCGGTGAGTAAGGTACAGGTGCGTCTGCTGTACGGTGTATTAGAGGAAGACGACATCATTACCAGAAGCGTACAGATCGTCAACGGCGGCACTGACAGCGTGATAATAGAGAAGGCGGCTAGCGTCTGCCTGGATTTTGTGACCGGCGACTTTGACTTGGTCAGTTTCTATGGCAGACATGCTATGGAACGCAGTATGCAGCGTACCCCCATAGCACACGGCAGTCAGGTGATTGGCAGCCGCAGAGGCAGTTCCAGCCACCAGTATAACCCGGCAGTGGTCATCGCTGATAAAGATGCCACGGAAGATTATGGAAGCTGCTACGGTATGGTTTTTGTCTACAGCGGCAATTTCCTGTGCGAGGCTGAGAAAGACCAGTATAATCAGACAAGAGTCATCATGGGTCTGCAAAGCGATCTGTTTCATTATCACTTGGAAGCAGGGGAGAGTTTGACGGTGCCGGAGACCATCCTGTGTTATTCTGACCAGGGATTTGGCGCACTGTCTGTCAAATATCACCATTGTATCAGAGACCATGTGTGCCGGGGCGTATATAAAAACAGCCCCAGACCCATATTGGTCAACAGCTGGGAGGCGGCTTACTTTCATTTCGATGGCGAGACAATCTGTCAGCTGGCGAAGGATGCGGCGGAGCTTGGCATCGACATGGTGGTCATGGACGACGGCTGGTTTGGCAAAAGAGAAGACGACAACAGCGGACTGGGAGACTGGCAGGTCAATGAGAAAAAGCTTGGCTGCAGCCTTGGAGAGTTGATACAAAAGGTCAATGAAACCGGTGTGAAATTCGGTATCTGGATTGAGCCGGAGATGGTGTCTGAGGACAGTGACTTGTACCGGGCACATCCGGATTGGGCCATGTTAAATCCCAGAAGAAATCCGGTACGAAGCCGCAATCAGCTGGTGCTTGATTTCTCGAGAAAAGAAGTGCGGGACTATATCTTTGAAAAGATCTGTGATGTGCTCGACCAGGGTAATATCGAGTACGTAAAATGGGATATGAACAGAAGCATCTCAGATGTCTATTCCGCGGATAACAGGCAGGGAAGAGTGGCCTATGATTATGTGCTTGGCGTTTATGATTTCTTAGAAAAGCTGACAGCCAAGTATCCGCACCTTCTGATAGAGGGATGCTGTGGCGGAGGCGGCAGATTTGATGCCGGCATGTTATTCTATACGCCCCAGATCTGGTGCAGCGATAATACGGATGCACTTGATAGAATACAGATTCAGTATGGGACATCCTTCTTCTATCCTATGGCGGCTATGGCGGCTCATGTGTCTGCAGTACCCAATCATCAGACAGGCAGAAGTATCAGTATGCATACCAGAGGCGTTGTGGCTATGACAGGGGCGTTCGGTTATGAATTTTCTCTGGGGAAACTCTCGGAAGAAGAAAAAGACCAGGTCAAAGAGCAGATTAAGGTCTATAAGGAATATGAAGGGTTGATCAGCAATGGAGACTATTATCGGCTCTCCAATCCTTTCCAGGATGCTTTCGCGGCCTGGATGCTTGTATCGAAAGACCGCCGGACGGCGCTTCTTAGTGTGGTGTTATTGGAGACCCACGGTAATATGACGGTCAACTATGTGAAATTAAAAGGGCTTTTGCCGGATGCTTCTTATGAGGAAAAGGAAAGTAAAAAATGTTATCAGGGCATGGCCTTGATGCAGGCAGGAATCCCCCTGCCGGTGGAGATGAAAGAATACCCTGCTTATCAGTTTTTGTTTACGGTAAAAGGGTGATTCACCATAAAGGAACAGGCCTGCTTCGTCACGCTGCTGTGACGGGCGGGCCTGTTTCATCGTATTGCCTGTTACTTTTCCTTATTCTACAACTTCCTCCCCTTGATTCTCCAGTGCCTTATTGAGAGAACTGGTGATGGCGTCTAAGAGAATCGTGGAAGTATATTTGCTGTCGTCGCTATATGTAATACCTTCCAGACTCTGGTTCGTAATAATCTGATCTGCCAGATCTTCGAAGGAAGGCTGGATGAGAGGATACATGGTAGTGACGGCTTCATCCAGATTCACAAGTCGGATGGCATTGATATTCTTTTCGTCCACGGTCACCTCAATCTCCACCACGTTGTCATTCAGGATTAAAGAGGTGGTGTATACACCGGGCACATAAGAATTTTCTGTAGTCTGCGTCACGGTGGACATGGTTTCCCTCTTTTCTTCCTTGGGCAGGAACATGATGATGAGCAGGATGATGAAGAGGATACCGAGGGCCGCGAAGATGCCGGTATATATTAACTCTTTTACGTGAAGCACGACAATTTTGGTTTTAGAACTCATACAAATATCCCCATAATGAATCTTTTTTATCAGTTTATGCGGTGGGGGTGGGGATTATGCGCATGTATCCAAATAAAGAAACTGTCACCTTACGATTTCTGATTCGTTAAGACGACAGCTTTATAAATGATTTATAGATACGCGCTATAACAAAATAAAAGTAGTTACTAAGGTTGCAATGATAGCTCCAATTGCAGCGGTGAGAATAGGTATAATAAATTTGTCCTTTACAGAAGTTTTTTTGTACCTTTTCTTTGCGTCTATTAAGGAAGACTCTCGAAGATGTAGTGTTTTTAGGTAGTCCTCCAATTTTACGGCAATATCCTCAGCAATGAATTGATTTGCCGCTTGATTCGCGGCTTCTTCTACACTTTTGGTGATTTTATAATTGTTAACTTTTTGAATAAGAGCTTCTAGTTCTGGACGGATTTTAGTATAGTACTCTGGAAATGTCCCCTGAATCTGTTCATATGTATAATTATCCAGAATGCGCCTATATTCTTCTGTAACATTTACCAGCATCCATTCAATTGAATCGCTATAGGCTCTTTGCAGATGCGATCTTGCGGCATTTATGGATTCTCTGATTTTATCTTTATTGTCAGTTTGTTCCCCATAATCCAGAGCGCGCATAAAGTGATCAAGACAGTATCTAAGTTCATGCAGTGGCTGGATATATGATTTATTTAGGGAATCCATGGACTCAGCTTTGATTACAATTTCTTTTGTCTTATTATACCAGTCTTTCAATAAACTGATTTCATTTGTAAAATCATCTAGCATTATCTTACTTCCTTTATGGGAGTTTCGTTCCTAAGACTCTATCGCTTCGTTTTTCAAATTCACCTGTTTTATAAATATTGCCAATGGCGGTTCTTACATGTCCTCTGAAAAACTTAGGATGATTTAAAATTCCTTTGATGGTAGAGTCATTAATTACAGGCATGTTGTAGGATTTTTCTGATATTTTTTTGTCTTTTTTGTGTTTCATGGGACTCGTTCCTTTTTCTGCTAATTACGCGATTCAGAGGTTTGATTATAAGTATTTCAAAATAATTATAAATTATCCATATGAACAATTTTACTAATTGAATATGGGCATGTCAAGACAAACTTAGTTACTTTGACATAAACCTGTAAGGGGATTTGTCTTTATCAAAATATCATAATTGCAAAAAAATTACCAGCTTTTTAAATATATGATTTTACATCACGCATAGTTCCTCATTTTATATAAAGGTTTTAAATATTTTAGACATCTTGCAACAGCTTTTTTGTATAAAGTTAAAGTTGTTGACAAAGGCGCAAAATAACTGTTATGATGAGACAGAACAAAGACGTTCTTACTGCGATACGGCAGGATAAGAATGTCTTTTTGCGTATATGGGAACGAATCCGGAAGAATCCGCCCGGAGGATGTGAGGGCGCTTCATAGCAGTGTAAGAAAGAGCTGAGAACAGGAAAGGCAGGTAAAATATGAGAAAAGATTATGGGAAAGAAGATATCATACGTCTGGTGGAAGAGGAGGATGTGGAGTTTATCAGGCTGCAGTTTACGGATATTTTTGGTAATCTTAAAAACGTGGCTGTCACAGCCAGTCAGTTGGAGAAGGCGCTTGACAATGAGTGTATGTTTGACGGGTATGCCATAGAGGGATTTGCCAAAATCGAGGAGTCCGATATGTATCTGTATCCGGATTACAGCACGCTGGAGGTATTTCCCTGGCGGCCCCAGCAGGGAAAGGTGGCGCGCCTGATCTGTGACGTGCACCGTCCGGATGGGGAGCCTTTTGAGGGAGATCCTCGTTTTATCCTGAAAAAGGCCATTAAAGAGGCGGCGGATTTGGGCTATATCTTTAATGCGGGGGCGGAGTGTGAGTTTTTCCTGTTTCATCTGGATGACAATGGGATGCCTACCACCATCACCCATGAGCAGGGGGGATATTTTGATGTGGGGCCCATGGATTTTGGAGAAAATGCGAGAAGGGACATGGTGCTTACCTTAGAAGATATGGGATTTGTGGTGGAGGCTTCCCATCACGACGTGGCGCCGGCCCAGCATGAGATTAATTTCCGTTACGATGAGGCCCTGGCCACGGCGGATAATATCATGACCTTTAAGCTGGCTGTAAAGACCATTGCCCGCAGACACGGCCTGCACGCCACGTTTATGCCAAAGCCCAAATACGGGGTGAACGGTTCCGGTATGCATGTGAACATGTCGCTGACCAAGGATGGCAGGAATATCTTTACGGATGAGGCGGATAAGCGGGGTCTGAGCCAGGAAGCTTATTATTTTATCGGCGGTATCATGAAGCACATGCGGGCCATGACGGCGATCACGAATCCCCTTGTAAATTCTTATAAAAGACTGGTGCCGGGCTATGAGGCGCCCGCTTATATCACATGGAGCGCTACCAACAGAAGCCCCCTGATTCGGATTCCGGCTTCTCACGGTACGGGCACCAGATTGGAACTGCGATGCCCGGACCCTTCTGCGAATCCTTATCTGGCGCTGGCAGTATGCCTGCGGGCGGGCTTGGACGGGATAAAGAACCGGATTCTGCCGCCGGAGAGCGTGAACCGGGATGTGTATAGCATGAGCGTGCAGGAGCGGTGTGAGAGAGGCATCGAAGAGATGCCGGGTACATTGCTTGAGGCAGTCCATGAGATGGAGAAGGACGATTTTATGAAAGAGGCGCTGGGCGGGCATGTCTTTGAAAAGTATATTGCGGCCAAAAAGGAGGAGTGGGATCGTTACCGTTTTCAGGTGACGGACTGGGAAATCAATGAGTATCTGAATAAATATTAAGGTGGCGTCAGCGGGGAGTTGTCCAATCATGCATTATTTGGCAGAAGGGAGGTGTGCGTGTGATCAACATCATAGTGGTTTTAGCGAAACAAGAAGATGCCAAAGGCATCCGTAGTCTGCTGATGAAGAATGGATTCCATGTCAATGCAGTCTGTACCACCGGCTCTCAGGTGCTTAGTAAGACAGATGAATTAAATGACGGAATTGTCATTTGCGGTTACAGACTGCCGGATATGATGTATTCTGAATTACACGACTGCCTTCCCAAAGGATTTGAAATGCTGCTGCTGGCATCCCATGGGGTATTAAATGACTGTATCGGCAACGATATTGTCTGTCTGGCCATGCCCTTAAAAGTGCATGATTTGATCAATACAGTGGATATGATGAGCCAGACCATGGAGCGCAGAAGAAGGCGCGCCAGATTAAAACCAAAGGAGCGCAGTCTTAAAGAGGAGGCGTTGATCAAGGAGGCAAAAGAGCTTCTGATGAACCGCAATAATATGGATGAGGAAGAAGCCTATCGGTATATCCAGAAATGCAGTATGGACAGCGGCACAAATATGGTGGAGACGGCCCAGATGGTGCTGGTGATGATGCGGGGATGAGTGTGGAGAATGCCCCGCGTTGTTGTGGTATGATGAAGGAAGTAGAAGGGCAGAGCCGCAGGAATGTCCGGTAGCAGTTTTTGCATAGCAGTGTGCAGATATCGTGCTTTTTTTGTGAGACTCTTGTGGTATGCTGTTACTATGCAGTGGCGTGTCAGAGGCAATGTATAACGGAAAGGATGTGCAATATGAAGTTTACGAAAATGTATGGCTGCGGAAATGATTATATTTATATTGACGGCGCAAAGGAGAAGATTGCCCAGGCGGACAAGGAAGCGTTTGTGCGGCGGGTCAGTGACCGGCATTTTGGCGTGGGCGGCGATGGTGTGATCTTTATCAATCCCTCCAAGGAAGCGGACTTCGAGATGGAGATGTACAATGCGGACGGCAGCAGGGCGGAGATGTGCGGCAACGGCATCCGCTGTGTGGCTAAGTTTGTATATGATAAGGGACTTACAGACAAAACTGACATAAGTGTCATAAGTTGCGGCAAGATAAAGTATCTCCAGCTTTTCTTAAAAGACGGCAAGGTGGATACGGTGCGGGTCAATATGGGAGCACCGGAACTTACAGCGGCTCTGGTGCCGGTGGTCTGCGGGCAGGAGCAGGCGGTGGATGAGACAATCTGTGTGCAGGGACAGGATTATAAAATGACATGTGTGTCAATGGGAAACCCGCACGCGGTGGTCTTTATGGATGGTGTGAAGGAACTGGACATTGAGAAGATTGGGCCCTATTTTGAGAATCATGAGAGATTCCCCAGGCGGACCAACACGGAGTTTGTGGAAGTATTAGACAGACAGACAGTTCTTATGCGGGTCTGGGAGCGGGGCACTGGAGAAACCCTGGCCTGTGGAACAGGGGCCTGCGCTACGGTGGTGTCTGGTGTTTTAAATGGTTTGACGGACGAGACGGTAACTGTTAAACTGTTAGGAGGCGAACTTACGGTAACCTGGGACCAGACGGAGAACCTTGTGTATATGACAGGGCCTGCGGCGACGGTCTTCGACGGGGCTATGGACATTAAGTGACACTAAGGCCGTATAAGACACGGCCTAAGTGTCACTAGAAATGTCCTGGAGAATATCCTGGAATGCGGACATTCTCCGTGAAGGGCTTTCGTGAGGTTCCTTTTGCGAGGTATTTTTTGCGGGGGTTCTTCCGTGTGGTTTTAAAAGTAGATTTGAGGGATAAAAGAGAGGGATTATTATGGTTAAAGTGAATGACAATTATTTGAAATTACCTGGCAGTTATCTTTTTTCTACGATTGGGAAAAAGGTGAACGCTTATGCGGAGGCGAACCCGGATAAGAAGATTATCAGGCTGGGTATCGGGGATGTGACGCAGCCTCTTTCTCCGGCTGTGATCAGTGCCCTCCATAGCGCTGTGGACGAGATGGCGGATGCAAAAACCTTCCGCGGTTATGCGCCGGACCTTGGCTATGAATTTTTGCGGACGGCAATTGCGGATAACGATTATAAGGCAAGGGGCTGTGAGATTGCGGCGGACGAGATTTTCATTTCCGACGGTGCGAAATGTGATTCCGGCAATATTCAGGAAATCTTTGCGCTGGACAATAAGATTGCGGTCTGCGACCCGGTGTATCCGGTGTATGTGGATACCAATGTGATGGCCGGCAGAACAGGGACCTACGATGCCGCCTCGGGCAATTGGAGCGATGTGATTTACATGCCCTGCATCGAGGAGAACGGATTTGCACCGCAGCTGCCCAAGGAGGTGCCGGATTTGATTTATCTGTGCTTCCCCAATAACCCCACCGGCTCCACCATCACGAAAGCGCAGCTACAGGAGTGGGTGGATTATGCCAATAAGAACGGTTCCGTTATCATTTACGATGCGGCTTATGAGGCGTATATCTCCGAGGAGGATGTACCGCACTCTATCTATGAGTGCGAGGGAGCCAGGACTTGTGCCATCGAACTGCGGTCCTTCTCCAAAAACGCAGGATTTACCGGCGTGCGTCTTGGTCTTACGGTGATACCCAAAGACTTAAAGGCAGGAGACGTGGCCTTGCATGGACTCTGGGCGAGAAGGCACGGCACCAAGTATAACGGTGCGCCCTACATCATTCAGAGAGCAGGGGAAGCAGTCTATAGCGAGGCAGGCAAGCGGGAGACCAAAGAGCTGGTTGCTTATTATATGAAAAATGCGGCTTATATCCTGGATGGCTTAAAGAGCGCGGGCTACAGCGTTTCCGGCGGTGTCAATGCGCCGTATATCTGGCTGAAAGCGCCGAACGGCATGACCAGCTGGGAGTTCTTCGATTATCTGCTGGAAAAGGCCAATGTGGTGGGAACACCGGGTTCGGGATTTGGCCCAAGCGGCGAGACCTATTTCAGATTGACGGCTTTTGGCAGTTATGAAAATACGGTGGAAGCTGTGGACAGAATCAAAAAACTGTAGGGATAGGTTTAGAAAATTATTTTGGAGGGCGTGTACTGCGGATCATGTTTGGAGGCGTTGCGCTGAAAACAAGATTGTATTTTTTTAAATACAATATCTGCGTTTCAAGAAACAATACTTGCATTTCAAAATGAATTATGTTATACATGTATACAACATCAAAAAATAGTTCACAATAACTGTAATTGATGTAATAGGAAATGCGATGAAGGAGACTCACCTCACCGAGCACGACAGGAATACGGCGTCACCGACTGAGAGCGCTGTTTGTGCAGAGTCAGGAACGGGAACACTCCGGAGCAGACTGTCTGAAAACCTGCGGGGATAAATTGACGAGAGTGTCATAATTTATCGAAGATGCAGAATCGTAGGACAGTACGTAACACGCGTTAAGTGTAAGAGTGGGTAGAGCGGTCAAATATCTTGACAGAGATATCGGTTTACCAATGCGGGTGGCACCGCGGATATAGCATATCCGTCCCGGAATACAGTAACTGTATTCCGGGACTTTTTACGTTCCGGAGTACGAAACAAAAATGAAGAAAGTAGAGTACGAGACCGCGGAGCGGGGCTCGTGTAGAAATGTAGAAAATTCCGCAGGCAAAGCAGGAAGGCAAAGTACGAGACCGCGGAGCGGGGCTCGTGTAGATAATTCCGCAGGCAAAGCAGGAAGGCAAAGTACGAGACCGTGGAGCGGGGCTCGTGTAGATAATTCCGCAGGAATTTTCTACAAAGGAGGGAACGTTATGACAGGCAAGAACATTTACAGAGACGTAACTTTACAGGAAATCAGTGAAAGCGACATCGGAAAGGAGTTGCGTGTGGCTGGCTGGGTGGAGAATATCCGGGACCACGGCGGGGTATCCTTTATCGACCTTCGGGATATGTACGGGGTACTGCAGGTGGTTCTGCGGGATACTTCGTTATTGAACGGCCTTTCCAAAGAGATGAGCATTTCCATCCAGGGGATTATCGAGAAGCGGGATGAGGAGACCTACAACCCCAGAATCCCTACGGGCACCATCGAGCTGGAAGCCCATAAGGTGGAGGTGCTTGGCAGGGTATACAGACAGCTTCCTTTTGAGATTATGACTTCTAAGGAGACCAGAGAGGATGTGCGCCTAAAATACCGCTATTTGGATTTGCGCAACCAGAAAGTGAAGGACAACATCATTTTCCGCTCCCAGGTGATTGCCTATCTGCGGCAGAAAATGATGGAGCTTGGATTCTTGGAAATTCAGACACCGATTCTTTGTGCCTCTTCCCCGGAAGGCGCCAGAGATTACATTGTGCCTTCCCGGAAATATAAGGGTAAATTTTACGCCCTTCCCCAGGCGCCGCAGCAGTATAAACAGCTTCTGATGGTGTCAGGTTTTGACAAATACTTTCAGATTGCGCCCTGCTTCCGGGACGAGGATGCCAGAGCGGACCGGTCGCCGGGAGAGTTTTATCAGTTGGATTTCGAGATGAGTTTCGCCACCCAGGAGGATGTGTTCCGGGTGGGGGAGGAAGTGCTTTCATCCACTTTTGCAAAGTTTGCGCCACAAGGATTCAGTGTGACAAAGGCCCCCTATCCGGTCATCAGTTACAAAGAGGCTATGCTTTCCTTCGGCACAGACAAACCGGATTTGCGCAACCCTCTTCGGATTATCGATCTGACGGAATTTTTCCAGGGATGCACCTTTAAGCCGTTCCAGGGAAGGACAGTGCGTGCTATCAAGGTACATGCGGAAATGTCCAAAGGCTTCCATGAGAAACTTCTGAAATTTGCCACAGATATGGGCATGGGCGGTCTTGGTTATCTGGAAGTGGATGAAGATATGAGCTACAAAGGACCTATTGACAAGTTTATTCCGGAGGAAAAGAAAAAGGAACTGGCGGCGCTTGCAGACCTTGCGGTCAAAGACACCATTTTCTTTATCGCAGACAAGGAAGAGAGGGCGGCCTACTATGCAGGACAGCTTCGCACGGAATTGGGAGAGAAGTTAGAACTTTTAGAAAAGAACGCATACCGGTTCTGCTATGTGAACGATTTTCCCATGTTTGAGCTTGACCCGGATACGAAACAGATTGGGTTTACCCACAATCCCTTTTCCATGCCCCAGGGCGGATTGGAAGCGCTCATGACAAAGGATCCGCTTGAGGTGCTGGCCTATCAGTATGATATCGTCTGCAACGGCGTGGAGTTATCTTCCGGCGCGGTGCGTAACCACGATCTGGAGATTATGGAGAAAGCCTTTGCCATTGCCGGGTACGATAAGGAAACGCTGCAGACTAAATTCGGAGCACTCTACAATGCCTTTCAGTTTGGCGCACCGCCCCACGCGGGTATGGCGCCGGGCGTGGACCGGATGCTGATGCTGCTTCGAGGGGAAGAGAACATTCGTGAGGTTATCGCCTTCCCCATGAGCGGTTCGGCGCAGGATTTGATGTGCGGCGCGCCGGGCGATGTGACGGAACAGCAGCTTAGGGAAGTGCATATTAAGATAAGATGAGCGCCCATCGTGCGGGCGCTCCGGAATGGAGGTAACATGGCAAATATAATCAGTGACGAGACAATAGAATATGTAGGAATACTTTCGAAGCTGGAACTCTCCGGTGAGGAGAAGGAACAGGCCAAGAAGGATATGGGCAGGATGTTGGATTATATCGACAAACTGGGAGAATTGGATACCACAGGCGTGGAGCCCATGTCCCATGTGTTCCCGGTACAGAATGTGTTCCGGGAGGATGTGGTGACGAATGGGGATACGAGAGAGCAGCTGCTCTCAAACGCGCCCCAGGAGAAAGACGGTATGTTTATGGTGCCGCGCACATTCTGAGCACGGGGATTCATATGGAGGAAATGACATGGGTATAACAGACATGACAGCCGTGGAACTGGCGGCGACAATCAAGGCGGGGAAGACTACGGCGGTGGAAGCCGCTAAGGCGGTGCTTTCCTTGATTGCAGAAAAAGATAAAGAACTAAATTGTTATGTGACAGTTGACAAAGAAGGGGCCTTGCGACAGGCTGGACTGGTGCAGGAGAAGATTGAAAAGGGGGAGCTTTCGGGACCCTTAGCGGGGGTGCCGGTGGCCCTGAAAGATAACCTATGTACAGAAGGGCTTCTCACCACCTGTGCATCCAGGATTTTGCACAACTTCGTACCCACCTATACGGCGCAGGCGGTCCTGAACTTGCAGAAAGCCGGCGCCGTGATTCTGGGTAAGACGAATATGGATGAGTTTGCCATGGGTTCCACCACGGAGACTTCCGCCTACGGCGTCACCCGAAATCCCCGTAACACGGACCATGTGCCGGGAGGGTCTTCCGGTGGTTCTGCGGCGGCGGTGGCAGCAGGGGAGTGCTTCTATGCTTTGGGCTCCGATACCGGCGGCTCCATCAGACAGCCCGCGTCCTACTGCGGTGTGGTGGGGATGAAACCCACTTACGGTACGGTGTCCCGCTACGGATTGATTGCCTATGGTTCTTCTTTGGACCAGATTGGGCCGCTGACAAAGGACGTGCGGGATTGTGCTACAGTTTTGGAAGCCATTGCCTCCCATGATACGAAGGATTCCACCTCTCTTGACAGGTCGGACACGGACTTTACCAAAGCCCTGGTGGAAGATGTGAGAGGGATGCGGATTGGCATTCCCAATGACTATCTGGGGGAGGGACTGGACGAGGAAGTAAAGGACGCTATCCTTCAGGCGGCTAAGGTCTTAGAAGCCAAAGGGGCGGTGGTGGAACGGTTCGATTTAAGTCTGGTGGAATATGCCATTCCCGCCTACTATACCATAGCGGCGGCGGAGGCCAGTTCCAACCTGGAACGGTTCGACGGCATTAAGTACGGTTACCGCACCGAAGACTATGCGGGACTCCACAACATGTATAAGAAAACCCGTTCCCAGGGATTTGGAGAAGAAGTGAAACGCCGTATTATGCTGGGGTCCTTTGTTTTAAGTTCGGGTTATTACGATGCCTATTACCTGAAAGCGCTTCGGGTGAAGGCGCTGATCAAGAAAGCTTTCGATGAGGCCTTTGCAAAATACGATTTGATTCTGGGGCCTGTGGCACCCACCACGGCACCCAAGTTAGGGGAGAGTCTGGCGGACCCGATCAAGATGTATCTGGGGGATATTTATACCATCGCCGTGAATCTGGCGGGACTGCCGGGCATCAGCGTTCCCTGCGGCCAGGATAGTAAGGGACTTCCCATCGGTATGCAGCTGATCGGAGACTGTTTCCAGGAGAAGAAACTGCTGCAGGCGGCCTATACTTTTGAAAGGTATGAGAAGAAGTAAAGACTTTCATGACTATTTGTGCCGCTCACCGAAGGCGGCGGAATGGAGATGATTATGAGTAAACAATATGAGACTGTCATCGGCCTGGAGGTGCATGTGGAGCTGGCTTCGAAGACGAAGATATTCTGCGGCTGTTCCACGGCTTTCGGCGCCGCGCCCAATACCCAGACCTGTCCGGTCTGCACCGGTATGCCGGGCTCCTTGCCGGTATTAAATAAACAGGTACTGGAATATGCCATCGCAGTGGGGCTTGCCACCAACTGCCATATTACAAGATATGCGAAGTTTGACCGGAAGAATTATTTCTATCCGGATAATCCGCAGAACTACCAGATATCCCAGCTGTATCTACCCATCTGTCGAGACGGCGGCGTGGAGATTGAGACCGAAGAAGGGGGCAGGAAGATTGTGGGCATCCATGAGATTCACATGGAGGAGGATGCGGGCAAACTGATACATGATGAGTGGGAAGATTGTTCCCTGGTGGATTGCAACCGCTCCGGGGTGCCTTTGATTGAAATTGTATCCGAACCGGATATGCGCAGTGCCGAGGAGGTCATAGCCTATCTGGAAAAGCTGCGGCTGATCATCCAGTATCTGGGAGCGTCCGACTGTAAACTGCAGGAGGGCTCCATGCGGGCGGATGTGAACCTGTCTGTCCGGGAAGCGGGGGCGAAGGAGTTTGGCGTGCGCACGGAGATGAAGAACTTAAATTCCTTCAAGGCCATTTCCAGGGCCATTGCGGGGGAGAGAGAGCGCCAGATCGATTTAATAGAGGCCGGGGAAAAGGTGGTACAGGAAACCCGCAGATGGGACGACGGCAAGGGGGAGTCCTACGCCATGCGCAGTAAGGAGGACGCCCAGGATTATCGGTATTTCCCTGACCCGGACCTTGTGCCCATCAGGGTCAGCGATGAGATGCTTGCACAAATCCGTGACAGACAGCCGGAATTTCGCGAGGAAAAGATGAAGCGCTACCGGGAGGAATTTGCCATTCCCGATTATGACATTGAGATCATCACCCAGTCCAAGCATATGGCGGATATCTTCGAGGCTGCCGTGGCCCTTGGAGCGGAGCCGAAGAAGGTTTCCAACTGGCTGATGGGAGAGACCCTGCGCTTGATGAAGGAAAAGGAAGTGGATGCCCAGGATTTACGCTTCTCCCCGGAGCATCTTGCGAAACTGATCGGCCTTGTGGACGAAAGGGCTATCAACAGTTCTGTGGCCAAGGAAGTGTTCGAGGTGATGTTTGAAGAAGATGTGGACCCGGAACAGTACGTGGAGGAGAAAGGGCTTAAGACCGTCAATGACGAGGGAGCCCTTAAGAAGGCCGTGGAGGCAGTGATTGCCGCCAATCCCCAGTCTGTGGCGGATTACAGAGGGGGCAAAGAGAAGGCGATTGGGTTCTTAGTGGGACAGACCATGAAGGCTATGAAGGGGAAGGCTGACCCTGGCGCCGTGAACCGGCTGTTGAAGCAACTTTTATAGCGGCTTTTCGTACGTTAGGCAGAAAGCGGCGCCTGAACAGGTGCAAAGTAAATGACGCAGTCAGATATCTGTGTTAGAATTAGGATGAAAAGTTTTGACGGGAAGATATTCGGAATGATAAACCATGTGCAGAAAGGAACACAGAAGATGAAGAAAAAAGCGTTATTTATCGGAGGAACAGGCGTCATCAGTACCGCCATCGTGAAGCAGCTTGCGAAAGAGGAAGGCTGGGAAGTCTGGCTGCTCAACAGGGGAAACCGCAGGGACGTCATACCGGCGGGCGTCCATCAGATTATCGCAGACATCAATGAGGAGCAGGATGTGGCGGAGAAGATCAAAGATCTTACCTTTGATGCTGTCTGTGAGTTTATCGGTTTTACAGTGAAGGATGTGGAGCGGGATTACAGACTTTTTCAGGGGAAGACAAGGCAGTATATTTATACAAGTTCCGCCTCCGCCTATCATAAACCCGCGGCCGGCTATGTGATTACGGAGGGCACGACCCTTGCCAATCCTCACTGGCAGTATTCCAGAGATAAGATTGCATGTGAGAATTTCTTGATGCAAAAGTACAGGGAAGAAGGATTTCCGGTCACCATCGTAAGACCCAGCCACACTTATGATGAGAGACATGTACCCCTGGGCGTGCATGGGGACAAAGGCTTCTGGCAGGTGATCAAACGCATGATGGAGGGAAAGCCCGTTATCATTCAGGGAGACGGCACTTCCCTGTGGACGCTCACATTTAATCAGGATTTTGCCATTGGCTATAGGGGGCTGATGGGAAACAGACATGCCATCGGGGAAGCTTTTCAGATTACCGGCGATGAAACCCTTACCTGGAACCAGATTTATGCCACAATTGCAGATGTGCTGGGTGTGGAGTTAAAGGCTTACCATGTGTCCTCAGGATTTCTGGCGGCGGCAGGAAAGTCCCGGGGGTATGATTTTGAAGGGAGCCTGCTCGGAGATAAGGCTGTATCGGTGGTTTTTGATAACAGAAAGCTGAAGGCAGCAGTACCGGATATGAGGACCACAGTGCGCTTTGACCAGGGTGCCCGGATTGCCCTGGACTATGTATTGTCCCATCCGGAAGAATGTCAGAGAGAAGATCCGGAATTTGACCAGTGGTGCGACAGTGTGATCGAGGCACTGGAAACAGCCAAGAAGTCTCTACTGGCATAGAGATAAGACGGCGTCAAGATGCCCGGACAGCATCGCAGGCATAGGCTTACCGGGCGGATGAAACGCCCAGATATTCCAGGAACTTCAGCGCAAGCTGGGGTTCCTTGCTGCTTACGGGGATGCCCAATACAGTCTGTGAGGGATGCCCCTGAAACATAGTGTGATTGTCTGCCAGGTAAGTATAATAACCGGCGTCGGCCAGTTTATTGCCGTCCGCCGGGATACAGATGCCGACGGCTATGGGATTTTCCATGGAAGAAGGGTTGGCATGGTCGATATCCTGCTCGTAGACAGCCTTTTGCAGTTCTTCATAGGCAAGGATATCATCACTGTCTTTGCCAAAAGAGGCGGCATCCGTGTAATAGAGATAGTCCTGATAAGGGGCAAGCTCCTCTTTGGTGAAAATAGAGCTCAGGTCATAGAAATATTCCATCTGGGCATATCCTTCAAAGGCTTCCGTGTCGGAGATGATGGCGTTTATTTCTCCCACCTGCATCATGGCCAGCATTTTTTCCCGGCTGCCGGCAGCGTAGGGTGTTCCTGTATCCTCAGATATTACCACAGTTGTGTCAATATAGACCTGGTAATCGTCGGAATCAATGCCCGCAAATTCCAGAAATTCATCTGCCCATAAGGCGGAGGTTTCATCGCTTACCGTGGGGGAAGCCGCATTGATCAGGGTGGCATAGAAACCATAATCTTTGTGCGTCACATAGGACCGGATAAAGGAGATGACAAACGCTGTCACCAGAATGACCACCAAGGTGTGTATTTTATAATAATCCCAAAAATAAGCAAATTTACCCTTGAGGGTCATCTTTTTTGTTTTCTGCTGCTGTTCTTTGATCTCATCATGGATTGACATCTGCGACGACATATGAAACCTCCTCTTTTCGTAAAAAGCCTTCGACAATACTGTAAATGAGGTAAAATATACTGAAACCATCATACTTTTTAAAGGGCGCCATGTCAATGAAACGTTGGTAAATCTTCCTTAAAAAAGTATAAAACATAGGATGTCCATTTTATGCCACATTCTCTTGAAACTTTTTCGGATTTGTTATATGATATTTTTAATATTTCGTGAGGGGACATAAGAATGCGCACTGTGAAAGGAGCAGGGTTATAAAGATGAGTGAAAGTTATGTGGAATGTCTGGTGGCAAGGAAATCTTCCACAGTAATGACCTTTTTGAAGGTATTACTGATTATGCTGACGGTGGTTTTTGTGGTGATTGGAATTCCCTTTCTGCCGGGGCTTGTGGTGGCTGCGGTAACTGGCGTAGCAGCTTATTTTGTTTACTTAAACGCAGAGGTTGAATATGAATATCTATATGTGGACAAAGAGGTCAGCATCGATAAGGTCATGGCTAAGAGCAGGCGGAAGAAAGTGGGCAATTACCCGATTGATCAGATGGAAATTATGGCGCCTTTGAATTCCCACAGACTGGATTCTTATAGGAACCGCAATACGAAGACACTGGATTACAGTTCAGGCATAGCGAATCAGCCGGAAAAACGCTATATGATGGTATGCAATGGAGATATCAAACTGGTCTTTGAACCCAATGAGGAGATGATCAGGGCGATACAGGGTGTTGCGCCCAGAAAGGTGTTTCGAGATTGATGATAAATAATCAGCGCAAAAGAGATTTTGCGCTTTTTATGTAACTGGAAATAATATGCTTAACAACAGGAGGAGACAAAATGGGTCAGATTATTGGCGAAGGGATTACTTTTGATGATGTACTTTTGGTGCCTGGTTATTCCCAGGTGATTCCCAATCAAGTGGACTTAACAACGTATCTAACGAAAAAGATTAAACTCAATATTCCCATGATGAGTGCCGGCATGGATACTGTGACAGAGTACAGGATGGCAATCGCCATGGCAAGACAGGGCGGTATCGGTATCATCCACAAGAACATGTCCATTGAGGCGCAGGCCGAGGAAGTAGATAAGGTCAAACGCTCAGAGAACGGCGTCATCACGGACCCATTTTCTTTGAATCCGGATCATACCCTGGCCGAGGCCGATGCGCTGATGGCCAAGTTCAGAATTTCCGGCGTGCCTATTACCGAGGGCAGAAAGTTAGTCGGAATCATTACCAATCGAGATTTGAAATTCGAGACAGATTTCACGAAAAAAATCAAAGAGTCTATGACATCCGAGAATTTGATTACGGCAAAAGCCGGTATCACGCTGGATGAAGCCAAAAAGATTTTGGCACAGGCACGGAAAGAAAAGCTGCCCATCGTTGATGATGACTATAATCTGGTGGGACTTATCACCATCAAGGATATTGAGAAGACCATCAAATATCCGCTCGCTGCGAAGGACAGACAGGGAAGGCTTTTGTGCGGAGCGGCTGTAGGCATCACGGCAAATGTGCTCGACAGAGTGAAGGCATTGATGGATGCCAAGGTGGATGTGGTGGTACTGGATTCCGCTCATGGTCATTCCGAGAATGTACTGCGCTGTATCAGAATGATCAAGGAAAAGTTCCCCGAACTGCAGGTGATTGCCGGCAATGTGGCTACGGGAGAGGGCACGAAAGCGTTGATTGAAGCGGGTGCGGATGCCGTGAAAGTGGGTATCGGTCCCGGTTCTATCTGTACCACCAGAGTGGTGGCAGGCATCGGTGTGCCGCAGATCTCAGCGATTATGGATGCTTATGCGGTGGCAAAAGAATATGGTGTGCCGATCATTGCGGACGGCGGCATTAAATATTCCGGCGATATGACCAAGGCCATTGCGGCTGGCGGCAATGTCTGCATGATGGGCAGTATGTTTGCGGGATGTGAAGAGAGTCCGGGAACTTATGAACTGTATCAGGGAAGAAAATACAAGGTATATCGTGGCATGGGGTCTATTGCGGCTATGGAGAACGGCAGTAAAGACCGCTATTTCCAAAATGACGCCAAGAAGCTTGTGCCGGAAGGCGTGGAAGGGCGCGTGGCTTACAAGGGAAGCGTGGAGGATACGGTATTCCAGCTGATGGGCGGCCTTCGTTCCGGTATGGGTTACTGCGGTACGGCCACCATCGAGGAACTCAAGCAGAACGGACGGTTCGTGAAGATTTCTGCGGCGTCCTTAAAAGAGAGCCATCCTCATGATATTCATATCACGAAAGAAGCGCCCAATTACAGTGTGGACGAGTAGGTGTAAAGAGCAGGGCATAATGATAGAAAGCAGACAGATGCTTGCAGAGAGCATGATGAAGAAGAAAACAAATGGACGGTATCTATAACAGGATTATTGAAAAAGATGTTATCAAGAAATTGCAGGACAAATTCTGCCTCATGGCAGGAATCTATGCAATGTGCTTAGACAGTGAGGGAGAGCCCCTTTCGGAACTGTCGGGTGAGAAAGAAGATGTGGAACGCCTCATGAATGTGGTGTCAAAAGAACAGATGCATTCTCTTTGCAGCAGGGTGGGGAAAAGCAGTTTGGAAGAGCAGGCGGTAGAGGATACAGAGAATGAGGCCCTAAAATATGCGGCCGTCTGTATCAAAGAGCAGGGCAGGCCGGTCATTACCTGGCTGGTCTGCGCAGTGTTTTCAGATGCGCCTACCGAGGAAGGGCGGGCCTTTGCGGCAGCCTTTGCCTATCAGACTACCCTGGCTCGATTTACCACAGCCTTAGATCTTCTGCGGGAGATCAGCCAGCAGATTGTGTGTCATAAGCTTTCCACACAGGATGTACAGCTGCAGGACGGACAAGGGCAGTATTACAAAGCCGGGACGGAGGCAGCGTTTCGGCGCATGGAGGCAGCCACAGAGGTGATGCAGCTGTTAGACAGTGAGGCGCCAATCGAAGAAGTTATGAAGGTAATCCTGAATGACACAGGGACATTTCTCAGGCTGGATAATGCCTATCTGTGTACAGTATGCGGGGAAAATCAGGATAGGATTGCCGTGACCGCAGAATGGTGCGCTAAAGGGGCGGTTTCCTCCTTTGACCAGGCGGGGTGTCAGCCAAGACCAGCCTATCTGTACCGGGAGAAACCGTTAGTCATTTCTTCCGGCACCTGTGGGGAAGAATTGGAGAAGGATTTAAAGAAAAGCGGGCTTACAGCGCTGGCGGTCATGCCAGTCAAGGTAGAAGATAAGATCAGCCTGTATGCCTGTTTCGAAGTGAGAAAACGCAGCCACACCTGGGATCTGGAGGAAGTTAAGTTCTTAAATGATGCGGTGCGTGTGCTGCAGAGTATTCTTACCAGGCGGATGCACCAAGATGTGCAGAGGGATTCCAATGCCATACTGGAAGAAATTCTTGACCATGTAGGCAGCGCCGTCTATCTGCGGGACAAAGAAACCGGTAAAATACTCTTCGCAAATGGGAGACTTCGCAGCGCATTTCCAGAAGAATTGGAGCAAAATGTGCTTGCTGATATCTTTGAAAGCAGTATTCCTAAAGAAAAGGACAGCGGAAATTTGGAAATATACAGGGAGGACCGCTGTTGCTGGTATGAGCTTTTTTATAAAGAGCTTACCTGGGCGGACAGCAGAAAAGTACTGCTGTGTTCCATCTGTGACATCACAGAGAAAAAGATGTATCAACAGGAGCAGGAAAAACAGCAGAAGCAGGACAAACAGGAAAAACAGGAAACACAAGAAAAGCAGGACGATACGGAACGCGGCGTTGAAAAACCTGTGCCGCGGACCAGGTCTAAGAAAAAACAAGTAAAGTAAACGAGAGTGGAGGAGAAGATGCAGAAAATTTCATTGGCAGAAGAACTGGCAGGGAACGCCTATCCGGGACGCGGCATCGTAATCGGGAAATCGGCGGACGAAAAGTATGCCATTATGGCATACTTTATTATGGGAAGAAGCAGTAACAGCAGGAACCGCGTGTTCATAGAAGATGGAGAGGGAATTCGGACACAGGCGTTCGACCCCTCCAAATTAGAGGATCCCAGCCTGATCATCTATGCGCCGGTACGTGTACTGGGGAACAAGACCATCGTGACCAATGGTGATCAGACAGATACAATCTATGAATTGATGGATAAACAGCAGACCTTTGAACAGGCGCTGCGCACCAGGACTTTTGAGCCAGACGCTCCCAACTACACACCCCGCATTTCCGGTATTCTGCATATCGAAAACGGCGGCTATAATTATGCCATGTCCATTTTAAAGAGCGACCAGGGCGATCCGTCCTCCTGTAACCGCTATACCTTTGCCTACGAGAATCCAAAGGCGGGCGAGGGACGGTTTATCCATACCTACATGGGTGACGGCAATCCGCTTCCCAGCTTCGAGGGGGAACCCACGCTGGTAGCGCTTGAAGGAGATATTGACAGCTTTACGAAGACGGTGTGGGAGAATTTGAACGAAGAAAATAAAGTTTCTCTTTTTGTGCGCTATATCGAGATCGCTACCGGCAAATATGAGACGAGAATTATCAATGTGCATGAATAATGAGCCGTGTACACGACGTAAAATGGCAAACTGACTGCTTGCAGGCAGTTTTGACAGATTACGTCGTGACAGGGCGAAGCCCGTGAGCGAGGAAAACCGAAGGTTTTTCGAGCGCACACGGCAGATAATACAGTAGATACAACATTGTGACACATCATATCTGGAAAGGATGATAAAACATGAACGAACTGGAATTAAAATACGGCTGCAACCCCAATCAGAAACCGTCCAGAATCTATATGGAGGACGGCAGCGAACTGCCTATCCGTGTGCTAAACGGCAGACCGGGATATATTAATTTCCTGGATGCTTTTAACGGTTGGCAGCTGGTGCGGGAATTAAAGCAGGCGACGGGACTGCCGGCGGCAGCCTCTTTTAAGCATGTGTCCCCTGCGGGAGCGGCAGTGGGACTTCCCTTGTCTTTGGTGGAGCGGCAGATTTACTGGGTGGATGATCTGGATATGGAGTTTACGCCCCTTGCAAACGCATACGCAAGGGCAAGAGGCGCGGACCGCATGAGTTCCTTCGGGGATTTCATCTCTTTGTCAGATGTCTGCGATACAGCCACCGCTAAGATTATCAAGAGAGAGGTGTCGGACGGTGTCATTGCCCCGGGGTATGAGCCGGAGGCGCTGGAAATCCTGAAGGCGAAGAAGAAGGGCGCCTATAATGTGATTGAGATTGACGAATCTTACGTACCGGCACCGAAAGAGGTGAAGCAGGTGTATGGCATCAGCTTCGAGCAGGGCAGGAATGAGCTAAAGATTGACGAGCACTTCTTTGACAATATCGTGACACAGGCAAAAGACCTGCCAAAGCAGGCGAAAATCGATCTTGCCATTGCCATGATCACCCTGAAATATACCCAGTCCAACTCGGTATGCTTTGTGAAGGGGGGGCAGGCAATCGGTATCGGCGCCGGACAGCAGTCCAGGATTCACTGTACCAGACTTGCCGGTTCTAAGGCGGACAACTGGTTCCTGCGCCAGTCTCCCAAGGTGCTTGGCCTGCAGTTTGCAGACGGCATCGGGCGCGCTGACAGAGACAATGCCATTGACCTTTATATTGGCGAGGATTATATGGATGTGCTGGCGGAGGGCGCATGGCAGAAGACCTTTAAAGTAAAGCCGGAGGTGTTTACCAGAGAAGAGAAGCGGGCGTGGCTTGACCAGATGAAGGATGTGGCGCTGGGGTCCGATGCCTTCTTTCCTTTCGGGGATAATATTGAGAGAGCGCACAGAAGCGGCGTAACCTATGTGGCACAGCCGGGCGGCTCCGTGCGGGACGACAATGTGATTGAAACCTGTGATAAATATGGTATGACCATGTGCTTTACGGGAATCAGGCTGTTTCACCACTGATGGAGACTAAGAAACTTTGACTTTTTACGTTGATAGTGGTATGATTCTATGGGGTATTTTGAAACCGTATTTGAAAAATAGACAAAGGAGTGTGCGGTAAAATGAGCAAAAGTTTTAATGATCTGTTATCTAAAGTATCGGAGTGCAGTGTAAAAAAAGTGGCTGTGGCTGTGGCACAGGACAGTGCGGTTTTGGAGGCTGTGGCAGCGGCGAAGGAGAGAAACATCGCAGATGCGATTTTAGTGGGCGATGCGGATAAAATCAAAGAGGTAGCGGCTTCTATCAATATGGATTTGAGCGGCTTTGAGATTATCGATGAGAAAGACAATTATACGGCGGCTTTGAAGGCAGTGGAACTGGTACATACAGGAAAAGCTAACATGTATATGAAGGGGTTGATAGACACAAAATCATTCTTAAAGAGTGTGCTTGATAAAGAAGTGGGTTTAAGAACCGGCAAGACCCTGTCCCACGTATGTGTGTTTGAAGTGGAAGGAATAGACCATCTGCTGTTCTTGTCGGATGTGGCTTTCCTGACCTATCCTTCTTTGGAGGAAAAGGTGCATATCATCGAGAATACAGTAGATGTCTGCCATGCCTGCGGTATCCCTAATCCCAAGGTAGCGCCCCTTGCGGCAGTGGAAGTGGTGAATCCTAAGATGCCTGTGACCGTGGAGGCGGATGAGCTGACGAAGATGTGTGAGGAAGGCAAGATTACAGGCTGCGTGGTAGACGGACCGCTTTCTTTGGATTTGGCCATCGACCCGGCAGCGGCGAAGCATAAGGGCGCAGAGGACAGAAAGATTGTGGGCGATGCGGACGTGTTACTGTTCCCGGATATTCATGCGGGCAATCTGGTATACAAATGCCTTGTGCATACGGCGAAAGTGAAAAACGGCAATATCCTGACAGGAACCAAGGCGCCGGTTATCCTGACGTCCCGTTCCGATGAGTTTGAGACCAAAGTAAATTCCATCGCTTTAGGCGCTGTTATGGCGGAAGCGATGTCCAAGATGAATTGATTCCATATGACAGGAGGAAGAAAACATGGCAGTGAAAAGTTTGATTATCAATCCCGGTTCCACATCCACTAAGATTGGCGTATTTGAGGATGAGACCTTATTGTTTGAAGAGACGCTGCGCCACTCCACAGAGGAGATTGCACAGTTTGAGAAGATTGTAGACCAGAAAGATTTCCGCAGGGGCATCATTGAGAATCTGTTAAAAGAAAAGAATTTCGACATCAACTCCCTGGATATGGTGGTGGGACGAGGCGGTATGTTAAAGCCGATTCCGGGCGGCACCTACGCGGTTACCGATGATCTGTTAGAGGACTTAAAGATTGGCGTGCAGGGACCTCATGCCTCCAACTTAGGCGGTATTCTGGCAAGAGAGATTGGGGATTCCATCGGAAAGCCTTCTTACATCGTAGACCCTGTGGTAGTGGATGAGTTAGACCCTATCTTTAGATACTCCGGTGTGCCGGAACTTCCCAGAACCAGCGTGTTCCATGCTCTGAATCAGAAAGCTGTTGCGAAACGCTATGCGAAAGAGTCTGGCAAGGCTTATGACACCCTGAACCTGATCGTTGTGCATATGGGCGGCGGCGTGTCCGTAGGCGCACACAAGATGGGCAGAGTGATAGATGTGTTCAATGCCCTTGACGGCGACGGCGCGTTTTCACCGGAAAGAGCCGGCGCAGTGCCGAGCGGCGCCCTGATCAAGATGTGTTTCTCCGGGAAATATACCCAGCAGGAAGTTTATAAGAAGTTTGTAGGCGGCGGCGGATTCAACGCATACTGCAACACCAACGATATGAGAGACGTAGACAAGATGGTGGACAACGGCGATAAGAAGGCGGAGGAAGTGAGAGAAGCTTTCATTGCCCAGGTGGCAAAGGATATCGGCTCTATGGCATGTGTCCTCAAGGGTAAAGTGGACCAGATCATCATGACCGGCGGCATCGCCTACGATAAGGCAGTGATCGAAGGGCTTAAGGAAAGAGCAGGCTGGATTGCACCGGTAACGGTTTATCCGGGCGAGGATGAGCTGATGGCACTTGTACAGGGCGGCTTAAGAGTATTGAACGGCGAAGAGGAGCCGATGGTATATTAATTTTCAGGAAATGAGGAAACCATGAGCGTAGTACAGAAACTATTTGGAACACATAGTGAGCGGGAGATTAAGCGGATTAACGGTCTGGTAGATAAGATCGAGAATTTACGTCCCACGATGATGGAATTGTCTGACGAGCAGTTGCGAGATAAGACAAAAGAATTTAAGAAAAGACTGACACAAGGGGAGACTTTGGACGACCTGCTTCCGGAGGCTTATGCCACGGTCAGAGAGGCGGCCAGAAGAATCCTCAACACAGAGCATTACAGGGTACAGCTGATTGGCGGTATTGTTCTGCACCAGGGGCGAATCGCCGAGATGAGGACTGGTGAAGGTAAGACACAGACCTGTCTTTTGCCAGCTTATTTAAATGCCCTGGAAGGCCGGGGTGTGCATGTGGTCACAGTCAACGATTATCTGGCGAAGCGTGATGCGGAGTGGATGGGACAGGTTCATGAGTTTTTGGGCTTAAAAGTGGGCGTTGTCTTAAACGACATGAAGCCTGAGGAGCGCAGAGAGGCGTATAACTGCGATATCACCTATGTGACCAATAACGAACTGGGTTTCGACTATCTGCGTGATAACATGGTTATCTACAAAGAACAATTGGTACTGCGGGAACTGCACTATGCGGTAATCGATGAGGTGGACTCCGTGCTGATTGACGAGGCGCGGACTCCCCTGATCATTTCCGGCCAAAGCGGTAAATCCACGAAGCTGTATGAGGCATGTGATATTTTGGCGAAGCAGCTTACCCGCGGTGAAGATATGGAAGAACTGACCAAGATGGACGCCATCATGGGTGTGGAACGGGAGGAGACCGGGGACTTTATCGTCAATGAGAAGGACAAGGTCGTAAATCTGACAGCCCAGGGCGTAGGCAAGGTGGAACGGTTCTTCCAGATAGAGAATCTGGCGGACCCGGAAAATCTGGAAATTCAGCACAATATCATTCTGGCACTGCGGGCCCACAATCTGATGTTCCGCGACCAGGATTATGTGGTAAAAGACGATCAGGTTTTGATTGTGGATGAGTTTACCGGACGTATCATGCCGGGGCGCCGTTATTCCGACGGCCTGCATCAGGCGATTGAGGCCAAAGAGCACGTGAAGGTGAAGAGAGAGAGCAAGACGCTGGCTACTATCACCTTCCAGAACTTCTTTAATAAATTCGAGAAAAAGGCCGGTATGACCGGTACGGCGCTCACAGAGGAAAAAGAGTTCCGGGATATTTATGGCATGGACGTGGTGGCGATTCCCACCAATAAACCGGTGGCACGTATCGACCATCAGGATTCTGTTTACAAGACAAGAAAAGAGAAATTAAAAGCCATTTTACATGCCGTGCAGGAGGCCCATGCCAAAGGACAGCCTGTGCTGGTAGGTACGATTAACATCGATGCGTCCGAAGAACTCAGCGGTATTTTAAAGAGAAACGGTATCGAACACAAGGTGTTAAATGCAAAGTTCCATGAGATGGAAGCCGAGATCGTGGCGGATGCCGGTATCCATGGGGCGGTGACGATTGCCACTAATATGGCAGGCCGTGGTACGGATATCAAATTGGACGAAGAAGCCAGAGCGGCGGGCGGTCTGATGATCATCGGTACAGAGCGGCATGAGTCCAGACGTATCGACAACCAGCTGCGCGGCCGAAGCGGCCGTCAGGGAGACCCCGGAGAATCCAGATTCTATATTTCTCTGGAAGACGATCTCATGAGACTCTTTGGTTCCGACAGAATGATTGCCATGTTCAATGCCCTGGGAATTCCCGAGGGCCAGGAAATTGAACATTCTGCGCTGACCAAAGCAATTGAGACGGCCCAGAAGAAGATAGAGAATAATAACTTTGGCATCAGAAAGAGCCTGCTCGAGTATGACCAGGTCATGAACGAACAAAGAGAAATCATCTATGAAGAGAGAAGACGCGTGCTAGACGGCGAGAGTATGCGGGACGCCATCTATAAGATGATCACGGATATCACGGAGAATTGCGTGGACATCTGTATCGGAGATGATACGGAATTCGAGGATTGGGACTTCAATGAGCTCAATACCCTGCTTTTGCCCACCATTCCTTTACAGCCGGTAACGGCCGCACGGGTGAATAAGCCCAAGAAGAACAGCTTAAAACAGCAGTTAAAAGAGGAAGCTGTGAAATTATATGAGAGCAAAGAGGCGGAGTTCCCGGAACCCGAGGCAATCCGTGAGATTGAGCGAGTCATTCTGCTGAAAGTGATTGACAGAAAATGGATGGACCATATCGATGATATGGACCAGCTCCGTCAGGGTGCCGGTCTGCAGGCATACGGCCAGAAGGACCCGCTGGTGGAATATAAATTGAACGGTTATGAGATGTTCGATGATATGACACAGAATATCAAAGAAGAGACCGTGCGGCTTCTCTTCCGTGTACGGATTGAGCAGAAGGTGGAGAGAGAACAGGTGGCTAAGGTCACCGGTACGAATAAGGATGACACCGTGCAGAAAGGTCCGGTAAAGCGCGTGGAGGCAAAGGTATATCCTAACGATCCCTGCCCTTGCGGAAGCGGGAAGAAGTATAAGCAGTGCTGCGGACGGAAATAGGATGTTGAAGAAAGAAGGTGACGTTAAGTGGTAGAATTGGATAACATGAAATCCGAGCTTTTAAGTTATGAAAGTCCCTTAGCGGAAGTGAGGGATTCACTTTGACCTGGCTGGCAAAGTGAAACGGATTGAAGAGTTAGAAATGGAAATGCAGGCCCCCGGATTCTGGGATGACCCGGAGAAATCCAACCAGAAGATGCGGGAGTCCAAGCAGTTGAAAGACGTGGTGGAAACCATGGACGGTCTGTCTGGTCAGTATGAAGATATCCTGACACTGATTGAGATGGGCTATGAAGATAACGATCCGGCAATCATTCCGGATATCGAGGAGGAACTTACCTCTTTCAAAGAGACCTTTGAGAATATTCGAATCAGCACGCTCTTATCCGGCGAGTATGATAAGAATAATGCCATTCTTAAACTAAATGCCGGTGCAGGCGGCACAGAAAGCTGCGACTGGTGCAGTATGCTTTACCGCATGTATACCAGATGGGCCGAGCGTAAAGGGTATTCCCTGGAAGTGATAGATTATCTGGACGGAGACGAGGCGGGGATTAAATCCGTGACTTTTCAGATTAACGGAGAAAATGCCTACGGCTATCTGAAATCGGAGAAAGGCGTGCACAGACTGGTGCGTATCTCTCCTTTTAACGCCCAGGGAAAACGGCAGACATCCTTTGTATCCCTGGATGTGATGCCGGATATCGAGGAAGATGTGGATGTGGAAGTGAAAGAGGAAGATATCCGCATTGATACTTACCGAAGCAGCGGTGCCGGCGGACAGCACATTAACAAGACTTCTTCGGCTATCCGAATCACCCATTTTCCTACAGGCATTGTGGTTACTTGTCAGAATGAGCGTTCTCAGTTCCAGAACAAGGACAAGGCTATGCAGATGCTAAAGGCCAAGCTTTATCTGTTAAAGCAGGAGGAAAATGCGCAGAAATTGTCAGGTATCCGGGGGGATGTGAAGGAGATTGGCTGGGGAAATCAGATCAGGTCTTATGTGATGCAGCCTTATACCATGGTGAAGGACCACCGGACGAACGAGGAGTCCGGCAATGTGGACGCGGTGATGGATGGGGCGATAGACCCTTTTATCAATGCGTATCTGCGGTGGGTAAATAGTTAGGCATATTTGAGCAAATAGTAAGGGGCAGGCGTAAGCCTGCCCCTTTTGCAATCCGTTCATATTACTTCTTATTCTGAATCAAATCCAGGAAAAATTCCGTCTGCGTCGCCTTCATATAGGGAAGAAGCCACAACATTGCAATGCCGCAGGAGAGGGCTGAAACCAGAAACAGCGGCAGGAAACTTACATACAAGTAGAACAATCTGCCCTTATGTCCTTTCATGATCTGGCGGCTTTTGGCAAGCAGCTCTCTGGCGGAATACTGCGGGAAATCGTGCAGTAAGTAAAGTGCCTGGTCATACAGAAGACTCAATATCACTGAGACAACACCTGCTAAAATCAGACTCAGCGCATAAGGGAGCATGAGTTTCAGAGCGTCCGATTCAACGGAATGAGCCATTTTATAATTGAGAATCATAAAAGGAATTTGGGAAACGTAAGTAAGCAGTGTAACCCATGCCTGAATCAAAATCGCTTTGTCTGGATAGAGTCTGAAACCCTGAAAAATATCTCCGGCAGAGGCCGGTCTTCCACATATGATTTTTAAAAACAGGTAAGTAGTCCCGGAGGCAAATACACCGGCCAGCAGTGTAATGAAAAAAGTGATTGCATAATAGAGTATAGTTCCTGACAAGGTTGTCATATCTACCAATATACTGGATATACCTGTGGCAAGGCCAACGATGCACATAACGATGAGAACAGCCCCTATGGCAGTGCCGTAGTGGCCAAACATTTTTTCTCTGGCAGAGGCTTTCAGCTCTGCGGAAGATTTAAAAGTATTCATATAAGACTCCTGACTCCTATGTTTGTCAACATGCAATATCCAGATTCATGCCCCGGTATTTGTTGACGGCATCGGAGGATTTCATTTCTTTTTGATAAGGGTTTTCTTCATTCACATATTTGATCTGGGTAGCGGTAGTGCCGCCGGATACATAGGTACGCCCGCATTCCGGGCAGATATCCGTGTGAATGGATACGTTGCAGGACATGACTTTGCCGTTATTTTCGGCCGCCTTTTTATAGGCATTGCTCACATGTTCCTGTTCATGGCCTCTGACACGGGATGCGGCAGCGTTGGGATCGATATGGGCCGCCGCTTTAAAGGACACGTCCTCGTCGGAACCGTCCTGATATTTCCGGTTTTTACAAGTCTCGCATTCTGCGGGGGAAGATTTTTTGCCCGCCTGCTTTTCGGTGGATTCCCCGGGATTGCGGATAATGACACGCCCCTCTTCTTCTGAGACAGGGGATGGGCCGGGCATATTGGCAGCGGCAGCATCCCTGGCATCTGTGTTTCGTTCCGGGTTGGTTGAAGCATTGGAAGGACTCGCATAAGCGGTATAGTTGTTATAGGAATAAGGATTTGTAATCTGACCAATCGTCATAGCTTGAACCTCCGTTTCCATATAGGGAAATTGATGTGTGATGGAAAATTCTCTTCGTTCGTTAATGCTCGATACCCATCATTTCATACATTTCATCTAAGATTTCTTCATAGGTCACACCATATTGATCTTCACACATTTGGTTGACCTCATCTACCATTTCCGGCATGATGTCCGGCAGGGCAAATACCAGATACACACTGAAAACACAAAGAGATACATCCAGTACAAGTCCCGTGATACAGCAGATCATGCCTGCCTTGGCCTTGGCCATCATTTTTTTGGCACTGCCTTTGGAGAGGATGGCCAGGATGATACCGATGCCGCCCACCAGAAAAGGAATATAAATACGCAGTAACACCAGGCTGACGAGACTGATGATGCCCAGTACCATGGAGGCAGTTGCCATGCCTTCCCCTTTCAGTTTCTGCGGACGGATGATGCTTGCGTTCATGCTGCCGTATGGGTTCCCGTTGTAATAAGGATTCCCGTTCTGATAAGGGTTATTGTACGGGTTTGTATGATTGTATGGCTGATTGTTGTATGGATTTCCATTATTGTAAGGATTGCCATAGGGATTCTGGTTGTCTGCCCCATTATGATAGGCATTTCCGTTACCGTAAGGGGCGTTAGGATGCGGCCCGCCATAAGGATTTTCATTCCGGTAAGGGGTATTGCCTTGTGGCTGACTGCCGTCTGCTTCGGCATTACCATAAGGGTTCCCATTATTTACAGGGACATTGTCGTAAGGATTCCCACTGTTATTCGAATTAGGATAAGGCTCTCCGGTATTTTGCGGATCGCCGGACTGGTTATTTGATTGATAATCCATATTGCCTCCTGTCTATTTTGCTTTAAAATTCATTATAACACGGTTACCGGGGAAAGACCAGATAAAAGTTGACAACAGCATTTACTGTATATATCCGAAAAATATAAGAAAAATAATAAAATTGTTATATTTTAGGGAGTTGCGGCTTTTGCATAAATCTTGTATAATATTAACGTTAGTGTAAAAATGCGGGCATTATACTTCAAAATATGCCTCCAGAGCAGTCTGGGGATATGCCTGACGCATTTGACATGCATTAATACTTTAGCAAAGCAGAGTGCTGAACTATAAAGAACAAACCGGAGTTGAGTTATGGACATTATTCTTAAGTTAAAAGAAGAACTGAAAGTAGAAAAATGGCAGGTGGAGGCCGCGGTAAATTTGATTGATGAGGGCAACACCATTCCCTTTATCGCCCGTTACCGTAAAGAGGCCACCGGCTCTTTGAACGATGAGGTCTTGAGAGATCTTCATGAGAGGCTGACTTATCTGCGGAATCTGGAAGAGAAGAAAGAGCAGGTACTAAAGAGTATAGAAGAGCAGGGCAAGCTGACGGACGAGCTTAAGGAAAAGATCGTTGCGGCGGAGACTATGGTAGTGGTGGAAGATTTATACCGTCCTTACCGGCCAAAGAGAAAGACCCGTGCCAGTGTGGCGAAGGAGAAGGGGCTTGACGGACTGGCTGAGTTCATTTTGGCCCAGGAGACCACAGCGCCCATCGAGCAAGAGGCTCTTAAATATGTCCGCGAGGACGAGGATGCGGCCAAGGCAGTGAAGAATGTGCAGGAGGCGGTACAGGGCGCGAAGGATATTATTGCAGAGATGATTTCGGACGAGGCGGATTATCGTATCTATATCCGCGATATTACCATGAAAGAAGGCAGTCTCACCAGTACGGCCAGAGATGAGAAGGCAGAGAGTGTCTATGAAATGTATTACCAGTATGAGGAGCCCATCAGTAAGGTGGCTGGCCACAGGACATTGGCGATCAACCGCGGGGAGAACGAGAAGTTCCTGACAGTGAAGGTGGAGGCCCCCAGGGAGCGTATTTTACAATTCCTGCGGACTAAGATGATTAAAAATGACAATCCTGTCACTTCACCACTGTTAGAAGAGACCATAGCGGACAGTTATGACAGACTGATTGCGCCGGCAATCGAGCGGGAGATCAGAAACGATCTTACGGAGAAAGCGGAGGACGGCGCCATTGCTGTATTTGGCAAAAACTTGGAGCAGCTTCTCTTACAGCCGCCCATCAAGGGTAAGGTGGTTCTCGGATGGGATCCGGCTTTTCGCACGGGTTGTAAGCTGGCGGTGGTGGATGAGACCGGCAAGGTGCTTGACACCAAGGTGATTTATCCTACGGCGCCTCAGAATAAAGTGGAGCAGGCCAAGGCGGAACTTAAAAAACTGATCAAAAAATATAATGTGTCTTTAATCTCCGTGGGGAACGGCACAGCATCCCGGGAATCCGAGCAGGTGATCGTGGAATTGATCAAAGAGCTGGATGTACCGGTGCAGTATGTGATCGTCAACGAGGCGGGGGCATCTGTCTATTCTGCCAGCAAACTGGCTACGGAGGAATTCCCGAATTTTGATGTGGGCCAGAGAAGTGCGGCGTCTATTGCAAGAAGATTACAGGATCCGCTTGCGGAACTTGTAAAGATCGATCCCAAATCTATCGGCGTTGGACAATATCAGCATGATATGAATCAAAAGAAACTCAGTGAAGCTCTCGGCGGGGTGGTAGAGGACAGTGTGAACCGTGTGGGTGTAGATTTGAATACGGCTTCCGCATCTCTTCTCGAATACGTTTCCGGTGTGACCAAGGTGATTGCCAGAAATATCGTGGACTACCGGGAGACGAACGGACGGTTTCAGAATCGCAGACAGCTTTTGAAAGTGGCGAAATTAGGGCCCAAGGCCTTTGAGCAGTGTGCCGGTTTTATGCGTATCACGGACGGTGACAATCCCTTAGATGCCACCAGTGTGCATCCGGAATCCTATGAGGCGGCAGAAAAGCTTTTAGAGAAGCTTGGCCTTACTATGGAGGATGTGAGAGAGGCTCAGAAGAAAGCCGCCGCCCAGAAGCAGGCAGGTAAGAAAGCGAATCCTGCGAAAGAGAAGAAGCCCCGCCCGTCTAAAATGGTAATCCGCAATACCAGCACGGCCATGGGAAAGGCACTTGCGGCGGCGATGGGAGAGATGAATCTGGAACAACAGGAAAATGACATGGATGTCAGCTCCGCAAAGACACAGGGCGGAAAAGAAGCGGCAGTGAGCAGTCTGGCAAAGAAGATTAAAGATAAGAAGAAACTGGCACAGGAACTTGGCATCGGAGAGATCACCCTTATGGATATCCTCACAGAGCTTGAGAAACCGGCCAGAGATCCCCGTGACAATATGCCTGCGCCGATTCTTAGAAGCGATGTGCTGGATATGAAGGATTTAAAACCTGGCATGATCTTGAAGGGGACGGTACGCAACGTGATTGATTTCGGCGTGTTTGTGGATATCGGAGTGCACCAGGACGGTCTGGTACATATTTCCCAGATCACGGACAAGTATATCAAACATCCGCTGGAGGCGGTCAGCGTCGGTGATGTGGTGGATGTGCAGGTGCTGACGGTAGATCTTTCAAAGAAGCGGATTGGTCTTACCATGAGGATCGGGCAGGAAGCGGCAGGCAAAAAGCAGCAGTAAAAGCAGCAGGCGCATGGATACAGGGGTGCGCGAAATTGTAAGAAAGGATGTTTCATCATGGCGAAGTACATTGTAAAGAGAATTTTACTGGCGATCGTGACGATCTGGGCGGTTGCCACACTCACCTTTTTCCTCATGAATCTGGTGCCGGGCGGCCCGTTCTTATCGGAAAAAGCGATCAGCCCCCAGGCGCAGGCGGCACTGGAGGCGAAGTACGGTCTGGACAAACCGATGTTCCAGCGGTATTTAAATTATGTTACCTCTGCGGCGCATGGAGATTTCGGCGACAGTTTAAAACAGAGAGGCCGTACGGTTATGTCGATCATTACCATGAAGTTTCCCGTGTCGGCAAGAGTGGGGGGACTGTCTGTTCTGGTGTCCCTGACATTGGGAATCCCTTTGGGGTGTATTGCAGCTTTAAAGCGCGGGAAGGTGACAGACAGTGTGATCAGCGTGGTGGCTACCTGCGGTATTGCGGTGCCCAGTTTCGTAATCTGCACGGTCATGATGTATTTCTTTGGCGTAAAGCTGGGTGTTCTGCCCACAATGGGCCTGGAGACAGCGAAGCATTATATTATGCCGGTGACAGCGCTTTCCTTCTATCCAACGGCCTATATTATGAGGTTGATGCGTTCTTCCATGCTGGATGTGCTGGGACAGGATTATATGCGGACGGCCCGGGCCAAGGGACTGGCGGGGGGCAAGATTTTATTTAAGCATGCCCTGCGTAATGCAATCCTGCCGGTTGTCACTTATGTGGGACCGATGCTTGCCTACACCATTACAGGAAGTTTCGTGGTGGAGAAGATTTTCGTTATTCCGGGACTTGGCGGCGAGTTTATCAAGGCGATCAACGGGCGTGATTACACACTGATTATGGGGACTACGATTTTCCTTGCAACACTGGTTATTGTGATGAATGTGATTGTTGATATTATTTACAAGATTGTGGATCCCCGGATCAAGTTGAAATAAAGGTTGAAACGGTAGGCATATTATACAGATATTTAAGAAAGGCATGATACAAAAATGAAAGAAAATCCCTTAAGTTTTCAGTTAAAACTCAAGCCGGAAGATTTTCTGCCGGCAACGGAGGAAGAGAAACAAAGCCAGGTTATTATGCGCGAGAGCGTGGGATTCTGGAAAGACGGCTTCAGACGTCTTCGGAAAAATAAGGTGGCCATGGTCTCTTTGGTAGTGATCATTCTTGTCATGATATTCTCCTTTATCGTTCCGTCATTTTATCCTTACACCTATAAGGAACAGATTAAGGGAGCCAACAATCTGGCGCCCATGGAGTATTCCCAGGAAGAGCAGGCCAGAATTGATGCGGGAGAAAGTGTATTTCCTCATATCTTTGGCACAGACAAGATGGGGCGCGACTATGCGATTCGTGTGATGATGGGAAGCCGTATTTCCCTGTTGGTAGGTTTGATTGCCACGGCCATTATTCTGGTCATCGGCTCTGCTTACGGTTCCATTGCGGCCTTCTTCGGCGGCACGGTAGATCTGGTGATGATGCGTATTGTGGATATCATATATACCATACCGGATATTCTTTTGATTGTCCTGTTGTCCTTTACATTAAAGGTGCCGTTGACCACTTTGGGAGAAAGTGTGCCGGGATTTCATTGGGTCAATGTTGTGGGTGAAAATCTGATCAGTATTTTCATTGTGTTTGCTCTGCTTTACTGGGTAGGCATGGCGAGAATGGTCAGAAGCCAGGTGCTGATGTTAAAGGAAAGTGAGTATGTGACAGCGGCAAGGGCTCTGGGTGTAGGAAACGGCAGAATTATTAAAAAGCATCTTTTGACAAACTGTATCGGTACTCTGATTGTAACAACAACTCTGCAGATTCCTTCCTCTATCTTTACGGAGAGCTTCTTAAGCTTCCTGGGATTGGGCGTGGCAGTACCGCTTCCTTCACTGGGAAGTCTGGCCAGCGATGCGATTAACGGTATGCAGACCTACCCGTATCTGCTGTTTATTCCGGCTCTTTTGATCAGTCTGATAATCCTGAGCTTTAACTTGTTTGGTGATGGGTTAAGAGATGCTTTTGATCCGAAACTGAAAAACTAAGAAGGGAGTATGAGAAGATGGCAGAATACCTTGTAGATATTAAAAATGAAAGACTTTCTTTTTTCACTCCCGCAGGGGAGGTAAAGTCCTTAAATGATGTCTCCATTCAATTAAAAGAAGGAGAAGTGTTAGGAATCGTGGGTGAGAGCGGTTCCGGTAAGTCCGTTACAGCCTACAGTCTGATGGGGCTGACGGCCCATCCCGGTAAACTGCTGGGCGGAGAACTGCATTTCAATGGACATCAGATTGAGAAAATGACGGATAAAGAGATGCGGACAATCCGCGGGAACGAGATTTCCATTATTTTCCAGGATCCCATGACCAGCTTAAATCCGGTGTACACCATTGGTAATCAGATCACGGAAGTGATCAGGCTGCACACGGATAAAGATAGTAAGCAGGCGAAAGCCCGGGCAAGGGAACTTCTGGAACTGGTGGGTATCAATGAACCGGATAAACGTTTAAAACAGTATCCCCACGAGCTGTCGGGCGGTATGCGCCAGCGTGTGATGATTGCCATTGCCCTGGCCTGTGAGCCGAAACTTTTGATAGCGGACGAGCCTACCACAGCTTTGGATGTGACCATTCAGGCGCAGATTCTGGAATTGATGATGGAACTGAAAGATAAGCTGGGTATGGCGATTATTATGATTACGCACGACCTGGGTGTGGTGGCAAGCATGTGTGAGCGCATTGCTGTCATGTATGCCGGCCGGATTGTGGAGTATGGCACCACGGATGATATTTTCTACAATCCCAGGCACCAGTACACCAAAGGACTGATTCGGTCCATACCGAGACTGGATACGAAGGAACATGAGAGGCTGATTCCGATTGAGGGAACGCCGGTGGACCTTTTAAATCCTCCGGAGGGCTGTCCCTTTGCTCCCAGATGCGATGCGGCGATGAAGATTTGTCTGCGTGAAATGCCGCCGGTAACCACGTTTGGGGATGTGCATTATACAAAGTGCTGGCTGAGCCAAAAAGAAGAGTTTGAGAAAGGAGCGTCCCATGAGTGAGCATTTGATTGAGATAGAACACCTGCGACAGTATTTTCCGGCGGGCGGTTTTGGCAAGAATAAGAAATTTATCCGTGCGGTGGAGGACGTTTCCTTCTTTATTGATAAGGGAGAAACCCTGGGTCTGGTGGGAGAGTCGGGCTGCGGCAAGACCACCACAGGACGCGCTATGCTCAGACTGTATGAGCCCACGGGCGGCAGATTTACCTTTGACGGCGACGTGGTTTTTGATGTGGAGAAAAAGCAGTTTGCGGATATGCTTCCCTACCGTAAGCGGATGCAGATTGTATTTCAGGATCCCTATGCCAGTCTGGATCCCCGTATGACGGTGGGAGACATTGTGGGAGAGGCGATTGATGTCCATAAACTGGCGGCCAATAAGCAGGAGCGGTTTGATAGAATTATCAGTATTCTGGAACGCGTAGGACTAAATTCCGAACACGCAAACCGTTATCCCCATGAGTTTTCCGGCGGTCAGAGACAGCGTGTGGGCATTGCCAGGGCCCTGGCAGTACACCCGGAATTTATCGTCTGTGACGAGCCCATTTCGGCATTGGATGTGTCCATACAGGCGCAGGTCATCAATATGTTTGAAGACTTACAGGAAAAGATGGGCCTGACCTATCTGTTCATTGCCCATGATTTGTCAGCGGTGAAACATATTTCCAATCGTATCGGCGTGATGTACCTGGGAAGGATGGTGGAACTGGCCGACAGCTATGAGTTGGTGGACAGACCCTTACATCCTTACACCAAGAGCCTGATTTCAGCGATTCCCATAGCAGACCCGAAACAGGCAAGGGCAAGTAAGCGTATTGTGTTGGAAGGAGATGTGCCAAGTCCCTTAAATCCGCCTTCCGGATGCGCCTTCCGTACCCGCTGTCCTTATGCGGACGAACAGTGCGCAGCACAGGTGCCGGAGTGGAAAGAAGTGGAAAAAGGGCATTTTTCCGCATGTCACCATATTGACAAGTGCAACTAGATGTGGTAAACATGATAAGTGAATCATTAAAAATTTAAAAGAGGAGGAAAAACGATTATGAAAAAGAGAGCAATCGCGCTTATGATGGCGGCGGCTATGGTCGTTGGCGTAACAGCGTGCGGCGGTTCTGATAATAATACCACCACACCTGCTGCAGAATCCAACGAGACAACAGACGATGCTGCAGCCACCGATGACAGCGCAGCGACAGACGCCGGTACAGAAACAGAAGCACCGGCTGCAACCACAGAGGGCGGCGGCAAGATTCTGTCCGTACAGATCGGCCCCAACCCTGAGACCATCGACCCTGCACTGAATAGTGCTGTTGATGGCGGTAACATGATCTTACACACATTCGAGTGCCTTTTGACTGTGGCTGAGGACGGCACCCTTGCCCCTGGCCAGGCGGAAAGCTGGGAGACTTCTGAGGACGGTCTTACATGGACTTTCCATTTAAGAGACGGTCTGAAATGGTCTGATGGTTCTGCCCTTACGGCAAACGATTTTGTATACAGCTGGCAGCGTGTCTGCGACCCTATGGTAGCAGCTCCTTATGCTGAAACAGTTCTTGGTATGGTAGAGGGCTACGAGGATGCCATCGCAGGCAACCTGGAGGCTCTTGGCGTAGAAGCAACAGATGATTCCACACTTGTAGTGCATCTGTCTTCTCCTTGCTCTTACTTCGGCTCTCTGGCAGCATTCGCTACTTTGAGCCCGGTACAGAAGGCAACTGTTGATGCCAACGGCGATGGATGGGCAGTAGAGGCAAGTACTTATATCTGTAACGGTCCTTTCTACATCTCCGAGTGGGTTCCCAGTTCCTACATTATGTGCACAAAGAACCCCAATTACTGGAACGCAGATGCAGTGAAGCTTGAGGGTATCAAGTTCAACCTGATCGAGGATCCTAACGCTTCCTACAGCGCATACCAGACCGGTGAAGTACTTTTCATTAAGGACGTTCCGACAGAGGAGATTCCTTCCCTCACAGGAAATCCGGAATTTTATGTAGAGCCGATCATCGGTACTTACTACTTGAGCTTAAACACCCAGAAAGAGCCTTTCACAGATGCGAAAGTACGTAAGGCATTAAGCCTTGCAATTGACCGTGAGTATGTGGCTAACACCTTAATGCAGGGCACCTACTCTCCGGCAAGCAACTTCATGGGTCCTGGTTGGATTGATACAGACGGTTCTCAGTTCATCGACAATGCAAACGGCGGCAAGCCTTACATTGATACGGCAAACCATGACGCAAATGTTGAGGAAGCAAAACAGCTTCTTGCAGATGCAGGTTATCCGGACGGCGCAGGGTTCCCGACCATCACCTATTCTACCAACGATGCTGGTTACCACAAAGTAGTAGCCGAGTATTTACAGCAGGCATGGGCTGAGCTTGGCATCGACCTGCAGGTAGATATCGTTGAGTGGGCAAGCTTCACACCTATGAGACGTAACGGTGACTATGAAGCATCCCGTAACGGCTGGGTAGGCGACTACAGCGATCCTTCCAATATGCTTGATCTGCTTTACTCCAGCAATGGTAATAACGATGGTAAGTTCAACAATGCAGATTATGACGCAGCAATGGAGATTTCCAGAACAACTTTGGATGCTGCAGAGCGTTCCGAGGCTCTTCACAAAGCAGAGGATATTTTGATGGAAGAGGCTGGATGTGTTCCGGTAGCTTACTACAATGACTTCTGGTTACAGAGTGATAAGATTACAGGAATGTGGCATTCCGCATACGGTTACTGGTACTTCATGTATGCTGATATCGCCGAATAAGTGTACAAGAAGAAGTTCTAAAGACGTCCCGCCATTGGACGGGACGCCAAGAACTTCTAGAAGCTGCTTTGCAACTTCTTCTTGTACTAAAGAATACCAGTAAACTGGTATTCTCTGTATATGTATTGAATAATATAATTACAGGACGCAGTTTTGGCTGCGTCCTGTTTTTAAGTGAATGGGGATTTTATGAGAGAGAATAGCGCTAAATATTTCTGTAATAAGGAGTGTGAATGTTATCCTTGTCATCCGATAGGAGAGGATGGGGAATTCAATTGTCTGTTTTGTTATTGTCCGCTCTATGCTTTGGGGAAGCAGTGCGGTGGGAATTTCCGGTTTAATGAGAAGGGGATTAAGGACTGTTCCGGGTGTATGGTTCCCCATGCAAAAGGCGGTTATGAGCATGTGATGGAACGGGTAAGGGAAGTGGTCAGGATGACCGTCAGGTTGGGGAGTGGGAATTAGATTTGATATGGCAAATAGCCCTAGAGAAAAAGGAATATCTATTGTATAATAAGAATATGGTTTTCAGAAAACTTATATGAGGGATGGGTAACATTAACAAAGCAAAAGAAAGGAAAAGGTATCAAATGGCAAGATTTACATTACCGAGAGATGTCTATCACGGCAAAGGAAGTTTGGAAGAGTTAAAGAATCTGAAAGGAAAGAAAGCTATCCTGGTAGTGGGCGGCGGTTCCATGAAACGTCAGGGCTTTCTGGATAAGGCGGTTGGATATCTGAAAGAAGCCGGCATGGAGGTGGAGCTCTTTGAAGGCGTAGAACCGGACCCGTCTGTAGAAACAGTGATGAAGGGTGCAGAGGCAATGCGTGCTTTTGAGCCGGACTGGATTGTATCCATGGGCGGCGGTTCCCCCATTGATGCTGCGAAAGCAATGTGGGCGTTCTATGAATATCCGGAGACTACTTTTGAAGATTTGATCGTACCCTTCAATTTCCCGGAACTGAGACAGAAGGCAAAATTCTGTGCCATTCCTACGACTTCCGGCACAGCTACCGAGGTGACGGCGTTCTCGGTTATTACCAACTATCAAACAGGCGTGAAGTATCCGCTTGCTGACTTTAACATAACACCGGATGTGGCAATCGTGGATCCTGACCTGGTGATGGGACTTCCCGCAAAGCAGGTGGCATATACCGGCATGGATGCGCTGACTCATGCGATTGAGGCTTATGTATCCACATTGAATGGCCCCTTTACCGACCCCCTGGCATTGCAGGCAATTGAGATGGTGCTGGATTACCTGCCGGCATCATACCATAGCGATATGGATGCAAGAGAGCAGATGCATTACGCACAGTGTCTGGCGGGAATGTCATTCTCCAATGCACTTTTGGGAATTGTCCATTCCATGGCACATAAGACGGGCGCTGCTTTCTCCACAGGACATATTCCTCACGGCTGTGCCAATGCGATTTATCTGCCTTACGTGATTAAGTACAATGCGAAAAATCCGGTGGCGGCAAGTCGTTATGCACAGATTGCCCGCAGGATGGGATTGGAAGGCGTTTCTGACAAAGCGCTGATCAACAGTCTCTGCGCGAAGATTGACGACTTTAATGTGCGCCTGAATATCCCGAAGACCTTAAAAGATTTCGGTGTTGATGAGGCGGAGTTTAAGGAGAAGATTGCCAAGATTGCAGAACTGGCAGTGGGTGATGCCTGCACAGGTTCCAATCCCAGAGAGATTGACCCGGCGGCAATGGAGAAATTGTTTACCTGTACTTATTATGGAACGGAAGTAGATTTCTAAGAGCGGAAGGATGCTTGAGATAACCTTTCCTTTATGATGGCGGTGCACTGCTGTTGTGGGGGAAAGGTTATTTTGTTTTGCGTTTGCAGGGGTGATTTTTTCGATTTTTTTCAAAAAATAAATAGCTATTGACAATTGCATTCTATTGGAATAGAATATAGACATAATCATTCTACTGCGATAGAATAGGGCGGGAACAAGAATATGGAAAAGAAACTATTTGACAGCGAATTGAAAGTTATGGAAATCCTATGGAAACAAGGTGAAGCAACCGCAAAGGAAATTGCAGAGGAGCTTCATCGGCAAGTAGGTTGGAGCAAAACAACTACCTATACAGTGATAAAGAAATGTATAGAGAAAGGGGCAATAGAACGAAGAGAGCCCAATTTTATCTGTCATGCGCTCATCACAAAAGAGGAGGCACAGAAATATGAAACAAATGAACTGATTGACAAGATGTACGATGGACACCCGGATAAACTGATTGCCGCGTTGATTGGAGAAAAAAGACTAGACAAAGCAGCCATTATGCGCTTAAAAGAACTTATAGATGATTTATAGGAGGCCTGCATGGAAAGGATTTTAATAATAAATGGTTCTGTCGGGATTGTTGTTCTTTGTATTGTGGCGGCAAGGAAGATGTTTCTATATCGTCTTCCGGGAAGTACTTGGCTGTTTTTATGGAAAATTCTTATTTTGCGGTTACTATTTCCTTTTACATTTGAATTGCAGTTCGCAAATATTGACATGGATAGAAATATTGCAAATTTTCTGCAATTGCAAGAAAAAATAGAGTTGTCAAGTGAAAAAGTATTACTCTTATCTGTAGATCAAGTCATGCACATAATATGGTTGATAGGAGTAGTTATCGTTGCAGGTCTTTTTGTCGGTTCCCATTTGATGCAAAGAAGACTGTATTGTATGGCGCTGCCGGTTAAAGGCGTATATTTTGAGAAATGGAAGGAAGTACATTCTTTAAAAAGAAAAGTGGATATTAAGGAATCCGACAGGATAGCACGGCCGTTAACATACGGCGTGATTAGACCAATTATATTACTCCCGGCACACCGAAATATAGAAGAAGACAGATTGACGTTTGTCTTAGAGCACGAATTTATTCACATTAAACAGATGGATGTCCTGTTAAAGTGGATATTGGTTTTGGTTTGTTCGGTTTATTGGTACAATCCCTTGATCTGGGTTATGTATTTTGGGGTAAATCGTGACATGGAACTGGCATGTGATGAACGATTATTAAGGCACCAAGGGCAGGAATATAGGAAGAAGTATTTGCAGGTTTTAGTGAACTGGGAGGAAAAGAAAGCAGAAAGCGGGATTTTATGCAGCTCATTTTGTAAATATCCAATGGAGGAGAGGATAAAGGTGATGGTGAAAACAGGAAAAGAGAAATCTAATCATTTTATGACAGCATGGATGCTTGTGTGCTTGGTTGCAATTCTGAGCATTGGAACCACAGTGAGAGCAGAGACGCCGAGTTTTTATGATGAAACGAAGAGCGATGGGATGGGATACAATGAGGGATCGGGAGAGGTTCCCAATATTTTAGGTTTAGACGATGAGAATGCCGGTGAAATACTTTGGAAGCAGGGATTTTCATATGAAATGGAGCTTGCATTTTCGAAAAAATCGTAGTAAGATAATCTTCGAAAACAAAATAAGAAAAAAGTTCTTCGGGGCAGGGTGCAATTCCCTACCGGCGGTATAGTCCGCGACCCGTTATCGCAAAGCGTTTACCCGCGTGATGCGCTGACGGCTGATTTGGTGAAATTCCAAAACCGACAGTATAGTCTGGATGAGAGAAGACAGAGAGCATGACATATGTGTCATGTTTATCAGGCAGGCGCCTGTGGCTGCGATGCAGTGCAGGACAGATGATATGCGTAAAACCCCGAAACATAAAGAGAGTGTTTCGGGGTTTCTTTGTGAGAAAATCTCACGGATAGATCGGCATACGTCTGCCGGATGAAGAACTTTTTCCTGTAAGGTAAGGAGTACAGACTCCGGAAAGAGAGGAAAAGAAAATGGGTAATGGTTTATGGAAGAGTGTTGCGGATAATGTGGTCTTTGTACTGGTCTGTGTGGGAATCGCGGCGGCGTTGTTTCTGATCGCTTATGGGACGGAGAAGTATGTACAGAAGCGCGCGGGTATCACAGAGCGGATTTTGACCACCAGAAAGATTACGATGATTGGACTCTTTTCCGCATTGGCAGTGATTTTACATATTCTGGATTTTCCAATCCTGTTTCTGGCACCAGGCTTTTACAAACTGGATTTCAGCGAGATTCCGGCTCTGGTAGGCACTTTTGCATTTGGTCCTGTGGCAGGCGTGATGATCGAGTTTTGTAAGATTTTATTAAAGCTTCTGATTAAGGGCACCAGCACAGCGTTTGTGGGAGATCTTGCAAACTTCGTGATCGGATGCAGCCTGGTTTTGCCGGCGTCCATCCTCTACATGCTCAAGAAAACCAAGAAGATGGCTTTTGTATCCTGTCTGGCAGGTTCCGTGATCATGACTGTGTTTGGGACGGCTTTCAATGCGGTCTATCTGCTTCCGGCGTTCTCCAATCTTTTTGGGATGCCCATGGAGGCGATTATTGCGGCAGGAGCGGAGATTAACGGCAATATCCACAATGTGACCAGTTTTGTTATCTTTGCGGTGGCGCCCATCAACATCATTAAGAGCGCGGCGGCTTCCGGGGTAACATTATTGATTTATAAGCCCTTGAGTCCCATTCTGAAAAATGCAGGCCCAGCGGTGGACAGCCGGCAGATCGGTAAGATGCAGAAGCCGGACAGCGTGTAAACGATAGGCGGCAGGAAAGAGGTATAGACATACAGATTTTAAAAGCGGTACAGGCGGCGTCCTGGCCGCTTTTTGTTATGAGTAGACTCGTGCGGAGGAAATATGCCGTTTAGGAGGCACAAGGGCCGCGCGGCGGGCAGGGAAGATGCAAGCTTGTTAATGGTATAGATTTGTAGAAATGTTGATATTATTCGTGTAAAATCACGCGAATAATTAAATAAATTATACAGATTTTTACATGAATTAATGTTATAATAGATGTAAAGGAAAGAATGTGGAGATAAAACAGTTTAGGAGGAATGCGCTATGTATCGAAAAATCATGAATTTTTTGGAGGAATGGAAAGAGAGTGCGCACCGTAAGCCGCTGATTCTGCAAGGAGCCAGACAGGTCGGCAAGACCTATTCTGTCCTGGCATTTGGACGGAAGGCATACGAAAATGTGGCATATTTCAATTTTGAGACCCATCCCGGGTTGAATAAAACGTTTGAGGAAAATATCAGCCCGGAATATCTGATTCCGGTTTTGTCCCATATTGCAGGGCAGACAATCGTCCGGGAAAGGACGCTGATTGTGTTTGATGAGATACAGCTATGTGAAAGAGCTTTGACCTCTTTAAAGTATTTTTGCGAAAACGCACCGGAATATCATATCATTGTTGCTGGCAGTCTGCTTGGCGTGGCAGTGAACAGGGCGGAGTTTTCCTTTCCGGTTGGGAAAGTAGATATGAAAACGTTGTATCCCATGGATTTGGAAGAATTTATGCTGGCCATGGGCGAGACAGTACTCGTGGAGCAGATTAAAAAGTGTTTTGTTGACAATGAAGCGATGCCGGCGGCCATGCATGAATCGGCAATGCGGCTTTATCGTCAGTATCTCATTGTGGGAGGAATGCCGGAGTGTGTCATGCAGTTTGTAGATACGGGGGACCATATCCTTGTCCGCCATACACAGGATACGATTCTTGCCAGTTATCTTAACGATATGAGCAAATATAATAATACGAATGAAATTAAGAAGACAAGACTGGCGTACGATAATGTTACGGTGCAGCTTTCCAGAAAAAATACTCGTTTTCAATATAAATTAATCAAAAAGGGAGCAAGGGCTTCTGAATTTGAAAACGCAATAGAATGGCTTTGTCTGTCGGGTATTGTATCGCGGGTTTATAGGGTGGAACATGTGCACAAGCCGCTTGAAAACTATCACGACATGGATGCCTTTAAAATATATGTATCCGATCTTGGGCTGTTGTGCGCTAAGAAAGATTTGGCGGCGGAAGATATTCTGTATATGTCTGAGGAGTTAGATGATTTTAAGGGCGGCATGACCGAGAACTATGTGAATGTGCAGATGATCATAAATGGATATCATACCTATTACTGGGAGTCTGCCCGGGGAGCGGAAATAGATTTTGTTATTCAAAGGGAAGGCAGGCTGATACCTTTTGAGGTCAAATCTGCGGATAATACCAAGGCAAAAAGCTTAAAGGTGTATAGGGAGACTTACAAGCCTGATTATGCAATTAAACTTTCCACAAAAAATTTTGGATTTAAAGACGGTATTAAAACAGTGCCTTTATATGCCGCTTTTTGTATCTGAGATATTCTAGCCCGCATAACGAAGGAATTGTCATCAAATGCTACTTTTTTGCCGTAAAGTAGTATTGGCGTGTTAACGGTTTCGTAGTAATATTAATCTTACAGTTTTGTTAGAATTATTTTCTGTTTCGAAAGATTTTTGTAAGATTTGTGTGAGAAAATGGAAGCAGAAGAGCGTGGGGAGATTTTGTGCTTTGCCTGTCAGGGGTAAGAATAATTTAAGATTCCTTTAAGGATTTCTAGTGAATCTTTTAAGAAAAGCTTGGTATGATGAAACAGGCTCGGGATGTATGATAAATTTTCCATAGTTAGGGGACAGAAGTGTGAAGACAAAAGACATGCTGTTCCGTTTATAATACTATATGTGCTAAGGAGGGGGAGTGGCATGGAAACGTTAGTAGAAATCCGGGATATCTGCAAAGTATATAATCCCGGAGAAAATGAGGTGAAGGCGCTCGACCATGTGAGTCTGACAATCCGGGAAGGAGAATTTGTAGCAATCATCGGACACTCCGGTTCGGGAAAATCCACGCTGATGAATATGCTTGGATGTCTGGATGTGCCTACCAGCGGGAGTTATTATCTGCATGGGCACGATGTGGGGAGCATGTCGGATGACGAACTTTCGGACATCCGCAACCAGGAGATTGGTTTTGTTTTTCAGGGATTCAATCTGATTCCCAGCCTGACGGCTTTAGAAAATGTGGAGCTTCCGCTTATTTACCGGGGTGTGGGCAAGCGGGAACGGATGGAGCTGTCAGAGGCAGCCCTTGATAAAGTGGGATTGGAGAAGCGTAAGACCCACAAACCATCGGAGATGTCCGGCGGACAGCAGCAGAGGGTGGCCATCGCCAGAGCGATAGCCCAGGCACCGCCCATTATCCTGGCGGATGAGCCTACAGGTAATTTGGATTCCAACTCCACGAGGGAGATTATGGATATTTTAAAGTCCCTTCATGAGGAGGGCAGGACGGTCATTCTGATCACCCATGACGATGAGATTGCGGCCAAGGCCAGACGGGTGATTAAGATTATGGACGGAAAGATTGAGGAGGATTATGAGAATGTCACAGATATCTGAGAATAAGGCAGAAGAGATGAAGGTGACTGGTTCAGTCAACAAAGAAGAGACAAAAGATAATCAGACATTTGATGCCATAAAGAACGGGGAGGCAAAGGGAGACGCCTTCAATCCGGCGAAAGAAACAGAGACAATGAAGGAAGCGACGAAGAAAGAGCAAAAGAAGATGGCAAAGAAGGAAAAGAAAGAGAAAAAGAAGCCGATGGACAAGGCGAAGAAGAAAAAAATAACCCGCCGGATTGCCGTGCTTGTGATTGTGGCGCTTGTGGCAGGATTTTTTGTGCGGAATTCTCTTGTGGCCAAGAATACGGCGCCCATGGTATTTACCACGCCGGCGGAAGTAGCGGATGTAGAGCAGACCCTTCGTACCAGCGGAACGGTGAAGAGTACAGAGACCAAGACCTATTTTGCGGGGGTGTCGATGCCCGTGAGTGAGGTTAAGGTGGCTGTGGGTGATAAGGTGAAGAAAGGGGATGTGCTTCTTTCCTTTGATGAGGAAGCTCTTTTAGAAGCGAAGAAGGAAGCGGAATTAAAGCTGGCATCCAGCGAGGGAGATTATTCCAGTTCTCTGAATAAAAACAATAGATATTTGGCTGATCTGTCCGAGGCTAACACCAATCTTCCCGTATTGGAACAGCAGATTTCCGATCATGAAACCTATTTAAAGGGATTACAGAAGACCATAGAGGACAAGAAGGCATGGTATGCCAATCAGGGCGCACTTTTACAGGTATCTCTTTTAGAGTGGGAAAAGACCATCAGTGATGAGAAGAAGGCTTTGGAGGAGCGTAATGCCGAAGAGGCCAAGAACGAAGATGAGATGAGCCACAAGGAGAAGCGGGAGAAAGAGGAGCGGGACGAGGCGGCAAAGGGCCAGATTGCTTCGGATGAAGAGGTCTATTTGAGCCTGCAGGAACAAGTGCAGTATAACTCCTATGAACAGCAGAACAATGAGGAAATCCGCGAGCTGGAAAGAGAAGCGGCCGAAATTGAAAAGATTATTGCAGACGCCAAGGAACTGAAAGCCAAGATGGAGACACAGAAAGAGGCTTCCGAGGATGCCATGATGGATCCCGGCAACCAGAAAAAGATCGAGGCCGACGTTGCCTTGCAGAAGCTGACAAGCGGAGAGACATTACAGGACATTGAGGCAGTAGAGGCAGGTATCATAGCTGATTTTTCCGGTGTGGTCACGGAACTTGACGCCGTGGAGGGAGCAACTCCTGCAGAGAATGCCAAGCTGGTGGTATTAGAGAGTACGGATAAAGTCGTGGTGCACGCCAACTTATCCAAGTATGATCTGGAAAAGGTTAAGCTGGGGCAGAAGACGGAGATCGATATTGCGGGTAATATTTATGAAGGCAAAGTGTCCAAGATAGAGGGTATGGCAACCACCAACAACAATGGCGCGGCGGTGGTCGGTGTGGATATCAGCATCGACAAGCCGGACGAGAACATTTTCCTGGGCGTGGAAGCCAAAGTGGTGGTACATACGGCGCAGGCAGGCGGCGTCGTGACGATACCCATGGAACTGGTAAACAGTGACCGCGACGGAGATTTTGTCTATGTGGAAGAAAACGGCGTTGTGGCAAAGAGGCGCATTACGGTGGGCATTTCCAATGAGAGCGTCTGCGAAGTGAAAGAAGGGCTTGCCGCAGGCGACCAGGTGATCATGTCCATGGGCCAGGAATATGAAGAGGGCATGGCGGTGACGGCAGTTCCGCAAGGTTAAGGAAGGGTGAGACAGATGGCACAAATATGGGAATACATTAAGATCGCCCTGATGAATATTAAGAGCAATAAGGGACGTTCCGTTCTGACCATGCTGGGTATCATTATCGGTATTGCCTCCGTCATCATGATTATTTCCATCGGAGACGGTATGCGGGGCTCCATCAATGAGGAGCTGGACAATATGGCGGGCGGCCAGATTGCAATCTATACAAACAGCGACGCGGAGGGCAATGATGTAGTATTTACACAGGAAGATTTTGACTTAATAGAGGAAAAGGTAGAACATGTCAAGGGCGTTACGCCGCAGTATGGCATGTGGGCAACCGTGACTGGGAGAAAGGGCGATTTTGAAGCGCTTCTCTATGGCGGAACAACGGCACTGCAGTATGCCACGGGAAGCGAGCCCATTGTGAAAGGCAGATATTTTTCACGGACGGAATATGATGGTTCCAGCATGGTCTGTGTGATCAATGAAAACAGCGCCAGGATGCTTTTTGGAACCACGGATGTGGTGGGCATGAGCGTGGAAGTCTATCTTTGGGGTGTGACACAGGAACTGACGATTGTGGGTATCCGTCAGGATACCAAGGCCGGTCTGATTTCCGCCATGAACGGCGGCGGTTATCTGCAGGTAGAAATGCCTCTTTCCACGATGAGTGACGGCTTTGGCCTGTGGGTAGAGGATTTTACCCAGATGTATGTGATAGCAGAGAGTTCAGAGTATTCTGCGCAGGTGGCATCAGACACCATTACCCTTTTGGAGAACAAATTCAATGTGCGGGGCGAAAATAAGATCATGATGGAGAGTTTTGCCGACTATCAGGCGCAGTACGACAGTATTTTGGGTGTCGTCACTATTTTTATCTCCTTTGTGGCGGGCATCTCTCTGCTGGTGGGCGGTATCGGCGTTATGAACATCATGCTGGTGTCCGTGACGGAGCGTACCAGAGAGATTGGTATCCGTAAATCGCTGGGCGCCAGGACCCGGTCCATACTGCTGCAGTTTCTGGCGGAGGCCAGTATCATTACGTTGATTGGCGGTCTGATCGGCATAACCATTGGCAGCCTGGGGGCTGTTGCGCTTTGCAGTTCTTTTGGCTTTGCGGCGAAGGTGAAAGCGTCTACGGTATTTTTCGCCACCATCTTTTCTTCGATTGTGGGTATCTTCTTCGGTATCTATCCTGCCAGGAAAGCGGCCAAACTCAGTCCCATTGAGGCCCTTAGGCATGAGTAGGAGATCAAGAAAAAAGGATTGCACTTTGTGTAAATTAAAGTATAATAGAAGTCAGTAGAGAGCACCTACATTGTAGGTGCTTTCTTAGAGAAGTAGAAAATAGCCGGAAACAGTAAAGAGGAAGACCATGGAAGTAGAATTTGATGTAAAGATCACACCGAATATTCTCTATGATTATATGTTACAACACACCTATTCCCGCCTGCCAGGCCTGATGGGTACGCTGGTGGGGGCGTTGATGCTGGTGTTGTTTGCGTCCAACAGGCAGCCGTTGGTGCTGATCATTGCGCTGGTGATCTTACTGTATCTGCCCTGGACGCTCTTTCTAAAATCCAGGCAGCAGGCCCAGGCTACACCGGCGTTCAAGAAGCCTCTCCATTACAGGCTGACGGAAGAGGGCATTGAAGTATCCCAGGACGAGACGACAGAGCAGATGGCCTGGGAGAACATGGTCCGGGCTGTTTCTACGCCTAAGAGTATCGTTGTTTACACCACGGCAGTGAATGCCTGCATCTTTCCCAAGAAGGATTTGGGTGAAGGGAAATATAAAGTGATTGAGATGATTTCTACCCATATGCCGCCGAAGAAAGTGAACATACGTGAGTAGAGTGAACATGGAAAAAGTATTGGAAAGTTATAGTGCGGAAGAGACATTTGCATATGGGAAAAGCTTTGGGGAGCAGTTGATGCCCGGGCAGGTCTGTACGTTGATTGGGGATTTGGGCGTTGGCAAGACGGTCTTTACCCAGGGCGTGGCGGCGGGGCTTGGGATCAGTGAGCCGGTGAACAGCCCTACCTTTACCATTTTACAGGTTTATGAGGACGGCAGGCTTCCTTTTTATCATTTCGACGTCTACCGCATCGGTGATGTGGAGGAGATGGAAGAGATTGGCTATGAGGACTGCTTTTACGGAGAAGGAGTCAGTCTGCTTGAGTGGGCAGATTTGGTGTGGGAGATTATTCCCAAAAGACATACACGTATTACCATTGAGAAAGATTTGACCAAAGGATTTGCGTATCGCAGAATCAGAATAGAAGAGAAGGGCTTATGAAAATACTGGCATTAGACAGCTCCGGGCTGGCAGCCAGCGCAGCGCTGGTAGAAGACGATACTTTGATTGCAGAGTATACGATACAATATAAAAAGACACATTCCCAGACACTCCTGCCCATGGTTGCGCAGATTCGGGATATGGTGGAGCTTGATTTAGATACGGTGGATGCTATTGCAGTGGCGGCAGGGCCGGGTTCTTTTACGGGGCTTAGGATTGGTTCTGCCACGGCCAAGGGGCTTGCCTTGGCGTTAGATAAGCCTATTGTCCCGGTGCCTACGGTGGAAGGGCTTGCCTACCAGATGTATGGCACAGACGCCCTGGTATGCCCCATCATGGATGCCAGAAGAAGCCAGGTGTACACGGGCATCTATGAATTTGTTTACGGGAAAGATAAATATGACATGAATGTCATTAAAGAGCAGTGTGCTGTGACATTTGATGAGATTGCCGGCGTGCTGAATAACCTGGGAAGAAAAGTAATCTTCTTAGGGGACGGGGTGCCGGTATTTCGGGAGCGGATGGCGGAAGTGATGCAGGTGCCTTACCTGCTTGCTCCGGCTCACCGTAACAGACAGTCCGCCGCCTGCATTGCGGCGCTGGGAAGCCTGTACTTTGCACAGGGAAAGGTGGAGAGCGGCAATCAACATGCGCCGATCTATCTGCGGCTTTCCCAGGCAGAGCGGGAGCGGGCCGAGAGCCAAAGCAGAGAAACAAGGGCGGATGATAGGTGAAGATGACAGGGAGTCAAAGGAAGGCCGTGGGCACAGCCGGGAGGATGAGCAGAGCATGATCATATACAGAGCAATGATGCCGGAAGACGTGCCGTTTATCAGCAGGCTGGAGGAGGAGACCTTTTCCATGCCCTGGTCGGCGGATTCCTTTTTACAGATGATTACAAAAGAAGATACCAGATACTATGTGGCCGAGGAAGATGGCCGTCTGCTTGGCGGGTGCGGTCTCTGGATAATTGCCGGAGAGGGCAATATTTCAAATGTTGCCGTGGCAAAAGATGAAAGAAGACGGGGCGTGGGCACGGGACTTTTGACACATTTGATGAAAGAAGGCGCCAGGGAGGGGGTCACGGCTTATACACTGGAAGTGCGAATCAGCAATGAAGCGGCAATCCGCATGTATGAGAAGCTGGGGTTTGTGTCAGAAGGAATCCGACCGGGGTTTTATGAAAAACCGGTAGAAGATGCTATGATAATGTGGAAGAGATAGGAAGCGCATGGAACAATTACCACCGATTTTTCGCATTTTATTTGATAAAATGGGTGCGAGGGGAATAAGTAAGATTACAGGAGGATTGTCATGCGCGTATATGAAAATGAAAAACAGTTGGTCAAGGTAGTCTGTAATGCCTGCGGCAAAGAATTGTTGGTAGAAAATGGAATTTTGAAAGAAGAGTGTATCCATGTGAACCATGATTTTGGTTTCTTTGGTGCCAAGGACGGAGAGAGTGAGAAGTTTGACCTGTGCGAGGCGTGTTATGAGAAACTGACAGCAGGTTTCCGGATTCCGGTCGAGAGACGGGAAAGAAAGGAAATGCTTTAGACTGCCTGGACTTTTGACAGAACAGGAGCACGCATGTTAGATATCTGTTTACTTGGTACAGGAGGGATGATGCCTCTGCCGCACAGATGGCTTACTTCGCTGATGGCGAGGTATCAGGGCATCAGTATATTGATAGACTGCGGAGAGGGAACGCAGATTGCCATGAAAGAAAAGGGGTGGAGTCCTAAGCCCATTGATGTCATCTGCTTCACCCATTTTCATGCGGATCATATCAGCGGTCTGCCGGGGATGCTCCTTACCATGGGCAATGCAGAGCGTACGGAACCATTGTTGCTGATAGGCCCCAAAGGTTTGACCAAAATAGTCAATTCTTTGCGGGTAATTGCGCCGGAACTGCCTTTTGAGATTCACTGCCAGGAGCTTACGGAGCCGGAGCAGACCATTGCCTTTGAGGGCTTTCATATTGAAGCTTTCCGGGTCAATCACAACGTGGTCTGCTATGGATATAATATCGTGGTGGAACGCATCGGCAGATTTGATGTGGAACGAGCCAACCAGATGCAGATTCCAAGAAAATACTGGAATCGTCTGCAAAAAGGTGAGATAATAGAAGAAGAAGGAAAGATATTTACACCGGATATGGTGTTGGGAGAACCCAGAAAAGGGATTAAAGTCACGTACTGCACGGATACCAGACCCACCGAAAGCATTGTACGAAATGCGGCGGCGGCAGATCTTTTTATCTGTGAGGGGATGTACGGGGAACCGGACAAGGTGCAGAAGGCCAGAGAATATAAACATATGACATTTTATGAGGCGGCGGATCTCGCGTTTCGTGCAGGTGCACGGGAGCTGTGGCTGACACATTACAGCCCTTCCCTGATTCGTCCGGAAGACTATATGCAGGAAGTCAGGAAGATTTTTCCAAATGCTGTGGCGGCCAAAGACGGCAGGAGCGTTGATCTGTTGTTCGAAGACGACTGAGGACTTTGATGTGAAAACGCAGTGAGGGCCGATACCCCGCTGCTTGACGGCGTTGTGAACTGGCTGTCTGTTGTTTGCAGCGCAGATTGCTGCTGATAGCCGGAAAGGAGAGATTTTCCGCTTAGGCTGCCACGGGCATGGAGGATTGTGTATGAAGGGTTCTAAGATAGTTAAAATTGTTATGATTGCAGTGGTTCTTGCGGCATTGGTTCTGGGCTATTATTTTTATCTGGGACATAAGACCAGGAAACAGGAGGCTGAGGAAGTCGTGCAGGTCACGGCGGTGCAGAGTGTACTCATGAAAGATTTGGAGCGCAGTTATCCGCCCACCCCCAAGGAAGTGATGAAATATTACTGCGAGATTACCAAATGCTTCTATAATGAGGAATATAGTGAGGAGGAACTTCTGGAACTGGCAGTTAAGATTCAGGAGCTTTATGATGAGGAACTGGTGGCCAACAAGTCCCAGGAAGATTATCTGAACGATCTGAAGGCGGATATCGCCAATATGAAAAAGAATCAGTATACGGTTGCCAGTTATGATATTTCTGCCAGCACGGATGTGGAGCGCTTTGTGGAGAACGACCGCTCCTGCGCCAGGATGTACTGCACCTTTAATTTGAAGCAGGCCGGTACGACTGGAACCAGGGCTACCATGGAACAGTTCGTCCTGCGGGAAGATGCGGATGGACACTGGAAGATTCTTGGGTGGAAGCTGGCGGACTAAACAGAGCGTCAAGACAGATGAGAAGATAATACCTGTCGTCTGTCTTAGGAAAGAATCCTCAATTGGGAGACAGATACATGAGTACGGTAGATATATTAGCGATAGAGACCTCCTGTGACGAGACGGCGGCTGCGGTGGTAGAAAACGGAAGAGAAGTTCGCTCCAACATCATCTCCTCCCAGATCGATCTGCACACCCTCTACGGCGGTGTGGTTCCTGAGATCGCATCGCGCAAACATATAGAAAAGATAAATCAGGTGGCAGAAGAGGCCCTGCGTGTGGCGAAAAAAAAGCTCTCCGATATGGATGCCATCGCGGTTACCTATGGACCGGGGCTTGTGGGAGCGCTTTTAGTGGGCGTATCCGCGGCCAAAGCAATCAGTTTTGCGTCGGGAATTCCCTTGATTGGCGTTCATCATATCGAGGGGCATATCAGCGCCAATTATATAGAAAATAAAGAGTTGGAACCGCCTTTTGTCTGCCTGGTCGTGTCGGGCGGACATTCTCATTTGGTGGTGGTCAGAGATTATGGCGCGTATGAGATCTTGGGGCGTACCAGAGATGACGCGGCGGGAGAAGCCTTTGACAAAGTAGCCCGTGCCATCGGTCTGGGATATCCGGGCGGCCCTAAGATTGACAAAGTTTCCAGGCAGGGTAATCCCCAGGCGATTTCATTTCCCCGTGCCAAAGTGGGGGATGCCGTCTATGATTTCAGCTTCAGTGGTCTGAAATCTGCGGTACTCAATTACCTGAATTCCTGTGAGATGAAAGGTATTCCAGTATGCCAGGCGGATGTGGCAGCCTCCTTTCAAAAAGCAGTGGTGGACGTGCTGGTGGAACATTCTATGATGGCGGTGGAAGAAAGCGGGATAAAGAAGTTTGCCATTGCGGGCGGTGTGGCCTCCAATACCGCACTGCGGGAAGCGCTCGCGGACGCCTGTCTGGAAAAAGGGATAGCGTTTTATCATCCGTCACCGATTCTTTGCACGGATAATGCGGCAATGATCGGCGCGGCGGCTTACTATGAGTACAAAAAGGGCGTGCGGCACGGCTATGATCTGAATGCGGTGCCGAATCTGAAGCTGGGGGAAAGTATATAAGGGGAAGCTCCGATAGATATTTTCCGTAGATTATGCCATGAAAAAGCAGACAAGAAATATGTGTTTAAGAGAAGTCCCGCCGACAGGGGCTTCTTTGTATAACAGCTGGAATAATCCCCCCTAATTGACTGTATGTTTGGCGCAGGATAAATTTTCGGCCTGCAAAAAGGCCGAATGAGGCGATACGGTGGCAATGTTAAGTGAAGAAAGCGCAGGCAGGCGGAATTTTTAACTGGCGAAACATAGGAATAATTTAGATGGACTATATTAGATTGCATGAGACAGGAAATTGAGAAATTGATGTGAGGGATATATGGATAAGAAAAGATGTACGGCGATTGTCCTGGCGGCGGGGAGCGGCAGAAGAATGGGCGGCGATGTGGCGAAACAGTATATGCAGCTTGGCGGCAGGCCTCTGATCTGTCATGCCCTGCAGGCGGTGGAAGCATCTGCTGTCATAGATGACTGCATCCTGGCAGCAGGTGCTGAGGATATTGCTTACGTAAAAGAAGAGATTGTAGAGCATTATGGTTTTCACAAAGTAGATAAAATCGTAGCCGGAGGCAGGGAACGGTATGATTCCGTTTACAATGCCCTGCAGGTGATAAAGAAGAAAGAAATGCGGATTCCCAATGAGGACGGCTTCGTGTTTATCCATGACGGGGCAAGACCCTTTCTGACGGAAGAGATTCTGCTTCGAACGCTAGAGGCTGTGCAGGCTGACCATGCCTGTGTGGCGGGAATGCCGGTCAAAGATACCATTAAAGTTGTGGATGAAAAAGGCTTTTCTCTGCAGACTCCTGACAGAAACAGCCTGTGGCAGATACAGACGCCTCAGGTATTTGATACATGCCTAATCATAGAAGCTTATGAAAGACTTATGGAAAAGAAAGAAAGCCTGGCGGCAAAAGGAATCCGGATTACAGATGATGCTATGGTGGTGGAGACTTTGATGGGACGGCAGGTCAGACTGGTGGAGGGAGCTTATGAAAATATCAAGATTACCACTCCGGAAGATTTGGTGACAGCGGAAGCTTTTTTAAGCCGTGGATAAGACTTATATTTCATGCCTTATGATGTGGATAAAAATTTTTTTGATTTTTGGAAAAAAGAGGTTGACACCGAATTCCATTTTTGCTAGAATAATTTTTGCGCTGACCGAGAGGAAGGACGCAAAGCGAACCTGGAGAGGTATCGAAGTGGTCATAACGAGGCGGTCTTGAAAACCGTTTGTCCGCAAGGGCGCGTGGGTTCGAATCCCACCCTCTCCGCTGGAGATACCTCTCCGACCGAGCCTTAAGACTCGATAATTGAAGATGATAATATTGATTTAGCTTTGTCTGGAGAAGTACCCAAGATGGCTGAAGGGACACCCCTGGAAAGGGTGCAGGTCGTTGATAGCGGCGCGAGGGTTCAAATCCCTCCTTCTCCGTTTGTGTTCATAAGAACATTATGTTCCTGCGAACACGGAAAGAACAACTCGAAGAGATGTTCTTTGGAACCTTGACAAATAAACAGTAATGCAACCCTGAAAATTCAGAAGAAGAATTATTCAGAGAGTATCAGAGAACGATACGAACAAAAACCAAAAAAAGTAATTGGAGCAAATTCCTAGCGGAATTAGCTCCTGGAGCAGATCTCTTCGAGATCAGCTCCGCGGATTCAAAAAGAAGCCAAGCTTGTTTTGATCCGGATCAACTGTGAGCTGTCGAAAGACAGAGAACACTTTTTAAGAGAGTTTGATCCTGGCTCAGGATGAACGCTGGCGGCGTGCTTAACACATGCAAGTCGAACGGAAGATATACGGCGACGAGATTTCGGTCAAATCAAGTGTATCTTTAGTGGCGGACGGGTGAGTAACGCGTGGGTAACCTGCCTTACACAGGGGGATAACACTTAGAAATAGGTGCTAATACCGCATAAGCGCACAGTCCCGCATGGGACAGTGTGAAAAACTGAGGTGGTGTAAGATGGACCCGCGTCTGATTAGCTAGTTGGTGGGGTAACGGCCCACCAAGGCGACGATCAGTAGCCGGCCTGAGAGGGTGGACGGC
>ERZ779621.44-NODE-44-length-106658-cov-37.782576_pt1 | contig 106658 bp, 94 predicted proteins | sample MGYA00514215_ERZ779621 | MGnify/ENA primary metagenome ERZ779621 (study PRJEB29562, sample SAMEA4376715) | mouse gut metagenome | isolation source: Cecum | study: EMG produced TPA metagenomics assembly of the A DSS colitis mouse model was used to assess the...
ATAGAAAAAAGAAATTTTTTGTTAATTTAGGCTTGACTTTTCATAGCTGGTCTCCTGTTTTCAAAACGCAACATATATTTATATGAAGTTTGTTTACGATACAAACAATAATTTGTCTATATCTTTTGTTTTTTGATTATACCACTTTTATCCTTTATTTTCCACAAAAATATTGGGCATAGAAACCGCCACACCCTATATTCATTCTTGTTTCAAGAATTTTTTCATTTTTAGTCAATTCATAGTCAATCCGCACTCAATGTATCATCTTCCGATTTTCGTTAGACTAATTTTACACGGAAACAGTACCAGATTGAAAAGTCAGGTACTAATATTGTGAAAATAACATTATCGGGAGGACTAAACGTATGAAAGAACTTAACAGTATCAAAATCATTGCCATAGACCACGGCTACGGCAACATCAAGACCGCAAACACGGTCACGCCCACAGGCATTACAGCCTATGACACCGAACCGATTTTCATGGGTAATATTTTAGAGTACAACGGCAGATATTACCGGATCGGCGACGGACACAAAGAGTTTGTGTCAGACAAATGCATGGACGAGGATTATTACCTGCTGACCATGATGGGCATTGCAAGGGAGCTTCACAGGGAACAGCTTACACGGGCAGACGTACACCTTGCCGCAGGACTTCCCCTCACATGGGTGCGCAGGCAGAGGGAGGATTTCAGGGCATATCTTATGAAAAGCCCCGGCATGGATTTTCGTTTTAATGGAACAGATTACCATATTAACGTTGTCGGATGCAGCATCTACCCACAGGGTTATCCAGCAGTTGTTGAACATCTTGTGGATTTTAAAGGCACAAACTTACTTGCAGACATAGGCAACGGGACTATGAATATTCTGTATATCAACAACAAAAAGCCCATTGAGAACCGCAGTTATACAGAAAAATACGGTGTCAACCAGTGCATGATTGCGGCAAGAAATGCAGTTCTTGACAGTTTTGGCGTTAAAATTGAGGATTCCATTATTGAACAGTTTTTACGTTCCGGCACAGCGGATATCGGCAGTACTTATCTCGAATGTATTAAAAGAACCGCTACAGAATATGTAAGTAATCTTTTCGCTACCCTGCGCCGTTATGAATACAGTCCCGACCTTATGCGATTATATGTTGTCGGCGGGGGTGGCTGTCTGCTGAAATATTTTGGAAACTATGATAAAGAGCGTGTGACAATTATTGATGATATTTGCGCGATAGCAAAGGGGTACGAATTTTTGGCGTACCATGCGCTTCGTAGAAAGGAGCAGTCATGAGGAACAATATCCGCAGCACTAATTTACGTTTTAATCTCGACAAGGATTTGCAGCGTAAGGCGTGGCAGTATCTACAGACAATGGACAAGGGCACTTTTAAATCGCACAGCAATGCCATCGCCTTATCGGTATGTGATTATTTTGAACGTTACTACCACAGGAAAGACGATCCCTATTTTGAAACAAGGCAGCGCGAGGAACAGTTTGTAGGGCAGATTGTAGGCGCAGTTGAAAAAACTATGGAGAAAACACTCCCATTATTCATTACAGGTCTGATGTCGGGCATTGGACAGACCAAAGTTCATGTACCAGCGCCGTCAGCGGTCAATACAGCTTTAACAGATAATCAGAACAGTGATGAAGATGTGGACTGGGACTTTCTTGGTGAATAATATCATAGGAACTGTCCAAAGCAAAAGTTATGATTTATTTTTTTGCAGTACCTTATGAATAAAAGGGAGATATGTTTATGAATGAGTACCTTAAAAATGAAAACAGCCTTGCCCCGTATATGGTCTTTCCGCGATTTTTGCTGGACGCAGGAATAAATGAAACTGCCATGATTTTATATACATTTCTGCTGGACAGGGCGAGGCTCTCCCTTAAATCAGATAAATGGACGGACGAGTCGGGGCATACTTTTTTATACTACCCTGTCAAATCCCTTGCAGAAACACTTCATAAAAGCGAAATGACCGTAAAAACCTCTCTAGCCGCACTGGAAAAGGCAGATTTAATAAGACGGGTAAAGCAGGGCGCGGGTATGCCAAGCCGTATCTATGTAAAAATACCAGCGGAGAGAGAAAGAAAACTGTCTGTCGGAGGGACAGAATATTATCACACAGAGGGACAGAAAACTGTCCACTATTAAAAACAATGGATATAAAACGAAATATCAAGAAAAAGAATACAGGGATTATTCCTGTCGGGAAAATGAAAGCCTATGAATGACAATAACAAAATAAATATATTTACCCAAACCACAAAATCAGCCGTACCAAATGATGATGAATATATCAACACATCTGACGGTCTTATTTACTGTAAAAAATGCAATACCCCAAGACAAAAACGTGTATCTGCATTAGGGAAAACATATATGCCTGATATTATGTGCCAGTGTCAAAGAGAGACATACGAAAAAGAAGAAGCTGAGCGCATCAGGCGTGAATTTTTGAACGACATAGCCGCCAAACGTTCCGCGGGTCTGCATGACAGGGCTTTATATGAATGTACCTTTGATAAAGACGTGGGCTATAACAGCCGGCAGTCAGAAAAGGCTTATGAATATACGCTCCACTTTCCCGAAATGCTTGAAAAAGGGATTGGACTGTTGTTGTGGGGAGATATTGGTACAGGCAAAACATTTCTAGCTGGGTGCATAGCGAACGCCCTTTTAGACCAGTGTATACCTGTTATGATGACAACGTTTGGGCGGATATTAAACACTCTTACGGGTATGTTTCAGGAAGACAGAAACGGCTATATAGACAGCCTTAACCAGTACAGCCTTTTAATCATTGACGACCTTGGCATGGAGCGCAGTACCGAGTTTGCACTGGAGCAGGTGTTTAATGTGATTGACACAAGGTACAGGAGCAAAAAGCCGCTGATAGTCACTACAAATTTAACACTAAACGAACTCAAAAATCCATGCGGTTTAGTCCGAAGCAGAATTTATGACAGAATTCTTGAAGTATACGTACCGCTAAAAATCAGCAGCCAGAATATACGGGCAATCAATTGTGAAGCCAATTTTAAAGAAGCAGGAAACATTCTGTCACACCCAGAAAATGACACTAATGTCACATAGAATTAGTGCTGATAAAGCTACAGATTTAGTTCTATCAGTATCAATAAAAGGCATTAAATACCTGATTAAATCATCTGTTACTACTTATTCCATTATCAGTACCAATAACGTAAAAACAAATACCGTAATAAGCTGGAAACGGCAGAAAGGGGGCTTTTATGAGCCAGAGTAATATGTCAGAGGAAGAAAAGAAGGTTTTGCAGGCAAAGCACCGTGTAGAGGAGGCGAAGGCGAGAAACCGCGTAAAGGAGCAGAAAGCAAGGACACACAGGCTGATACAGGAGGGGGCGCTTCTCGAAAGTATCGCTCCGTCAGTCAGGGATATGAGCATGGAGCAGTTAAAGCGTGAACTGACGGTATGCTTACGGGGACTTTCGTAGTCCCTTCCCTGATAAGGGCGCACTTACTCACCACCCGATAAATCGGGCGGTGGTATCCCTCCCGCTGGTCGGGCACGTGCGCTCTTGCAGAGGGCTTGTCCTGTTCCGCAGGCGGAACGGACGATATGCAGCCGTTACTTTTATGGATACACACAAGGTTGTGTCAGACCAAGTTTCATCTAATGCTGCATTTCCAAAACAGATAAATTTGCAAAAACCAGATATGCAAAATGCACTTCTGATTTTTCCAATCAATTGAACAGTATTTTAAGAAAGGTATACAATTATATGGCAATTTACCACCTTGAAGCAAAAGTTATCAGCCGCGGAACAGGTCGTTCTGTCGTAGCCGCTTCCGCCTACATGAGCTGTTCCAAGCTGTATAACGATTACGATGGCATAGAACACGACTACACACGGAAACACGGATTAGTCCATCAGGAAATCATGCTTCCGACAAATGCACCAACGGAATGGTCAGACAGGGAGAAATTATGGAACGCTGTTGAAGAAGCAGAAAAAACCAAGGACAGCAGACTTGCACGCGAATTTGTCGCGGCGCTCCCCATCGAGCTGTCCAAAGATGAATGGATTGACCTGTTGCGCCGATATATCAGTGATAATTTCGTATCAGAAGGTATGTGCATTGATTTTGCCATACATGATACAGACGGACATAATCCTCACGCACATATAATTTTAACGGTGCGTCCACTGAACGAAAACGGGAAATGGCAACATAAGACAGAAAAAGAATACCTCTGTAAACGCAATGGGGAAGAAAAAGGGGTTACCGCTGCCGAGTTCAAATCCGCACAGAAATCTGGCTGGGAAAAACAATACCAGTATAAAGTTGGCAGGAAAAAAGTATACATGACGCCATCCGAAGCAGATACAATAGGATATGAACGTGTATCAAAATATCCTAAGAGTACCAAATACGGAAGGCAGAACCCCATAACCGAACGTTGGAACAGTAACGAGCAGTTGATAAAATGGCGTGAAGAATGGGCAGATGTCACAAACAAAATGCTTGCAGAAAAGGATATTGACGAACGGATTGACCACCGGAGTTTTAAAGAACGCGGCATCACAGAACAGCCGACCATACACGAGGGAGTGACAGCACGAATTATAGAGAAGCAGTGGAATGTATCAGAACGCTGTGAGTTAAACCGCCAAATCAGAGCAGATAACAGACTTTTACGCAGGATGAAAATGGAACTTCAAAAGATTGCTGAAGCAGTAAAAACTTCCATTCCCAAAATAGCAAAGTCTATGGAGCATATTTTTGCAAATCTGATTATCAGCCGTTACAAACAGAAACAGGCACAAAAAGCAGTCGGAGAGTGTGATGAATGGCTTAACTGGATAAAGCCTGAATATCACAAATATAACGATTTAAAGAGAGAAACCAAGTCCAAGAAGAGCTTTCTCCGCAACCTCAAATCAGAGCAGAAAGCAACTTCAAAATTAAATATCTCCAAGCGAATCGCTCTGTCAAAAGAGATTGCCACACGGACCGAAGATATAGAGGAACTAAAATCCGAGCTTTCCAATTTGCTTTTATATTATAAGGACGAGGTAGAATTCAAGGAATTATGTTCAAAAATACCTGAATATGAGGAAAAACGTAAAAAACAGGAAGATTTACAAAATATATTAGGAACAAGAATAAGCGACCAGACAAAGGAATATCTTTCACTCAAGGATAAAGTTACACCAGATGAAGAAGTTGAATTTAAATTGCAGAGGGATATTCTTCGTCCGGTTACAATTTCAAAGGCAAAGAAATATCTGCAGGCTGAATATAAAGACGCCTTTGATTATAACCAGTTTAACGAAGCAGAGTTCTATGTTTCCGACGCCCTTGATGAAGCGGAACGTGAATTTACAATAAAGCAACGTCTGGAATATGCCAAAGGACAAAGCTGGCATTATAATTCAGAAAATCATATGCTTAAAAGAAGCGTGGAACGAAGCCATTAGTCAAAAAAGAAAATACCATGAGATGATTTGTCATGGCATTTTCCTATAATCTAATCTTTTTATGTCGTTTTTTGGGTGTGTCAGATTAAGTGTGTAAGTTATTTTTGAAATGCTGCCCCTTAAAACTGCTTAGAAGCCATCCTTAAATCCTCGGAAGCCTGTCAAGGTAAGCCTTTCAGCCTTTACAGGCTTTCGAGGATTTGATATAATCCCTGATGGCAGTTTTAAGGAAATACACAGTTTATCTGACACTCTCCGTTTTTTTGCAATTTATTGTCATTATATTATTCAATATAAAGAGTGCAATGTTACAAAAGTTTAAAAAGAAGCTCATTGTACTGCCGCTTAGATTATTTTCGTCCACATACCAGCCTTCTATCCAAATGATAAGATTTGATATGGTAACAACTCCGAAGTTATTAATAAAATACATTGTCTTAAATATTTGTTTCTTTTTCTTCAATGTAAGCCCTATTGCAATGAAATTGCTAATAGATATAACGAGACAAATATATTCTATTAATTCTAAATATCTAATCATTTTTAGACCATCCAATCCTAAAAAATGCTTTATGCTATCTTTTAAATCGCCATTTTCTTGATCATAATTGTATTTACTTATATTGCCTTCTGAATCAATTCTAATTATCTGCGGAACATTATCAATCCCAAATCTTGAGTAAATATCTTGTGTCCCTTCTCTGTTTCTCCAATAGTCTGTATTAAAATAGAATATTTCAATATTATTTTACATAGAAAATGACGGGAGGCGTGGCATGGACACTGCACACCGGAGAATGGAAATCATCAGTATTTTATCCTCCAGAGGGCACACGACAATGAGGGAGCTTGCATGGGAACTGGAGGTTTCAAGGCGCACGATAATGAATGACGTTATCGTACTGTCTTTTGATTACCCTGTCTACACAAAGCCGGGCGAGGGCGGCGGGGTTTTCATCACAGAAAATTACAAGCCTTATACTAACACCCTCACGCTGACGGAACAGAAAACTTTATGCGGCTTATATGATAAAGCAGAGGGGAAAGAGAAAGAAATCCTTTTCCGCATCATTCACAAATACGGTGCGGACAAGCTGAAAATTTAGAACAAAAATATCAAAAACTGAATACATAATCCCACATATGATTCTGCAATTCTTCCCAACTGTTTGCAGAAAATGTTTTAAGGGATTTTGAATATTTATCATCAAACACAGCGCAAGGGCAGTCACAGACTTATGGGAAAAGTCTGGGCTGTCCTTTTTGTGCGTTTAAGGAGGTATTTATGGTGTCATCACCAATGGGCCAAGTGCCATTGAGACAGTACAGGAAGTTGCCAAAGAGTATCCCGACCAGAAGTTTGTACTGTTTGACACGGAGATGGAAGGCACAAATCCGGAACCGATCATCGGATTGATCGGCAGTATGGAACATCCCATCATTACCGACTGGATTGTGGGTTATGTGGAAGGCGCACGTTCTGTAGAACCTGACATCAAAGTGATCGTCTCTTATGTGGGAAGCTGGGATGATTCTGCAAAGGGTAAGGAGCTTGCCCTGGCACAGTACAATCAGGGGGCGGACATTATCATTACGCCTGCGGAGACCGCAGCGCTTGGATGTGTGGAAGCGGCTAAGGAATCCGGTAAATATATCATCGGTATTGATGTGGATCAGAGTATGGCGTTTAAAGGGATTGATGAAGATGCAGCCAATAAGGATGTGGATTTTTCGGTCAGAGAGGGAGAGATTCATGCGCTGATGGGAGAACCTGATTCCGGATCGGGTGGACAGTCCGGCATTGAAAAACAGAGGCTTCTTAAGCCATAAGAAAATTATCGCACTCAGCGATGACCTGATCAAAGAGTTCAATATTCGCTGCCGTAATAAGAATCAGACGCTGGCCATGCTGTCTGGCGGTAATATGCAGAAAGTCGTGGTGGCAAGGGAATTTTCGGCAGCCCCCGATATTCTGATTGCGAACCAGCCCACCAGAGGTATCGACGTAGGAGCCAATGAGTTCATATGGAAAAAGATTCTGGAGAAACGTGAAGAGGGTAATGCCGTTATGCTGGTCTCGGCGGACTTAAATGAGGTTATGGTGTTGTCAGACAGTATTCTGGTCATGTGCGAGGGAGAGGTCGTGGCATATTTTGAGGACAGCAGTAAGGTGACGGAAGAAGAACTGGGATTATATATGCTGGGGCTGAAGAAACAGGGGGTGAAGGAAGTTGGATAGTAAGAGCAGGATTAAGTTTGAAATTCTCAAATCGGCGTTGGCGATCGGCATTGCACTGCTTATTGTATTGATAACCATCCTTTTGATAAGCAAGGAGCCCTGGCAGGCGGTATCTCTTCGCTGATCCCGGGCATGCTAAAGGTAAAATGTAATGCCAGTGAGCTGGTTACCAGCCTGATGTTGAATTATGTATTATTATATCTTGGACTGTATATCGTAGTAAATTATCTGCGGGATGCATCCATGAACGCCAATTATTCCAATGTCATCATTATCTCACAGCTGATAGGCGGAGCGCTGGCGGGTATAGGAGGAAGCGTTGAATTGTTTGGCATGTATGATATTCAGCAAAGGCGGAGTGGACAGTATTGCAACAGAGGGGATTATGCTCTTTTGTTCCCTGGCAGCCCCGCTTGGATCCTGGATGTTTGGAAACTGCTGGGCAGGATTGTTGTTTGGTATTCTGGTAGGAATCTTGCTGACCTGCGTTTTTGGGTATGTGACATTATTCCTGAAGACAAAGTCGGGACTTCGTATGCGCACGGTGGGAGAGAATCCTGATGCGGCGGAATCGGTAGGTCTGTCTATTATCAAATATAAATATATGACATTGATTATTGCCGGGACACTGATCGGCATGGGCGGCGCATTTATGTCCATGGGATATGTGAGTTTCTTTTCCAAGAACATGGTGGCAGGACGGGGATTTATCGGTATAGCGGCAGAGAGCATGGGACATGGTATGCCGGGCGGTGGTTTTTGCTGCCAGAGAAGGGAGAAAGGCGGGTAAACTGGTGATATTGGATCCGGCGCCTGCCGCAAATCTGCCGGATGAACTGTATCACTGCGTGGATGTGATCAAGCCCAATGAAACGGAATTGGGATTATTGACAGGGATGCCGGTAGATACTGCCGAGGAGATTGAGAGGGCGGCTTGCCGTCTGTTGGAACGTGGTGTAGGAAGTGTGGTGGATACGACGGCGGCCGGGGACAGCTTTACGGCAGCTATGGCAATGTTTCTGACGGAAGCGTATTCTCTGGAGCAGGCAATTACTTTTGCGATAGAAGTGGCCGCGGTGGTAGTGACGCGCCCGGGGGCACAAAGTTCTATTCCCAATGAGGATGAAATCAGGGAAATACATGGATTATTTATTTAGAAAGAAATTCTCGTCGGTATCCTGTGAGATATTCCTGCATAGAATAAAGTAAAATCCACAGGGAATATATTATGGAAATTTATGTGGTAAAGTCAGGAGATACCGTGGATTCCATTGCCGAGCGCTATGGGATCGCGGTATCCTCTGTTATTTATGATAATCAGCTGCGCTATCCTTACCCGTTGGCATTGGGGCAGGCTCTTCTTATCTCTGCCGGGGCGTCTGCCGAACCCTCTTATCCGGCCTGGGTGAACGGTTATGCCTATCCTTTTATTCAACAGGAGGTTTTGAGTCAGACTCTGCCTTACCTGTCTTCTCTTTCTGTTTTTTCTTATGGATTTACCACCGATGGTGATTTGGTGGCGCCTGTACAGGATGACACTTTTATGATAAATGCAGCACTTATGACGGGTGTACGACCGGTGCTCACCCTGACACCCCTTGGGCCGGACGGGAACTTCAATAACTTTCTGATTACTTCCGTGGTGAATGACCAGGAGGCCAAAGAGAATCTCCTTACCAATCTTCTGGCTGTCGTTCAGGAGAAAAATTTCCGGGGTGTGGATATTGACTTTGAGTATATCCGTCCTGAAGATCGGATTCCCTTTGCCGATTTTGTGGCGGATGTCAGGAATCTCCTTTCGCCTTACGGATATCATGTTTCGGTGGCTCTGGCGCCTAAGACTTCCGATACGCAGGCGGGGCTTCTTTATGAAGGAAAAGATTATAGACTTCTGGGAGAGGCTGCTGACAGTGTTCTGCTTATGACTTATGAGTGGGGTTATACCTATGGCCCGCCTATGGCGGTAGCGCCTGTCAATAAGGTCCGGCAGGTGGTGGAATATGCCGTTACCCGTATCCCTTCCGCCAAAATTGATCTGGGAATCCCTAATTATGGTTATGACTGGACGCTGCCTTTTATCCAGGGAACCTCACGGGCAACCACGGTCAGTAACCAGGGAGCCGTGCAGATTGCCATAGAGGCCGGCGTGCCGATTGAATTTGATGAAGTGGCCATGTCACCCTTTTTCCGATATGAAAAGAATGGGCAGCAGCATGAGGTATGGTTTGAGGATGTGAGAAGCTATCGGGAGAAATTTTCTCTTTTGCCGGCATATGGCCTTCGGGGAATGGGATACTGGCAGATAATGCGGTTTTTCCGGCCGAACTGGCTGTTGCTGGAAGATACTTTTCAGATTCAGAAACCATAGTTATTGTGGAAATTTGGCAAACAGGATAATCCGAAAACGGTTATTCTCACAGTAACATTCAATATTTCCGCTCAATTTGTCGCAAAAAGCCTGTACACTCTGCATACCCAGTCCGTGGCCCTGCCCTCTTGTGCTTTTGGGAAGGCCGGTTGTGGAATCAAAATGAATTTCTTTTTCACATTCATTTTCCATATCGGCCAGAAGGTACTCTGCTGTACAATGTATCTTGGCGTCAACATATTTTTTGGCCGGATCAACATTCTCTAAACTGAAGATTGCATTTTCCAAGAGATTGGCAAGGACCATGGCAAATTCATATTCATTGACCGGAATTTGTCTGGACACCTGAACGCCCAGACGTAAGGTAATATGAAAAAGCTGTGCCTGTTCGGTCATTTTCATAAGAATGGTATTGATGACGAGATTATCACAGTATCTGTTGACTTTGTTTTCGTTCACGACTTCATTAATGTGGCCGGCTATGTTTTGAATTTCCTGATATTCTTCCTGCGTAATCAGGGAATCTATCATCATGGAATAATGTCTCATATCATGCCGTAAGATTTTCAGGTTCTGTTCGGACTGTTCCACTAAATATTTCTGGCTTTCCAGGCCTTTGATATAGGATTCAAACATTACATTCTTCCAATATCCCTCGACCTGCTTTGCCTCACTGTCCAGATAGTGTAACACTGCAACATAAGATACCAGCATTGTAATCATCAGAAATATACTGACGAGAATATTCTGCGGATATTCGTAAAGGGTATAAGGAAAGAAAGCAAGGCAGGAAAAACTGCAAAAAAAGAAGACAGGGATCAGACATAATCCCCACCAGCTTTTTCCGAGATCCCGCTCGCAGAATTTATGAAATATATTACCAAGCTTTCCGGAGAGAATCAGTAAAATCGCAAGATGCATGAGAAGATTTCCCACCAGTGCCAGACTGACACGGCCCGTCAGGATATACAGGATAGAGGCGGTGATACTTCCCACAATCACATAGTTGGAAGCGCTGAGGCTGATAAACAGCGCCCGGCTGTCCCTCTTTTTGGCAATCAAAAGTCCCGTGCACTGTGCAATGGCAATCTGTACAAGAGTCGTAAAGAGGTAGGCAGGTTTACTTCCCGAGAACATATCCAGCTTAAAATAGTCTAACATGTTCATTACAGAGCAGGAAACAACACAAATAGCAATGGTTTGTCTTCTGGAATAACGGTGTATCAAAAACAGATAGAGAAAGACCATAAAAAACACATGGCTTAACATGTATGAAATATTTTTTACATAAATCATTCCGTTCACCTACTTATATTTCTCGGAAACAAAGAGAAGATACTCCCGTTTGACCTTCGCGGCTTTGGCCCTGCTGATGGGGAGCCGCCTGCCGGATTCCATGATTACGCAGTCCTGGGTCAGTTGTTTTACATGATCTAGATTGACAAGATAGGATTTATGAGTCTGTAGGAAATTCCTTCTCTTGCCGGCCTCCCTCGTCTCTTCTTCAAAGGACTTTCTGATAAAGAGACTTTTAATGATTTCTCCATCAGACAGATGTACTTCCTGTTTTCTGTTGACATTTTCAATATATTCTATTTTGGAATAAGGTGTCTGAAGCAGTCCGTTTTTGGTCTTGATCAGATACATGGATTCCGTTCTTACCTGTGTGTAAGACAGGGCGTAATCCAGTGCCTCAAAAAGTTTGTGCTCATCTACGGGCTTTAAAAGATATCTTACGGCATGTACGCTGTAGGCGTCCAGTGCATAATCATCGGAAGCGGTAATATAGATAATGACATTTTCGCTGCCGGATGTTCTGATCAGATTGCCGAGGTCAATACCTGTCCGCCGTGGCATCATCATGTCCAGAATATAAATATCGGTCAGTTTTCCCTCTGATATTTTCTGATAAAGCCTGGATGGATCAGAGAACTTCTCGAGTTCAAAGTCTTTGTCCGGATGCAATGATTTGTATTTTAACAATAGTTTCTCTACTTTGAGTAAGTCCTTGATGCTGTCGTCACAAATTGTTATTTTCATATAGATGTATTTCCTCCATACTGCTCAAAGTATTGTAAACTCCCGTTACATTTTTACAGGCTGTCCGGATTTGCAGATAAACAAAATATCACTAAAAATTATACCGGGCTTAAAATACTTTATCAACACATTCAGGCGGGAAGTTTATGGAAGATTGCGAAGAATTGACGGTAAAATGCGAAGAAGTGAAATTGACGGCAAAATAACCAGAGGATAGAATGGGTGCAGACTCAATAATCGGGGTGACGAAGATCTGTGTTTGGGATTTATGAGTAAAGAACAGGAGGAAAGTTATGAAAAAGTGGAAGTTATTACTGGCAGCAGGAATTATGGCGTATGCCTGTGCGGCCTGCGGCGCACAGGAAGAACAAACTGATGAACAACAGGAAAATTATGCTGCGGTAGATGTACAGGCGGTAGGCGAAGCAACAGAGAGTGAAGCAGAAGAGAAGAATGATAACTTGGAAGACTTACAGGAAAAGGGAGACAGCGGCGAGACAGCAGAGTTTGCCCAGAAGATTCAGGAGGCAGTGGCTGCCAGGAATATGGAGGCTCTTGCAGACCTGTGTTTCTATCCATTGGCGGTAAATGATGAAGTCATTGACAGTAAAGAAGCTTTTATCGAATTGGGAAGTGACGTCATTTTTACAGAAGAAAGATGTGCTGTGATCGAAGAGGTAGATGTGTCGGCTTTGGAAGAGACCATGGCGGGAGTCATTATGGGCGATGCCACACCGAATATTATTTTCAAATCAATGGACGGTAAGCTTGGGATAACGGGGATCAACTAAGATTGTATGTTATACGGGAAAGTATCTGGGGCGGAGGGTTTGATGACTCTCCGCTTTTGTATTGAACACCTGTTTTTTTCCATGGTATAATGAAATAACGTTATGGTTACGGATAGATAAATGGAAACTGACACAGAAATGAGGGAAAGATGAGAAAGAAAGCCAGATATCGTTTAGGAGCCTGTATTTTGATTATACAGATGTTGGCGGCAAACAGTCTGCCATGCTATGCATCGGAGATTGGAGCGGGAGCGTATCCGACAGCAAACGGGTCGGAAATTGGTTCGGGCGCATACCCGTCAGGAGGCGGGTCAGAAGTGGAACAGCCGCCTGCATCTGCAATAACATCAGTCAGTGTCTCTCCGTCAGCAACGGTTGTCTCCAGGAACGCGTCCTATGCCTTTGTGGCTTCTGTGACCGGACGAAATGATTATAGTTCGGAAGTTTCCTGGAGCGTCCATGGACAGACCAGTCAGAACACTTATATGGATGGAAACGGTATCCTGCATATAGGCTCGGATGAGACATCTTCTTCCCTGATCGTGAAGGCAGTCTCAAAACAGGACAGCGGTTACAGCGCTACAGCACTGGCAACGGTACAGACATCCAGTTATTCCATTCAGGTAAAGGCATCTCCGGACAATGGCGGCACCGTAAGTGGGGGCGGTACTGTAAGAGAGGGCGGTTATACTGTGCTTACGGCTACGCCGAACAATGGCTATACGTTTGAAGGCTGGCTGTTAAATAATAATAAAGTGTCTTCAAATTCCCAGTATACGGTGGAAAACATACATAGCGACAGCATATATATTGCAGAATTTAAAGCCGCCGAATATCGGATTACGGTAAATACCAACAATAGCAATGCGGGCACCGTTACAGAAAGTAGAACGGTAAAATATGGGGAAAGCATTATATTGGAAGCGCAGGCAAAGGACGGGTACCGGTTTGACGGCTGGACAGAAAACGGTGCGACCGTGAGTACAGACAACAGATTACAGCTGAATAATATTACCTCTTCCAGAACCCTGACGGCTATGTTTACACAGACGAAATACAACCTGTCTCTTACCTGTTGGCCGGCTTCTACGGGGACGGTATCCGGACAGGGGATATATGATAAGGGAAGCAGTGTCAGGATAAAAGCAGTACCTGCAAGCGGCTATCGGTTTGTGTCCTGGTCTGAGAATGGTAATGTCATCAGTACAGATGCGGAATACTCGGTAGATAATATCACAAGAGAGATGTTTCTTCTGGCCACCTTTCAAAGGGCGCAGACCTATACCATAACGGCAGCAGTTTCTTCTGGCGGGAAGATTGTACCGGAAGGAAAGAGCACCGTTTCCGAGGACTCGGGGATATCGTATGTGATCATACCCCAGGAAGGATTTGTGATTAATGCCGTGTATGTGGATGGTAAATCAGTGGGAGCCATATCTTCTTACAGCTTTTCCGACGTAAAAGGAGACCATACGATTTCCGCGGATTTTGTGGCCAAACCGGAGCAGGAAAGCGGCGGTAAAACGGCAGGTGATGCGGATAAGACCGATACGGGAGACGATAAACTCACCGGTACGTTGCAGCATCTTGATATTTCCGTACAGGAAGCAGAGCAGATGATTGAGGAGAACAATGATACGGAATTGCTGACCGGTGCCATGGAGACCGGTGATTTGAAAGTGACTGTTTATAATGATTTTGCGGATTCTGTGGGGACAGCTTCCGGCAGTGGCCTTGACGAAGTTTCCGGTGTTAAAAATCTTAAGACGATGGTAGACAATCTTTTGACCAAAGAAGAGAAGATAGAAATGTTACAGGGGAATGTCCCCGTAATCATTAAGCTCTCCATAGATGATACCGACGGAGAAGAATCGCAGGCAACAGTAAAGTCCTTTGAAGAAAAGAAGCTTCCCGGTATGACAATCGGACATTATTTTGAAATGAACCTTGTGAAGTCTCAGAAGAATGAAACACAGCCAATCCTTGAGCTGTCGCAGGAACTAAAAGTGCAGATTAATGTTCCTGAGCATTTAAAGGCAGAGGACAGGGAGTTTTATATTCTGAGAGTATATACGAAAGAGGATGGTACGCAGGAATTTGCACAGCTTTCAGATGAGGATGACGACCCGGATACTATCACTTTTTCCACGGACAAAATTTCTCCGTGTGCGATTGCCTATATTGACTGGTCTGAAAAGAAGACAGAAGCTTCGGGTGTTATGGAAGATACTGACAAGGATAACGGTGTGGTATACGTGGTTGTGATTATGGCAATTGCCATTGCTGTGGTGATTACTTTCTGGCTGTTATGGTATATTGGCAGGAAGAAAAAACGTTGAGGGTGGGTATATTTTGTAAAGGAGTATAAGAACCGGCAAACAAAAATACAATCATTGATACTAAATTTCTTGACAATTATAAAATAATTGTTATAATAATGGTATCAATGATTGCGATTTTGCTTTGCGGTATAGGAAAGTTCTTTCGCTTACCCGAGTCCGCGAAGCGGAGCTCGCAAGGTTAATTCCGAAGGAATTTACCATTTTTACTAGAGAGGAGGTGGTAGTATGGCCGAGTATCAGTGTACCAGAGAAGAGGTACAACAATTCTTGAATCGGGTGAAAGCCCTGATTCCTCAAAAAGATAAAGTTACAATTAATATCAGTCCATGGAAAGGTCATAAAGTAAATAAGACACTGACCTACATGACAGAGACGGGAATAGGCCTGGAAGATATACTGAATGTTCTTTACAAGTTACAGGTTTGTCATTACAGTTATACCGCAGATGACCGAAATATTCATTTTAAAGGTCAACAGGTCTGGATATTTGGATTACGAAAAAATATCGTAGATAAAGATGAGGATTTATATATCAAACTGAAAATCCTCACCACGGAAGAAGATATTTTATTGATTATGTCATTTCATCCTGAAAATCCGGGATGCGATGAGCAGAGACTTCAATTTCCATATAAAAATACAAAGGAAATATAAAATTGAAAACTACATATATTTATTTGGCGGATATAGTCCGCCAAATGAATATAAATAAAATACATATCTAAAATATGAAATAGGATATTGCTAAAAGAAAAGTAAAATGTTTTTAAAAAGAAAATAGGAAAGGAGTGGCAGAATGGGAGTAAAAATATGTTATGAATGTGGTGCCAAAGATGCATATGAGTTAAGAGAAACAATTAGAGAATATGAAGGCGATGGATATCATTTTGAAATGTTAGTGAAGGTACCTTTTTGCACACAATGCGGCGCTCCTATATATGATCAGGAATCAGAGAAAGAGATAGCACAAAGAGCAAACCAAAAAATACGTGAACAGCGTGAAATTATCACGCGGGAAGAAATTCTGGAAATTTTAGATTCCTATCATGTAAGTCAAAAATTTCTAAGCAGGTTATTAGGATGGGGAGATATCACTCTTACAAGGTATATTGGTGGCAACTATACCCCCAATATGGTGAATAGTAACAGGTTGAAAGAATTGAGGAATCCATACGTTTTTCAGATGTTAGTACAAAGCTATGAGAATGAACAACCGGAGCAAAATGAAGAAAAATGTTTAAAGAAGGCCGCAAACGGGGTGTTTCATGAATTAAACCGCTTGAAAGAAACACAAGGAAAAATTTTCGATGCGGTAAATTGGTTTTTGTCGCATGCCTCGGAGGAAGTTCCCGTCACACATTTGGCTTTGCAGAAGCTGTTATATTTTACGCAGAGCTGGAGTGCGGCTCTGTTAGGGGAACCAATATTTTATGACGACTGCCAGGCGTGGGTTCATGGTGCGGTATACCCAAAAGTATATGAAATATTTAAGAAGTTTAAATATATGCCGTTACCCAAAGTGGAAGAAGCATATGAATTGAAAGAAGAAGAATTAACAATACTAAATGCGGTAAAAAAACATTACTTTGATGTATATAATGCAAAAGCGTTAGAGGAAATATGTCACCGGGAAACACCTTATATTGAGACAAGAAGAGGATATTCGGAAGAAGAATCCTGTCAAATTGTGATTGACAAAGAGCAAATCCTTAAGTATTACATTTATCTTTCTCAAAGGTATGGTATAGATTTGGACAATATGTCGAACATAAAGATTTACCTGAATAATATCTTGAGCTCTTCATAGATTTAAACGCCTACTACAAAAGCAAAATATCCGCATCCGGTGTTAAACAGTAAACTGTAATCAAAATGTCCTGCATAAAATGCCTGTCTGAACTGCTCTGAGGTCATGAAGTGACTGCTTTCCAGCTGATACTGCCAGGCCATGTGGCAATAGATACCCACCTGTTCCGCTATCCGTACGGCGAGTTCCCTGCCGGCAGACATGACCAGGTTATCCATTTTATGCAGAGGGATATTTAATGCAGAGCTTACGGCCCGCAGCACAAGACTTTCTTCCAGGGCTATGAAAATCTGTACCTGCCTGTGGTCTATGGCGAGATAAGTCAGGCGTATGATCATGCTGCGGCCAAAGTTTTCTCCGCTGTAGTGTTCACTGACAATTTCTGTCGGCAGTTGAAATATTTCCCGGATGGTGACAGACAGCGCCTTTTCCAGTGCAGCTATATCTTCTCCGGTATGGTCCTTTTTCCATTTGTTTGTAATCAGTCCTGCAATGGCGCGATCCTCAATGATGATATGGGCCGTAAGCCATCCCAGGCAGATGCCGATAAAGTGATGCATGGATTCCTGGGAATAGTTGGACGCAGTCAGGTCCTTTTCAAGGGCCGGCAGGGTTTTGAAACGCATGTCATCATGCAGTCGCTTGTGTATTTCATATCCTTTGTAACCGATAGACTTCATATAGGTTTCTTCATCGGCAAAGTGCTCTATGGCATAACTTTTAAAATATTTGATTCCTTCGGCACATGCCCATTGTCCGTTGTTTTCACTTTTACTCAGGCTGATCAGTTTACGCACGATGGAAAAAAGTTTCCGATGTGCCTTGTCGATGGATGTGACACCGATATTAAACCGTTCATCCCATTCCATTTCTTTTGACATGTTACTCCTGGTTCCGTTGTTTGTGGAATGAATGATAATTCCAGGCGGATTTATTATCACTGAATTTACTATTAGTATATGTCGGTATATGACGAAAAGTGTCGCTTTGAAAAAGGAGATAAAATCAAAATGAAACTTACACAGCTGGAAGCCTTACAGGTGTCCAAGAGAGTAGATGCGATTCTGCATGTTCCCGGAAATTACCGGGGCGGCAGTCTGGAGATGACGATTGTAATAGACACTTCTTTGGAACGGGAAGATTTTCAGGAAGCGGTGGCAGAGGTGGTCAGGGCACTGAAGAGGAGCAACGAGATCTTTCGCAATGTCCGGCTGAATCTGGTATTGTGGGGAGCGGAAATAACCACTGGCATTGTGCCCATGGCAATGCTTATGACAGGCAGTGCGTTTGAGGAATATGTCAGCTGCCCATGTGAGAAACGTTATGAGGATTTATTTGGTTATCTGAAGAAGTTTCATGCCAGAAGCAAGGTTATTCTGGTATTTGCAGAAGAACAGAACCGGATCGAAGATAAGGAAGCTGCCAGGGAAGCTCTGTCCCCTTTTCTGAAAAGTAAGATTCTTGTTATTTCAGGGCAGGTGGTAAGTGGGACACAGATTTTTCTTGGGTTGTAGAATCATGTTGTAAAATAAAAACAGGCGGCCATTTCCAGGCCGCCTTCGTTTGGCATGTCATTTATATTTTGATATCATTCTCCAGTTCTTTTGCAATCGAGATAGTCTGTTGCAGAGCATCCCGAATAGAACCTATATTGTCGATATGGCTTTTAGCCACATCATTTGCCTCTTTAATAGATTCTGTAATGGATTCCAGGTGTTCTACAATGACAGCCAGGGTCTTCTTTATTTCTGTTGCGGAAGTGCCGCTGTCCTTGGCCAGCTTACCCATCTCTGAAGCAACCACTGCAAATCCTCGTCCGGCTTCACCGCTTCGAGCCGCTTCGATGGAAGCGTTTAATGCAAGAATATTAGAATGGGATGCGTTGCTGCTGATATTGGCGACAACGCCTGTGGCGCCATTGACATCCTTTTCCACATCCGAAGTCATCTTATTCATTTCTGTCAGCATATGAAACAGATTTTCGATGCCGCCGACAACATCCTGGATAGAATTGTCGATTTCCTGAATGGATGCCTGAAATCTTCCGGCAATATCCTTAACCTGTTCTTTGCCCTCCACAGAGTAAGTGCAGACAATACAGCCTACCACATGCCCGTCTTCTTTGATAGGGACAAGATTTCCTTCAATCGGAAACCCCAGCACTTCTTTGGGCAGATAATTATGTTTCGTGACGCCTTTGCAGATAACCTCATCAAAGATTCCGCTGGGATCGTGAAAAACAGAGCCTATTTCTGTCTGCGGCGGTATGCCTTCCGGGAGAGAATAGCCCTGTACAACACCGTCTCTGTCCATCACGGAAATAAGCAGATCTTTATCAAATAACTGACTTATAATATCGAGATTGTCAACTATGTACTGTAATGTGGTATTCATGATAAGTTTTCCTCCTGTGATTAAAACAGATATTTTTTGAGTATCTGTGTAAGTCTGTTCATATCAATCGGTTTTGCTACATGTTCGTTCATGCCGCAGTCAAGGCATCTTTGAATATCGTCAGAGAAAGCGTCAGCTGTCATGGCGATAATCGGCAGTTTTGCATCCGGACGCTCCAGGGCACGGATTGCTTTTGCGGCCTCATAACCGTTCATGACAGGCATCCGGATATCCATAAGGATGATGTCATAAAATCCGGGTTCGGACTGCGAGAATTTGTCAACACAGATCTGACCGTTCTCAGCCCGCTCCAGTTCAAATCCGACTTCTGACAGAATCGTCTCCGCGATTTCCCAGTTTAAGTCATTGTCCTCAGATAACAGGATGCGCTTACCGGTAAAGTCGATTGTACGGGATTCAGGTTTTTGTTCTTCTTCCGGGTTATTTGTCATATAGCGGCTCAGCCCCAGGAAGAGATTGGATTTAAATAACGGCTTGGAGATAAATCCTTGCACGCCTGCCTCGAGGGCTTCTTTTTCGATATCGCTCCAGTCATAGGCGGAAATAATCAAAATAGGTACTTCTTCGCCCAGATGCTTCCGCATTTCCCTGGCTGTCTGCAAACCGTCCATACCGGGCATCTTCCAGTCCAGGAGAACAATTTCATAGCCATCCCCTCTTTCATGGTGTGTTTTTACCATGTCCACAGCGGTCTGGCCGTTTGTTGCCCATTGCGCTTCAATACCGATGTCTTTCAAAGAAGAGACAGTCGCTTTACAAAGATCTTCATTGTTATCGACCACCAGCACTTTCCAGGGCGGAAGTACCATGTCTTCCTCTTTGACCGTTGCTTTTTCAAAATCCAGGGTGATGTGGAATTCACTGCCTTTTTCGGGCTCGCTGTGTAATTCAATGGTGCCGCCCATGGTGTCTACAATGGCCTTGGTGATAGCCATGCCGAGGCCGGTTCCCTCCGTTTTATCAACCTGTGATTTCTTTTCCCTGGTAAATGTATCAAAAATCTTTTCCTGAAATTCCGGGGTCATACCGATGCCGCTGTCCTTTACCCGGAAATGGCATCTCACATAATTGTCGCCCTTCGGAGAAGCCTCCTGTTCCAGATGGACATGAATGTTACCGCCCTCCGGGGTAAATTTTATGGCATTGGATAAAAGGTTTATCAGTACCTGATTCAAGCGGACATTATCGCAGTATATTTCTTCTGCCAGTATTTTCTGAATAAAGATATCAAAATGCAGATTCCTTGATTTAATCTGTGGCTGCACAATATTGACAATACTTTCCATGGCTTCCCGGAGGGAGATCTGGTTCATATTCAGAGATAATTTACCGCTTTCAATTTTGGACATATCCAGGACATCATTGATCAGGCCAAGAAGATGTTTACTGGACAGGGTTATCTTGCCAAGACATTCTTTCACCTTGGTCATATCATTGATATTGGCCATGGCAATAGCTGTCATACCGACTATGCCGTTCATAGGAGTCCGGATATCGTGACTCATGCTGGAGAGAAATTCACTCTTTGCTTTGTTGGCCTGCACAGCTTCGTGTTCTGCTATCTCTAATTCCCTTAATTGCTGCTGTGATATTCTGTAATAGATAAAGAATATAATAATGATACCAACCAATATTACCCCGGCCATGACCAGAATAATGACCTGACGTTGTATATTCATATCGTTTACAATATTTTCCAACAGACCAAAGGGCATGACGGAAACCAGATACCATTCCGAATCCTGCAGATGTGTACATAACAGATACTCATATTCCTTTCCGTTATAAACAAGTGTGGAATAATCGGCATCCGTATCCAGTGCTGTTCTTAATTCTTCTATGTAGGTGTCTTTTGACTCGTTTTTCGATTCGGAGAAAATCTCCGTGATGCGGTCAAAGTAATTGTCATCATCCATATTTCTGATGACATAGGTACCGTCTCTGCGGATAATAAAGGAATACATGCCGGTATTACTGTCATTTAAGGATAATACAGTTTCCAGATAACTCATAGGGAGCCCGGCTACCATAGCGGAACTGGTTTTTCCGTTCTCCATGGGATATTGGGCATCGATCAGCAGGCATAACATCCGCTCGTCGTTGCTATATCCGGAAAATACGCGCTGCCGGCTGTTCTTTAATACTGTATAGAAGGTACTTTCACTAAAATAATCTAAAGGATCACCATAAATAATTTCTCGTTCTCCATCTTCCGTGTAGAGGGCAAGATAAGTAAAATTACGTACTCTGGCACTCTCTATAAGCTCATCAAGCATTTCTTCTTTGGAAAGTGGACTGTCGGGCGGCGTGCGGTCGACAATTCCCTGTAATTGAAAAACCTGCATACTGATTACGGCATCAAATGTCTGTTGTAACTGTTCGGCCATGGCGTGGGTATAGATTTCACCGACCTGACTGATCGCATCATTACTTTTTTTTGCTATGATTAAGGAAGATAAGATGAATACAAGGATACTGACCACGATCAGGACTGAAAATCCTGTCAATATAATTCTTTTTCTTTTTTTGGTGCTCACTAAAATTCCTCCCCATTGTATTACATGTATCTATGAAGATATATCCATGCACTTGTATGGATAATAATGCAGATGATTAGATTTATCCACTTTGAATGAAAGTATACCATATTGTCCCTTGAATTTCAATTATAGAACAACTAAACTGCCTGTAAAGTTTACTGTGGACAATAATGACATGCAGAAAGTTGTATGGTATAATTATTTCCAGCATATGCAGACAGCTCTGACATGGAGGATGATTATGAAATACGATGTAATTATTATCGGTGCCGGGCCGGGAGGGATTTATTCGGCTTATGAACTGATACAACAAAAAGAAAATCTGAAGATAGCGGTTTTTGAGTCCGGCCATGCGCTGGAGAAGCGTCACTGCCCGATTGACGGCGATAAAGTAAAGAGCTGTATCAACTGTAAAAGCTGTTCTATTATGAGCGGCTTTGGCGGCGCCGGGGCATTTTCTGACGGGAAATATAATATTACCAATGATTTTGGCGGCACGCTTCATGAGCATGTGGGCAAGAAAAAAGCTATCGAACTGATGCAGTATGTGGACGACATCAATATGAAGTATGGCGGTGAAGGCACAAAGCTGTATTCCACTGCCGGGACACAGTTTAAGAAACTGTGCCTGCAAAACAGCCTTAATCTGTTAGATGCTTCGGTCAGACATCTGGGTACGGATATTAATTATATCGTGCTGGAGAATCTGTATGCGGCTTTGAAAGAGAAAGTTGACTTCTGTTTTGATACGCCGGTTAGGACAGTAGAAGTAATCCAGGACGGTTATCGGGTGATTACCGAAAAGGAGTCCTACGATTGTGACAGGTGTATTATATCCGTTGGGAGAAGCGGCAGCAAATGGATGGAGAAAGTGTGCGGGGAACTTTCCATTCCTACAAAGTCAAACCGTGTGGACATTGGTGTGCGTGTGGAGATTCCGGCGGTGATCTTTTCCCATCTGACAGATGAACTGTATGAGAGTAAGATTGTTTACCGCACAGAGAAATTTGAGGACAGTGTAAGAACTTTCTGTATGAATCCTTATGGGATTGTGGTCAATGAGAATACGAACGGCATTGTGACGGTAAACGGACACAGCTATGAGGGCATGGATAAGCGGACTAACAACACAAACTTTGCGCTGCTGGTGGCAAAACATTTCTCAGAACCTTTTAAGGACAGCAATGGCTACGGGGAGAGTATTGCAAGACTTTCCAATATGCTGGGCGGCGGTGTCATTGTACAGCGTTTCGGAGATCTGGTGCGGGGAAGACGGAGTAATGCCAAGCGTATTGAGGAAGGTGTGATAGAGCCTACACTTGCAGCTACGCCGGGAGATTTGAGCCTGGTACTCCCCAAGCGGATTCTGGATGGGATTATCGAGATGATCTATGCGCTTGATAAGATTGCGCCGGGTACCGCCAATGATGATACGTTACTTTATGGTGTGGAAGTGAAGTTCTACAACATGGAAGTGGAGATCAATGAGCACCTGGAGACCAAGTATAAGGGGCTCTATATTATCGGTGACGGCAGCGGTGTGACACATTCTCTGTCCCATGCATCTGCCAGCGGTGTGTATGTAGCGAGGGATATTGCGGCGGCCATGGCGTGAATGATATCGGGATGTGATTATTTTGGAAAGAATAAAAGGCAGAGTCTGCGGCGGCGGATTCGGAACGGAGGAGACATGGTATTAGGAGCATTGGAAGCGGGCGGCACCAAGATGGTGTGTGCGATCGGTAATGAGAACGGGGAAATCAAGGAACAGATTTCCATTCCCACACAGACACCGGAGATTACAGTGCCAAAACTGCTGGAGTTTTTTGAGGGAAAAGGAATTGAGGCCCTTGGTATCGGATGTTTCGGCCCCATTGATGTGAACAGGGATTCTGAGACTTACGGTTATATTACCACAACGCCGAAGCTGGCGTGGCAGAATTATAATATCGTAGGAGCGTTTAAGGATAAGCTGGGGGTACCGGTAGGATTTGATACGGATGTGAATGGTTCAGCGCTCGGAGAGTATACCTGGGGGATTGCGAAAGGCCTGCACAGCTGTATCTATATCACTATCGGGACCGGTGTGGGTGTAGGTGCCATTGTGGATGGCAGACTGATTCACGGCATGATGCATCCGGAAGGAGGCCATGTTCTCTTAAACCGTCTGCCCCAGGATACTTACAAAGGGTTCTGCCCATTCCACGCAAACTGTATGGAGGGACTGGCTGCCGGGCCGGCCATCGAAGGCAGATGGGGTAAAAAAGCCATCGAATTGGCCGACAGGCCGGAAGTCTGGGAGATGGAGGCTGAATATATTGCGCAGGCGCTTGTGGACTATACCATGACATTATCTCCCCAGCGCATTATTCTGGGCGGCGGCGTCATGCACCAGACACAGCTTCTGCCGTTGGTGCGTGAGAAATTCAAGGCACTTTTAAACGGTTATATCAAGACCAGGGAACTGGAAGATCTTGACACTTATATCGTGGTGCAGAGTCTTGATGATAAGCAGGGCATCATGGGAGCACTGAAGCTTGGCATGATGGAACTAGAACGTTAAATATTTTTGCAGATATTCTATGATTACCTGCGCGGCGCGCCGGTGGGATTTCTCGCCGGGGTGCGCGTGGGAGCCTACTGTTTCCGTAGTAGTGTCCGGAAGTTGCAGGAAGATAACGTTGTGGTCTTTGGTTTGTGCGGTATACTGGTTGATGGCATCATTGATGGCCAGGGAGAGATCGTAACCAAGCATCCCGTAACACCAGACGATATGTGCCTGCGGATTATTATGGCGAAGCATTTTCAGGAAGTTGATGACGGCTTCCTTGAAGCGGTTCAGGTCATCTTCCTGGAAAGTGCCGTCCTCATTCAGACGTTGTTCAAAAGTTCCTCCTGTGACAGGATCTGACCAGGCGGGCTGGGCGAAAGCGGAGGCATCGTTGGTGCCGAGGTTGACGATCAGCGCGTCGATTTTTCTGCCTGTGAAGTCATATGGTTCAAAAGCGCCCAGCTTTTCGTTGACGGGGCCGCGGCAGAGTCCGCAGAGCATTTCATAACGGGAAGGGATATTGCAGTGGGGGTTGGCGTCCCAACTGGAAAGTACGCCCCAGCCTCCCTGGGAGATCAGATAGGCGTCTGCATTGAGGGCTTCGGATACCATTTTGGCGTAGTTGCGGCTGTAGCCCATATACATGGGAATCCAGTCCGTATCTTCCCTGGCACCATAGGTTCCCTCGCCGGAAGTAATGCTGTCGCCTACAAATTCCAGAGTATATTTTTTCCTGGGAACGGGATGAAAAGAACCATCCGTCTGTAATCCGTGAATCAGAAGATAGCAGTCTTCATCTTCTGTCATAGCCTGAAGTTCGCGGGTAAAACGCACATTTTTAACGGCATCTGGACTCATGCCCCGAAACAGGCACAGCGTATATCTGCCCGGCATGAGCATCTGTCTGCTCATCAGTTCGTTATTAATCTCACAGGTAATCCATATTTCGTGTATGTGATAACCAACTTCGATATCAATCCATAGTTCTGAACCGGATACATTTATTTCAACGGCACTCCCGTTAAAGAAAAGAGGCAGGGGACAGACACCGGGGACAGTTCGTCCATGAACTTTGTAGTGCGGCACTTCCGATAAGGGATAATAGGTTGTTTTGTTTATCATATTGAGAATCCTCCTGGATTTCACAGATTATATCCGAGGATGCGAAGCAGTCCTCGTAAAGTTGATTTGCGAAGCAAATTTACTTTTATTATAATAATAATCCGCCGCTCTGCATAGATTTTTATAAAAGATCTGACAGGTGCATGTATGGCTTCCGTATTATCCAATGTTTCTAATATCATCATCCCGGTCATCATCTTTTATATCGTAGCATATGGAATTGCGAATCGTTGTGATGTGTATGAGGATTTCATCAAGGGAGCCAAAGATGGCTTTCACACGGTGATTCAGATCATGCCTACACTGATTGGCCTGATGGTGGCGGTGGGTGTGCTGCGGGCATCGGGATTTCTGGAGTTTATAGGCGGATTGTTTGGCGGGATAGCGGTAAGGCTTGGGTTTTCTTCAGAGCTGATTCCCCTGATGCTTGTGAAGATGTTTTCTTCTTCGGCGGCCACCGGGCTGGTACTGGATATCTTTAAGAATCATGGGCCGGATTCCCTGGTGGGATTGACGACCTCTATTATGATGAGCTGTACAGAAACAATATTTTATACCATGAGTGTCTATTTTCTGGCGGCGAAAGTCACGAAGACACGCTATACTTTGAAAGGCGCGCTGCTTGCCACATTGGCGGGGATTATAGCCAGTATCGTATTGGCAGGGATGTTGGTGTGATTGCAATGAGTGCAGGTCATAGAAAAGAAAATGATAATAATGTAGAAAACGGCGTCCGTATGGAACGCCGTTTTCTATGTGTGAGAAGGATAGAAATGTATCAGTACTCTATATATGTCAACAGGCATTGGCTAAATGCACTGTTATGGTTAGTCGAAGTCGGTCGGCACCAGGTTCAGCACCGGCGACTCCATTGATAGTGTAGTAACCACCGCTTTAGAATCTATGTAGGATATTCTTGCGGGCCGGATTCTTTGATTCGGCTCTGTCTTAACTACAGTTATTACTATACACACAATTTGTGAATGGGATGTGACAAAATTAGAAAGAAAAAAGAAAGAAAATATAAAAAAATTTTTATAATTTCAATTCCACTGTCCCGGTTGCCATTTTTTCCCCGAATGTTCTGTCATGCTCCACAAAAAGCAGGGTGGGGCAGTGTGTCAGGATCAGCTTTTCCAGCTGCATCCTGGAAAAGATATCAATATAATTAAGCGGTTCATCCCAGATGTAGAGATGGGCTGGGGTAAGCAGACTTGTGGCCAGCAGTACTTTCTTTTTCTGTCCTTCAGAATATTCCTCCATAGGTTTGTCAAATTGTGTGCGCGAGAAGTCAAGCTGCCGCAATATAGCCTTAAAAAGACTCTCGTCAATGTCTGTCAGGCGGATGTAATCATTCAGGCGGCCGCTTATCTGAGAGGTATCCTGGTTGATATAGGATATTTTCAGGCCGCTTGCAAGACTCAGTTCACCGGATACCGTTACGCAAGGATCTCCAAGGATGGCTTTGATCAGTGTGGATTTTCCGCAGCCGTTGGGACCTTTCAGCCAGATACGGTCACCCTGCCCAAGTGCAAAAGTGAGGTCTTGCAGGACGATGGCTGCACCATATCCAAGACATAATTTATCTGTCCGCACCAGAATCTGCTTATGGTGTGTCAGGGTAGGAAGCTTTAAGTCTGACACGGTTTCAATATCTTTGAGCAGGGTTTCTTTTTCTTTGATGGCGGCTGTGCGCCTGTTGTCCAGGTTTTTGCGCTGTTGCTGCATCCGGGCGGACTTGGCCCCAATATAGGCACGGGTGCCTATGAAGCGGTCGTGTTCTTTGGCGGGATCAAAACCGATTTTACGGCCTTCCGCCTTGTCGGCCCACATGGCGGTGCGCCTTGCGGCTTCCTTTAGTTTGCCGATTTCCTTTTTCAGTTTTTCATTTTCGGCCTGTTCAAAGCTGTCCTGCTTTTCTTTGTTGATATACCAACTGTCGAAATTGCCCTTTTCCACACGGATTGTGCTGCGGTTCAACACCAGTACATGATCGACAGATTCGTTTAAAAGCCACCGGTCATGGGAGACCAGAAGAAATCCCTTTTTTCCGCGCAGATAGTCCCTTAGCAGTGTTCTGGCGCCTATATCCAGATGGTTGGTCGGCTCGTCGATCAGCAGGAAATGATTGTCCCGTGAAAAAAGCAGAGCCAGCATCACTTTCGTACGTTCTCCGTGACTGAGAGTCTCATAAGGTCTGTAGAGAATTCCGGCGTCAGCTTGCAGACTGTCCAGTTCCCGGCAGACTTTCCAGAGTTCAAAATCCGGGATCAGCTGCTGCGCCAGATCTACTGTGAGTAATTTGCACTGCGCCTGTGTGACCGGGCAGGGGAAATAGTCAAAACAGGTGGAATGACTGATGGATCCGCGAAATTCATATCTGCCGAGCAGCAGATTCAAAAATGTGGTTTTCCCTTTGCCGTTTCTGCCGATCAGACCGATTTTCCAGTCGGTGTCAATGGTAAAAGATGCGTTTTCAAAAATGTTATCGTAACTGGTATCATAGGAAAAAGTCAGATTGGATACCTGAATCTGTGACATAATAGATGCACTCCCTTCGCTGCAATAAAAAAGCCTCTGTTGCCAGAGGAGCTCAAAAAGAAACGGGAATGTCTATAGAATATAGAAACCCGCAAAAAAATACAGTACACCAATAATATGATCTGCCTCTGATAACAAACTATGACTTGTTGCCGTGTTAAGTTGTTAGAAACAGATTACATTTTCAATGCGGTGTTACCTCTCTTTTTGCCTGATGGAATTGATTATAATGGATACAAGAAGATAATGCAAGAGGATATTGTATTATGTGGATGACATCTTATGTATAATAGAAGTAAAAGAAACAGAAACTGTTATTTATATTCCCGAATAATTTATAAGAGGATGGTGTTGTGGGTATGCAGGAATTTCAGGGAAAAACTGTTTATAAAGGAACCGCCATGGGTAAAGTCGTAATCCTGAAAGAGAAAGATTGCGTTGTCAAACGTATACACATCAATGATGTGCAGGCAGAGATGGCAAGATACGAACAGGCCAGTAAGGAAGCGGCCAGACAGCTTCGCGTGTTATATGATAAAGCCTGTAGAGAGGTGGGGGAAGCGAACGCCGCAATCTTCGAGGTGCACCGGATGATGCTGGATGATGAAGATTATATGGATGCGATCCGCAATATCATAGAGACTGAGTCAGTAAATGCAGCGTATGCGGTGGCGGTTACGGGAGATAACTTTGCAGAAATGTTTGCGGCTATGGATGATGATTATATGAAAGCACGCAGTGCGGACATAAAGGATATTTCTGACAGATTAGTGCATATTCTGGAAGGGACAGGAGAGGCGGATCTGTCGGGGATGGAGGCGGCAGTTGTGATTGCGGATGATCTGTCGCCCAGTCAGACTGTACAGATGGATAAGGAGAAGATACTTGCTATTGTCACCGTTCATGGCTCTGCCAACTCCCACACGGCAATTCTGGCGCGGACGATGAATATTCCGGCTCTGATCGGTGTGCCTTTGCACCTGGAAGAAATCAGTTCGGGCATGAAAGCCATTGTGGATGGCAGTGCCGGAAGAGTGATTCTGGAACCTACAGAAACACAGTGCCAGGAGGCGGAAGAAAAGATTGCCGCAGAACACAGACAGGCATCCCGTCTACAGGAGTTGAAAGGCAGGCCGAGCGTTACGCCTGACGGCCGCAGGATTCATGTCTATGCCAACATTGGCAGTGCTTCCGATATCGGATATGTGCTGGAAAATGACGCAGAAGGGATTGGATTGTTCAGAAGTGAATTTCTCTATCTTGGCCGGGAGGATTTTCCCGCAGAGGAGGAACAGTTTCAGGCATATCGTCAGGTATTGCAGATGATGGCGGATAAGAAAGTGATTATCCGTACACTGGATATCGGAGCGGATAAAAAGGCGGATTATTTTCATTTTGAGAAAGAGGAGAATCCGGCCATGGGATACCGGGCAATCCGCATCTGCCTAAAACAGCCGGAAATATTTAAGACACAGCTGCGGGCACTTTTGCGTGCGGCTGTCTATGGGAATCTTTCGATTATGTATCCCATGATCATTGCCGTGGAGGAGGTACAGAGGATAGCGGTCATCATGAAAGAGGTCAGACAGGAATTAGAGCAGGCGGGGATACCTTTTGCCATACCGGAGCAGGGGATCATGATAGAGACACCGGCAGCAGTCATGATCAGTGATAAGTTGGCGCAGCTGGTGGATTTCTTCAGCATCGGAACCAATGATCTGACACAGTATACGCTGGCTATAGACAGACAGAATGAAAAGCTGGATGATTTCTATAATCCTCACCACGAAGCAGTCCTTCGCATGATCAGGATGGTAGTTGACAATGCCCATAAATATGGGAAATGGGCGGGTATCTGCGGAGAGCTTGGTGCGGATCTTGCCCTGACGGAGGAATTTATCCGTATGGGACTGGATGAGTTGTCCGTATCTCCCGCGATGGTACTTCCGGTGAGAGAAAAGATTATTACATTTGCGAAATAAGGCTTCTCATGGTATATTGTGTAATAAATAAAAGACATATGTTATAACAGGGGAAATGATCAGGGAGGAAAAGATGAAAGCTTCGGATATTTTTGAGAAAAGATTAAAGAAACACCATGACGAGCTGCGCTGGCTTTATATGGAATTGTATGATAATGATGCCATGTTTGCAGAGTTATGCGGTCAGATGTATGAATATTACCAGGATCGGAATCAGCAGATGAAAGCCCTGGATCAAAAGCGGGAGAAAAATCCCACATGGTTTCGCAGGAAAGATATGCTGGGCATAATGCTCTATATTGATAATTTCGCGGGCACAATACAGGGACTTCAGGATAAACTTTCCTATCTGGAATCCTGTCATGTCAACTATATTCATCTGATGCCTTTTCTGGACTCTCCGGAGGGCCGTTCAGATGGCGGATATGCCGTGGCTGATTTCAGAAAGGTAAGACCCGATCTGGGCAGTATGGATGACCTGTCACAGTTGTCTGAGGCCTGCCATGAACGAGGAATCAGTCTGTGCATGGACTTTGTCATGAACCACACATCAGAAGACCATGAATGGGCCAGAAGAGCCCGTCAGGGAGAAGGCGAATATATGAGCCGTTATTTCTTCTATGATAATTATGATATTCCTGCGCAGTATGAGGAAACCGTACCGCAGGTGTTTCCCACTACCGCACCGGGCAATTTCACCTGGCTGCCGGAGATCGGACACTTTGTGATGACAACGTTTTATCCTTACCAGTGGGATTTAAATTATAGAAATCCCCGTGTCTTTAATGAGATGATGTATAATTTCCTGTACCTGGCCAATCAGGGTATGGATATCATACGGATTGATGCGGTGCCTTATATCTGGAAAGAACTTGGCACCCAGTGCCGGAACCTGCAACAGGTACATACGATTGTACGCATGATGCGCATGATTGGCGAGATTGTGTGTCCGGGTGTCGTGCTGCTGGGCGAAGTCGTGATGGAGCCGGAAAAGGTGGTTCCTTATTTTGGGACTGTGGAGAAACCGGAATGTCATATGCTCTATAATGTAACTACCATGGCCACTACCTGGAACTGTGTCGCAACCAGGGATGTGCGTCTGTTAAAGAAACAGATGGATATTGTGAACGGTCTGCCAAGAGAATATACCTTCCTGAATTATTTAAGATGCCATGATGATATCGGCTGGGGCCTGGATTTTGATACCTTGAAGTCCTGGGGAATGGAGGAAGTTGCCCACAAGAAATATCTGAATGATTATTTTACGGGAAAGTACCCGGGCAGTGTCAGCAGAGGGGAACTTTATAACGATGATCCAAGACTCGGTGATGCGAGATTCTGCGGGACTACAGCCTCGATGTGCGGCGTGGAAAGTGCAGGTTTTGAGAAAGATAAACAGAAAATGCAGGATGCCGTCCGTATGGATATCATGCTGCACGCCTATATGCTGACACAGTCAGGAATCCCGATGCTCTACAGCGGAGACGAAGTGGGACAGGTAAATGATTATACCTATAAGCAGGATCCCGGGAAGGCGGTGGATTCCCGTTACCTTCACAGAGGCAGATTTAACTGGGCTCTGGCAGCGGAGTGCGGTGACGCAAAGACCGTGGCCGGACAGATTTTCCAGGGGCTTGGGAAACTGGAGGTACTCAGGAATAAGAAGAAAGTCTTCGATGCAGACGCAGACTGTCAGGTACTGGATACAGGAGATGATGCTGTGCTGGGTCTGATGAGAAGTAAGGACAAAGAACAGATGATAGGGCTGTACAATTTTCATGATATGGAGAGAGAAGCTGCTCTGGAGCAGGACGGTGTATGGAAGAACATGCTGGATGGTAAAGAACAGGATGTAAATACCATAACACTGCCGGGACATGGGTTTGTGTGGCTGGAGAAGGTGAAATCCTGATGGATAAAAATAAGTTTGCGGTAACACCGCCTATGGGATGGAACAGTTACGATTATTATGACACGACTGTCACAGAAGCGGAAGTGAGAGCCAACGCAGAATATATGGCGAAACATTTGAAGAAATATGGCTGGGAGTATGTGGTCGTAGATATTGAGTGGTACGCCAATGATGCCGGAACCAGACGCGATCAGTATCAGTATATTCCATTTGGGAACGATGAGATGGATGCCTACGGCAGATTACAGCCGTCACCCGGACGGTTTCCGTCTTCGGTAGGCGGCAGAGGGTTTGGGCCGCTGGCGGATTATGTTCACAGCCTGGGACTGAAATTCGGGATTCATATCATGCGCGGTATTCCCCGTCAGGCCGCCCATGAGCATTGCCGGATATGGGAGAGCGGACAGACCGCGGATCAGGTGGCGGATCCATCCTCTATCTGTGGTTGGAATCCGGATATGTACGGGGTCAGAAATACAAAAGCAGGACAGGCGTATTATGACTCTGTTATCTCCATGTATGCGGACTGGGGTGTTGATTTTATCAAGTGTGATGATATCTGTGACAGCTGGCTGTATCGGAATATTCCACAGATACCGTTTTCCGGCTGGGAGGAGATGAAGATGCTTCACCGGGCCATTGAGAAGTGTGGCAGACCTATGGTATTGAGCCTTTCTCCCGGGCCGGCTCATGTGGACAAGGCATGGGAGTATTGCCAATATGCTAATATGTGGCGTATTACCGATGATCTGTGGGATCAGTGGCATTTGTTAAAGGAGATGTTCTGGCGCTGTGAGCAGTGGCAGGATCATGTGAAGGAAGGGTGCTTTCCGGACTGTGACATGCTGCCCCTTGGTCAGTTGGGCAGAGGTTTTGGAAACGAGTGGAGCTGCCGCCTGAGCAGGGAAGAGCAGAAAACCATGATGACACTCTGGTGTATGTTCCGTTCACCGCTGATGGTGGGTGCAGAACTGACGAAGCTGGATGCATGGACCTTGCAGCTTCTGACCAATGAAGATCTGCTTTCTCTTATGGGCAGAACCCGCAGAGGTATGCAGATTATGCGGGACAGTTTGCAGGCCATATGGAAGAATGTGGATACAGAGACAGGCGGGATGACCGTGGCCTTATTTAATCTGAGTGATGAAAAGCGGCGCATATCCATGTCTTTGGACGAGGCTGCCTATGGGCAAACGGCGGATAAAGGTGTTTTGTATGAGCTTTGGGATAAGACCAGGGAAGAGATGACGCAAGGACTGATCGCCTCATATGTGGAACCCCATGGTGTGAGAGTATATCGCATTGAGGCCTGAGGGCAAGTTGCTATAGAGGAAAGGAATACATGCAGCAGTCGCAGATAACAATATTAATTATAAGCATAGTGTTTCTTGCCGTCCTGACATCGGCGGTCATGCTTCTGGCAAAATGTGTCCGCCGCTTTCGCCATAACCGCAGAACCGGATTTATGGATGATATGGAAGGCCATGACTTTGAGTTCTTCTGTGCAGGACTTCTGGAAAAACAAGGCTTTGTGGATGTGGAAGTGACACGCGGAAGCGGGGATTTCGGCGTAGATATCCTGGCGGAGAAAGATGGTGTCACCTATGCGGTTCAGTGTAAACGATATCACGCTCCTGTGGGAGTGGAAGCCGTGCTTCGTACCTATGGCGGACGGGCCTATTACGATTGTATGGTGGGCGCTGTCATGACCAACCAGTATTTTACGGCACCGGCGGTGGAGGCGGCAAAAAAACTGCGGATTCTGCTTTGGGATCGGGGATACATAGAGCAGATGATGGAAGAATAGTTTGACTATCAAACTATTATCTGCTAAAATGAGACATCAGAATTTGTGAAGGTTGGAGTGCCAAGATGGATATCAATAATACATTGAATGAAGTGCTGGTTAAACTGTTCCGTGATATTAATACTATAGAAGAGCGTGCTATACGGACAGGGGAGTATCGGGATGTGACAGCAAATGATATGCATGTCATAGAGGCAATCGGAGTGGACAGCACAAAGAATATGACCAGTGTGGCCAGGGAACTTGAGGTCACCACGGGAACACTGACAATATCCATCAATGGTCTTGTGAAGAAAGGTTATGTGGATAGAAGCCGCAGCGAAGAGGACAGGCGTGTGGTGCTGATCTCTTTATCGGAGAAAGGAGTCAGAGCCTATCTCCACCATCAGAAGTTCCATGATAAGATGATAGATGCCGTACTGGACGGACTCTCAAAAGAGGAACAACGAGTGCTGGAGCAGGCTCTGCTCAAGTTGAATCGGTTTTTCAGAGAGGTGTATTAGGTGGATGGGCTACGGTTCCCATGAAACCAGCCGCGCCGCCAGTGTCCGATAATCCGCCGGGCCGTTCTGTAACAGAAAACAATGGAACTGATACTGAAAATCTTTAGGATCGTAAGAAGCGTTAGTCTCTCCGGGTTTGGCCCAGATGACAGACGCTTGTTTTTTTAACTCCATGATCTCCAGATAGCCCAGGTAGTATTTCGGATAATTGCAGGGTTCTTCCGCAATATACTGGTAGACGGCCTGCACGTTTTCATCGCTCATGGTTCCTAAAGAGGAGAAGATTCTCCGGACATCTTCCAGAGAAGCCCCGTCATAGTGAATGGAGACATCCAGAAGAGAATACAGGCACAGCTGAATCTGCCGGTCCAGACGGCAGGCCTGATAATAGCGGACGGCCTCCGGGTGGGCGGTCTTTGCAAGTTCGATGGCATAATCATAGGAGGCCAGTTCCACATACATGGCCCAGCCCTCTATGAAACCGCCATAGTAGAGGACATTGCGCAGAGGCAGAATATCATGTTCGTCCCAATAACGCTGACTGTAAACAGTCTGATACAGATGTCCGGGATAACCTTCGTGTGCCAGGGTGGTAAAGAGAGACAGATCACCGGTAGTATCCTGGCTGTTGATATAGATTACATTGTCAGAGACATTGTCGATCGGCGGTGTCATATAGAAAGCGGGCGCACTGTAAGGCTCCAGGCTGGGATCTACATATTTTACCACGGAGTGGATCTGCGTATCGTCTTTTCCGGCAGGGATAGCAGGATAGTCCTGCCTGATAGCAGTCTGTAGATAGGACAGATACTGCTCCGGGGTTGTTTGCGGCAATAGTGACGGCCCCTGCAAGATCATGTTTTTGAGGGAAGGATTTTCCCGCAGCAGGCAGAGCAGAGACTCATAATTAAATTGAAGATCCTGATAGAGAAGTCTTTTGATCTCTGCGATGTCACGATAAGAACCTGTGCGCAGGCGTAACAGTGTCAGATAATAATCCCGTCCGCCTTCATATTGTGCCAGTCCGCCGATGTTTTTACCGCTTCCTTTTAACAGAGTGATTTCGTCAGCCAGTTTGTCATAGGCGGGAGCAACCACTGTTGTCAGAAGGCGGTCATGTTCTGACTGATAAGAGAGGGACTGCTCTGCACTGATGATACCCTGCCTGGTCAGGGCATCCAGACGCTCTTCAAAGGTAACCGTCAGGAAGTGGGAGCCGTCTGACAGGGCATCCGGATCCATGAAATCCATACACTGGGCAATTGTCTTGTCGGCTGTCTTATCGGACATGAAAAGTCCTGCATCCGCCTTTTCTTTTTCATAGACCATCAGTCCGTCAAAATAGGCGGGAACCTGAGAGAGAATAGCGAAATAATTCTCAATATCCGCTGCGTTGTCCAGCTGATACTCCGCCAGCAGAACAGGGAGCTCTGCGGGAGCCCCTGAGGAGGGGGAAAGCGGCTCTGTGAAATAAGGACTGGCGGCAGTGGCCGCCGTTGCGTACAGGTAAGTATCCAGAAGATCGTACAGATATTGGTTATCACTGCTTAGGGAATCACGGTCTATCATGGACAGCTGCTGACGAATCTGGGAAAGTTCATAAATATCGTCGGCAGCGTCCCCGGCATGGTAGACGGGCAGTGTGAGAGCAGATTCATCAATACCATATGCAGCGGCATCATCTATGGTATAATGAAAATGAATCGGATTGGATTGTACCTCGTTCAGGAAAAACTGTTCCCCGAACGCTTCAAATCGGGCATCCTGGTGATTATGCACATAATAAAGCAGGGTAAAGGCACAAAAGCCTCCAAGAAAAATAAGGGCCGCAGCCCACTGTTTGAGCGTGAGATTGCGTTTCAAGAGAATACCTTCAAGAAAGATTTGTATTAATATATGAAATGGCAGTTAAAATAATGACCGGATCAGAAGATGATCCGGTCACGCCCGCTTTCTTTGCCAATGTATAATTTTTCATCTGCTTCTTTTAAGATCGTGGTCATATCGCTGTGATAATCATATTCCACCAGACCGTAGGTCAGGGAGACAGAAAAGGTCTCGATCACGCCGTCAAAGACAATTTCTTTAATCTTCTGCCGCAGACTGTCTAAGGCGAACACTGCTTCATCTCCATTTAACCGGGGGAAAATCAGCAGAAATTCTTCACCGCCCCAGCGGGATATAAAGGAATCCGGGGGCAGTTCCTTCCGGAATGTGTCGGAAATCTTCTTCAGTACCACATCGCCTACATCGTGGCCGTAAGTATCGTTTACACGTTTGAAGAAATCAATATCGCACAGACAGATACTGATCTGGTTCTCCGGATTCTTCAGCAGGGAATCCAGATACTCCATGGTACTGCGTCGGTTATAGAGACCCGTCAGCGTATCGGTATTTGCCTGTTTCATGAGCTGTCTGTTATATTCGATCAGTTTGCCCTCCAGTTCCTGGGAGTCGGCACTGAATATGTATGCGGTCAACGCCAGTGACAGGAAAACAAAAAAGGTATTCACAATCTGCAAAATATTGGCCAGTTCCGGTGCCAGAGCAAATAAAGGCTCGTTGGACTGACAGTAATAATACAGATAAATCCGAAGTATCAGCAAAGCGGCTGTATAAACAAATTTTGCTTTCTCATGTCTGTACTTTGAAAAAAAGCAGAAAACCAGAAGCGTAATGATAAAGTGCTGAACGCCGATGTTCCAGCCAAAACAGACTACGTTGGCAATCGTCCATATGAGTACATAGACATTAAGTGCACAATATGATGTAAAAGAACTCCAGAAATAGGAGCACACAAAGGCAACGACAAACAGAATCATCGAAATAATGGAAAAAACAAATCCGCTGATGTGTGCAGAGATAGCAATCAGAACACAGTTAACCAGGGAATAGACCGCCATGGAAAGAATCAGCAGCCTGATAACAACAATCAATTTGGATGACTCATTTTTTCTTCCGGTATCTTTACATATATTCCTATAAATATTGGCAAAAACTGAATTTTCTTTCATTATAATTTTCTTTCATTATAGAGTTTATTTGCTAAAAAACGATACACATATTTATATTACACCTTTTAAGATATTATTGCAAACTAAGAATATTGTTTTACCAGAAAAAAATTTACAATTTATCTTTTATCGGAAAATTGGTAGAATAATACAAAGGAGATTAAAATATGCAGACTGCCAAAGTGAAATATTCCATTAAACATAAACTGACGCTGCTTTCCATGGTAGTGGCGGTTCCCTTTCTGGTAATGGTCATTTATCTGATTTATGCGCTTTATATATACAGCAATGCTTATGATACCATTGTGAGCAGTATGACTGTGGCCAATAATTATAATCTGAACTTTAAAGAAGAGATGGATGAGAGTCTTTATAAGTTGGTGGTAGGATATGTGACTTTTGAGACGGTGGGCGACGATAAGAGCCTGAAAGACCCCTATGTCTTGTTGAATGAACTGCGGAATGAGTTCGGTAATCTCATGAGTATCACCAGTGATGGAGAGAGCCGTGCCTGGCTTCAGATTCTGATGCGGAACATTGATACGCTGGAAGCCCGTGTGGATGATATCAAGGCGAATATAGAAAACGATAAGAGTTATGATATGAATATTGAGATGCTGGATAACAATATCTATATCATGACCGAACTGATTCAGGATAATATCCAGTCTTATATCTACTATCAGACAAAGAGCATGGAACATCTGACAGAGCAGCTGAATGTAAAGGTACACACATTTACGGTGTTTTGCGGTATTCTGTTAATCCTGCTGCTTTTGCTGGCCTTGATGCTGATTATCGTGATTGTCGGCAGTATTATCCGGCCGATCCGGGAGCTGTCCCAGGTCACGGAAAAGGTAGCCGAAGGAGATTTTTCTGTCCGCGCCCATGTGGATTCCGAAGACGAGGTGGCGGTGCTGGCGGACAGTGTCAACAGTATGACGGAGAGTATAGAGGAGCTGGTACAGAAGATTAAGGAAGATGAACGTAAGATGCGCCGGGCGGATCTTAGGCTTTTGCAGGAACAGATAAATCCGCACTTTCTATATAATACATTGGATACGATCGTGTGGCTGATTGAAGGTAAAGATCCGGACAAGGCAGTAAATGTGGTTATGTCCCTGTCTGAATTTTTCAGGCTGGTGTTGTCGAAAGGGCGGGAATACATTACCATACAGGAAGAAGAGCTTCATATCAGAAGTTATCTGGAGATACAGCAGGTGCGTTACCGCGATATTCTGGAATATGAGATTCAGATTGCGCCGGAACTGTATCAGTATAAGATTTTAAAGCTTACATTACAGCCTCTTGTGGAGAATTCCCTCTACCATGGGATTAAATATAAGAGGGCAAAGGGAACCATAAGCGTGAATGGCTGGCTGCAAGACGGCAGGATACATTTTACAGTGCAGGATAACGGGGTAGGCATGGAAGAAGAGGAACTTGCCAAATTGAAGGAAGAGATTGCCAAACCCTGTCAGGACACGGAAAAGGGGTTCGGACTTGCCAATGTGAACGAACGTATCCGCATGAATTTCGGGATAGAGTACGGTATGCAGATCGATTCCGCCAAAGGTAAGGGGACTCGTGTGGAAATCATTATACCGGCAGTTTGCTATGCGGCGGACAGGGGGGAGCAGGATGTTTAAAAAGAGTGATGTTATCAGCAGGCTTATTTTTGTGCTGTTTGCCGCCATATTGTTTTTGATGGTGCTGGGAGGCCGGCTGTTTACGAACATTGAGGAAGATGTCTATGTGAGCGAGGAAGAGAACCGGATCGTGGTAGGGGTGTCCCAGCTGGGAAGTGAGTCCGGCTGGCGGACGGCCAATACGGAGTCTGTACAGAACGCATTTACGCAGGAGAACGGATATTTTCTGATCTTTAACAATGCCAGACAGAAACAGGAGAACCAGATTAAGGCAATCCGCAGCTTCATCTCCCAGCGGGTGGACTATATTGTGTTTGCGCCGGTGGTAGAGACTGGCTGGGAAACAGTTTTGCAGGAAGCCAAAGAGGCGGGGATTCCGGTCATCCTGATGGACAGGAAGGTGGATGTGACAGACAAAAGCCTTTATGTGACCTGCGTGGGCAGCGACTTTGTGGAGGAAGGCCAACGGGCAGGCCGCTGGTTGGAGAAAGACCTTGCAAGACGGGGGATGGACGAGAGGACGGTCAATATTGTGATATTAAAAGGAACCCAGGGCTCTTCTTCCCAGATAGGCCGTACGATCGGGTTTTCCGTGGTGGCTGCCAACCATTGCAACTGGAATATTCTGGAACAGGAATACGCGGATTTTACTTCGGCCAAAGGGCGGGAAGTGATGGAAGTGTTTCTGCGAAAGCATCCGGATATTGATGTGGTAATATCCCAGAATGACGATATGACCTTTGGTGCGATTGAGGCTATCAGGGATTCCGGCAGAACCGTGGGAATAGGCGGCGATATCACCATCATTTCCTTTGATGCGGTCAATACGGCGCTGAAGATGGTGTCCCGGGGTGACATTAATGTGGATATTGAGTGCAACCCGAATCAGGGAGAGTATATATCCCAGGTCATCGAAATGCTGGAAGACGGTCAGGAAGTGGAGAGCCAGTATTATGTGGAAGAAGACGTTTTTACCATAGAGAATGTGACAAGGGAATTGATAGAGCAGAGAAATTATTAGATGGAAGGGAGAATACGGGCTATGCTGAAAATATTTCTGGTGGAGGACGAGAGCATCGTCAGGGAAGGGCTGAGAGATACGATACCGTGGGAACAGTACGGCTATCAGTTCGTGGGGGAGGCCAGTGACGGGGAGATGGCCCTGCCGCTTATACAGAAAACCAGACCGGATGTTCTTTTGACAGATATTAAGATGCCGTTTATGGACGGGCTGTCTTTGAGCCGTATTGTACATCAGGAATTCCCGGATATGAAGATTATCATTATCAGCGGCTATGATGATTTTGAGTATGCGAGACAGGCTATTTCCGTAGGGGTGGAGCAGTATCTTTTAAAACCCATTACCCGAGTGAATCTGCAAAAGGTACTGACGGAATTAAAGACAAAGATTGAGTCGGAACAGGAACAGAAGCATTATCAGGAAAAGTTCCGGGATGAGTCCCGGGAGTATGAGCAGTTTTCCCGTACAAATTTCTTTGTCAAAGTGTTCGAGGGGCGTATGCCGGTGCAGGACATCTATGAGGAGGCGGCGAAGCTTTCCTTAAAGATCAATGCGCCCAGTTATAATATTCTGATGTTTAACCTGTTGGAGAAACGGGCCGGGGAGAATATGGGATTTGAATCGGAGGATTTTGCCAGAAAACGGGAAGAACTTCTGCATTATTTTGTGCGCTATCCGGAGAATCTGGTTTTTCGCTGGAATGTAAATACCTACGGTGTGCTGATCAAGGGCAGTGTGGAACAGATGAAGGAGCTGACGGACAGATACCTGGAGAATGTGGAAAGGATCTGTCAGCCTACGGAAGATGTGGTGGACTGGTATGCGGCTGTGGGGGAGCCGGTAGAAAGACTGAGCCTTCTGGCTGAGTGTTACAGCAAAGTCAATCATCTTTTTGCCTACCGGTTTCTGATGCCTCATGTGCATATCTTTACCGAAGAAGTGACGGTAAACTATATGCCGCAGGGAGGAGAGGGGAAGTTTAAGGATATTGACTCCTCGAAAATGGATCCGGAACTGATCAGGGATTTCCTGCTTCGGGGCAGCAGGGAGGATATACCGGAGTTTGTGGACAGTTACCTGCTTGCTATCCGTGAAGCTCTGCAATCCCGGATGTTCCAGAACTATCTGGTGCTGCATGTGCATTTTGTAACCCTTGCTTATGTAGAGTCCATTGGCTGTGATAAAGAAGAATTTATGGACAGCGTGGGTGACGGGCAGATCCAGGATAAAAACCTGACGGTGGAGGAGATTTCTCCTTATATTCAGAACATGTTTGATAAAGCCATGGAACTGCGCGACAGAGAATCTGATAACCAGAGCAGACGGGTGCTTAAGAAAGCACTTGATTATATAGAAGAAAATTATTCGCAGGAATCTTTTTCTCTAAATTCGGTAGCGGGCGAAGTCAATGTCAGCGCCAATTATTTCAGCGCTATTTTCAGCCAGGCCATGCAGGTGACTTTTATTGAGTATGTGACGCAAAAGAGGATGGAGAAGGCAAAGAGACTCCTGAAACAGACGGAGAAACATGCCGGCGACATCGCTCTGGAGGTGGGGTACAAAGATCCTCACTATTTCAGCTTTGTCTTTAAAAAGACCCAGGGGTGTACACCCAGAGAGTATCGTGCGGGACAGAAATCCTAAGCTTTTAATGGGGCATCGCTTTCCTTGCGTACAATCTCCCAGGGAATTTCCTGGGAAACGACGGGAATCCCCCTTAATTTCTGCATGATACACTCCGCCACGCTGTTTCCCATTTCGTGCGGTCTGTGCGTCAGAGTCGTAATGCGGATTTTGCTCAGGTCGCTTAAATAGCTGTTGTCAAAGCAGACCACGGAGAGATCCTGGGGAACCCGGATGTCTGCATAGGAAAGTTCTTTTATCAGCCAGTAAGCGGCCTCGTCATTGTAGCAGATAACGGCGGAACAGCCGGGCAGCTGATCCTGGATGAATCTGGTGAGGAAACGGGTATCCTGTTTTTTGCGCAGGGCTTCATTGTCGGCAGTATTAAACCATCCTACATGCCGGTCTTTCAGTTCGTATCCAAGATCCCGCAGACAGGAAGCTATACCGAGATAACGTTCCGGGCCCTGCAAATCATCCATCTTGAAAAGTCCGGCAATGTGGGTATGCCCTAAGTCTATCAGGTGTCTTGCCAACAGATAGCCTCCATAATAATTGTCATCCTTGATGCAGATTTCATCAGCCAGGGCGTTGTAACGATTGTGTAAAAAGAGAAGGAAGGTTCCTTCTTTTTTTAGTTTGTCGTACAGATCCAGGTTGGGATTGGGAAGAGCACTCTTGGAACCCTCGACGATCATCCCCCGGGGAGGATCCTGAAGCAGGGCAAGGAGATGCTCCCTTTCCACGGAGACATCGTTATCTGTGGGGTATATCTGCATCTGATAGCCATGGGCCGACAACGAATTCTGAATGTCACTTAACAGACTGGGATAAATATATTCCTGTCCGCTGGCAACCAGAACAGGGATGACGTTACGTTCCGGAACCGGGAGCAGACCAGTAGCATAGGAGCCGCTTCCCTGACGGCTTGTGATGATACCCTGCTTACGCAGGCAGGAGAGCGCTGCTCTGACGGTCTGCCGGCTGACCTGATATTGTGTGCACAGTTCCGCTTCGGTGGGAAGAGCCGTTACTCCCTGCTGTAGATTTTTTGTAATCTGCTCTGTAAGCAGTTTCGTAAGAGTTTCGTACTTGTTCATGATAGAAAATCCTCTTTGCGTTCACAATTTGTTCATAAAATATACAATATTTATTCATAAAAAAATATGTAATCGGAAAAAATTATAATCTTCTGCCAGGATGTGACAACTTTCACAGTGTATCATGAGGGGTTAGTATAACCTATTTTATGGTAAAAATCAATAAAATTTCTACAAAATCATAAAAAAACACCATGATTTTTAAAATTTGTATTGCAAAATATTGATATAGTACAAATTTGTATTGTTGAACTCCCCCAAAATCAAAAAATGCGGTTTTTTAGTGTTGAACAAGGGGATTTGTTCTGTTAAAGTGGTTTCAGGAACAAGGAGTCAGAATGATTTCCGGTTCCAGAAACATATTTCAATTCTTCAAGAATGAAAATGAAAGGGAGGAATTTAAGTCATGAAGAAGAAATTAGCAGTATTACTTGCAGGTGCCATGGTTATGGCAAGTCTTGTAGGATGTGGTGGCGGAAACGAAGCTCCGGCAGCACCCGCAACAACAGAGCCCGCAGCAGAGGAGCCCGCAGCAGAAGAGCCTGCCGCTGAGGAACCCGCAGCAGAAGAGCCCGCAGCAGAGGAGCCCGCAGCAGAAGAACCCGCAGCAGAGGCATCTGGCGAACTGATCAAAGTTGGTATCATCAACAACGATCCTAACGAGTCTGGTTATCGTACAGCTAACGTTAACGACTTAAAGGAAGCTTTCACAGAAGAGAATGGTTATGACGCTTCTTTCGCATACAGCCTTAAGAACGACGAGCAGGTTGCAGCAGCTCAGAAGTTCATCCAGGATGGCGTTGACTATCTGCTTCTCTCCGCAGCTGATGTATCTGGTTGGGATTCCGTATTACAGGATGCAAAGGATGCTGGTATCGATGTAATCCTGTTCGACCGTACAATCGATGCAGATGAGAGCCTTTATGTAGCTTCTATCGTATCTGATATGGACAAAGAGGGTGAGACCGCTGTTAACTGGTTGAAAGATCAGGGTCTTAGCGAGTACAACATCATTCACCTTCAGGGTGTTATGGGTTCCGCAGCACAGGTTGGACGTTCTGGCGCGCTTGACGCAGCAGTTGCATCCGATGGCTGGAATCTTGTTACACAGCAGACAGCTGAGTGGAACGCAGAGAAAGCACAGCAGATCGTTCAGTCCGTTATCGACTCCGGTGAGTCCTTCAACGTAATCTATGCTGAGAACGACGATATGGCTAAGGGTGCTGTAGCAGCACTTGACAAAGCTAACATCTCTCACGGCGTAGGCAAAGACGTTATCGTAATGGGCTTTGACTGCAACAAGTGGGCACTTGAAGAGCTGCTTGCAGGCAACTGGAACTATGATGGACAGTGTAATCCTTTCCAGTCTTCTTACATCGACGAGATCATCAAGACTCTTGAGTCCGGTGGCACAATCGCTGAGAAGACAGTTATCATGGATGAGAAGGGCTTTGATGCTACAACCATCACACAGGAAGATGTAGATAACTACGGTATCTAATCAAAAAATATTTACAATAGGTAATATAAGTAGTACAATTAAGTAAGATTTAAGCGCGGCGCAGCAAACATGAATATTCATAGGCCTGCACCGCGCTTTTTCTCAGAAAAAACTATAATTATTGGGAGGTGAACCTGGGAGTGGAAGACAACATTGTATTAAAAATGAGAAATATCCACAAGATCTTCCCTGGTGTGCGCGCCTTACAGGGCGTGGATTTTACGTTGCGTAAAGGTGAAATTCATGCGCTTATGGGTGAGAACGGTGCCGGGAAATCAACACTGATCAAGGTTTTGACCGGTGTTTATGGCAAGGAGGAAGGTGAGATCTTTCTCGATGGTAACGAGGGGGCAGTCACAATCCACTCGCCTCAGGACGCACAGAAGATGGGAATCAGTACCGTGTATCAGGAGATTACACTCTGCCCGAATCTTTCTGTTGCGGAGAACATGTTTATCGGTCGTACCGCAGGAGCAGTGCAGAACTGGAAAAAGATGAATACGGACACCGAGAAGATTTTACAGTCGCTGGATATTCCGGCGAAACCGACACAGCAGCTGGAAAGCTGTTCTATTGCTGTGCAGCAGATGATTGCTATCGCGCGTGCGGTGGATATGGACTGTAAAGTATTGATTCTGGATGAGCCGACTTCATCCCTGGATGAGCAGGAAGTTGCCAAGCTGTTTAAACTGATGCGGGATCTTCGTTCCAGAGGCGTTGGCATTATTTTCGTTACACATTTCCTGGATCAGGTCTATGAAGTGTGTGATAGAATCACGGTTATGAGAGATGGTAAACTGGTAGGCGAGTATGAGATCAAGGATCTGCCTCGTGTCCAGCTGGTATCCAAGATGCTTGGTAAGGAATTGGATGATCTGTCCGATATCAAGTGCGATCAGCAGGCATTTAAGAAGGATGCCAATGCAGTTCCCGTGTTTGAGGCTGAGAACCTTTCCAGTGATGCAGGTATCAAACCGTTTGATTTCCATATTGATAAGGGAGAGGTTAATGGATTTACCGGTCTGCTTGGTTCCGGACGAAGCGAGTGTGTGCGTGCTATCTTCGGTGCTGACCATGTGACCAGCGGAAGCGTCAAGGTAAACGGCAAGAGCGTCAAGATTTCCAAACCGATCGATGCCATGAAGAATGGTATCGCATACCTGCCTGAGGATCGTAAGATGGACGGTATCGTTGGCGATCTTTCTGTGCGTGATAATATTATCCTGGCACAACAGGTTCTGAAAGGATTCTTCAAACCCTTCTCCAAAGCGGAGGCCAATAAGGTTGCAGATGAATATATCAAACTGTTAAATATCAAGACTGCGTCCAAGGATACGCCGATCAAATCACTTTCCGGCGGTAATCAGCAGAAGGTTATCCTGGCACGCTGGCTCTTTACGCATCCCGAGTATCTGATTCTCGACGAGCCCACCAGAGGTATCGATGTAGGTACGAAGGTAGATATCCAGAAGCTTGTCTTGAAACTGGCATCTGAGGGCATGAGCGTTACTTTCATCTCTTCCGAGCTGGATGAGATGCTGCGTACCTGTTCGCGCCTGGTTGTCATGCGTGACCGTAAGATGGTAGGCGAACTGACAGGTGAGGATCTGAACCAGAAGACGGTTATGAGTACGATCGCAGGAGGTGATAAATAATGGGAAAAGGTGAAACGGTGAAAGCCAATAATACCAATTTTTTAATGAAACTGGTTAGAAACCAGTGTTTTATCCCGCTGGCGGCACTCTTACTGTTGGTGGTGATCAATCTGATCGCGGATCCCGGATTCTTTAAGATTTCACTGGGATATAATGCAGCAGGCAACCCGGTTCTGTCCGGCTTCCTGATCACAATTCTGGACAGCGGATCCGAACTTGCAATTCTGGCAATCGGCATGACCCTGGTAACAGCGGCTTCCGGCGGTCAGGATATCAGTGTGGGCGCGGCTGTTGCTATTGCGGGCAGTGTTCTTCTGCGTGTACTGTGCGGTGACAATTCCCGTCCGGAGACATTGCAGGCTCCCATTATCGTAGCATTTCTTGTAAGCTGCGTGGTGGCTATGCTGTTTGGCGCCTTTAATGGTGTACTGGTGGCCTACTTTAAGATTCAGCCCATGATTGCGACTCTGATTCTGTTTACGGCAGGACGTTCCATCGCAGCATGGATCAACAACAACGAACTTCCGGTTATCAGCGATCCCAGCTTTAAATATTATGGAGAATTTATACCGGGCATACCGATTCCGACGCCGGTATTCATTGCGATTGCATGTATCGTCGTCATTGGTATTGTGCTGAAAGTGACTAACTTAAGAATTTATACACAGGCGGTTGGTATCAACCAGAGCTCTTCCAGACTGAATGGTTTGAATCCGGCATTTATCAAGGTACTTTCCTTCGTGATTCTTGGTTTGTGCGTGGCAGTGGTGGGTCTGATCAAAGTAAGCCGTATCTCTTCCATCAACTATTCCGTCATTGCAAAGGATATAGAGATGGATGCCATTCTGGCAGTTGCCCTTGGCGGTAATGCTTTGAGCGGCGGTAAGTTCAACATGACGGCTTCCATCATCGGTGCTTATGTAATTCAGTTCCTGACAACTACACTGTATAAGTTCCAGGTACAGTCCGATGCGCTTCCGGCATATAAGGCTGCCGTGGTTATCATTCTGGTGGTAGTCAGCGCGCCTACCGTGAGAGAGTATTTCTCCTCCCTCACCAAGAAACTGAAACTGAGTAAGGAGGTGGCATAAGTATGGCTAAGACAGATAAGAAAGCAGCACCGGCAGGTAAGGGGTTGGCCAATAAGCTGCAAAATGCCAGTGACACAAACTTGCTCCTCAGCATTACAGTTATTGTGTTCTTCCTGATGTATATTGGTGCTATTATATTTCAGGGGTCCGGTTTCTTAAAACCGCAGACGTTCTTTAACATTTTAAATAACAATGCAGCCCTGATTATTCTGGCATGCGGCCTGAGTCTTGTTATGATCACCGGCGGAATTGATATTTCCGTGGGCGGTATCGCGGCACTGATCAGTATGTGCTGTGCTGTGTATCTTGATTATAAGGGCGGCAATGTCTTTGTGGCTGTACTGATTGCGCTGGCAATCGGTCTGGCGTTTGGTCTCTTCCAGGGCTTCCTGGTAGCGTATCTGGATATCCAGCCGTTTATCGTAACGCTGGCAGGTATGTTCTTTGCAAGAGGTATGACCACGATTGTAAATACCAAGCCCTTTAACGTAGAGAACGAGGCATTTAAAGCGTTGAAGATGACACGTGTCATCATGCCCGGCATGGGTTCCGTGAACAAAAAAGGCGTATATATTGATGCGTACATAGAAATCGGTGTAATCGTTGCCATCCTTGTGGTAATCGTTATGTTCTGCCTGCTCAGATGGACCAAGCTTGGCCGTTCTTTCTATGCGGTGGGTGGTAATATGCAGAGTGCCCTGATGCTTGGTATCAACGTGAAGAGAACGAAATTCATCTCTCACATACTCTGCGGTCTTCTGGCAGGAATCGGCGGTTTCGTCTACTTCCTGCATGTGGGTTCCGGTTCCGCATCCCATGCGTCCGGTGCCGAGATGGATGCGATTGCTTCCTCCATCATCGGCGGTACGATGCTGACGGGTGGTGTGGGTAATATCGTCGGTACTTTCTTCGGCGTATTATCCTTGAGTACGATTCAGAATATTGTATCTTCCGCAGGTCTTGACGAGGCATGGTGGACAGGTATCACAAGAGCGGTTATGCTCTGCCTGTTCCTGGTGGTCCAGAGTGTGGTTATGTCTGCGAGAAAGAAGAGAATGGCGGAAGCCAAGAATTAGTTTTACTACATAAATACAGGCTGCCGGATCGGTGATATCCATTGCCGGCCGGCAGTTTTTCATCCAAATACATCCCACAGCGGATAAGAAATAATAAAAAAGCAGGTCTATCCTTCTATCTGAAAGTGTGATATGATGTAACTACTCAGGGGTTTCAGAATACAACAGATAGAAAGGAAGGACCTTAGGATGAAGAGAATAGGGTTGAAATTTGCATCGGCTATTATGGTTCTCGCATTGATTGGAATCATATCGCTGGGGATACTTGCGAATAGTCTGACGACAATTACAGCGGGCAGCCAGCAGGTTATGAATAACGAAGTGGAGAAGATTAATCTGATCCATGGAGTTTATGAGGACTATCTGGATATGTACATGAATGTGTATGCACATATCAATGCGAAACTCCTTAGATCAATGGATAAAAAAGGCGATGCGATTATGGAATCCCGTGAAGAAATGTGGCAATATATGGAAGCATATAAGGCTGGTATTTCTTCGGCAGAAGTGGAGGAAACCTATACTCTGGTAGAAAGCAGACTGCATGATTTTGATAAAAATGTGGATGCAGTCCTGGCGGCCAGCAGAGAGGGTAATAAAGACACCGCCAATTCCCTTGCTGCCAACAATCTGGGGATGCTCAACAATAGTATTGACAGTAATATGAACAAGCTTCTTGAGTTCTCTGCGGCAGAACTTGATGACAGCAAGGCAGTATTGCAGCAGAAGGCAGAAGAGTCCTATACGGTCATAGTTGTGGTTATTGTACTGCTTATTGTGGCGGCAATCCTGGTGACGCTCATTGCCATCCGTGTGATTGTGGTGCCGATTCGTAAGATTGCGGTAGCGATCAACGGCATGATTGAGGATATTCATAATGGTAAGGGAAGCCTGACCGAGAGAGTGCCGGTGCAGACCAAGGACGAGATATCCACATTGGCAAAGGGTGTCAATGAGTTCCTGGATATTTTGCAGGAAATGATCGGCGGGGTGATTTCCTGTAGCGAAGAAATAGATTTACAGCAAAAGAGTGTTAATGAAGTAGTGGAGGAGACCAACCGGAGTGCCAGCGAGACCTCCGCTACGATGCAGCAGCTTGCAGCCAGTATACAGGAGGTATCTGCTACGGCGGCCTATGTCAATGAGAATACCAGGCAGGCCGAGGAGTCTGTGGGAGAAATGGTTGATAAGGCTGCAAACGGAACAAAGTTTGCAGAGGAGATCAGGAGCCGGGCGGAAGAACTCAGGAAACTGGCCAAAGAAAGTAAAGAGACGGCCAGTGGTATGATCCGGGAGTTCGATGTGGCATTACAGGCTTCCATTGAGGACAGCCATCAGATAGAGAACATCAATAGTCTGACAGGTGATATCTTAAGCATTGCCGCCAAGACCAATCTTCTTGCTCTCAATGCTTCTATTGAGGCGGCAAGAGCAGGGGAGGCAGGAAAAGGATTTGCGGTGGTTGCCGATGAGATCCGTGTATTGGCGGATGGTTCCAAAGAGACAGCCAATAACATTCAGCAGATTTCCAAGGGCGTAGTGGATGCTGTTATCAAACTGGCGGATAATGCTAATAATCTGGTCAATTTCATCAATGAGAGAATCCTGCCCGATTATGAGATTCTGGAACAGACAGGCGAACAGTATCTGAATGATTCCATTACGGTGGATCAGATGATGGTTGAGATGCGGGATTCCATGGAAAACATCGGTGGAATGATGCGAGATGTGGCACAATCCAATGAAAATATCACCAACAATGTACAGGAAAGCGCCCAGGGTGTGACGGGCATAGTTGGTAATACAACAGCGCTGGTAGACAATATGCAGAACATTATAGGCGCACTGGATCAGGTGTCCAACGTGATCAGCCATTTATCGGAGCAGACGGCTTGTTTTCAGGCCTAGATAATGGCGTTTTACAGGATTGGATAGTTTTAGGGCTGCCTTATGGGCAGCCCTTTTTTTAGAAAAATATGGAGGGTGACAGTATGAACACAGCAAAGAATTACAGGTTTTGGTTTTGTACAGGATCTCAGGACTTATATGGGGACGAGTGCCTGAGAAAAGTAGCAGATCATTCTGCGAAGATTGTGGAAGGATTAAATGCTTCCGGCAATCTGCCTTTTGAAGTGGTGTTAAAGCCTACATTGATCAGTCAGGCTTCTATCCGCCAGACCTTCAATGATGCGAACAATGATCCCGAGTGTGCAGGTGTGATTACATGGATGCACACATTCTCTCCGGCTAAGATGTGGATTCTGGGTTTAAAAGAATTCAGAAAACCTTTATGCCATCTTCATACACAGTTTAATGAAGAACTTCCCTATGACACAATTGATATGGATTTCATGAATGAGAATCAGTCTGCACACGGAGACAGAGAGTATGGCCATATTGTGAGCCGTATGGGCATCGAGCGTAAGATTATTGTGGGACACTGGGCGAATGAGCGTGTACAGAAGCAGCTGGGAAGCTGGATGCGCACGGCGCTTGGCGTGATTGAATCCTCCCACATCCGCGTATGCCGTTTCGGTGATAACATGAATAATGTAGCCGTGACAGAGGGCGATAAGGTAGAGGCACAGATCAAATTTGGCTGGGAGATCGACCATTACTGTGTCAACGATCTGGTGGAGTATGTGGATGCAGTGCCCCAGGGCGAGGTCAATGCGCTGGTAGACGAATATTACAGCAAATATAAGATTATTGATGAAGGCAGAGACCTGGATGAGTTCAAAAAGCATGTGGCAGTGCAGGCACAGCAGGAGATCGGTATTGAGAAATTTCTGGTGGAGAACGACTATCATGCAATTGTTACACACTTTGGCATGCTGGGCGGTTTGAAACAGCTTCCGGGACTTTCCATCCAGAGACTGATGGAGAAGGGCTACGGCTTCGGTGCAGAGGGTGACTGGAAAGTGGCTGCCATGGTCCGCATGATGAAACTGATGACGGCGGATATCAAAGATGCCAAAGGTACTTCCATGATGGAAGACTATACTTACAACCTGGTGCCCGGCAAGGAAGGCATTTTACAGGCGCATATGCTGGAGGTATGTCCTTCTGTGGCTGACGGCGAGATCGGCATTAAAGTCTGCCCGCTGTCCATGGGTAACAGAGAGGATCCCGCCCGTCTGGTATTTACTTCCAAGACAGGGCCGGCAGTGGCATGCTCCCTGGTAGACCTGGGTACACGGTTCAGACTGCTTATCAATGCGGTAGACTGTAAGAAAGTGGAGAAACCCATGCCGAAGCTGCCTGTGGGTACAGCGTTTTGGACACCGCAGCCCAATCTGGAGATTGGCGCGACTGCATGGATCCTGGCAGGCGGTGCACACCATACTGCATTTTCCTATGATCTCAGCGTAGATCAGATGGCAGACTGGGCGGCAGCTATGGGTATCGAGAGTGTAGTGATCGATAAAGATACCACGATCAGAGGCTTTAAGAACGAGTTGAGATGGAATGAAGCAGCATTTTAAATCATAATAAACAGGAGGTACAAAATGGGAGCAAAAGAAACAATTGCAAATGGTAAATCAGTATTGGGAATTGAGTTTGGATCTACCCGTATTAAGGCAGTGTTGGTGGACGAGAATAATAAGCCGATTGCGTCCGGCGCACATGACTGGGAGAACAGACTGGAGAATGGGATCTGGACATACAGTCTGGATGATATCTGGAACGGCTTACAGGATTGTTACAAAAAGCTGACAGAGGATGTGGAAGCACAGTACGGCGAGAAGCTTACCAAAATCGGCGCGATCGGATTCAGCGCGATGATGCACGGTTATATGGCTTTTAATGAGAAGGATGAACTGATGGTTCCTTTCCGTACCTGGAGAAATACCATCACAGAAGAGGCTTCCAATAAGCTGACCGCACTCTTTAACTATCATATTCCCCAGAGATGGACGATTGCCCATCTTTACCAGGCGATTCTGAATGGGGAAGAGCATGTGGCGGACCTTAAGTTCGTGATTACACTGGCAGGCTATATCCACTGGAAACTCACAGGCGAGAAGGTTGTGGGCGTAGGTGAAGCATCCGGTATGTTCCCGATTGACATTGCAACTGGACAGTTTAATGAAAAGATGATTCAGCAGTTTAACAAAGCTGTGGCAGATAAGAAATACAGCTGGCAGTTAAAAGATGTACTGCCGAAAGTCTATACCGCAGGAGAACAGGCAGGAACTCTGACCGAAGAGGGCGCGAAACTCCTGGATCCCACAGGTACATTGCAGGCAGGCGTACCGTTCTGCCCGCCCGAAGGAGATGCAGGCACAGGTATGGCGGCAACCAACAGTGTGGCCAAGCGTACCGGTAATGTGTCCGCAGGTACCAGTGTATTCGGTATGATCGTTATGGAGAAGGAGTTGTCCAAGGTGTACGATGAGATCGACCTGGTGACCACACCCGATGGCAGTCTGGTGGCTATGGTGCACTGTAATAACTGTACTTCCGACTTAAACGCATGGGTGAATCTGTTTAAGGAATATTCCGAAGTAATGGGTATGAAAGTGGATATAAACGAGTTGTACGGCAACCTGTACCGCAAGGCCCTGGAGGGCGATGACGACTGCGGCGGCCTGCTGGCATACAACTATTTCTCCGGTGAACATGTAACAGGCTTTAATGAGGGGCGTCCTCTGTTTGTCCGCACGCCTGATGCGAAGTTTAATCTGGCAAACTTTATGAGAACCCACCTCTTTACATCCCTGGGCGCATTAAAGACCGGACTGGATATCCTGCTGAAGGAAGAAGGTGTCTGTGTGGATGAAATCCTGGGACACGGCGGACTGTTTAAGACCAAAGGTGTAGGCCAGAGCATCCTGGCGGCGGCTATTGATGCACCGGTAAGCGTTATGGAGACTGCCGGTGAAGGCGGCGCATGGGGTATTGCCCTGCTGGCTTCCTATATGATCAATAAAGATGCCGATGAAAGCCTTGCAGCCTTCCTGGAGAGCAAAGTCTTTGCAGGACAGAAGGGTGAGAAGCTTGAGCCTGTAGAGAAAGATGTGAAGGGCTTTAACGAGTTCATGAAGCGCTACAGCGCAGGACTTGCGATCGAGAGAGCGGCAGTGGAAAATCTGAAATAAGAAACGGGGGATTAATATGTTAGAAGAATTAAAGAAACGGGTTTATGAAGCGAATATGCTTCTCCCCAAATATGAGCTGGTTACTTTTACCTGGGGGAATGTGAGTGAGATCGACCGGGAGAGCGGTATCTTTGCGATCAAACCCAGCGGTGTTGATTATGACAAACTGACACCCGATGATATGGTGCTTATGGATTTAAACGGCAATAAGGTGGAAGGAAAATATAATCCCTCTTCCGATACGGCTACCCATCTGGAGCTTTATAAGGCATATCCAGAGATTGGCGGTGTGGTGCACACCCATTCATCCTATGCCACAAGCTGGGCACAGGCGGGCCGGAGTATTCCCTGCTACGGGACTACTCACGCAGATTATTTCTATGGGGAGATTCCCTGCCTGCGCTGCCTGAATGAAGATGAGATTGCGGATGCGTATGAGAAAAACACAGGGCTTCTGATCGTCAGCGAGTTCAAGAGGATGGACAAAGATCCAGTGGCGGTACCGGCAGTACTGTGTAAGAATCACGGACCCTTTGCATGGGGGAAGGATGCGCATGAGGCTGTACATAATGCGGTGGTATTGGAGGAAGTGGCTAAGATGGCTTACCGTGCGGAAACCATCAATGCCAGGATACAGCCGGCACCCCAGGAATTGCAGGATAAACACTATTACCGCAAGCATGGTGCCAATGCATATTACGGCCAGGGCAAATAAATAGAAACCAGAGCGCAAGTTTTGTATAGTGACTTGCGCCTGGTTGTGTTATGATAGTGGTAGTGAAAGATACACAAAATATATTTTTGGAGGTTGGCGATGAACAAATTAGAGTTACAGAAAACAGCTAATGAAGTTCGTAAGGGTATCGTGACAGCGGTACATAGCGCTAAGGCGGGACATCCGGGCGGATCTTTATCAGCGGCAGATATTTTCACGTACCTGTATTTCGAGGAGATGAACATTGATCCCAAGGATCCCAAGAAGGCGGACAGAGACCGTTTCGTACTGTCCAAAGGACATACGGCTCCGGGCCTTTATTCCGTATTGGCGAACAGAGGATATTTCCCGGTGGAAGATTTAAAGACACTGCGTCACCTGGGATCATACCTGCAAGGACATCCCTGTATGCAGGAGACACCTGGTGTAGATATGTCTTCCGGTTCTCTGGGACAGGGTATCTCTGCGGCGGTCGGTATGGCGCTTGCGGCGAAGCTCGACAATAAGTCCTACAGAACATACACCCTTCTGGGCGATGGCGAGATTCAGGAAGGACAGGTGTGGGAAGCTTCCATGTTTGCCGGACATCGTAAACTTGATAATCTGGTAGTCATCGTGGACAATAACGGTTTGCAGATTGACGGTAAGATTGACGATGTATGTTCTCCTTATCCGATTGACAAGAAATTTGAGGCTTTTAATTTCCATGTGATCAACATCGACGGCAATGACTTTGACCAGATTGATGCTGCGTTCAAAGAGGCGAAAGCTACCAAGGGGATGCCTACAGCGATTATCTGTAAGACAGTAAAAGGCAAAGGCGTTTCCTTCATGGAGAACAGCGCGGGCTGGCATGGCAAGGCTCCTAACGATGAGGAGTATGCAACAGCGATGGCAGACCTTGAGAAAATCGGTGAAGAATTAGGAGGTGCAAACTAATGGCAGATGTTAAGAAAATTGCAACAAGAGAAAGCTATGGTAATGCACTTGCTGAATGTGGTGCAGAATTTTCGGATCTGGTAGTCCTTGATGCAGACCTTGCAGGAGCTACCAAGACAGGCGTATTTAAGAAAGCATTTCCTGACCGCCATATCGACTGTGGTATTGCGGAGTGTAATATGACCGGCATTGCGGCCGGCCTTGCAACCTGCGGGAAGATTCCTTTTATCAGTTCCTTTGCCATGTTTGCAGCAGGACGTAACTTTGAACAGGTTCGTAACTCCATCGGCTATCCGCATCTGAATGTGAAGATTGGCGCAACCCATGCAGGTATTACAGTAGGTGAGGACGGTGCGACTCATCAGTGTAATGAGGATGTGGCTCTGATGCGTACCATTCCCGGGATGACAGTGATCGTACCTTCCGATGATGTGGAAGCAAAAGCGGCTGTCAGAGCGGCCATTGAGTTTCAGGGGCCTGTATATCTGCGTTTTGGACGGGCGGCTGTGCCGGTGATCAACGATACACCTGATTATAAATTTGAGATTGGTAAAGGCGTTCTCTTAAGAGAAGGCAGTGATGTAACGATTATTGCCAGCGGTATTACCGTTTCCTCTGCTTTAGAAGCGGCAGAAATGCTTGCGGCTGACGGCATCCAGGCGGAAGTGATCAACATTCATACCATCAAACCTCTGGATGAAGAACTTGTGCTTGCATCCGCGAAGAAGACAGGTAAGGTTGTGACAGCGGAAGAGCATACCGTGATCGGCGGACTTGGAAGTGCAGTATGTGACTGCCTGTCCGAAAAACATCCTGTTCCCGTATTGCGGATTGGTATGCAGGATGTCTTCGGTGAGTCCGGTTCTGCATCCGCTCTGGTAGAGAAGTATGGATTAGACGGAAAAGGAATCTACGCAAAGGTAAAAGATTTCGTGAAATAAATGATAATCTGGCGATAGAGAGGCATTTGAGATGTCCGAGAGAAAAAACATTTTATCCCCCTCCATTCTGGCGGCAGATTTTGCCAGACTGGGGGAGCAGATTGAAGAGGCGTGTAAAGCCGGCGCAGAATATGTACATATTGATGTGATGGATGGAGTCTTCGTGCCGTCAATCTCTTTTGGTATGCCTGTGATCCGTACCATCCGCAAGGTGACTGATAAAGTATTTGATGTACACCTGATGATTGTGGAACCGGAGCGGTATGTGAAAGAGTTTAAGGCGTGCGGCGCAGACAGTATCACCTTTCATCTGGAAGCCACAGAGGATGCGGAAGAGACGATTGCGTTGATCCGCAGCTTAGGCTGCCGGGTGGGAATGTCGATTAAGCCGAGAACTCCTGTGGAAGCGGTCAGAAAGTACTTAAGTAAGCTGGATATGCTGCTGGTGATGACTGTGGAACCGGGATTTGGCGGACAACAGTACATACCCGAATCCACGGAGCGTATCCGTCAAGTTCGTCAGATGGCTGATGAGCTGGGTATAGATCTGGACATCCAGGTGGATGGCGGTATCACGAGAGACAATGCACGCGTGGTGTTGGATGCCGGTGCCAATGTGATTGTGGCAGGATCCGCGATCTTTGGCGGTAATATTACAGACAATGTGAAAGGGTATCTGGCACAGTTTTAATGAAACGGAAGGGCGGTCCGGATGAGAGTCCGGCCGTCTTTTTATGTAGTAGTGTGCAGTACAATAACTTATGAGGAGGAGAAGTTATGTTTTGTCCCAATTGTGGAAGTCCTATAAACGAGGACGAAAAGTTCTGCCCGAACTGTGGTACACCTGCCGGGAGTACCGGACAGGGAATGGATGCTGGTGGAATGGGTACGGTAAACAATGGTATTAGCAAACCCCAAAATCAGGATTTGGATATGGTGATGCGGATAGTATGCGGTGTGTTTGCAGTTGTTTTTCTGTTTGCAGCCCTTGCAAGGATTCGAGGTATATTTGTTTCACTCCGCTGGCTGCAGTTTGGCTATCTGCTGTCCAACTTACTTGGTTTTTTTGGAGCGATGATCATGGCTGTGAGTACAGCAGCTGCTGCATGGAAATGGAGCAGTAAGTTAAGGAATCTGGTGTTTGGCGGTGCGGTTTTGAGTGTGGCTCTGAGATTGCTCTCAATATTCGTGTCAATTTTTGTCAATTTGATTAATTTTGGCAGTATTTCCATTGGCGGAGCAGCTATTGTCCGTTGGCTTGGCTATGTGGCCGTGGCTGCCATACTTTTCGGTCTTATGTATATCATGGGCAGTGCCCCTGTCGTGGGAGAGACGAAAGATTCTCTTATGGCAAGCATGACGGAAGGATTTACTGAGCTTTCAGGTGCGGCAAAGGATTTGCAGGCAAAACAGGCTGCAAAGAATACGGTAATCAATTACCAGGTGCCGCCGGCCGAAGGCCAGGGCACCTATCAACAGGTACCGCCTACAGAAGGCCAGGCAGCGTATCAGCAGGTAATGCCGATAGGAGGACAGACGGAATACCAGACAAATGGAGCACCGGGATATGGGACACCGCCTATGGGAGGCATGGGCTATGGTAATCCCACGACGCCGCCCAGAGGGACAAGAGCAAAGAAGACCAACAGAAGTATCTGGATGTATTTCCTGCTCTCCCTTGTTACCTGTGGTATTTATGGATATGTTTTTATCTATAATCTGGCAGAGGATGTAAACGACATATGTGAGGGTGATGGGGAAAAGACAAGCGGACTTCTGGCTTTTATTCTTCTTGGCATGGTTACCTGCGGCATTTACTATATCATCTGGTGGTATAAACTGGCCAATCGTTTACAGGCGAACAGCTACCGCTACAATGTTCCGATTCAGGAAAACGGAACCACCTTTTTGGTATGGACACTGTTTGGTTCTATGCTCTGTGGTATCGGACCGTGGATTGCCCTGCATTTTATCCTTAAGAATACCAATAAGCTTTGTGCTGTTTATAACCAGTATAATGGTCTGGTGTAAAAAAGAGTGGTTGATTTCTCAACCACTCTGGTATATAATTTACTTAGAAGTGATCGGAATTGAGTTTCCGATTGCCCTCAGTAAAGGTAAAAATTATAAGAAAATAAGCATCCTAAACTTTAGGCGGTAGGGATGCTTATTTCTTTGTATGATTATCTATGTAAGATAGAGCCGTAAATAAAACAAGTAATAATGTAAGAAGTTCCATCATACTCATAAGGCACCACCCTCTTTCGTAGACTAGAGGGCATCAATCAGAAAATCACATCCAACCTTCTTTTCAATTATAAATATCTATTATACCGAACGTCAAGAAGAGAATCAATATGTTTTTCCGAATAAAACACTAGTAAATTTTCAACTTACAGACAGGAAAAACCGCTACGACACAATATTTTGCAGCCAAACACCCTTCTTAACCAGGACGAATCCGATCACGCACTTGATCAGGTCTCCAAGCTGTACAAAGGTAAAGACCGCGATGACAGGAAGAGTTGTGTAGCGGCTTAAAGTAAAGGCAATCACCACGCTGACGCACCAGATAAATACACTGTCAAATAAAAAGGTAATGATTGTTTTGCCGCCGGAACGTAACGTAAAGTAAGAGGCGTGCAGGAAAGCGTTCTGCGGCATGAACAAAGCTACGACCATAATAAAGTATGTGGCAAGTGTGCGGGCTTCCTCGTTGGTCTTAAACAGGAGCGGGAAGAAGCGTGCCAGTATCAGCATGATAAAGGCCACACAGGCACAGCAGAAGACAGAGAAGGCAATCATCTTATTATCGGTATCCCGGGCTTCCTTCATCTTACCGGCTCCCAGAAGCTGTCCTACAATGATCGCCACCGAATCTCCCAGAGCGATAAATACAATATTAAATACGTTGCTGATGGTGTTGGAGATATTCAGGGCGGCAATAACGTTAAGGCCGCGTACTGAATAGCACTGCGTCAGCATGGCCATACCGGCGGCCCACAAAGTCTCATTGAGAAGAAGGGGCGTTCCCTTGATCAGAATCTTCTGCACCAGTAAGCCGGGTACCTTGAGGGTGTTGTAGAGTCCTTCCACAAAAGGATTATCGGCCTTATGCCTGTGGGTATGGAGCAGTACGATGGCAGCTTCCACGTAGCGGGAAATGATGGTGGCAATCGCCGCGCCCTGTACGCCAAGGGCCGGGGCGCCGAACTTGCCATATATTAATATGTAGTTTAATATCAGATTGACAAAGACTGCCACAACGCCGGCTTTCATGGGCAGGATTGTCTGCCGGCACTCCCGCAGGGTGCTGGAATAGACCTGCACCATCATAAAAGGGGGCAGGCCAAGCAGCATGATCCAGAGATACTGCTGACCGTATGTCAGGGTGACAGCTGCACTCTCGGCAGTGCCTTTTCCCTGTAAATACAGGGTGATCAAAGAACTGCCGCCGGTCAGTAACAGAATGATCGTAAGCAGGGTGATAAAAGCGACCATCCATACTTTGAAGCGGACCGTCTGCCGGATGCCTTCATCGTTCTTCTGACCGAAATACTGGGCGGTGAAGATGCCTGCACCGGATACACCGCCAAAAAGGCAGAGATTATAGACGAAGAGCAGCTGATTGACGATGGCAACGCCGGACATCTGCTCGGTGCCGATCTGGCCGATCATGATATTATCCAGGAGACTCACGAAATTCGTGATGCCGTTCTGGATCATAATAGGCACGGCAATCGCCAGTACCATCTTATAGAAAGCCCTGTCACCGACTAGCTTGCGGATAAGACTTTGTTTCGCAGTTTGTGTTGTTTCCATGGCCGCCTCCTGTCAGCATTGACAATGCCTGATGTTTTCTGCCAAATATGTAAGCTAAGTCAATATTTTACAATAACTCCCGGACAGATGCAATGTGATTTTTTAGTTTAAAGTAACATATTTTTCTAAATAACAACTACACAACCAGTTCATTTTTGGTGAAATTTATGACAATTTATACTTGATATTCTACGAAATATAAAATACTATTGAGAGAGAGAAGTTTTTTAAATACTATAACCTACAATAGTAATTGTAGAGATTACTGGAGGCATTTCTATGACACTTGAAAATTTAACGGATTGTGAACAGCTGGTTATGAAGACAGTATGGGATTCAGAGGAAGAACTGAGTCTCATGGAGATTATGCAGAGGGTCAATGACAAGTACCATAAAGAGTGGAAACCTCAGACAGTATCCACTTTCTTAGCGCGCCTTGTGAGAAAGGGCTATCTGAGACACTATCGTCAGGGCCGGGTATTCTTTTATCAGATTCTTGTTCCTCTTGATGAGTATAAAGGACAGCTGACAAGTGATTATGTGACTTTTTGGAATCACGACAATGCAGACGAATTTCTTTGTGCTCTGGCAAATGAGAGACCATTACGACAGGATGAAATTGAAAGGATACAGAAGATGATCGATGGATTGGGTAAGTAATTTATTTATTGCGTTGTTAATGACAGATATCTCCGGAACATTATTCTATATCATAGGAGTGATATTCCGGAAGGTATGGTTTAAGAAAGACGCACGTTTGATTCGCTTTGTGACCATAGTCATATTATGCTCTTATGTAGTACCGCTGGTATATTTTGTATTACAGGCGGAAAGATGGATCAATGAAAATATGCACAGCAGTATCAACTTATTCTACAACACGCCAAGGACAATAGAAGTGTTTGAGGTTCTGGGATGTGTGTGGATAGCTTTGTTCTTGATGCTGTTGGCGTATAAATTGGTCTGCCGCCATCGTTGGGCTATGATCTGTCGGGGTAATATTCCCGAAGAGGATGAAATGACTAAACGTCGTTTTACAGAAATATGCAGGGAGCTGGGCATAGAGGGGAAGATTTCTCTGTGCAGAAACGACTCCGTCAGCGTGCCTTGTATTACCTATCATCACGGAATGGTAGTGATACTGCCCTTTGTGCAGTACACCGAGGATGAGGTGGAGATTATTCTCTATCATGAGTTGTGCCACTATCTGGAAAAGGACATGCCCTTAAAGACATTTGGTATTCTCATTGCCTTACTGCATGTGTTCAATCCTCTGGTGCACCTGATGCTAAAGCAGATGTCACTGATGTGTGAGATAAGCTGCGACAGGCTGGCCTGTGAGAAGGCGAAGGACAGATTTACGCAGCAGCATTATTGTCAGGTAATACTGAATATGATGAAGACGGACACGAAGAGATGCAGATATCAGCTGTTTGCGCTGGTGGATGACAGGACGAACTATGAGAGGAGAGTAGCTTGTATGAGTGAATATCGCATGAGCGGCGGTATCAGAAAGAGTGTGGCGTTAGGACTGGCGGCATGTTTCCTGTTAGGGAGCAGTTTTACATCTCTGGCGATTGGAGCCAAGATGACGGATGTTTATGAAGGATATGCGGAGGATACAAGTGTTCAAACCTCTATAGAGGATCTGGATGCTGTGGACCAGAAAGCCATCAATGAATTTGCACAGATGTACAATATTGATCCTAACGACATTGTGATTATGGATGATATCAATATGGAGGGTCGTGGAAGAACCATAGATATTGAATGGAATGTCACTGCAGGGAAAACATTTATGTCGGCTGGATTTCTGGAGGATGAGGGAAGAGAGGTTAAAGGTCTGGTAGTTGGTGATCCAATGGATATCACTTTTCGGACAGGAATCAAGGACACGGATAATATCATGAATTATGCAGAGGGTAGCGATACGGTAGACTTTACATATGAGATTCCGGAGAACGGCAGATATTATTTCTTTGTGGTCAACCTGTGCGAGACCAGGGATTTACATATTGATGCAATGATTGCCCGGTAATGTGCACTCACAGGGCTGAGAGCATCCACTTGAGAGTGGGTGCTTTTCTTATGCAGGAGCAGTCGGTTTTCCGGTCAACAATCTTGAATTTGTATATCATATGGGCTACAATAGATACGGTTATTGAGTGGACTATGCCGGGAGGTATGTTACAATGAAGAAGCTGGGAAGAAATGATCATTGCTGGTGCGGCAGCGGCAGAAAGTATAAAGCCTGTCACATGGCCATGGATGAGAAGATTGAGAGTTACGCATTACAGGGTCATATTGTGCCGGATCATGATATCATCAAGACACCGGAACAGATTGAGGGGATACGGGAGAGCAGTAAGATCAATATTGCCATTCTGGACGAGATTGCCAGACAGATACACATTGGCATGAGTACGGAGGAGATTGACCGGATTGTCTGTGATATGACCAGCCAGATGGGCGGGATTGCGGCGCCTCTTGATTATGACGGATTTCCCAGGAGTGTCTGTACATCCATCAATGAGGTGGTATGCCATGGCATCCCCAGTGCAACACGGCTGTTGCAGGACGGTGACATTGTCAACGTGGATGTATCCACGATTTATAAAGGATATTTCTCGGATTCTTCCAGAATGTTCATGCTCGGAGATGTGCCCGAAGAGACACAGAAGCTGGTGCGGGTGGCCAGAGAGTGTATTGATGTGGGCCTGGAACAGGTGAAACCCTGGAACTTCCTGGGGGATATGGCGGAAGCCATCAATAACCATGCGAAGAAGAACGGTTATTCCATTGTCCGGGAAATCGGAGGGCATGGCGTGGGATTGGAGTTTCACGAGGAGCCGTTTGTCAGCTATGTGACCAGTAAGGGTACGGAAATGCTGATGGTGCCGGGTATGGTGTTCACGATAGAACCGATGGTCAATATGGGTAAGGCGGACATCTACATTGACGATGAGGACGGCTGGACGGTCTATACCGATGACGGCAAGCCATCCGCCCAATGGGAGGTAACGCTTGCTGTGACAGAGGACGGATATGAAATTCTTACATATTAGTGCTGATTAACGTAATTTCGTTTGGAAGGGTCAGAGCCGGAGTACATCCTGGTTACAGAGGATGTGCTCCTTATTTTATCAGGAAAGTTTGTGAATATTTCCGGTATTGTAAAAGGAAAAGGTTTCTGGTATCGTAACCATACAATCTTTGGAATTATCTTAAAGTATACTTTATTCCGCAGCCCCTGGGCGTGGATTTCCGGCAGATCGCCGTTAGTTTCCAAATGTTGAAAATAAACGAAAGAAGGAAGCGTAGTATGCATGAATTTATGACAAAAGTGTCAGATTATTGGAAAGAAAGAAGAAACGACCCGGATAGACAGGAAAACAGGCTTGCGTTGGTGGTGACGGGGACGGCAGCCGCGGTGATCATTATATTGCTCCTGGTGCTTCTGTGGGGATATGCCGGCAAAGGCCGGAATGGGAAGGAGACACAGGTATCCGGGCAGACAGGGCAGGATCTGTCCCTGACGAATCAGGATCAGACGGATGCCGGGATGGAGGAGCAGGACTTGTCTAAGGTGGTTCATGAGGAGGAGAGCGCCAGATACATGTCGGAAGACTCCGGGGAAAAACTGCGGCAGGAGTATCTGACCAGTACAGCCTATCTCAAGGAAAAGGTGGAGGAACTGTTCAATACCATGACCCAGGTGCAGGACGGGCTCAAAGAGGTGGAGAAAGATTACCAGGAAGCGGATAAAGCCATGCACACACAGATTACCACACTGCGCCAAGAGGTGGACAACATCGTCTTAAGCCTTAAGGAAACTCAGGTAAAGCTCACGGATCTGACAGATGTTGTACAGGTGATAGACCAGGAAAAGATTCCGATGATTCAGCAGCAGATTGCAGGCATCCGGCAGGACATGGAACGAATACAGACAGATATCGCAGGGCTTCATGCGCAGATGGCGGCATTAAAGAAAGAGGATGAGAAGTTATGGGCAAGTATCAGCAAACTGGAAAAGACCGTAAAGAACGCTCTGAACCAGAATGTGGCTGAGGTCAATAACAGGCTGGATCAGTTGCAGGCAGGGCTTGACCATTTAACCCGGGAATTCGAGAAAATTCTGCAAGAAAACGTGGAGGGCGTCAATGAGAGAGTAGATGTCCTGATCAGTCGGCTGGAGGAACGGATTCGCAATCTGCGCGAGAATACACTCGGCTATCGGTACGAGCCGGAGAGCAATACCTTGTATCTTACACCCATGAAAGGACAGGAGGACGTACAATGACCAGGACGGGAAGAATAGCAGTATTGACTGCCGGAACCTGTATTGTGCTGGCAACGGCAGTGAGGGCAGAGGCGGATGAGAGTATGCAAAGCCGCGGTACAATCCGGTTTCAGGGAACAGAAGGAATCGTGCAGACCTGGACAGAAGATATCATGCTTTTGCAGGAGAAGGTGAGGGGGATTCCGGTGCAGGCTTTTGCACCGGAGGAGTATTCTTAAGAGGAACAGACGATAAATATATTGTCATAAAATAAACAGCATCGAAAATTTGAAAGAGGGACAATCGCGTTACAAGGTGGTAGCCTCCCTAAACTTGCAAAAGAGGGGAGGTGGTGTATATGAGTACATACGAAGTTTTAACATTGTTAATTCTCTTCGGAACGTTTCTCATTGCGCTGCTTGCCTACATAGATAGGAACAACAAGCGAAAATAAATAAGCCTACCTTGTCACTTGACCAGTACAGGTAGGCTTATTATTTAAACCGATTTGGAGGTCAACCACTTTGTGGGCGGTTGTCTCCTCTTTTATATTTTTACTATAGCATAATTTCTACCACAATTTCAAGAACTAATTAAACATTTAGCAGGAATTGACAATCTACCCCCTGTATGATAGGTTAATTACAGTATGTTGAGAGAGGGAGTTTGCCATGAATAAGGGAAAATATTATATTACAACGGCGATTGCCTATACTTCCGGTACGCCGCATATCGGGAACAGTTATGAAATCGTGCTGGCGGACAGCATTGCCCGTTTCAAAAGAAAAGACGGTTATGAGGTGCAGTTCCAGACAGGGACGGACGAACATGGACAGAAGATAGAGCTAAAAGCGCAGGAGGCAGGTATTACGCCCAAGGAGTATGTGGATAAGGTTGCGGGAGAAATCCGCCGGATCTGCGATGCGCTGAATACTTCCTATGATAAGTTTATCCGTACCACAGATGATTTTCACGAGAAACAGGTGCAGAAGATTTTCAGGAAATTGTATGACCAGGGGGATATCTATAAGGGAGCTTACGAGGGACTTTATTGTACACCCTGTGAATCTTTCTGGACGGAGTCGCAGCTTGTGGACGGTAAATGTCCCGACTGCGGCAGGGAAGTTAAACCGGCCAAGGAGGAGGCATACTTCTTCAGGATGAGTAAGTATGCGGATAAGCTGATTGCGCATATCAATGCGCACCCGGAATTTATTCAGCCGGTGTCCCGTAAGAACGAGATGATGAACAATTTCCTTCTGCCGGGGCTACAGGATCTGTGTGTTTCCAGAACTTCCTTTAAATGGGGCGTTTCGGTGGATTTTGATGACAGGCATGTGGTCTATGTGTGGCTGGATGCACTGACAAACTATATTACGGGCATTGGCTATGAGGCGGATGGTGAAAGCAGTGATATGTATAAGAAGTTATGGCCTGCGGATCTGCATCTGATTGGGAAGGATATCATTCGTTTCCATACGATTTACTGGCCGATTTTCCTGATGGCTTTGGGCGAGCCGCTGCCGAAGCAGGTATTTGGACATCCCTGGCTGCTGCAGGGGGATGGCAAGATGAGTAAGTCCAAAGGCAATGTGATCTATGCGGATGATCTGATAAGATTTTTTGGTGTGGATGCGGTGCGTTATTTTGTCCTGCATGAGATGCCTTTTGAGAATGACGGTGTGATCACCTGGGATCTGATGGTGGAACGTATGAATTCAGATCTGGCCAATACGCTGGGGAATCTGGTAAACAGAACAGTCTCCATGAGCAATAAATATTTTGGCGGCGTGGTGGAGAATAAGAAAGTGGGTGTGGATGCCGGCGCGGAAGATGTGGATGCAGACCTGTTACGGACCGTTGCGGATACTTACGCAAGGGTGTCTGGGAAGATGGACGAACTGCGGGTGGCGGATGCAATCACAGAGATTTTTGTGCTGTTTAAACGCTGCAATAAATATATTGACGAAACGATGCCCTGGGTGCTGGCCAAGGATGAGGCGAAGCAGGACAGACTGGCGACCGTTTTGTATAACCTGCTTAACGGTATTCTTGTGGGAGCGTCTCTTTTGGAGCCGTATATGCCGGAGACTGCACAGAAGATTGCAGGACAGTTAAACACCTCCCTGGTTGACTTTGAGGTGCTGGAGCAGTGCGCAGATAAGCAGGATACGGATACGGTGTCAACACTTTATCCTTCAGGGGATAAGGTGGTGGAGAAGCCGGAGATTCTCTTTGCACGCCAGGATATCAAGGAAGTGATGGAACAGGTGGAAGAGATGTTTGCGCAGAGAAAGGAAGCTGCGGGCGATGAGGGTAAGGATTCCGGTATGGATGAAAAGGTTGTGGAATTAGAGCCCAAGGAAATGATTACCTATGATGATTTTGATAAATGTCAGTTCCGTGTGGGACTGGTGCTTGCCTGCGAGGAAGTACCCAAGTCCAGGAAGCTGTTAAAGTTCAAGGTGCAGATCGGGTCGCAGACAAGACAGATTCTTTCCGGCATCAAGCAGTATTATAAGCCGGAGGAGCTGATTGGGAAGAGAGTGATGGTGCTGGTGAATTTACAGCCGAGAGAGATTGCGGGCATGATGTCCGAGGGCATGATCTTAAGTGCGGCGGATGAGGAAGGTAATCTGGCGGTGATGGTGCCGCAGAAAGATATGCCGGCCGGTGCGGAGATCTGTTAAGTCCGGCAAGAGAGATTTGTTGAGCAGGAGAGGACTTTGGGGTGATACAGAAAGAAGAGTTTTATTTTGGTTCCCGGGATGGGGAACACAAGATACATGCAATCCGCTGGATACCGGAGACGAAACAGCCGGTGTGTGTGTTACAGGTGATACATGGTATGTCGGAGTATATTGACCGCTACGATGAGTTTGCGCGGTTTATGGCAGGAAAAGGGATTCTCGTGGTGGGAGATGATCATCTGGGTCATGGAAAGTCGGTCAATCCCGGAGAACCTTATGGGTATTTCTGCAAAGAGGATGCGGCCACAGTGCTGGTACGGGACGAGCATCGGCTTAAGAAGATCACGCAGGAACAGTACCAGGGGGTTCCCTATATTATCCTGGGACACAGTATGGGTTCTTTTATTGCCAGAAACTATCTGATCCGGTACGGAAACGGTATTGACGGCGCCGTCATTATGGGTACAGGTATGCAGCCAAGACCCAGGCTTGCCATTGTGAGGGTGCTTGCCACGGTGCAGAGTCTTTTGGGCGGGGCAAAACGTGAGAGCAGGTTGATTGACCGTCTTGCCTTTGGCAGCTTTAACAAGAGGATAGCCTCACCGAAGACACCCAGTGACTGGCTTAGTGCCAATGAGGAGAGCGTGGAACGTTATATGGCGGATCCGCTGTGTGGTTTTGTTTTTACGGCCAATGGGTTCCGGACACTTATGAAACTGATCTGGAACCTGCATAATACAGGGAAACTGGAGAAGATGCCCAGACAGCTGCCGGTATTGTTTTTGGCAGGCGAGGAGGATCCGGTGGGAGATTATGGACGGGCAGTGACAGAAGTCTGTGAATCTTTCAAAGAGCTTGGAATGGAACATGTGCAGATGAAACTGTATCCTGGAGACAGGCATGAGATTCTCAATGAGACAGACAGGCTCGATGTCTATGGAGATATTTACCGGTGGATTTTGCAGAGGACTACGTGAGGCAGCACGGTGCTGTCGTTGCAGTGGCTTGATCTGACATGGAGGATTTGTATGAAAAAGTTTTTGGGCTTTTTATGTATTGTGGCGATTATAGGCGCTCTTTATGTAGGAGTCATAGCACCGAAGCAGGGCAAGGAAGTGACGATAGAGACCATAGAAGCCGAAGCCGAGGAGTTCGCGGATCAGGCACAGGATCTGTATGAGGAATACGGTGCGGAGGTGGTGGAGCAGGCTAATGACGCCATCAATGATGCCGTGGAAAGTGCTGTGGAAGGCGCAGCAGATAATTTCTGGGAGAGTCTGAAACAGAGTGTGACAGATTTTTTTGAAGATTTAAATCCTTTTTAAATGGGATAAGACCGCATATACTGATAGGGTATAGCGGTTTTTGTATATTCCAGTGTCTCTTGCTTATACTATATTTATATTGTTTCCAATTATGATTCAGAAGGAGGAAGAAAATGAAGATAGCTTTTTTTAGTACGAAACCATATGACAGGATCTGGTTCGAGCCCATGGGGAAAGAGTACGGTTTTGATATCCGGTTCTACGAGGTGCCGTTTCAGGAGGAGACCATATCGTTGGCCCGGGGATTTGATGCGGTATGTATTTTTGTAAATGATTATGTCAATGCCGATATGATACAGTCGCTTTACGATATGCATGTGAAAGCCATTCTCTTAAGGAGTGCGGGATTTAATAATGTAGATGTGAAGGCGGCGGAGGATAAGGTGCTGGTTCTGCGTGTGCCCAGTTATTCGCCGGAAGCGGTGGCGGAGTTTGCCATGGGCATGTTACTGACTGTAAACCGCTATACGCATAAGGCGTACAACAGGACCAGGGATTTCAATATGAGCCTGAATGGCCTGATGGGGGTAGATCTCTATCATAAGGTGGCAGGTATCATCGGCACTGGTAAGATCGGGCAGGCGATGATCCGCATCTGTAACGGTTTTGGTATGCAGGTGCTTGCCTATGATCCGTATCCCAATCCCAAGCTGGATGTGGAGTATGTATCGTTGGATGAGATTATGTCCAAGGCGGATGTGATATCCCTGCACTGCCCTCTGACTTCCGAGACGAAGCATATTGTCAACAGCAATACTATTGAGAAGATGAAAGACGGCGTTTATCTGGTCAATACTTCCCGCGGGGCACTGATAGATACAGACGCCCTGATCGATGGTCTGGTGGCCGGCAAATTCGGCGGCGTGGGCCTGGATGTATATGAGGAGGAAGAAGGCATCTTCTATGAGGATAAGTCCAATGAGATTATGCGGGATGAAAACCTTGCCAGATTAATGACATTCCCTAATGTACTGATTACTTCCCATATGGGATTCTTTACCAAGGAGGCGACACAGGCTATTGCCAAGGTGACTCTGGAGAACGCATATGCGCTGGAAAATGGGCTTCCTCTGGTGAACAAGGTGGGGACGGAAGCGGCCAAATAGCCTCGAGGTTGTAATTTCATGGCAGATACGGTAAAATGATATGAGATTATAAAGGAGCCATGGGTGGTTTGGAGACAGAATATCAGATCAGAAATGCATACCGGAATGAGTGGAACGATGCCATGGAACTGGCCTGGAGAACCTTCTTAAAGTTTGAAGCGGACGTCTACACGCCCGAAGGAGTGAAAAATTTCGAGAACTTTATCACCGATTCCACGCTGTACCGAATGTTTGTGATGGGGGCATATCAGATGTTTGTTGCGCTGGATGGGGAGAAGATTGTAGGCATGGCTACCCTGCGCAACAATGTACACATCTCACTGCTGTTTGTGGAGGAGCAGTATCACAGGCGGGGGATTGGACGCGGCCTGATCCGATATCTTTGTGAATATCTGATGACGGAGGTGCAGGCCAGCCGTGTGACCGTGAATTCTTCTCCATATGGGGTCGGATTCTATCATAAGCTGGGATTCACAGATCTTGGCCCGGAAGAGCAGAAGGACGGCATTACCTATACACCGATGGAGTTTGTATTGTAATAATGGGAGAAACTTATGGAGTATATTAAGAGTAAAGACATTTTCCTGCTGATGCGGGATATCATGAAAATGATCAATCCGACCCTGATGGAGCATGGCTCCAGGGTTGCCTACATAGTTTATAAAATGCTACAGGAAGAAAACAGGTATGAGGAATTTGAGCTGGCGGATATTATCATGGTGGCAACCATGCATGATATCGGAGCATATAAGACGGAGAAGACCCGCATTAACGATATGCTGCAATATGAGACCAGAGATAATATGGCACATTCGATTTACGGGTATCTTTTCTTTAAATATCTGTCTCCCCTGCCGGAATTGTCTAAGGTGATCATGTATCACCACAGGGATTATGAGAAGTTAAAAGATTCGGACTATGAATATAAAGATGTGGCGGCATATGTCAATATTGCGGAGAAGATTGATATATATGCCAATACCATGGGGACGCAGTTCGATGCCCGCATGTTCCGCAAACAGGCCGGAACCAAATTCTCTGAAGCGGGACTGGAACGTTTCTACGAGTGCGATGCCAAGTATGATCTGATGGGCAAGTTAAAGAGTGGAGAGTATAAGCAGGAATTGGATGAGATTGTGGAGTACATGATATTCTCCAATGAAGATAAGAAACGGTTCCTGGAGATGCTGATGTATTGCCTGGGATTTGTCAGGGAGGCCATGGTGCTTGACACGGTGACGGCAGTCTGCATCTGTGAAGAGATATGCCAGATGATGTTTTTGCCCGAGCAGGAGCGGGAGATTCTGTATTATGCCACACTGATTCATGATATCGGTATGCTTGCCATACCCAAAGAGATTGTTCTTGCACCGCGCAGGCTTAAGAAAGAAGAAATGAAAATCATAGAGAGGCATGTGGAAATTACGCAGAGACATTTGGAGAAGAGGATGAAGGATGAGGTGCTCAGTATTGTCCTTGCCCATCATGAGAGGGGAGATGGCAGTGGTTATCCGCGCCATTTAAAGGAAGGACAGATCAGTCTGCATCAGGGGATCCTCCAGCTGGTGGATGTGGTCAGCGCGCTTGTCAGCAAGAAAAGTTACAGGGAGGCCATGCCCAAACAGCGGGTAATCGAGCTGTTGAACCAGGATGCTTCCAAGAAACGTCTGAAGCAGCAGATTGTCTCTATGTTCGTTAATTCCTATGATGAGATTATGGAACATGTGAAGAAGGAGACAGCCAGGACGCTTAAAATGTATCAGACTTTGAACCTGCAATATCAGCAGGTAAGTAAAAAGTATAAAATCTAAATTAGTTATAAATTTACTAAATTTCTGATTTTTGGTAGCTTTTTTGTAGCAATATGTAATATAATATACTCGTATCTTTTGAAAAGAGGCTTTTATGGGTAAATTATTTGATTTGGACAGCCCTGTTATGCGGTTCTTGAATCGCCTGGCAGATTTGCTGATCCTGAACTTCTTGATGATCGCCTGCTGTATCCCGGTCATAACAATAGGCGCCGCACACACGGCCATGCATTATGTTCTGCTTAAGATGGTACGTGGAGAAGAGGGATACCTTATCAGGGGATTTTTTAAGTCTTTTAAGACGAATTTTAAACAGGCCACTGTTTTGTGGCTCATAATGCTTCTGGTGGTACTGGTCTATATAGGAGACGCGCTTATCTTTCATTATTCCTTGCTTCAATTTCCCAAGGCGCTGGTGATTGCAGTAGTGGTAATCGCTATTTTGCTTTTGATGACAGCGGTCTATGTATTCCCGTTACAGGCAAGATTTGAGAATTCTATTAAGAATACCCTCAAAAATGCAATGATTTTAGCTTTTGCCAATCTGCCCAAGACCATATTGATGCTGGTGTTTTATGCACTGCCGTTGGTGATAGGGTATTTTTGGGCATACTCACTGATTTTTGTGATTATGTTTGGCATTACGGTTCCGGCCTATGGGGCTGCCTGGCTGTACAGCGGCATTTTTAAGAAATTTGAACCGGAAGAGGAAGAGGTTTCCGATTTGGATTTTTCTATCAATGTAGATCAGGAGAATGGAGAAATCGATGGACAATAGAAACAGGTCAAGTGTATTGCAGTGGCTTATTCCGACGGCGGTTATGATGGTGGTCGTTATGGCCATGCTGATTAATTTTTCTAATAAAAGCAGTACCGAGGCCGAAGATACGGTAGCCAGGACGCTGATTGCTTCCACGGAATCTTATGGAAGCAGATTCATTAATCAGCTGGACGGGGTGAGAAAAGCCGCAGGACCGATTAAGGCTCTGCTGGAAAAAGAAGCTGTAGATAATCAGGAACGTATGGCACAGCTTCTGCAAGTGGTGGTTGAGAGTTCCGACGCTTACAAAGCAGTCTATTGCGACATGAGCGGAAAAGGAATAAACCAGGACGGTGCGGAAATATCCATAGCGGGGGCGGATTATTTTGGAGCACTCCAACAGTCGGAAACTCCTTATATCTATACGGAAGAAGAACAACCGACTGTTCTGATCGCAGAGCATATCGCCACGGAGAACATACAGGGATATCTGCTGCTTTACTACCCGATGGAGGAGTTTGGCACGATGCTTTCCAAATCGGGTTATGATTCAGCTACTTTTCTGACGGTCATAGATGAGGAAGGCAGGATATTGGGTGTAAGTGGTACAGGAGGCAGCAATTATCTGGATTCGGGTAATCTGTTAGAGGCGATTGAACCGGATAACAGCGAGGCAGCCAGAACGATGCGAAATCGTATGAGTAACGGCGCTCGAGGGACTTCTGAGATCACGATGGGCAGACAGGCACATATGCTGGTATACGTACCCTTGGGTGTTAACCATTGGGAACTGGTGCTGGGTGTCAGTCAGGATTATGTGGCCAGACAGGTTAACTTCCAGTGGAAAAGTACCAAGAATATGGTGTCCTCATTGATTGTGGTTATCTTCGTCTTCATATGTATTGTTGTAATCATTAATATTGTGAGCAGAATACGCAGCAATGAAAAGAGGAAAGAGCTGGAAGATAAGGCGGATACGGATCTGCTTACCGGATTGAATAACAAACTCGCCACGGAACGTAAGATTAAGACATATATGGCGCAGAATCCACAGTCCCAGTCCATGATGTTTATTTTGGATATTGATAATTTCAAAAAGATTAACGATACCATGGGCCATGCTTTTGGCGATGAAGTCTTAAGATCCCTGGGCACACAGATAGGGGCGATCTTCAGGGCAACAGATATTATCGGCCGTGTCGGCGGCGATGAATTTATGATCTTCCTGAAAGGAATTCCGGATGAGGAGGCTATTGCCAAGGAGGCTAAGAAAGTAGAAACCTTCTTTAAAGGATTTCAGGCAGGCGAATATGTGAAGTATGCTGCTACCGCAAGTATCGGAGTTGCTATCTTCCCGCATGAGGGTGCTGATTTTGAAACTTTGTATAAGGCTGCGGATCAGGGACTATATAAGGCGAAAAAGCGCGGTAAGAACCAGCTGGCCTTTTACAGTGATGAGAGAAGTTCGACGAAACAGGCAGCAGCGGCAGCGGATAATAAGACAGAATAGTACAGAAAACGTATAAGGCGGCGGGTTTCCCGCCGTCCTTTTTTATGATAAAAAATGATAAAAAATAAGTTTTTTTGAAATAATCAGAAAAGGGTTGACATTATTGGAAATTGGAGATAAAATAAAAATACGAAAACGATTAAGTAAGTTGTTTTCAGAAGCCATTCATTTTCATTCAAAAATTTATTTAAGGAGGAATTGAAAAAGTGAAAAAGAAATTAGTGAGTATTTTACTGGCAACAGCTATGGTAGTTACGCTGGCTGGCTGCGGCGGCGGTGACACACCGGCGGCAGAGGCACCGGCAGCAGAAGAACCTGCGGCAGAAGCTCCCGCAGCAGAGGAGCCGGCAGCAGAAGCTCCCGCAGCAGAAGAACCTGCGGCAGAAGCTCCCGCAGCAGACGGCGAGCTGGCTTACAGCGGCGACATCTCCATCATGCACTTCTCCACATCTGAGGAGTCTGAGGGTAACGGCGGTTCCGATGGTTTCAGAACATGTCTTGCAAACTGGATGGACGCTCATAGCAACATCACATTGAACGAAGAAGTTCTGGCAAACGACGACTATAAGACACAGATTGCTACACGTGCAGCAGCAGACGACCTTCCGGATGTGTTCCTGCTTCAGGGTATGAACACCATCAACTGGTCCAAACAGGGTCTGTTATATGATATGACAGATTCCATTAAGAATTCTCCGTATGCTGCTAACTACAACATGGATTACCTTGTACCTTTCACAGCAGACGGCAAGTATTATGCATACCCTGCTCTGACAGGTGGTACATGTACAGTTGTTATCTATGATGAGGCTATGTGGAAAGAGGCAGGTTTCGATTCCTTCCCGACCACATGGGCAGATGTTGAGAAGGCAGCTGAGTACTTTAGCGGCCAGGGCATCGACACCATCGCATTTGGTAACTCCGGTCAGTGGCAGCTTAACTCCTGCTTCGTATCCTGCTTAGGTTACCAGTACACAGGTACACAGTGGTTCTCCGATATCATCGCAGGCACAGGCGACTTCGAGGCACCTGAATTTGTAGCAGCTTTGACAGAGACACAGCGTCTCTTCCATGACACAGACATCTTCAATGATGACTTCAATGCAGTTAACAACGAAGAAGCTCGTGAGTACTACATCTCCGGCGATGCAGCAGCATTTATCGGCGGTAACTGGGATGCTTCCTACATTCAGGCTTCTCTGGAAGGTGATCCGAAGTTTGACACCACCAAGTTCGCAGTACTTCCTCAGGCAGCAGATGCTACCAAGTATGAGAAGTTCCAGAACATCGGTCTTGGTTATGGTATGGCTATCAGCGCTAAAGCAGCTCAGGATCCTGACAAACTGGCAGCTTGTATCGATCTTTGCCAGTATCTGACAGGTACAGCTTTCTCCGAGTATGTAGGTGCTAACTATGCTCTGGCTGGTTTCTGCGGTTCCGATGTTGATCTGTCCAAGTTCGATCAGTACACACAGGATTTCTACAACTTCTCCTATGTGGACAACAAGGGCTGTGAGATTTATGACTCTTATGTAGATGGTTCCGTATGGTCCGTACTTAACACAGAGATGCAGGAAATGGTTAACGGTGACAAAGATCCTGCAACTGTAGCAGCAGATACTCAGGCTGCATACAAAGCATATCTTGGTCAGTAAGATAGTAACATTAGTAATGTAAAGAAATAGGTATACCGCCTGGGAGAATTTCTCCCGGGCGGATTCTTACCTACAAAGGGTTAGTTTTGAGTAAGCGAAGCGTCTTCGTTTCGCGTTTGGGGTATGTCTCAGAGAGAGCATGAAATAAGAAATGGGGGACGATTGTATGCTGAAATCTATCAAACCAAAAAAATGGGTTGTAGCTGCATATCTGGCTGTGCCCGTGGCACTCTATGTGTTCACGGTATTTGCGCCGCTTGTGGCAGCTCTTTTTTACAGCTTTTTTGAGTGGAAGGGCGGGCCGGTCAAAACGTTCAATGGCCTGGTCAACTATACACAGTTAATTCACGACGAGGTATTCTGGAACGCTTTCTGGCATAATATCTTCCTGGTTGTGGTATGTATTATCGGACAGATTGGTCTGGCGTTTATTGTGGTATTGCTGATTAATTCCAAGGTGACAAAGCTGCAAGGGATTCACAGAACCTTCGGTTTCTTCCCGAGCACAATTTCGGCAGTCTGCATCGGTTTTATCTGGACGATGATCTATGATTCCAAAAGAGGATTGCTCAATTACTTTTTGGAACAGATCGGAAGAGGCGATCTGAAGAAAGTGTGGCTCAATGAGCCGGGGCTTGTCATGCTGTTGGTATCCATTCCCCTGGTGTGGCAGTATGTTGGTTATTATATGGTTATTCTTTTGTCGGCTGTGTCTTCTATCAGTACAGAAGTCCTGGAGTCGGCGGAGATTGATGGCGCCACAGGAATACAGCGTGCGCGTTACATAGTATTACCTCTGATTAAGAACACTCTGCTTGTATGTATCACCCTCTGTGTAGCGGGTAATATGAAAGCATTTGATAATATTTATGTTATGACTGCGGGCGGCCCGGGTTATTCCTCCATGGTTATGGCAATGTATGGATATAAGGTTTCCTTTGAGCAGTCTAACTTAGGTTACGGCTCCTGTATTTCTGTCGGTATCTTTGTACTGGCCCTGGCCGTAATCGGCGGTTCCCAGGTACTCATGAATTACCTTATGACGGATAGTTACGACCGTAATGAGAAGAAGCATCTGAAACAGATTGAGAAGGAAAGAAAGCAGGCGATTAAAAACCGCCAGGCAAAAGCGTAAAGGAGGGGATCTGCGATGGCTAAAGAAATGAAGATGACAAAAGTAGAAGATAAATCAGCAGGCACCCGTGCTAAAAAAGGCGTGTTGACTGTGGTTATTAACCTGTTGCTCTGGGTTTTCTCACTGACATGTATCTTTCCGCTGATCTGGATGCTCTACTCTTCCTTGAAGGAGAAGAGGGTATTTAATGCGGATATCATAGGTCTGCCTATGGAACCCACATTGGCAAACTATACCAAGATTTTATCCAATAAGGATTATCGCCTGATGCAGTCCGTGGCTAACAGTGCGAGAACAACAATCCTGTCGGTTTTCCTGATTGTGTTGATTGCGTTTATTGTGGGTTATATTCTTGCAAGAATTAACTTTGTGATGAATAAACCGCTTTATGTTATGTTCCTGATGGGTATGCTGATACCGATTCATTCGTTGATGGTTCCTATTTATATTATCTTTTCCAGATTGGGATTGTCCGATCACTGGTATACACTGCTGTTACCTTATGTATCCTTTGCTCTGCCCATGTCGATTTTCCTGGTACAGGGTTATGTGAAGGGGATTCCCACGGAACTGGAGGAGGCTGCGGCGATTGACGGCTCCAATTTCTCCAAGACAATGTTTGGAATTATCTTACCGGTATGTAAACCGATTCTGGTGACAGTGGCGATCATCAACGTATTCAGCTGTTGGAATGAGTTCTCCTTTGCTTTGATCCTGATTCAGAAGAGAGCACTGTACACAGTACCGCTGGGCTTAAAGCAGTTTACCGGACAGTTTACCTCGGATTACCCCAAGATGATGGCGGCTATGTTGATTACCATGGCTCCTATCGTGGTATTCTACTTTGTATTCAGTAAGCAGATCATCAAGGGTATGGTTGCAGGTGCGGTGAAAGGTTAAAAGCATCCAACGATACTATCATATTAGATCTTACTATAAAAATATAGCCGGAGATAAAATTTGAAAGAATTTTGTCTCCGGCTTTTTTGTAGTTGACATATACCATACCGGGGTATACTATATACAAAGGGGAAATCATAAAAGCGAAAGGTTCGGGAAAGAATATGGAAGTTGAAACAACAATGCAATTATCAGAAAATATGTGTGCCTGCTGCCGGCATAAGAATATCCCCAGGGAAGAGCGGGAGCAGAAGAAACTTAACAGCCGCATCAACCGTATTATCGGGCAGCTCAATGGTATCCAGAATATGATAGAGGATAACCGTTACTGTGGCGATATCCTGATTCAGATTGGCGCGGTGGAAAGCGCGCTGCAAGGATTGGGCTACCAGATTTTACAGGAACACATGGAGTCCTGTGTGGTGGAAGAGGTGAAGCGGGGCAATACGGCAATCATGACAGAGGCCGTGGAACTGATGAAGAAACTGAAATAAATAAAAGAAAAGAGAATTAATATGATCAATGAGAAATTTAACATAACAGGTATGACCTGTGCAGCCTGTAGCGCCCATGTGGAAAAAGCGGTCAGGGAAGTTGCCGGGGTACAGTCAGTCAGCGTGAATTTATTAATGAATAATATGGTGGCAGAATTTGATAATCCGGCTACCGCACAGACAATCTGTCAGGCAGTGGAGGCGGCCGGATATGGGGCGGCGCCGTCCGCCGGCGAGGCGAGTGAAAAGGCGGGAACCGGTTTGGAGGATCATGAGACACCGAAACTCCGCCGCAGACTCATTGCGTCAATCGGTCTGTTGCTGCCGCTTATGTATGTGTCTATGGGGCATCTGATGTGGGGATGGTATGTGCCGGAAGCTTTTGCACAGAACCCCTGGGCGATTGCATTGTATCAGCTTTTGCTGACAGGGTTTGTGATGGTTATTAACCAGAAGTTTTTCGTCAGTGGGTTCACAAGTCTTTGGCATCGTGCCCCGAATATGGATACCCTGGTGGCACTGGGAAGCAGTGCGGCTTTTGTCTACAGTACGGCGGTTATGTTCCGTATGGGCAGCTACATGGGGCAGGGGCAGGCGGATATGGCGGTGCATTGTCTGCATGATATGTATTTTGAGTCGGCGGCCATGATCCTGACACTGATCACAGTGGGCAAGATGCTGGAGTCTTACAGTAAAGGCAAGACCACCAATGCGATAAAGAGCCTGATGGATCTGGCGCCTAAAACAGCCCATGTTATGCGGGACGGCGCGGAAGTAATCGTGGCAGCGGATGAGGTGGTCCTGGGAGATCTCTTTGTGGTAAAGCCGGGCGAAAGTATTCCGGTGGACGGTGAGATTGTAGAGGGTGAGAGCGCTGTAGATGAGTCGGCGCTTACAGGTGAGAGTCTGCCGGTGGATAAGACCGTGGGAGACAGGGTCAGTGCAGCGACGCTGAATCAGAATGGCGCCTTATTGTGCAGGGCGACCCGCGTGGGCAGGGATACAACCTTGCAGCAGATTATTGATATGGTAGAAAATGCAGTGGCTACCAAGGCGCCCATCGCACAGATAGCTGACCGGGTATCCGGGGTATTTGTACCGGTGGTTATTACACTGGCAGTGATCACGGGAATCATCTGGCTGATTGCGGGAGCAGATATCGGGAAGGCTCTTTCCTATGCCATCAGTGTGCTTGTTATCAGCTGTCCCTGTTCGCTGGGACTGGCTACACCGGTAGCCATTATGGTGGGCAACGGCGTAGGTGCCAGACAGGGCATCCTCTTTAAAAATGCAACGGCCCTGGAACGGGCGGGCAAAGTCAATTTTGTGGTTCTGGATAAGACAGGCACCGTAACGGAGGGAAGACCACAGGTGACAGATATCTGTCCTGCCGGGGAGGCCACCCAGGAAGAACTCCTGCGGGTGGCAGCGTCTCTGGAACAGAAAAGCGAACATCCACTGGCCCGGGCAATCTGTGAACGTGCACAACAAGACGGCATTGCGTTGGGGCAGGTGACGGACTTTCAGGCGCTTCCCGGCTGGGGTGTGAAGGGTGTGCTCAAACAGCTTCCGGCATTGGGCGGCAAAAGCGCTCTCCTGGAGAAGCAGGGTCTGATGACGGAGGAGTTTCTGAAACTGGGCGAGCAGATGGCCGGCGATGGGAAGACACCTCTGTATTTTGCCAGGGGGAGTATTCTGCTGGGGATGATTGCCGTTGCCGATGTGATTAAACCGGACAGCGTTAAGGCCGTGGAAGAATTAAAGCATATGGGCATACAGGTCATTATGCTGACAGGCGATAATGGCCGCACGGCGCAGGCCATCGGCAGACAGGCAGGGATTAACGCCATTGTCTCAGATGTCCTGCCGGGAGATAAAGAGTCGGTGATCAGAAGATTGTCAGAACATGGACAGACGGCAATGGTGGGAGACGGCATCAATGACGCACCGGCACTTACCCGGGCAGATGTAGGGATAGCAATCGGAGCGGGTGCAGATGTGGCGCTTGACGCGGCGGATATCGTGCTGATGAAGTCCAGGCTTCAGGATGTATCTGCGGCTATCCGGCTTTCCAGACAGGTATTGAGAAACATTCATGAAAATCTTTTCTGGGCCTTTTTCTATAACTGTATTGGGATTCCGCTGGCAGCCGGGATACTGGTACACGCTATAGGATTAAGTTTAAATCCGATGTTTGCTGCCGCGGCCATGAGCCTTTCCAGCTTTTGCGTGGTGACTAACGCTTTGCGGCTGAATCTGTTTGCCGTGCGTGACAGCAGTCGTGATAAGGAGTATAAGAAGGTTCCCATGCCGGCGTTTATAGACGGCTTGACAGGAATAGAGCAAATGGCATTGCCAAATAAAAAGGAGGAAGATCAAATGGTAAAAGTATTGGATATTGAGGGTATGATGTGTGCGCATTGCCAGGCACATGTGAAGGAAGCATTAGAGGGCGTGGAGGGCGTGACCGGGGTCGATGTCAGCCTGGAAGACAAACAGGCAAGCGTAACCATGGCGCAGGAAGTGCCGGATGAGACCCTGGCAGAAGCCGTGACCAAGGCAGGATATAAGGTTTTGGGCTGTGCAGCTCGTTTTGTTTAATATGTATAATAAGAGGAGAAATTCTTGGTCAACTTGTCATGAAAGATTAAAAAAAGATTTTAAAATAAGCAATTTTTACAATCGAGAGAAGAATCTTTGTGTAATAGTGGTATGGTAAAGGCAGGGAAAGTCCGTTATACTAATCACAGAGTTGATTACGGGAAGGTAATCATAGCGGTAACTAAAAAAATTACAATTAGGAGGCAATCATGGCAAGTTTATCTTTAAAAAATGTCTGCAAGGTATATCCTAACGGATTCGAGGCAGTAAAAGATTTCAATCTGGAAATCGCAGATCAGGAGTTCATTATTTTCGTAGGACCTTCAGGTTGTGGTAAATCTACAACACTTCGTATGATCGCAGGTCTGGAAGATATTTCTTCCGGCGAACTGAAGATCGGTGACAGAGTGGTCAACGATGTTGAGCCTAAGGACAGAGATATTGCAATGGTATTCCAGAACTACGCTCTGTATCCTCATATGTCTGTATATGACAATATGGCTTTCGGTCTTAAGTTAAGAAAAGTTCCGAAGGACGAAATTGACAAGATGGTAAAAGAAGCAGCTAAGATCCTGGATCTGACAGCACTTCTTGATCGTAAGCCGAAAGCTCTTTCTGGCGGTCAGAGACAGCGTGTGGCTATGGGCCGTGCAATCGTTCGTAATCCTAAGGTATTCCTGATGGATGAGCCGTTGTCCAACCTGGATGCAAAACTGCGTGTGCAGATGCGTGTTGAGATCTCCAAGTTACATCAGAGACTGGGCACCACCATCATTTATGTAACACATGACCAGACAGAGGCTATGACTCTTGGTACAAGAATCGTTGTTATGAAAGACGGCGTGGTTCAGCAGGTAGATACACCTCAGAACTTATATCAGAAGCCTCAGAATCTGTTTGTAGCAGGATTCATGGGATCTCCTCAGATGAACTTCCTGGATGCAGTTGTTGAGGTGAGTGGCAGCGATGCAAGCCTGAAAGTTGCAGGCCAGACAATTCCGTTACCGGCTGCTAAAGCTAAGAAGCTGATTGATGGCGGTTATGCAGGTAAGACTGTAACATTCGGTATCCGTCCTGAGGATGTATATGATTCCGAAGCTTTCATCCAGAGCGCTAAGTGTGTATTTGAGTCTACCATCAAGGTTTATGAGCTGCTCGGTGCAGAAGTTTACTTATACTTTGATCTTGCTGAGTTCCCGATTACAGCAAGAGTGGATTCCCGCACAACGGCAAGACCTGGTGATACCGTTAAGTTTGCTTTTGATGTTGAGAAGATTCATATCTTCGATAAAGAGACAGAGCAGACTATCACGAATTAGTCAGAATAATCATAAGGGGGATGCTTTGGCATCCCTCTTTTTGAATCTATATCTTGTATAAGGCATAAGACAGAGAGGGTACTGTATGATTTCAAGTCAGATTATTAAGACCAGTATTGAAGAGTTAAAGACAATCTCCAAAATTGATATGGCGGTGTGGGATCTGGAAGGTAAAATAGTGGTGGCTACGTTTGAATCGGAAGATATCACGCCGGCATTGATCACAGGATTTGCAGAATCTCCCGCAGACAGTCAGGTCATAGGAGTACATCATCTGATGAAAGTGCTGGATGAAGACGAGGTTCTCTTTATTCTTGACGCCAAGGGAACCAGCGAAGATACCTATATGATCGGTAAGATAGCAGTCTGCCAGCTACAGAATCTGATCATAGCCTATAAAGAGCGTTATGATCGCAATAACTTCTTTCAGAATCTGTTGTTGGATAATATGCTGTTGGTGGATATCTACAATCGTGCCAAGAAACTGCATATTGAGGTGGCAGTGCCAAGAGCGGTCTTTCTGATCGAGACAGATAAGGAAAAGGATTCCACGGCCATGGAATTGTTAAATGGCATGTTTACGTCTCCGGTTGGAGATTATATCACATCTGTGGATGAAAGCAATGTGATATTGATTAAGGCACTTATGCCTGAGGATGAATATGACAGATTAGACCAGATCGCACACACGATTGTGGATATGATGAATATGGAAGCAATGCTGAATGTGCGTGTGTCTTACGGAACGATCGTGGAAGAACTGAAAGATGTATCGAAATCCTATAAAGAGGCCAAGATGGCCCTTGACGTAGGGAAAATTTTCTATGCGGAAAAGAAAGTGACGGCCTACAATACCCTGGGAATCGGCAGGTTGATTTATCAGCTGCCAATTAATCTGTGTAAGATTTTTATTGATGAAATATTCGGAGAGAATGTTCCCAGCGAATTGGATGATGAGACGCTCACAACGATCAATAAATTCTTTGAGAATAACCTGAACGTGTCGGAGACTTCCAGACAGCTTTTTGTACACCGGAATACACTGGTGTATCGGATTGAGAAACTGGAAAAGAGCACAGGGCTTGATATCCGGACATTTGATGATGCCCTGACCTTTAAGATTGCCCTGATGGTGGTCAATTATATGAAGTATCTGAATTCACTGGATTATTAATAGAACAACAGGTTATGAGATGATGCCGGACAAAAGTTTGTCCGGCATATTTTTGTGTCCGCCGGCATATATATTGGGTAGAGAATTGGTTTGTTGGCATCGGTTAAGTCATATAAAAGAGAGGATAAGTTATGTACCAGAAGGAAATTATCTATATGGGACTGCACAAGGACGGAAGCAGACTGGGGAGTGCAGGCTTTCTGAAAGTGGAGAGCCGGGATAAGGAAAGCAGCCTGTTCCTTAAAGTAAAGAATATACCCCATTCTATAAACGGCAGGTTCCCGGTTAGATTTTATAATGGCATGGACTGGAAAGAAGTGGACGGAATCACTTTGCAGGAAGGAAACGGTCAGTGGGAAGAATATGAACCGGAATCCTTAAGGCAGGTACGCTTACAGATTATTCTTCCGGGCGGATATTTGATTGAGGGGATCAGCAAGGAAGCAGAGCAGAATCTTCATGAGCGCATGGAAGCAAACGATGTGAGGGGAGATAAAAATACAGCGGAGGAAAAAAACGCAAGAACAGGCGATAACACAACAGAAGAGAAAAACATAAGAACAGGCGAGGACACAGCAGAGGAGCGGCCAACGGTGACAGGAGAACAGACGGCTCCAGGGGAAGCAGCGATAAAAAGGAATGTCGGAACTGATAGTGCCGAACGGATTCCGGTGCAGAAACAGCGCAGAAGCGTACAGGAGGTGCCTGCACAGGCCCCGGTTATGGTATCGGAGGAACTGCCGCCCCCCATGGCTGAGCAAATGCAGATCAATGGCGTTAAGGAGGACAAGTGGGAGCAGATCCTGGATACCTATGATCAGATTCACCCGTATGGAGACGAGCGGGTTTATGTGAAACTGGAACCCAAGGACTTCGTGATATTACAGGAGAAATATCAGCAGTTAGTGAATAACAGCTTCCTGTTACATGGCTTTTATAATTACCGGTATGTGATACTGGGAAAAGAAAACGACTACTATCTGGGTGTGCCAGGCGTGTTCTATGAAAGAGAAAAGATGGTTGCGCTGATGTTCGGATTTGAAGCTTTTGAGTGTTCGGGCGGCGAGGCCAGGCCGGGAGAATTTGGATATTATCTGCGCAGGGTGGAATTATAATGGACAGATACCCTGTAATGGACGGATATTCTGTAACGGTCAGATGCCTTCACAGTCGAAGGCAGGGATAAAGCTTTCCGAGGCGGTCTCACCTTCCTGGATAAAGCCGTTTTCGATACCGATGCTGATGGCATAGTCTACGATTCTGTCATATTCCTCAGAGGATATTCTGCGATTGAGGGCAGGGATTGAGGCTGCCTGCGGCATAGGCGTATACTGATTCATAATACTGACATATATGTCATTTTGGTAAGCCTGGTGCAGAAAACGCAGAAGATAACGGGAGTCTGCCGCACAACCCGGTAAGAGCAGATGCCGCACGATAACACCCTTTAACATCAGAGAATCTTCTCCGTCTGCAAAAACAGGCAGCCCGGTCTGACGAAGCATCTCGTCAATCGCGGCGGCGGCTTTCTCAAAATAGTCGGGGGCCGTGGAATAGCGGGCGCTTAAACCTGTATCATGATATTTAAGATCGGGAAGATAAATGTCAATAAGACCCTCTAAACGTTTGAGGGTGTCAACTTTTTCATAGCAGGAAGTGTTATAGACAACGGGGATTGTCAGACCGTTGTCTTTGGCATTTTGCAGGGCTTTTATTATCTGTGGGACAAAGTGTGTGGGTGTCACCAGATTAATATTGTGGGCTTTTTTATCCTGCAATTCCAGAAAGATTTCCGAGAGCCGTTCTATGCTGATTCCTTTACCGGTCTGTCCCTGGGCGATGGTGTGGTTCTGACAATAGACACAGCGCAGATTACAGCCGCTGAAAAAAACAGTGCCGGAGCCATTGGTGCCGGACAGGCAGGGTTCTTCCCAGAAATGCAGGGCGGCGCGGGCGGCCATGATCTGCTCCGACTGTCCGCAGAATCCCGTCTGCCCGGCAGTTCTGTCAGCATGACATTCCCGGGGGCATAAGGTACAGTCCTGCATGTCGGGCAGAATAGATGTCTGTCTGTTTCCTGAGGGCTGATTAAAAGATGTTGTCTGTCTGGAAATTGGGGAATCTGTGTTCATTTTGCCTGAGTCCATAGGGTGATGATTTATGAAGGTTATTGGATAGTCATATAAAAACCGTGCGCTTTATGTCGAGCCGGACTTAAGCACGTTACCTTTACAGTTAACTCCGCCAGGCACCCTCACGGCACATGAAAAATTCCACTTAGTGCTGCTGTGTTCCCACCCTGACACGGTTCATGGACATTCATTGCGTAAGACCCAAACTTCATCGCCACTTATAAAGGGCAGCTACCCAAGCGAAAGCCCTCGATAAAGCATCACCCCCACTAGAGCGGATTGTGGGTACAGGGCACCGCTAACGCCCCGGCTGCACGGTTTAATAAGTATACTGTTTTTTGGCAGGTTTGTCAATCCGGGAAATCTTCAAATAATTTACAACTCTTTTACATAAGGCCTCTCTATTTTGTGCAAGAATTGCGAGGAAAAATGTAAGGATATGGCTTATAATAATAAAGAAAAATGTCTTTGGCGGCGGTAGACTTGCAGGGTGGAGATAAACAGATTATTGAAATTGCAGAGAAGTATGGCTACCGATCTCCGACCGCGTTTAACAGAGCATTTCAGGCTTTTCATGGGATAGCCCCCTCGGCTGTGAAAGGAGCGACAGAAAAAGAACTTTATGGTGGTGCCCAAGATGTGGCAGGAGGCATCTGTTAATGGAACAATCCAGAAACTGGCAGGCATGATGGACACGCCTCCAATGGGACTTTTGGGCGTGAGCGCCTGCAATGATGAAGCACAATGGAAATCTTTTCCGGAACGGGTACCAATCAGTCCATACAGGAATTGGAGCAGAGGATCATAATGGAGTGGCTGCCCACTTCCGGATATGAATATGCCAACGCTCCCGATATTGAGGTTTACTTGAATCCGGATCCGCAGAACGCACAATATGAGGTATGGATACCTGTAACAAAGAAAAAGGAATAACGGAGGCGCTTATGGACGAGAAATTATTTATATTTATGGGAACAGTTGACGAGCGTTTCCGTGGTTTTGTAAGTGAAATCAACGAGTATTTGACAGAAAACGGCTGTAAATGCGATGTAAAATTACAAAAAAGCGGCTATGTTGTGTCCTATGTGTTAAATAGCAGCAAGAGAACTTTGGCAACCTTTATATCCCGAAAAACGGGAATGAAGCTCCGCATTTATCCCGAACATATACAGGAATACCAGAGCTTTCTCGATACACTGCCCGAAAAGGTAAAAAAAGATATTAAGAAAGCGTCTGTCTGCAAGCGGCTTATCAATCCCAATGACTGTAATCCGAAATGTATCATGGGATATACTTTTGTATTAGATGGAGAGCAGTATCAGAAATGCCGTTACATGGCCTTTCAGCCTACATTAAGTGAGGAAAATAATCCATACATAAAGCAGTTTTTAGAGAAAGAATTGCAGGCAGATTGACGAGTTATCTCCGCGTGGTATATGATTAAGGAAAATCAATCGAACATAAATGAGCGGAGAGGAGCAGACATAATTATGAAAGTACTGATGATCAATGGCAGTCCGAGGGCTAATGGGAACACCAATGTGGCGCTGCGGGAGATGGAGAAAGTATTTGCGGGCGAGGGTATTGAGGTAGAAATCCTGCATGTGGGCAATCAGGCTATTCGGGGCTGTATCGCCTGCGGTTCCTGTGGAAAAACGGGAAAATGTGTGTTTGATGATATGGTCAATGAGGCGGCGTCGAAGTTTGAAGAATGTGACGGACTGGTAGTGGGGAGTCCCGTGTATTATGCCTCCGCCAATGCCACACTGGTGGCATTTCTGACCAGGCTTTTCTACAGTACACATTTCAGTAAGACCATGAAGGTGGGGGCCTGTGTGGCGGCGGCCCGCAGAGGCGGTCTGACGGCTACCTTTGATGAACTCAATAAATTCTTTGCCATTGCCGGTATGCCGGTGGCTTCCGGACAGTATTGGAACGGCATCCATGGCAGAACGCCGGGAGAAGCCGTGCAGGATGAAGAGGGGCTTCAGATGATGCGTACACTGGCAAAGAATATGGCTTTCCTGATGAAGAGTATTGCACTTGGCAAAGAGGCCTACGGGATTCCGGAGAGAGAGCCAGGAGTTATGACTAATTTTGTGCGGTAGCGAAACCAGGTCCAGCATGCCGTGAGAAGACTGTCAGATGGCAGAATCATTTAAGAAAGCCTGAATATAAGGGAGCGCAGCCCCGATTGCAATATTATGTTTCGGCATTTTACTGATCAGAAGGAAATCGTGCGCTTCTGAAAAGGGTGTCATCTGCTGGATTTGTTCATGCAGGAAATCAAGATCCTGCATGCGTAGATATTGCGCAAGGTATTCGCCGAGAATAAAGTCTGTGTCATAAACCAGATGAAGCATATTGATAGAGCTGGCCAGATGGTTGAGAAAGGTGTTCCACCGTTCCAAAGAGGCCAATCTGCGGATATCGGGTATAAGAAATTATTTTTCAGCCATTGTCAGTGGAACAGAAGTGAGTAAAGGGAAACCGGCGGAGGGATTCAACATTGACTGCCAAAATGATTGCTTTTACAATCGGACTGACTGACAGACAAGTCGAGAGAATTTTGTCTAAATTAAAAGCAAATGGAAAAATAGTAAGGCATGGAGCAAGTAAAAACGGTTATTGGGAAGTAGTATAGTATCTTGACTTTAACAGGATAAGGGCAGATGGAGTGAAATCCATCTGTCTTTTTTGCTGCGGTAAAAATAAGAATCAACGCCTGCCTGAATTGTAAACCAAAACACAAAGCATACCATAAAAAGTGCAAAGTATACCAAATTGCTTGTTTATGTGTATTGATTTGATATGCTTAAGCAAAAATGGATTGAGTTGGTTTTTGAACTGTAAGTGTAGTAGAAAAGGGAGGCAACTGAAGATGCGAGAGTTCAAAGGAAAATACAGAAGCAGAAGTTATAGAAACCATTCTATTATACAAAGAGTAGTTGTAGGGATATTGACTGTTGCGCTGTTGGCTGAGCAAATGGGTACTTTAACTGTATATGCTCACGCAAACACTGAGGTTATGGAAGAAACGAAAAGAATCATTTCCGATTTTTCAGAATTACCGGAAGAGGTCAGAGAGCAGAGTGTATCGGTGGGAACGGCGCTTGATGAACTTGTGCTGCCCGATACGCTGGAAGCGACAGTGTTGATAGAAACGGAAAAGACTGAGGAGACAGAAGAAGAAAAGAATTCCGGGGAGGAAAAGGATAAAGAGGAGACAGAGAACCCGGAAGAAAAGGATCCGGAGGAACCGGAGAATCCGGAAGAAAAGGATCCGGAGGAAACAGAGAACCCAGAGGGGACGGAGAACTCAGGAGAAACGGAGAATCCGGAAGGGACGGAGAACTCAGGGGAAACGGAGAATCCGGAAGAGACGGAGAACTCAGGGGAAACAGAGAATCCGGAAGGGACGGAGAACTCAGGGGAATCTGAGAACCCAGAAGAAACAGACAATTCGGGAGAAACGGAAGACTCGAATCCGGCAGATACATCGGATACAGAAGGAAATACATCCGGGCAGGGAACAGAGGATAAGGGCTCAGAAAATCAGGAATCTGATACTTCCACAGGGGATACCGCTCAAATGAAAACAGCAACATTTACGGTATCCTTAGAGAAAGTGTGCTCGTCTCCTTCGGAGGAACAATCTGTAGAAACTTTAATCCGTAATGACTCCGAGCCTGCATCGAAGGAGCAGGCAGCAGATGTGGACGATGAGACAGAAGAGGAAACAATTACGATAGAGAACGTTACATGGACAAGCTCACCGGAGTATGACGGCGAGACCATGGGTGAGTACATTTTTACTCCAAAATTGCCGGGGGAGGGGTATATTCTGTCAGAAGATGCCAGCCTGCCGCAGATTACGGTAACGGTTGTCGAGGAGGAGCAGACGGCTGTACCGCAGATCAGTGGATGGTATTTTGATGAGGAATATGTTGCGCCTAAAGGCGATTTGTTCTATGAAGATGGAAGTTATAGCATTGATATAGCAGGAGGAGACAGTGAGGTACAGATTCCGTTTGAAGATATCACATCCCTTTTCCCGGAAAAGGTGACGGTGGAGTTTGCTAAGGTTAGTGTGGATGGTTCGGAGGGTGAAGCAGATACAGAGGACGGAGCGGATGCAACGGATGATGCAGAGATGTCGGATGATGCGGATGCTTTAAGCGAAGAAGAACTGTCAATTCTCGGATGGGAGTGTCCGGAGTATACAGAGGACGAGGAGGGGATTCTGCCCTACAGCGGGAGATTCTTCTTTACCGCACGGCTTGGAAAGGACGGAGAAGAGAAAGAGTATGCCTATGCGGAGGATGTGGAGCAGGTGGGCGTATGGCTGGTGTTTGACGAGCCGATGACGGCAGCTGCTGTGACAGCTATGCCCGGAACGATAACCTCTGACCAGGAGTGGGGAGAGCAGACGCTGGCGGCTGGGACTTATACCATTAATCCTGGGGTGACGGTGACTGTCTCCGGAGTGCTTACGGTCAGCGGGAGTGTTACGATTAATGGCGGCGGGAAACTTGTGAGGGCTGGTAGTTATACGGGAACAGACCAGAAATCAGGTCGTTATAATAATTTGCTATATGTTTCCAGTGGCAATCTGACATTGGAGAATATTACCATAGATGGTAATAAGGTAAATGCCTATGGGCCGGCTGTTTTTATAGATTCCGGAACGGTAAATATGAACAGCAATGCTGTAATTCAGGATAATTATAATATGAATACCAATACCAGCGGGGGAACTTATGCTGCTGGTGGTGTATATTGTGCAGGAACACTGAATATAAATGGAGGAACCATACGAAATTGTAAAACGTTAGGGAATATAGGAAGTCATGTTTATAATTATGCAGGAGGAGGCATTTATCTGAAAGGCATCTGTAACATGAATTCCGGCAGCATTACGGGTAATTCCGCTTCCAATGGCGGTGGGATTTATCTTGCTTCAACTGGTGCAAGGCTTATTGTAAAGGGCGGCACTATTTCCGGAAATAAGGTAAATAGCAGTGGTGCAGGAATGGGAGTATATTATTCCACACTTAATAATGCTACTTCTATATTATCTATTGGAGGAGAGGGGAATATCCAGGATAACATATATCTGGATAATACCGGAGGAACACTTTGCCCGAAGATTACCTCTGCCCTGCGCTATAAGATTACCCTGAAATGCAGTTCCCGGGAGGAGGGAAAGGTCTTGGCCAAGGGCAACGGCTATACCCTGACCGGTGTGGATGCCAGCAAAGTTACCATGGCGGATTCCACCCTTTTTTCCAGGCTGGATAAAGCAAATAACCAGATTATTTTAAGTTCCACAGAAGAAGCGGAGGCGGAGTGGCAGGAGACATCTGGCGGAGCATGGAAGACCGGTAAGTTTACCACGGCGTTGGCTAACGTATATTCGGGCGGTACCATCCGGCTGCTGACGGATATTGTCTTTAATGAAAAAGTGTTGGTAGACAAAACTGTCACAATTACCAGCAAGGACTCATCAAAACCATGTACGATAACCAGGATGCCTGTCGGACAGTATGGAAACATTACGTTGACGGGCAGTGGGAATCTGACGCTGACCAATATTATTTATGATGGGAACAGGGATTATATCAGCGGAGAGGGTATGGGTCAGTCGCTGATTAAGGTCGGGGATGGCGCCAGTGATACAGGAGTATCTTTGACATTGGGAAGCGGCTGTACGATTCGTGACGGTTATAAGACGGGCGGTTCTGGCGTGATTGCCATATATGGTAATATGACCATGAATTCCGGTGCGGTCATTGAAAACTGTGAGGTAAGCGGTACAGGCGGAGCAGTGTGGGTTTCTTCAAACGGTACATTTACCATGAATGGCGGTACGATTAAGAGCTGTAAGGCAGGAGGAGGCGGTTCGGCTGTCTCTGTGGACGGGACATGTACTCTGAAAGGCGGTACCATCACAGGGAATACGGACACTTCCGATAAGAATTGTGCGGTTTATCTGCGAAGCAGCGGCAGTGGCCGTCTGACTTTAAATGGAGTATCCATTTCAGGCAATACATACAGTGTCTATAATGACGGCAAGAGTGTTTCTGTCACCGGAAATTCCACGCTTTCCGGCAGTATTTACACAACCAATGCAATCACGGCCAGCGGTACTGCTGCAAGCGGTCTGACGAGCACCTATACCATTAAGATGAGTTCTGTCACGGACGGAACCACAGTGGTGACGGGCAGTAAGGATACCCAACATTATAAGCTGGATAACGCCGGTTATGGTCTGATCCCCGGCAGTGGAACGAGCCTGATTGCAGGGGCGGCTTATACCATAACCTACAATAAAAACAGTGGAACAATCACAAATGAGAGCAATTATACAAGCTATGTTTATGGGCAGGGGCTGACATTGCCCACACCTGTAAGGACGGGCTATACTTTCGGCGGCTGGTATACAAGCTCCAATTTCACCGGTTCCGCCGTAACGGCTGTTTCCACAACGGATACAGGGAATAAGACTTTTTATGCCAAATGGACGGGCAGCACGGTCAGGGTAACTTTTGATTATCAGGGCGGCACGGGAAGCCCGGCTTACAGGGACATGACCTATCAGGGAACCTATGGGACATTGCCCACGCCGACCAGAACAGGATATGCCTTCAAGGGATGGTATACGCAGACAGGCGGAATGGGAAGTAAAGTTTCCGATACAACTGTAGTAGATAAAATGACTGCACATACACTTTATGCTTACTGGAAAGATGAAACAGCGCCCGATGCGCCTGTACTGAAAAGCGGTACAACGCTGCCCACAGGTTGGACACGCACACAAAAAACCATTCCGCTCACGCTGCGTGATGGTGTGGGAGTGACAGAGCTGTGGGTAAGCATTGACGGAAGTACTTATACAAAGGTAAGCGGTTTCACAAGCGGCAGTACCTCATATACCTATACGGTCAAAGAGGGTGACCATAAATATCAGTTCTATGCGAAGGACGCGGCAGGGAATCAGTCAGGGACAAGCACGGAATTCAGAGTAAAACTGGATACGGACAAGCCGGTGATTGGGGAGCTGACTTATGCGAACAAGGCGGCGGACCTCTGGCAGTGGATTATTGGGAAAAAGAGTCTGCTTATCTATGTGCCTGTTACCGATACGGGAAGCGGTGTGACGCAGATTAGCTATACCATGGCGCCGGTGGATGCGGGTGGTAATCCGATGAATAATCAGGCGGAGACAAAGACAGCTTCTGTAAAGAACGGAACAGCGACGATTTCTTTTAACCAGGATTTTAAAGGAACGATAGTCATTACCTGTACGGACGCAGCAGGCAATCAGGCGGACAGTGTGACGGTGAGCGCAGGCGGCGGTGTTATCGTGGAGGATAATGCACCGGTAGTCCGCTTTAGCGTAAATGGCGGCGCAGTGGCGGGAAGCTATTATGATACTGCCCCGGATATCACAGTTACTGTCACAGATCATGAAGATGAGAGCGGACAGAGCATGATTGCAGGCGGCATTGCTTCCGTGTCCTATCAGGTGGGCATCGGCGGCAGTACGAAAACGGTAGATCATAACTATACTGCAAATATGGTGACAAGTGACAGCTTTATTATTCCGGCAGGGGAGATTCCAGCCGGAGAAATAGTTATTACGGTAACAGCAGGAGACCATGCCGGTAACGTGACACCGGCAAATGTCACTGTCAGGGTAAAAGGAGCGGAGAATACACCGCAGGCGGCGATTGATTACAGGGAGGAAAAATTAACCGGCCTTGCGGTAAACGGGCAGTATACCATAAACAATGCGGCTTATACAGCGGATGCAGAGGGGAAGATTTCCATAGAGAGCAGTTGGTTTGACACTACCCTGTCCATTGTGAAGAAGGGCAATAACAGTACCGCGCTTGACAGTGCACCTCAGAGCCTGCCTGTGCCGGCCCGCCCCAATGCGCCTGTGCCGGAGGCTGCAAGTCGTACCGATATCCAGATTACACTCAGGCAGGTTACCGGTGTGAGATATCGGATGAATGGCGGTGAATGGCGGGAGGACCCCGTATTTACCGGGCTGACAGCCAGGACAAAATACACGTTTGAAGCTTTTTATCCGTCAACGGCCAATAGCTTCCGTTCCTCGGCGGGCAGTGCGGAGATTGCAACTTGTCTGGCAGCACCAACTGCGGACAGCGGGCAGGATTATGTCAGAATAGATTATGAAAAGGAAACTTTCACTATTCCGGAAGGTGTAGAAGCCTTTAAGGATCCGTCATGTACGCAGCCAATTACTACGGGGGACGAGCATGATATCACAGAATATATCGGCGGCGGTATTTACATCCGCTATCCTGCGGAAGATGATTTCCCGGCAAGTGCGCCTGCGGAAATTCCTGTGAAAGACCGCCCGTCTGTTCCGGTCGCTAATGGCAGGCATGAAACTTATCCGGGAGCGGGCAACGGCGCTGTTACAGGGTTGACAGAAGGAACTGCTTATGAGATATCGAACGATGGCGGGAACACCTGGACAGATGCCGTCTTAAGCGGTACGGAGATAACTGGACTTACACCCGGCAGTTATCAGGTGCGGGTAAAGGCGGGAGAGGATCATTTCCGAAGTGATGCATCTGTGGCGGTTACCATAGATACAACCCGGCCGACAGAAGAAGGAACACCGCAGGCCGGGATAGATTATGAGAATGATACTTTGACCGGTCTTGCGCCGGGTGCGAAGTATGAGGTGAGCTATACCACACCGGACGGCATAGAACATACACAGGAACGGACGGCGGATGTGGACGGTACAATCAAGTTTGATGAGGATTGGCACGGGCAGAGTGTGGAGATTGTCAAAAAGGGAAATGATAAAGACAAACTGGACAGTGCACCGCAGAGCCTGACCATCCCGGCGCGGCCAAGCCCTCCGAAGCCGGGCACAACAGGTGAGAGCGGCAGTGGACAAAATAATGGCGCGATTACCAATCTGACGCCGGGAGAAACCTATCAGATATCTGAGGATGGAGGAAAAACCTGGCAGGATGTGACCGCCGATGATGAAGGAGAGATTAAGGAGCTGGCGCCGGGAAGCTATGAAATCAGGATAAAGGCGAAGGATGATACCTTTAACTCCGAGAGCATAAAGTGCGATATCAAGGCATATCCGACGCCGGGCAACGGCAGTGGTTCCGGCGGCAGTCATGAAAATGGCAACGACGATGTCCTGACGGGCAGTCTTGAAGGTGATGATGGCAACGGCAGTGATGAAACTGCCGGAATGAATAACAGCCAGGGGACTTCCTTAAATACCGGGGCAATCTGGAAAGAAGTGGAAAAGAATGAGAAGGTTCCCGACACGGAAATTTCCATGACAACAGGCGAACTGGCAGCAGTTGTTCTGACGGAAGCAGAAAGACAGTCGGTAAAAAATGGATCGACTGTCAAAATACTACTGATTGTAGACGATGCTACTGACACCGTGAGCAGTCAGGATAAGGCAGTGATGAACAGGGAAAAGGGTGACTATGTCATCGGACAGTATCTTGACATCAGCCTGTTTAAGGTGCTTGGGGACAACAGGGAAAAGATAGTGCAGACAAATGGACTGATAAGGATTACCATTGCCGTCCCGGAGGAGCTGAAGAACACCAGCAGAACCATGACGAGAGAATTTGCCATTATCCGTGTGCATGATGGTGAGGCAGTTATCCTGGACGATTTAGACAACGATGAGGATACCGTCACCATTGAGACGAATCTCTTCTCCTCTTATGCGCTTTTATACCGTGATGTGACAGGAAATGCGAAGACGGGAAGGGACGATGAACCGAAGACAGATGATTATACTCCTCTGGAACTGTACGCGACATTAGAGATGATAGCAGGTCTTGCTTATCTGCTCCTGTATTTTGCAGACGGCAGTGTCGGCATGACAGAGGAAGAGAAGAAGGAGCTTGTGTCAAGGATTATCAAGTGGGCTCACAGAGGCGGAAAACTGCGCAGAAATGTGGCACTTGTGGCTATTTTCCTGTTGTTGGTATATTACCACAGTATCGGAAAGAAAACAGATAAGAAAGTCAGCAATATAGAAGACTGGATGGGAATGTCAATGTGATAGAGGGGATCCGCATACATGGTGTATGCGGGTCCTTTCCTGTTGATTTGACAGACATTTTTTTCTATGTTACGGTTAATGTGTATATATTATAATGGACAGAAAGACAACCTGAAATAAAATGGTTGCCTTTTTATTATAAGGAGAGATTAAAGTGCAATTAAAACCAGATGTTGAAGCAATATTTGAATTTGTAGGATCCAGAAAAGATAAACTATACGAGGGATATCGGCCGGCTCATTTGATTCATGAGAATTATTTAACCAGTGGTGTGCATAGTTATTATAATTTGGAGGCGGATACTGATAAAGACTTGAGAGGGACGAAATGGAGTACAGTCCGGGAGGATTTCAATGTCAACAGAGGAAGTGTTGGAAATAACCAACAGAATGGAAAAAATTGATGGAGAAGATGTATATATCCTTACCAGAGGGATGGAAGAGAGTATAGAAAAGTTAAGAGTAAAAACGAAGATAGAAAAAGAAGATGCTATGTTTTCGATGCTGGACAGGGATTTAGAATTTATAGACAATCATGCAGGCTTTGCCATTGCTTTTCGGCCCGTAAAGTGGAAAAATGTGAAGAAATGGATTCCCTGTATGCTTTATAAATATGGGGGAGAGTGGAGAAGAGTAGTGCTTCAATATGCAGATTGTTCAGCGTGTGGATGGCATGGAAATACAGCCAGTCCCACAGAGCCGGATTTGTATATTACCCTTGAGAATCGGTTTGAGATATTAAAAAGAATGGGGCAATTGTCGTTTCGCTCGTGCCCTGTATGTGGCAGTAGAATATCTACGAAAGCAATATGGATAGAAGAGGGTTGAAAGCCTGCGAGTGTTCAAAAAAGCCAGAGCAAAACCCGCTCTGGCTTTTCAGCGGAGATGGAGGGATTCGAACCCTCGTGCCCCGGAGGGCTAACGCATTTCGAGTGCGCCCCGTTATGACCACTTCGATACATCTCCATACGAATACGATTATAAGTTGAAAACAAATCCTTGTCTACTGTTTTTACAAAATCTTTTGGGAATCTTTTTGTAAATGTGATAAGATAATAGCAATCAGGCAGGAAAGGAAAACAAGAGCACAGGCAGCAGGTTGGGTGGGAGTATGGCCATGACGCAGGATGAAAAATATATGAAAGAGGCAATCCGTCAGGCAAAGAAGGCATATGCCCTGGGGGAGGTGCCGATCGGCTGTGTGATCGTATATCAGGATAAGATTATCGGCAGGGGATATAACCGGCGCAATACGGACAAAAATACGCTGGCACATGCAGAGATTACAGCCATCAACAAGGCCAGCAGGAAGATGAAGGACTGGCGGCTTGAGGAGTGTACGCTCTATGTGACGCTGGAGCCCTGTCAGATGTGTGCCGGGGCCATCGTACAGGCAAGAATCACGGAGACGGTGATAGGTGCCATGAATCCCAAAGCAGGGTGCGGCGGCTCCATTTTAAATATCCTGGAAATGCCGGAGTTCAATCATCAGGTGGTGGTGCGACGGGGTATCTTGGAAGAAGAGTGTACCTGTCTGCTTAAGTCTTTCTTTAAGGAATTGCGCGAGCGGAACCGGATAGAGAAACAAATGCGCCGGAACAGCATAAGCCAATCAGAAAACTGACGATATAAATGAAATATGGAAATAAGGGGGTATCTATGAGTCTTTTAATGAGAACAAAAAAGCAAAATTTATTATTGTCCATCTTAGAACTTGAAGAGGCGGATTACGGGGCAAAGTCTGTGGAACTGGAACAGATGTACCGTCGTCTGGTTGCAGGACGAACGCAGTTTGAGGAGGTGCTGGCAAATATCCTGGATTCCCTGATGCAGATCAGTTCCCTGGATCTTTCTCTGAATCACTATTCTGAAATATTACAGAAAGTATCGGACAGTGTCTCCGGTGCCACCGAATTGATTCATTCGGCTTCGGACGAAGCGGAATCCATAGCCAGGATGGTATCTGTCCAGCATGAAGAACTGACTAACACGATCATTGAAATATCGGAGGAGTCAAACGCGGTCTATCAACGCATTGATGAGGGCCAGCAGGAGCTGACTGATACCAAGAGACTGTCTGACAGCACCATCAGCGCATCAAAGGAGATGCAGCAGGACATGAATCAGCTTTCGGAGATTATCAGTCAGATGAATAATGTGATCGCCGGCATCAATTCCATTTCTTACCAGACGAATCTTCTTGCGTTAAATGCTTCCATTGAGGCAGCAAGAGCAGGAGAGACCGGAAAAGGATTTGCTGTTGTTGCAGATGAAATCCGTCAGCTGGCTGATGAAACGCAGAAGCTGACTGCAAGTATGGGACGGTCCGTAGCTGACATACTCAGTGCTTCCGCCAAGAGTGTTGAGAGTGTGGACAACACGATTGAGTCGTTGGAAACTGTCACACAGAAGATCAGTCATGTCTGGGAGCTAAATGAGGACAACCGGCAGCATGTAGAAAAGATCACGAACAATATTTCCTCACTGGCAAGTCTCAGTGAAGAAATCAGCAGTTCCATCATGGAACTCGAGTCCCGCTCTTCGGACATTAACAGCCAGTGCGGCGTTCTGCATGAGGATACGGCGAGACTGCGGGAACACGGCAAAGATATTTATGATATTGCCAGACCATTAGAGACGATTGAATCGACATTGGATGAGTCTGCCAAGGTCATGGGTACGATGACGCAGGATCCTTTTTACAAGCTGCAAGATCATAATTTTGCCGAATATATTGAGAAGGCAATTACCGCACACAAAAACTGGCTTGGAAATCTGGAACGGATTGTGAAAGAGAGGACGATTCTGCCGTTGCAGGTCAACGATAGAAAATGCGGATTCGGGCATTTTTACTATGCAATAGAGCCGGCCAGACCGGAGGTCATGAAACTCTGGAAGGAGCTGGGCGAAAAGCATAAGAAGTTCCACGCCTATGGCAAGCAGGCGATCGATGCCCTGTTTGAGGAGGATTATGGCAAGGCAGAGCGGATTTATCAGGATGCAAGCCGATACTCCGAGGAACTCATCAGGGAGCTTACACATATTTCGGAGAACTTGCAGTCGAAATAGAAGTTGTGATGAAGGAAAAAATAGGCTATAATTTACTTAGTGTTTTTTATGCAACGGCAATTATGGAAAACAGGGTATAAGGAGGAAGTAAAATGAAAAGAATCGGAATGTTGACCAGTGGCGGAGATTGTCAGGCATTAAATGCTGCTATGAGAGGTGTAGTGAAATGTCTGTCCTGTAGTGGGGAAGATGTAGAAATCTATGGTTTCCTGGATGGTTATAAGGGATTGATTTATGGGGATTTCCGGATGCTGACAGGCAATGACTTTGCAGGAATCCTGACCAAAGGCGGCACCATACTTGGCAGTTCCAGAACTCCTTTTAAACTGATGAGAGAGCCTGATGAGAACGGACTTGATAAAGTAGAGGCAATGAAACAGAACTATTATAAGTTAAAACTTGACGTTCTTGTGATCTTAGGCGGTAACGGCACGCATAAGACAGCTAACATGCTTCGTGAGGAAGGGCTCAATGTGATCACGCTTCCTAAGACCATTGACAATGATCTGTGGGGCACAGACATGACGTTTGGATTCCAGAGTGCGGTGAATATTGCCACAGATTGTATTGACTGTATCCATACTACGGCTTCTTCTCATGGCCGTGTCTTTATTGTGGAAGTCATGGGACACAAGGTAGGATGGCTGACACTCAATGCCGGTATTGCAGGCGGTGCGGATATTATTCTCATTCCTGAGATTCCTTATGATATTGACAGAATCATCAAGGCAGTGGACGCGCGGGCAGCCAGAGGTTCCCGTTTCACTATCATGGCGGTGGCGGAGGGTGCCATTTCCAAGGAAGATGCGAAGCTGTCCAAGAAAGAGTATAAAGAGAAGATGAAGAATTATGCTTATCCGTCCGTTTCTTATGAAATTGCTGATAAGATTATGCAAAAGACCGGCAAAGAAGTGCGTGTGACGGTTCCGGGTCACACACAGCGCGGCGGAAGCCCCTGTCCTTATGATCGTGTGTTTGCAACCCGTCTGGGTGCTGAGGCAGGCAAGCTGATCCTGAAGGGTGAGTACGGATTTATGGTAGGTTATAAGAACCGGGAAATCGTGAAGGTTCCGCTGGAAGAGGTAGCGGGTAAGTTGAAGATGGTGTCACCGGATGCGACCATCGTCAAAGAGGCGAAAATGGTAGGTATCAGTTTCGGGGATTAATATATGTCATATACAGCGTTATACCGCAAGTTTCGGCCCAGTCGTTTCGAGGATGTGAAAGGCCAGGAACATATTGTTGCTACTTTACAAAATCAAATAAAAGCGGATCGTATTGGGCATGCCTATCTGTTCTGTGGGACGCGGGGCACCGGAAAGACTTCGGTAGCCAAGATATTTGCAAGAGCGGTCAACTGTGAAAATCCGATAGAAGGAAGCCCCTGCGGGGAATGTGCCAGCTGTAAGGCACTGGCGGCAGGGGCAGGCATGAATGTGATCGAAATTGACGCCGCATCCAATAACGGAGTGGATAATATCCGTGAGATTGTGGATGAGGTATCTTACTCACCGGCGGAGGGCAAATTCAAAGTCTATATCATTGATGAGGTGCATATGCTTTCCATCGGTGCTTTTAATGCACTCCTTAAGACATTGGAAGAACCGCCTTCCTATGTGATTTTTATTCTGGCGACCACAGAAGTGCACAAGATTCCCATTACCATTCTTTCCCGTTGCCAGCGCTATGATTTTCGCAGAATTACGATTGATACCATTACAGAGAGACTGCGGGAACTGATGGAGGCGGAAGAAATATCCGTGGAGGAGAAGGCACTTCGCTATGTGGCCAAGACCGCGGACGGTTCCATGCGTGATGCCTTAAGTCTTCTGGATCAGTGTATTGCATTTCACTTTGGCCAGGAGCTGACTTATGATAAGGTGCTGAATGTACTGGGGGCAGTGGATACAGAGGTGTTCAGCAGGCTTCTTCGGCATGTGCTGGAGCGGGATGTGACGGGCTGTATCGCTCTTTTGGAGGAAATCGTCATGCAGGGCCGGGAGCTGACACAGTTTGTCACGGATTTTACCTGGTATCTGCGAAATCTTCTGCTGTTGAAATCTTCTGATGATATTGAAGATGTGGTCGATGTATCTTCCGACAATCTGCTGCGGCTGAAAGAAGAGGCCGAAATGTTGGATGTGGAGACCATCATGCGTTACATCCGTATCTTTTCGGAACTGTCCGGACAGATTAAGTATGCATCCCAAAAGAGAATATTGGTGGAGATAGCGCTGATCAAGCTGTGCCGTCCTGACATGGAGAAAGATTTCGGTTCTGTTGTAGAACGTGTCAGAGTGATAGAGGAACAGTTGGAAAATGGGGTGATAGTGGCGCCGGCGGGTATGCCAGGGTATGCCGGGGAAGGAGTCATGACCGGTCAGGCGGGAACGCCTGCCATGAAAGAACGTCCTCCTTTACCCAAGGCGATTCCGGAGGATGTGCAGGCGGCGGTGGAGCAATGGCAGGATATTGTGTCAGGGGCGTCCATGCCTATGAAACAGTATTTGAAAGAGGCCAGGCTCAGTCTGGGAGGAGACAACAAACTGATGGTGGTGGTGGAAGACGGATTGGCTTCCGACTATTTTCTGAAGCAGGAAGGGCATAAAGAACTGCTTACCCAGATGTTGTCTGACGCAGTGGGAAAAGAGATTGATGTGACAGTGCAGGGGGTGCGGAGCAAAGAGGACTTTGCACTGAACTATGTGGACCTTTCCCAGATTGTGCATATGGATATTGAGATAGAATAAATGAAACATAAAAAGGAGACAGATCATGGCAAAACGTGGAGGATTCCCGGGTGGCGGCATGCCGGGAAATATGAGTAACCTGATGAAGCAGGCACAGCGGATGCAGCGTCAGATGGAAGAGAGCCAGAAAGAACTGGAGACGAAGGAATTTACGGCGAAAGCAGGCGGCGGTGCGGTGGAGGTGACCGTGACCGGCAAGAAGGAAGTGACGAAGGTCAAGTTATCTGAAGAAGTGGTGGATCCGGATGATATCGAGATGCTGGAGGATCTTGTGATGGCGGCAGCCAACGAAGCGCTGCGTATGGCGGAGGAAGCTAACACTGAAGCCATGAGCAAGATGACAGGGGGGCTTGGCATGGGCGGAGGATTTCCCTTCTGATGGACTTATATAGCGGACATATCAATAAGTTAATAGAGGAGCTGGCGGGGCTTCCCGGTATCGGGCATAAATCGGCCCAGCGCCTTGCGTTTCATCTGATCAATATGCCCAAAGCGCGGGTGGAACGTCTGGCGCAGACGATTGTGAGCGCGAAGGAGAATGTGCGCTACTGCCAGGAATGTTATACTCTGACAGATCAGGATGTGTGCCCGGTCTGTGCCAATCAGCGCAGGGATCATAATACCATCATGGTTGTGGAAAATGCAAGAGACCTTGCGGCTTATGAGAAGACCGGAAAATATACGGGTGTATATCATGTACTGCATGGAGCGATATCTCCCATGTTGGGAATCGGCCCGGGAGATATCAGGCTGAAAGAACTAATGAAGCGCCTGGAGGGCGATGTGCAGGAAGTGATCATTGCCACCAATTCCAGCCTGGAAGGGGAGACCACGGCGATGTATATCAGCAAGCTTGTTAAACCAACAGGAATCAAGGTTACAAGAATAGCCAGCGGTGTACCGGTAGGTGGTGATCTGGAGTATATTGACGAGGTGACACTGCTGCGGGCCCTGGAGGGCAGAGTGGAATTATAAAATGGCGTGGATATGGAGCGGCCTGCGCAGGATGACAGGCTGAAAAAGAACAGGGGGTTATAAAGATGGATATTATAAAAGAGAAATTTGGTACGGCAAGATCGGGTGAGGACGTTTTTTTATATACTTTAAGAAATAAGAATGGTATGGAGGCTAAGATTACAAATTTTGGTGCTAACCTGGTGAGCCTTCTGGTGCCGGATAAGAACGGGAAATTAGATGATGTGGTGCTTGGATATGATAATCTGGAAGATTATTACAGGAACGGCAGCTTCTTAGGCGCAACCATAGGACCCTGTGCCAACCGTATCGGCGGCGCCTGCTTTACGATTGATGGCAAAGAATATCATATTGCAGTCAATGACGGGCCCAACAACCTGCACACAGATATGGAATATGGGTATCATAAACAGGTGTGGGATGCCGAGGTGGGAGAAGACGGCCTTACACTCACCATAGAGGGCAAAGATGGAGAGCTTGGATTTCCAGGCAACAAAAAGATTACCATGGTCTACAGCCTGTCTGACGATAATGCACTGAAATTGAGTTATCATGCGTCTGCGGATGCCAATACCATCATCAATCTGACTAATCATACCTATTTTAATCTGTCAGGACATAAGGCAGGCAGTATTGAAGATCATCTGTTAAAGTTAAATGCGGCGCATTTTACGCCCGTGGTTCCCGGAGCGATTCCCACAGGTGAGATTCAGGCCGTGGCAGGAACGCCCATGGACTTTACAAAGGCGAAACCTATCGGGCAGGATATCAATGCCGATTATGAACAGTTAAAGCTGACGCTTGGTTATGATCATAATTTTGTGATTGATGGCGCGGACGGAACGCTGCGGGAGATTGCGGAAGCAGAAGATCCCAAGAGCGGACGGAAACTGAAAGCCTTTACAACGCTTCCGGGCGTGCAGTTCTATGCGGGCAATTGCATTGCCGAGGAGGACGGTAAAGACGGAGCGCACTATGCACCCCGCATGGGATTCTGTCTGGAAACACAGTATTTCCCGGATAACATCCACCATGCGAATTTCCCGCAGGCAGTATTCGGGCCGGGCAGGGATTATCAGTCTGAGACGGTGTATCAGTTTGTCTGATGCGCAGGGGAATGGGTACAGTGAGGAGGATTGCCATGAAAAAAGCAAGGATTGTAAATCTGATTCTCTCCATCTTAATCTGCTTTATTCTGACAGGATGCGGCAGTCTGCTTGAAGATGAGCAGATGGATCGGCAGGTAGAGCGGTTGATTGCTGCCCTAAATGAGGATGATGGAGACAAGATTTTTCAATCCCTGTATCCGGGTGTTGTCACACGGGAGCAATTTGATGAATCTTATGAGGGCATCCGTAAGATCTGGGAAAAATCGGACAGCCATACGAAGAAGCTGAATTCCATCAATACCCAGAAGAATTATAATAATTCCGGGAATTCTATTGTCTGTGAGACGCAGTATTTCGTTTATACAGAGGATAAGTCTTACACGATTAACCTAACTTATCTGTCTGATGATAATGGAGAAGGAGTGTATGGATTTTATCTCAAGCCTGGAGCTGAGCCAATGCTGGTAAGCGGTGATTTTACGACTGCCAGGGAAAATTCCGTGTTGCAATGGGGTGTGCTGATCCTGGGTATCCTGTCCTACTTTTTTATTATCTTTACAGTAGTTGATATCCTCCGGAAACGTCCCCGGCTGTTTGGGTTGTGGCTGATAGCGGCTCTTACCTTTTTCAGCTTCTACATAAAAAATATGCCTGGTAATTTCTTTATCGGTGCAGGCATAAACTGGTTTGTCATGTCTGGTCTTAAAGGATATAATAACGACGGTTGGATTCTGTTTCTTGCGATTCCCGTGGGAGCCGTTGTCTATTGGTGCCTGCGCAGGAAACTGCTGGCTCGAAAAAATCAGGATCTGGTTTAAAAAGGTGCATACAAAGCACCTTTTTATTTTGAGGATTCGGAAAGATGTCCGCTTATCCAAGTCCGCGGAGCGGCACTCGCAAAGTTAATTCCGAAGGAATTTACTTTTTTTATCGCTGGATTCTTCTATATTTTCAGGGAGCATATGATATACTTGTACGCGGGGACAGGTTTGTTGACGGGAATGAGGCCTGTTAACGATAATCTGGCTGTATTGGAGGAACCGTGTGTAAGGAGTGAATGAAATGGAATCGAAGTCGATTGTCATTCACAAAGGAGGAAAAGAAGAAAAATACAAACTTTACGTGGAAGATTATGTTTTGTCCTATTTAAAATATGAAACCGGATCCTTGGAATTTTCAGAGATCTATTTCTATGGAGAACGACAAAACGGCAGTAGAAAGTATGTTATTTATGGCGCAGGAAGAGACAAGCAGATTTCGGTTTTTGATGCATATGATTTGCTGGAGGAGATTGTGTGCCGGCTGACGCAGGCAGGGCCGGTATTTATGGTGCGGGAGTCGGAGGAGATCTACCAGATTAAAGGATTTGACGTTTTTTACCAGGATAATGAGGCGATGCAGAGTTATATGGTAGAACGGACGAAGAATTTTTCGGGTCCGCCAAAGGAAGTGCGGACGGACAGGCAGGCAACGGCAGAAATGCCATCCATAACAGGTACCGGTGCAATGGAGACAAAACCGGTACACTCCCATGGAGTGATCTCCGCACAGTTGGGCATGATTCTGATAATCCTGATAGCCATTGTCATTAATTCTGCTAATAGTTACGAAAAGATGGAGCAGTTAAACCAGTCTGCGGAAGAGGTTTTTTTTGCAATAGAGAATCAGGAGGCAGACGATTCCGTGTCAGATGGCTATGAACCGGCCGAAGAGATTGTAGTGGAACGGAATGTGGATTCAATGGAGGATCAGGAAGCCGGACAGGACAGTGAAACAGAACAGGACAGTGAGTCTGGACAGGGTAGTGGAGATAATCAAACAATAAAAGATAATAAAGGTGTTATGGATCAACAGCTGGAAGATGTAAATAAGGAAGAAACAGATTCCGAAAAGGAACAGGAAGATACGGAAGCTGCCGGCACGGAGGACAGCAGCGGGGCAAATGAGACAGAAGCTCTTTCCAGAAATGTGACAAGGTATTATGAAGTGGAGAAGGGAGATACACTTTACACAATCTGTCAGAAAATCTATGGAGATACATCTCAGGTTAATAAGATCTGTGAACTGAATGATATTTCGGATCCGGATCGAATCCGCTCCGGACAAAAAATAATACTGCCATGAGAAAATGTGTGGTACAATGGATGCAGGCTCGGCAGCCTGCATTCCAAGAATTGCGGTGCAATTCTTGTTGAAGTTGCAGAGGATTACAGCCTCAGAGAACATGGTACAGCCGATGCAGATTCTGGACATGTACTGTCTGGGCGGACAGAGGGTAAAAGAGGTACAGCCGATGGTAAACATTAGAGATTACCTGAAAAGGAAAGCAGAGCGGGAGCAAAATAAGAATACGGTTCCCAGAGTAAGTTACAGAGAAAAGATAAAAAGCCACAAGTTTACGATTTTCTATCGGACAATATTGCTCATCATCCTGATTGCTGCGATTGTGGCAGTAACTTTTATACAATGGCAGAATAAGGTGTATACGGAGAGTGTGGAGTTGTCTTCCGTAGCGATTAACATTACACAGGATGCCAAGCTGATGCCTTTTTCCGGACATCTTCTAAGTTACAGTAAAGATGGTGCCAATTGTATGGATACCAAAGGCAATGCAGTATGGAACCAGACTTTTGAAATGCAGAATCCAATGGTGGATATCTGCCAGAATGTAGCTGCAATTGGAGACTATAATGGCAGGACAATCTACGTTATGGATACGATGGGACTTTTGGGGAGTATCACTACCAACAGGCCGGTGCGCGATTTTTGTGTAGCGGCTAACGGAGTCGTGGCAGTGGTGTTGGATGACACGGATGTCACTTTGATTTGCCTGTATGATGCCAAAGGAAATGAGCTTGTACGTTTTCGGACTACTATGAAAGAGAGCGGTTATCCTGTCAATGTTTCCATTTCACCCAATGGACAGTTGGTGTGCGTATCTTATATGTTTGTGGATGGCGGTCAGATGAAATCCAGTGTAGCCTTCTATAATTTTGGTGCAGTTGGACAGAACAATACAGATAATTATGTCAGTGGTTATGATTATCTGAACGCAGTGGTGCCATTGACTCATTTTCTGGATAATCGTTCGGTCTTTGCAGTGTCTGATGACCGGATCATGTTCTATACCGGGGCGCAGAAGCCGGTCATGGTGGCGGAAACATTAATCAGTGAAGAGGTTCGCGGTGTATATTATGGGAACGAATATATTGGATTGGTGTTTAACAGTACACAGGGCAGCAACAGATATCGGTTGGATGTGTATCATAAATCAGGAGTGTTCCAGCAATCCATAGAATTTGATATGGAGTATACAGATATTTTATTCCATGAGGATCAGATTATTATTCATAATGAGTCTCAATGCAGCATTTACAATAGTAAAGGGATACAAAAATATGATGGTAAATTTAATAAGTCGGTGCTGGTGCTGATACCATTGAGTGGAAATTATCGTTATATGGCGGTAACTCCCAATTCGATTGATACCATAGAATTAAAATAAACTTGATGATGAGGCAGGAAATGTTTACATTCATTTTTGCGGCAGTAGTATTTTTACTATTTATATGGAGGATTCACAGAGGATTTGAGAATGGGATTATGCAGGAGGTTGTCAATATCCTGTCCGGAGCAATTTCTTTACTCTGTGTTGTTCTTGTTTTCTTTGCCATAAGCAGTGTGGAGGCCAAAGCGATGAGCACCTTGACAGTCTGCATGATCGGATTGATTTTATTAGGAATTATTTTTAAGCTTTGTAATCTTATCTTTAAGCCTCTACTGGCTTTGGGCAACCTTTCTGTGATAGGAGGACTGAATAAATTAATGGGTGCTGTTATGGGTGCAGCCGAGGCGTGTCTGCTTTCTTATCTGCTTTATAGAGGGTTGGATTTTATGGGGATTTATGTGTTATAAATTTAGACGAAAAAAATTTTTAAAAATTTCGCAAAAACCCGTTGACATCCAAGGAACCATCTGATATTATATGAAAGTCGCACAGCGCTGTATAAAGCGTGAAGCGCACACGAAGAACAACTGCAAAGGAGTTCTTCGGTAGTTAATTCCGAAGGGATTTACAGTAGTTAATTC